>Ga0068859_100000031_pt1 | contig 174715 bp, 142 predicted proteins | sample KBSSwiS22_FD_66585 | JGI IMG/M metagenome (GOLD analysis project Ga0068859, IMG submission 66585) | Switchgrass rhizosphere microbial communities from Kellogg Biological Station, Michigan, USA - KBS Switchgrass S2-2 | ecosystem: Host-associated > Plants > Roots > Rhizosphere > Soil ...
AGTCATATTGCGGTACCGAAGGCACCGCGGAGATCGCCTCCGACAAGTCTCCGGCTAAGTCATATTGCGGTACCGAAGGCACCGCGGAGATCGCCTCCGACAAGTCTCCGGCGACCCCCAGCATGCTAGCTTGTGCGCATGAGCGAGGTTGCGTTCCTCGGCCTGGGCGCCATGGGCTCGCTGATGGCGCCCCGGATCCTCCGCGCCGGCCACCGCCTCGCCGTCTGGAACCGCAGCCCGGAGAAGGCCCGCTCCTTGGTGGAAGAAGGAGCGCGGCTGGCCGCCACGCCGCGCCAGGCGGCGGAGGGAGCGGAGTTCGTGGGCACGATGCTGCGCGACCCGGAGGCGCTGATGGCCGTGGCCGAAGGGGGCGACGGCCTGCTGGCAGGCCTGCGGGCGGGAGCCGTCTGGCTCGATTTCTCCACGGTGGCGCCGGAGACCTCGCGGCGCTGCGCGGCGCTGGCCGCCGGGCGCGGCGCCGCCTTCTGCGACGTGCCGGTCGCCGGCAGCGTGATCCCCGCCCGCGACGGCACGCTCACCATCCTGGCCGGAGGCGACGCCGTGGCGCTGGAGCGCAGCCAGCCCGTACTGGCGGCGGTCGGGAAGGCCACGGTTCACTTCGGCCCGGCCGGCGCCGGCTCGGCGATGAAGCTCGCCAACAACTTCCTGGTGGCCGGCGCGCTGACTGCGTTCGGCGAGGCGCTCGGATTGGCGGGACAGCTGGGCATCGACCCGGCGCGGGCCGCCGACTGGCTGCTGCAGGGGGTGGCGGTGGCGCCCTACGTCAAGACCAAGCTCGACTACCTGCGCCAGAGCGGCGGCAGGCCGGCGCACTTCGCGCTCGAGCTGATGGAGAAGGACCTGCGGCTGGCGGTGGAAGCGGCCACCGACACCGGCGCGCTGCCGGTGGTGGTGGCCTCCCGTGACGACTACCGGCGCGCCATGGATGCCGGCCTCGGCGGCGCGGACTTCTCGGCGGTCATCGCCCACCTCGCGGGACGGGTGCCCTGAACGCATAGAATCCGGGCTCTTCGGAACCCGTGAGGAGGTGTCGCCCATGGCAGCTCTGGACGCAATCGACATCGACGCGCTGGTCCGCGACGCGGTCTTCGGAGAGGGGGCCGCGGCCGACGAGGCGCGCCTCGCCATCCGCCGCGCCGCCGCCGCGCGGGGCATCCTGCCCGCGTCGATCCACGCGCTCTACATGGCCGAGGGTCGCGGCGAGTGCGGCGGCTTCACCACGCCGGCCATCAACCTGCGCGCGATGACCTACGACTCGGCGCGGGCCGCCTTCCGCGCCGCCCGGAAGCTGGACGCCGGCGCCTTCGTCTTCGAGATCGCCCGCAGCGAGATGGGCTACACCGACCAGAAGCCGGCGGAGTACGCGGCGGTGATCCTGGCGGCGGCGATCAAGGAGGGGCACCAGGGGCCGGTCTTCATCCAGGGAGACCACTTCCAGCTCAACGCCAAGAAGTTCGCCAAGGACCCGGCCGCCGAGCGGAAGACGATCGAGGACCTCATCGACCAGGCGATCCCGGCCGGCTTCTTCAACATCGACATCGACAGCTCGACGCTGGTGGACCTGAGCCACCCGACCGTGCCGGAGCAGCAGCGGGTCAACTTCGAGGAGGCGGCGCACTTCACCCGCTACATCCGCGTCCGCGAGCCGCAGGGGGTGACGATCTCGATCGGCGGCGAGATCGGCGAGGTCGGCAAGGAGGTCTCCTCGCCCGAGGAGTTCCGCGGCTTCATGGACGGTTACCTGGCCGCGCTGCCGATGGGGATGACCGGCGTCTCCAAGATCTCCATCAACACCGGCACCTCGCACGGCGGCGTGGTGCTGCCCGACGGCACCGTCAAGAAGGTCAGCATCGACTTCGACGGCATGCAGGCGATCTCCGACATCGCCCGCAAGGAGTACGGCCTCTCCGGCGTGGTCCAGCACGGCGCCTCCACCCTGCCCCAGGAGCTCTTCGACAGCTTCCCGCGGCACGGCGCCTCCGAGGTGCACCTGGCCACCGAGTTCCAGAACATGGTCTACGAGCGGCTGCCGCAGGCGCTGCGCGACGAGATGTACGCCTGGCTCCGCCAGAACGCCGCCGACGAGCGGAAGGCCGACGACACCGACGAGCAGTTCTTCTACCGCTCCCGGAAGAAGGCCATCGGTCCCTTCAAGCGGGCGCTCTGGGACATGGACGAGGAGGCGCGGGCCGAGATCGGCGCCGCCCTGGAGGCCAAGTTCGACTACCTCTTCCGCAAGCTGAACGTGCCCGGCACCAGAGACGTGGTGGCGGCGCACGTGAAGCCGGTCGAGGTCGAGGCGGCGCTGGCCGGCGCCGGCGCCTTCCACCGCGACGACGAGGCCGGGGATTGAAGAAGGCCGCCCGCCGCTCGATGCAAGCGGTCGTCAAGACCGGCGCGGGCCCCGGACCCGAGAACACCGAGGTGCGCGAGGTCTCGATACCCGAGCCCGGACCGGGCTGGGTGCGCATCAAGGTATTGGCCACGGCGGTCTGCGGGACCGACCGGCACATCTACGGCTGGGACCCCTCGATTCACGCGGCGGTGAAGCCGCCGCGCATCTACGGCCACGAGTTCTGCGGAACCATCGACAGCTTCGGCCCGCGCGGCTCCGACGACCCTCTGCCCAGCAAGGGGAAGGGGCCGACCCTCTCGGAAGGGCAGTACGTCTCCTGCGAGATGCACGTCGTCTGCGGGCACTGCCGCCCCTGCCGCACCGGCAACGGCCACGTCTGCGTGAACACGCGGATCCTGGGGCTGCACGGAGACGGATGCTTCGCGCAGTACGTCGTGGTGCCGGCCTCGAACGTCATCCCGCTGGACCCGAAGGTGGTGCCGCCGAAGATCGGCGCGTTCCTGGACGCGCTCGGCAACGCGGTACACACCACCCAGGTGGCGGACCTGTCGGGCAAGTCGGTGGCGATCCTGGGCTACGGCCCGATCGGCGCGATGTGCGCGTCCATCGCCGAGGTCTCGGGCGCGGCGAACCAGGTCATCACCGACGTGACTCCCCAGGCGGTGAAGAACGCCGAGCAGTGGGCCAGGCGGCAGAAGCTCCACAACGTCAGGGTCTACGACCTCTCGAAGGTCTCCGCCGACGACGTGGTCAAGGCGGTGCACGAGGCCACCGACGGGGGCGTGGACGTCGTCCTGGAGATCGCCGGGGCCGAGGCCAGCGTGAACCTGGGGTTGCGGCTGGTGCGCTACGGCGGCTTCCTCTCCCTGCTCGGGCTGCCGCACGGCAAGGACCTCACGCTCCGCGACTACACCAAGAACGTCATCTTCAAGGGCGTCACCATCCAGGGCATCATCGGGCGCCGCATGTACTCCACCTGGTACAAGATGCTCGACCTCTTGCGGGCCGGGCTCGACGTCGAATACCTGGTGAGCCGCGAGTACGACTCGCTGGCACCGTTCCACGAGGGGATGGCGCTGCTGGAGAGCCGCCGCGCCATGAAGCTCGTCTACTACCCGAACGGGAGGTAGCCGGGGCTTGGTACCCGAGGACGCTCGGGTCGTCTCCGGTCTCCGGCTCGCCTCGTTCCGCCTCTGGTTCCCGATCTTCCGCTCCATCTCCGCCCACGTGCCGCCGGAGTTCCTGGCGCGGCTGGCGTCGCCGACCGTGGAGCGGGCGGTCTGGTCGAGGGAGAGCGTGCGCCAGGCCATCTGCGAGAACATGGCCCAGGTGCTGGGCCTACCGGCCGGCCATCGGCGGGTGCGCGACGCCGGGCTGGAGATGCTGGCGCATCACTCGCGGCTCTGGATCGACTTCCTGCGCTACACGTCCCGCCCCCTGGCGGACCCCGCGGTGCTGGTGTCGCTCCGCGTCGGCGACGAGCAGTTCCTGGAGGCGCAGCGCCAGGGGAAGGGCGCCATCGTGCTGACCGCGCACGTGGGGAACTTCGAGCTGGGCGGGCTCTTCCTGCGGCACCTCGGCCTGGAGGTCCACACCGTCTACGCCACCGATCCCTCGCCGGTCGTCGAGCAGCATCGCCAGGAGGCCAGGAACCTCATCGGGGTGAAGGGCATCCGCGTCACCAACTCGCCCTTCGCGTTCCTGCCGATCCTGACCGCCCTGAAGCGGAACGCCTTCGTGGCGATCCAGGGGGACCGCGACATCTCCGGCACCGGCCGCCGCTTCCCGTTCTTCGGGAAGACCGCCTCCTTCCCGATGGGTCCCTTCCTGCTGTCGGCGCTCTCCGGCGCGCCGATCTTTCCGGTCTTCGTGCTGCGGCGCGAGGACGGACGCTACGCGACGATCGTGGAGCCGGGGCTGCGGGTGGAGTCCGACGCGCCCGCGGTCGTGGAGCGCGCGATGTCGAGCTTCGTGGCGACGCTGGAGCGCACCATCCGCGAACACGCCAGCCAGTGGTACCTCTTCACCCGTTTCTGGGAGTGATCCGGAAGAGGACCAGCGCCGTCGGCCCCTCCGGGTCGCGTACCACCGCCGCGCCCTGAGCCGCTTCGCCGTTCGCCAGCCGCTCCAGGAGGTCGAGCGCGGCGAACGGTCCGGCGGCTCCGAAGCGCTCCACCGCCGGCGGCGGGAGGACCCGCCAGCCCTCCGGCCGGAGCGCGTCCCAGGCGGAATCCGCGGCGGGGTGGGCGAGGACGAGCAGCCCCTCGCCCCGGAGCGACGAGGCCAGGCGCGCCGCCGCGGCGCGCGGATCCGGCTCGAAGAACGACGCGCCGCCGGCGAGCTCGACACCGTGCCGCTCGAGCCCGGCGGCCTCCAGCACCAGAGCCGCGCCGCTCTCCTCCGTCTGGAGGCCGGCCGCGGCCTCGCGCATCCGCTGGTGGAGGCCTTCGGCGCCGCCGGCCACGGCGCGCCGCGCCGCGCCGGCGCCGATCCGGTCCGCCGCCATCAGCAGCGCGTCGAGGCCGGAGGTGCGCGCGCCGAGCAGCGTCTCCGAGATCCCGCCGAGGTTCCAGTGGATCGCCAGCTCTCCGTTCACGGTGTTGTGAACGGTCTGGGCGAAGAGCGCCGGGCGCAGCTCCTCGATCGGGACGCGCTCGGCGACCAGCCGCGCGTGGTCGGTGATGCTGTCGCGGCAGCCGAAGGCGCTGCCGAAGACGACGCCGGTCTCCGGATCGGCCTCGTCGAGCCGCCGGTAGCCCGCGTCCAGCAGGGCCCGCGTGCCGGCCACGAAGCCCACCCGCCCGAACCGGTCCATGCGCCTCAGCCGTCCCGCGTCGACGCCGGGGGTCTCCAGCGGCTCGGCGCCGCGCACGCGGCCCCCGCCGGCCACCAGGACCCTGAACGGGCTCGGGATCACGCGGCTTCCAGGACCAGCGCCGCGTTCGTGCCGGCGAACGCCGAGGAGGTCGAGAGCACCGTCCTGGCGGCCCGCAGTTCCCGAGGCGCGCCGGCCACGACGTCGAGCGCGCACTCGGGGTCGTGCTCCTGGTAGCCGACGGTCGGTGGGATGACGCTGCGCTCCAGCACCAGGGCCGAGAGGATCGCCTCCAGCGCGCCGGCCGCGCCCAGGGTGTGCCCGACCGCCGACTTGATGGAGTTCACCGGCACGCGCCGCCCGCCGAAGAGGCGCTCGAAGGCGGCAGCCTCCATGCGGTCGTTGAAGCTGGTGGCGGTGCCGTGAGCGCTCACGAACGCGATGTCGTCCGGACGCACCCGCGCCTGCGCCATCGCCGCCAGCGCGGCGCGGTGGATGCCGTCGCCGCTGCGGGAGGGGCGGGTCATGTGGTGCGCGTCACCGGCCGAGCCGTAGCCGGTGACCGCCGCCAGGACGCCCGCTCCCCGCCGGCGCGCCTCCTCCTCGCGCTCCAGCACCACGAAGGCGGCGCCCTCGCCCAGGCCGAGGCCGTCGCGGCGCCGGTCGAAGGGGCGCACCGCGGTGGTGGAGAGCGCGCGCAGCGAGTCGAAGCCGGAGAAGACGAACTCCGAGAGCGCGTCGTAGCCGCCGGCCAGCGCCCGGTCGGCCTCGCCTCGCCGGATCAGCTCGGCGGCCGCCCCGATCGCGGCCGTGCCGGAGGCGCAGGCCACCGAGAGCGTCAGCGCCGGGCCGCGCGCGCCGTAGCGGCCGGCCAGCAGGCGCGTCCCGGCGTCCAGGGAGGAGCGCTCCAGCGGCTGCGCGGGATCGGCGAGCCAGGCCAGCCAGCGGTCGTTCCCGCCCAGCGTGGTGCCGACCGCCACCGCCGACCGCTCTCCGGAAAGCTCCGCGCCGGAGCTCCGCACGGCCTCCTCGGCGGCGGCCAGCGCGAGCTCGTGCCCCCGGTCGAAACCTCGAAGCGCGGCCCCGGCCCAGTCCACCTCAGCCGCCATCTTCGCCTGGTAGCGGGAGGCGTCGAAGAGGCGCACCGGCGCGAAACCGGAGCGCCCGGCCAGGAGACCCTCCCACAGGCTCTCCACGCCCCAGCCCAGCGCGCTCACCGCTCCGGCCCCCGTGATCACGACGCGCCCCGCCATGGCGCGCGAACGATAACCGAGGCCGTCCGTATAATCCCGCGCCGCGCGTGCGCTCCCTGCCCTTTGGCCGAGCGCCGCGACGCACCATGCCGCCAGCAGACGTCTTCGTCCTCTCTGCCACCCGTACGCCCATCGGCCGCTTCGGCGGCGCGTTGGCGGCGCTCGGCGCGCCCGAGCTGGGCGGCGCCGCCGCCGTGGGGGCGCTGGCGCGGGCGCGGGTGCGCCCGGAGGAGATCGACGAGGTGATCGTCGGGCACGCGCGGCAGGCGGGCAACGGCCCGAACCCGGCGCGCCAGGTGGGGCGCCGCGCCGGCTTGCCGGATGCCGTGCCGGCCTTCACCGTGAACCAGGCCTGCGCGTCCGGGCTGAAGGCGGTGCTGCTGGGGGCCGACGCGATCCGCCTGGGGCGCGCGCGCCGGGTGCTGGCCGGAGGACAGGAGGCGATGTCGCGCACCCCGTACTACCTGGAGCGCGCCCGCTGGGGCTACCGCATGGGGAACGCCGAGGTCGTGGACGGCATGTGGCGCGACGGCTTCCTCTGCCCGCTCTGCGGGGAGCTGATGGGGGACACCGCCGAGACGCTGGCGGTGGAATACGGCATCTCGCGTGGCGATCAGGACGCCTTCGCGCTGGAATCGCAGCGCCGGGCCGCCGACGCGCGCTCGCGCCTGGCCGAGGAGATCACGCCGGTCGAGGCGAAGGGGGGAGTGCTTTCCGAGGACGAGCACCCGCGCCCCGAGACCACCCTGGCGTCGCTGGGGAAGCTGGCACCGGTCTTCCGCCCGGACGGCACGGTCACCGCCGGCAATGCCTCGGGCATCACCGACGGCGCCGCGGCGCTGGTGCTCGGCGACGCCGAGGCCGCCGCCGAAGGGCGGGCGCGCGGCGCCGCCCCGCTGGCGCGGCTGGTGGACGCGGTGGTCGTCGGGGTGGACCCGGCGCGCATGGGCATCGGCCCGGTGCCGGCGGTGCGCACGCTCCTGCAGAGGGCCGGCGTCTCGCTCGCCGAGGTCGGCCTCCTCGAGCTCAACGAGGCGTTCGCCGCTCAGGCGCTCGCCTGTGCCAGGGAGCTGGGGCTCGACGCCGCCCGCCTGAACGTGAACGGCGGCGCCATCGCGCTCGGGCATCCCATCGGCGCCACCGGCGCGCGCGTCGCGGTCACCCTCCTCCACGAGATGCGCCGCCGCCGGGAGCGTTACGGCGTGGCCACCCTCTGCGTCTCCGGGGGCATGGGCGTTGCAGCCCTGTTCGAGCTTGCGACATGAGAGTCGTCATCTCCTCCGACCATGCCAACCGGAACGAGCACTACAAGGGTGCGCTCCTCTGCGCCGGCGCCATGCCGGAAGAGGTGGTGGTGGTCTGTCCGGGCGATCCGCTGCCGGAGCGCTTCGACGGCCTGCTGGTCTCCGGCGGGGCCGACGTCGAGCCCTCCCGCTACGGCGAGGCGGCCACCTCGCCGACGCTGGAGCTCGCCCCCGAGCGCGACGCGCAGGACTTCGAGCTCTTCGCGCGCGCCCAGCGTCTGGAGGCGCCGGTCTTCGGCATCTGCCGCGGCATGCAGATGCTGAACGTGGCGCTGGGCGGCACGCTCTGGCAGGACCTGCCGCAGGAGCGCGACCGCGGGCTGACCCACGAGTACCCGCGCGCCGAGTGGGACCCGGCGCACCCGGCGCACGTCGTCCGGCCGCGGGCGCGCCAGCTGGCCGCCGCGCCGCTCAGCGGCGTCCTCTCGGCGGCCGGGGAGTTCACCGTGAACTCGCGCCACCACCAGGGGGTGAAGGACATCGCGCACGGGCTGGTGCCGCTGGCCGCTTCCCCCGACGACCTGGTGGAGGCCTTCGAGCGGCCCGGCCAGCCGTTCCTGGCCGGGGTGCAGTGGCATCCCGAGGACATCGTCAAGGAGCCGGTGCAGAAGGCGATGCTGGCCGCCTTCCTGGAGGAGTGCCGCCGCTACGCGCAGGGACGCGGCACCGGGGGCGCGCCGCCGATCGAGGTGCGCCTCGAGGGGCACATCCCGGTGGTGGTGCTGAACCGGCCGGCCAAGCGCAATGCCTTCGCCGGCGCGATGCGCCAGATGCTGGCCGGCACCATCGACGCGCTCGGCAGCGACCCTACCGTGCCGGCCATCGTCATCACCGGTGCCGGCGGCGCCTTCTCCGCCGGAGGCGACCTCGACGTGCTGCGTGCGCTGGTGCGGGCCGAGGACGTGGACGGCTTCCGCGAGCTGCTCCAGAACGGCGCCCGCGCGGTGCTCTCGGTGGTGAGCGCCCGCTGCCCGGTCATCGCCGCCGTGGACGGCGCGGCGGCCGGCGCCGGCATGAACCTGGCGCTCGCCTGCGACGTGCGCATCGCTTCCGCCGACGAGGAGCTGCAGGCGGTCTTCGCGCAGTCCTTCTCGGCCATCGGGCTCTCCCCCGACTGGGGAGGCAGCTTCCACCTGCCGCTGCTGGCGGGGCCCGGCGTCGCCGCCGACCTCGTCTTCTCCGCCGACCGCATCGCCGCGCACCGGGCGCGCGAGCTCGGCCTGGTCGACTTCGTGGTGGAGGAGGGCTCGTCCCTTCCTTACGCCCTTCACCGCGCCGCGCGCTACGCCGAGCGCCCGGCGGCTGCTTTGGCCGCGGCCAAGCGCAACCTCAACGCCGAACGCCTTCCGCGCCTCATGCAGGCCCTGGAGCGGGAGACCGAGGCCCAGATCGAGCTCTTCCAGAGCGGACTTCTCGCCCGGAGTCTGCCGAGGCCGAAGCCTTCGGAGAGCCGGGAGATCGCATGACCACGTTTCACCGACTGCGCACCGCTCCGCTCCTCGGAGCGGCCTTCCTCACCGCCGGACTGGCGCGGGCCGCCGCGCCCCCGCCCACGCCGCAGCCGCTCCCCGAAGGGGTCACCCCCTTCGAGGTGGCCAGCAGCTCGCCGACGTCCTGGTACGGCAGGTTCGGCTGGACCAACGTCGGCTGGATCGACATGGGGGACGGAGTCCTCCTGATCGACACCGGCGCCAGCGCCGCCGACGCCGAGAACATCAAGGCCAAGATCAAGGAGACGACCAAGGGCAAGCCGATCCGCTGGGTCGTGCTCACCCACCCGCACATCGACAACTCCGGCGGGCTGCCGTCGTTCCTGGGTACGGACGCGACGTTCTTCGTGAACCTGAAGGCTGCCGGTCCCACGGCGACGCATCTGGCCAGGGACAAGGGGAGCCGGATCCCCTCGGTCATCGGCGTGAAGGACCGCGCCGTCATCGCCTCGGGCGCCAACGCCGTGGAGCTGGTCGCGGTGGACGGTTCGGCCCACACCGCCGACGACCTGATCGCGTTCCACCGCGCCACCGGCATCGCCTACGTCGGAGACCTCCTCACCCCGAACCGTTGCCCGATGACCTCCGACCCGGGCGCCGACCCCCGAGGCTGGAACGCCGCGCTCGACGACATCGCGCTGCTCCACCCGGCGCTGCTGGTGGCGACGCGAGGCGACGCCACCGGCCAGGTCGAGGCGGAGCTGAACAAGACGCGCGCCTACCTCAAGCGGGTGACCGACTTGCTCGCCGAGTTCAAGAAGCAGAGCATGCCCGACGCGCGCGTGGCCAGTGAGCTGGTGCAGCGGAAGCTGGGCGACTACTGCCCGACGCCGCTCGACAACGCGAACATCCTCCGCCTCTACCAGCGCGCCGATGCCAGCGGGAACCTGAAGCCGGCGACGGGCGCCGCGAAGCCGGCGACCAAGAAGAAGGGCTGAGGCCGAACAAAGACGACAAGTCCCGGCCGTTCGTGACGGCCGGGACCCGAGAGTTCGGATCGGCCGGTTGTGCTCGCGACCCTGAGGGCCGGGCCTCGGCGATCCGTCATTTAGGGGCCGCATCCGCGGCCTTCTCGTCGACCTAGTCGTGCATCGGAAGCTGACAGGATCCGGTAACTGTCGGGAGTTCCGGCACGATTCGGTCTCTGTCCGTTTTTACCGGCGCTGCCGGGAGACCATGGTTGTGGAGGCGTACGAAGTGCTCACGCCTGATATCTCGGGCTCCCCCTCCCGGGAGTCGACGGCTTTGTCGGACCTGGAGAATCTGGTCTCCGAAACCGGCCCTGTCAAGGGTTCAGGAGGAGCTCTCCGCGGTCCTCGGGTGGCGCGCCTCCACGGTCGTCTGGAGGCCGCCGCGCGGCGTGAAGACACCCCGCACGGTCATGCGGCGCGGGCGCAGCGCGCGGGTCAGGTCGCGCAGCACGCGGTTCACCACGTTCTCGTTGAAGATGCCGAGGTTGCGGTAGGCGTTGAGGTACATCTTCAGCGACTTCAGCTCCACGCAGAGCGCGTCGGGCACGTACTCGATGACCAGGGTGGCGTAATCGGGCAGGCCGGTCTTGGGGCAGATCGAGGTGAACTCCGGCACCGTGATCGTGATCTGGTAGTCCTCGGTGTACTGGGAGGGCCAGGTGGAAAGCCGCGGGAGCTTGGCGTCGACGCCCGAGGCGGCATGCGTGGCGGAATAGGCGCTCTTCATGGCGCGCCAGGATAGCGCGCCAGAATGGCCGGAAATGGCCTGGCATGGAATGTGGGAAACTCCCGCCTGCCCGGACTTCGGGCGAGGTTCCAACACGATGAATCCCGAAAAGCGCGCCGCACTTCTGAAGGATTTCCGCCAGCTGCTGCTGATGGCCCTGATCATCTTGACGGGGCGGTCGGTGCTGGCCGACTGGTACGTCGTCCCTACCGGCTCCATGAAGCCGACCATCGTGGAAGGGGACCGCGTCTTCGTCTGGAAGTCCGCCTACCAGGTCCGGGTGCCGTTCTCGCGCATCCGGCTCTTCACGACCGGCGATCCGCACCGCGGCGACGTGGTGGTCATCCGCAATCCGGACGGCGGCAGCGTGCCGTTCGTGAAGCGGCTGGTGGGCCTGCCCGGCGACGTCATCGAGCTGAAGGACGAACGGCTGTTCGTGAACGGCAAGCCGCAGCCGGTCGACTTCCTGCCCGAGCAGAAGACCGAGGACGGCGAGCCGGTGCTGCTGGGCACCGAGACGCTGGACGGCAAGCCGCACCCGGTGCGGGTGCTGCCGCAGCGGCCGGCGGTCCGCAACTTCGGCCCGATCCGCGTGCCCGACGGCGAGGTCTTCCTCATGGGAGACAACCGCGACGAGAGCCGCGACGCCCGCTTCTTCGGGCCGCGCCCGATGAAGGACCTGCTCGGTAGAGCCGTCGGCGTGATGTGGAGCTGGAACCCGGAGTTCCTGAAGGGGCCGCGCCTCAGGCGCACCGCCCGTCCCTTCATCACGACCGCCAACGCCGTGAGGTCCTGACGCCCGACGACCTCCGGGGGGCGCTCGCCAGGCACTTCGGCCACGTCTCCTTTCGGCCGGGCCAGGAAGACGTGGTGCGCGCCGTGCTGGACGGCGGCGACGTGCTGGCGGTGATGCCGACCGGAGCCGGCAAGTCGCTGGCGTACCAGCTGCCGGCGCTCCTCCTCGAGGGGCTCACCCTGGTCGTCTCGCCGCTGGTGGCGCTGATGAAGGACCAGGTGGACGAGCTGCGGCGGAAGGGCATGTCGGCGGCGGCGCTCCATTCGCTGCAGACCGCCGAGGAGCGGCGCGAGGCGACCCGCGCGGCGCGCGACGGGCGCCTCAAGCTCTTCTACGTCTCGCCGGAGCGCTTCGCGTCGGAGGGCTTCCGTTCGCTGCTGGCCGGCCTTTCGGTCTCGCGCTTCGCGGTGGACGAGGCGCACTGTGTCTCGCAGTGGGGGCACGACTTCCGGCCCGACTACCGCCTCCTGGCCGAGGCGGCGGGCCTCTGCCGCCGCGCCGGCGGCGAGCCAGGCCGCCCTCCGATCCTGGCGGTCACCGCCACCGCCACGCCGGAGGTGCGGCGCGACATCGCCGAGCTCCTCGGGCTGCGGGAGGCACGCGTCTTCGTGGCCGGCTTCGACCGCCCCAACATCGCGCTCTCGGTCACGCGGCTGGCCGGCGAGGAGGACAAGCACGAGCTGCTGGCGCGTCTGGTGGCCGGGCGGCGCGCGCTCGTCTACGCGGCCACCCGGAAGAGCTCCGAGCGGGCGGCGGCTGCACTGGGGAGCGCCGGCACCGCCGCCGAGGCGTATCACGCCGGGCTCGACGACGCCACCCGCGTCCGCGTGCAGGACGCCTTCGTGCGCGGCGACCTGCGGGTGGTCACCGCCACCAACGCGTTCGGCATGGGCATCGACCGCCCCGACGTCGAGGCGGTGGTGCACGTGGAGCTGCCCCCCTCGCTGGAGGCCTATTACCAGGAGATCGGGCGAGCCGGGCGGGACGGGCGGCCGGCGCAGGCGACGCTCCTCTGGTCGTGGCAGGACGTGAAGACCCGCGAGTACCTGATCGAGAAGGGGGACGACGCGGACCCGCGGCGCCAGCGCCGTGAAGCGGACCCGCGCGAGCGCGAGCGCCGCCGCGAGCTGGAGAAGGTGAAGCTGAGGCGCATGGTGTCCTGGGCGGAGAGCTCCGGCTGCCGCCGCGCGGCGCTCCTCACCGCGTTCGGTGAGCGCCCGCCCTGGACCAGCTGCGGCTCCTGCGACCGTTGCGAGGCGGCCCGTCCGCTGCCGCCCGAGGAGCTGTTGCTGCTACGCAAGGTGCTCTCCGGCGTGGCGCGAGGCGGGGAGCGCTGGGGCAAGCGCAAGGTCGCGGCGATGCTGGTCGGCGAGCTCGAAGGGCTCCCGGAATCGCTGGCAGGCCTCAGCACCACCGGGCTCCTGCGCGAGCTGGGCACGCGGAACGTGGAGGCCTGGCTGGAGGCGGCGCTCTCGGCCGGGCTGCTGCGCGTCTCCGACGACCAGTACCGGCTGCTCTCGCTGACCCGCGAAGGGCGCGAGGTGATGGCCGGGCGGTCCGTCGAGGTCACGCTCTGCGTCCCGGAGGAGGAGGGGCCTCCTCGGGCGAAGAAGAAGCGCAAGAGCCGAGCCGTCGCGGTCATGAACGCGGCGTCCTTCGGCGCCGCGGCGGCGCCGGCCGGCGCGGTGGCGGACGCGTCGCTCCTCACCCGGCTCAAGGACTGGCGCCGCGCCGAGGCGGCGGTACGGCATGTACCGGCCTACGTCGTCTTCAGCGACCGCACGCTGGAGGCGCTGGCCGCCCTGCGCCCCGGCACCCGCGGCGCGCTGGCGGAGGTGCCCGGCATCGGCAGCGTGAAGCTGGACCTCTACGGCGAGACGCTGCTCGGCCTGCTCAAACCAGGGTGATCGCCAGCACCGGCAGGAGCCGCCGCCCCAGCGCGATGCTCTCCGAGGCGCCGCGGCTGCCGACCAGGAAGATCAGGTAGCCGGCGTTCTCGGTCCCCACGATGTCGAAGCCTTCCCGGCGCCCGCCGGTCAGGAGCACGGCGCGATCGCCCTGGTCGCTCCGGACGTGCTCCTCGGCGAGCGGCGCGTCGCCGGCCAGCGACCCGTCCCCCTTCGCGAAGGCGATCACCGAGACGTACGCGCCGGAGTCGCGCTCCCCCTGCCGGCGGAGGATGAAGTGGAGGACCGGGCGCTCCCCGTGAGAGCACTCGTGCGCGGCCATGACCTCGTACCCGGCGGGCGTGCCGAGAGCGCCGGCCACGCTGCGCAGCGCGCCGTGGAAGCGCTCCGGCAGCCGCTTCCGCAGCAGCTCCAGCGAGGGAGGCCGGTTGGGCCACTCGAAGTGCAGCGTGCAGAGGAGCTGGGTGCCGGCGGCGACGTGGTACGCGGCGGCGGCGCTACCGGAGGGGCCCGGTCCGGGCGCCGGCCGCCGGTGGGCGATCGGCGCGGGCGGCTGGGGCGCGCGGGCGCCCGACAGCAGGACCATGGCCAGCCCGGCCGCCGCGGCCAGCGAGGCGGCCAGGAGCAGCAGTGGGGCGACCGGCAGGGAGCGCCTCGGCGGCGTCTGCGACAGCGCGGCGCGCAGGCGAGTCTCGAAGCCGGGCGAGGGCTCGGACGTCAGCGCCGACGCCACCCGCCGCAGCTGAGCCTTCAGCCGCTCGCGCGCTTCGGATTCGGCGCGGCAGGCCGGGCAGCGCTCGAGGTGCTCGAGCACCTCGTGGTTCGTCTCCACCGAGAGCTCCCCCGAAAGATAGGAGTCGAGGAGGCGGCGCAGCTTGCCGCAGCCCGCCTCGCGGATCCCGGTCACCAGGGCCGGCGGCGCGGTCATGCGGCGCCTCCCTGCGGCAGCGGGTCGCCGCGCAGGATGCCGGCGGCCTGGGCCGTCTTCTGGAGACGCCCCCGCAGCGCTCCTCGAGCCCGGGAAAGGCGCGACATCACGGTGCCGATGGGGATCCTCAGGATGGCGGCGATCTCCTTGTAGGTGAACTCCTCGACGTCGGACAAGAGGACGATCTCGCGGTGCTCGGGCGTGAGCGCCTCCAGCGCGGCCAGCACCTCCTCGTCGGCGATCTGGGTCGGCGTCGTCTCCTCGGCCACCAGCGTCTGCGCCATCCGCGCCTCTCCTTCGGCTCCTAGCGGGACCGGGACCCTCTTCCTGAGGCGCTGCTGATGCACGTTCCAGAGGATCTTGTAGAGCCAGGCACGGCAGTTGGTGCCCCGCTCGAATCGGTCGAACGACTTCCACGCCTGCAGGAAGACCTCCTGCGCGAGGTCCTCGGCTTCCGCGGTCCGGCGGGTGAGGCGCTGGGCCGCCCGGAGGATCTCGGTGAGGTGCACCAGCGCCTCCCGCTCGAAGTCCTCGCGCACCCGGTCGACGGAGCCGGAGCCCCGCGAGAAGGAGAGCAGGCTGGAGCGGAAACCCACGAGCGTGTGCCTCGCCGCAGTGTATGACCGGTGGGCTCGGCCCTATTCCCTTGTCTCTGGTAATCTATTCCGGCCATGGAAGGCCGGCGCGAGATCGAGCAGAGGTTGCGGGACAAGGGGCTGCGGGTCACCGTACAGCGCGTCGCCGTGCTGGAGTTCCTCTCCGGCACCAGGAGCCACCCGACCGCCGACGAGGTCGGGGCCACCGTGAACCGGCGCGTCTCCACCGCCTCGCGGGCCTCGGTCTACAACGTGCTGCACTCGCTGCGGGACGCCGGCCTGGTTGAGGAGCTGGTCTTCGAGGACGCGGTGGCCCGCTACGACGCGAACCTGCACCGCCACCACCACTTCCTCTGCACGCGCTGCCGCCGCGTGGAAGACGTGCCCTGGGACGCGCTGCCGGCCACGCCGCGCCGCCGCCTCGCCGACGGCCGCATCGTGGAGTCCATGACGGTCACCTTGCGAGGCGTCTGTCTGGCCTGTCAATGATCGGGGGGGCTCCAGGGCCCGCCCCCCCAAGCCCCCCTGGCCGTGTGAATCGCTAGTGTTGGGGCTCCTCGGGCGGCCGGATGCCTCGGGCTCGGTCTCGCTCCTGCCTCGCCCCGGCGGCTGCTACCCGACGCGCGTGCGGTCCGCCATCGGCACGTAGTCGCGGCGCGCCGGGCCCAGGTACACCTGCCGGGGCCGGGCGATCTTCTGCTCGGGGTCCATCAGCATCTCCTTCCACTGCGCCAGCCATCCCGCCGTCCGCGGGATCGCGAAGAGCACGGTGAAGAAGTCGCGGTGGAAGCCCATGGCCTCGTAGATGAGGCCGGAGTAGAAGTCGACGTTGGGGTAGAGCTTCCGCTTGACGAAGTAGTCGTCCTGGAGCGCGATCCGCTCCAGCTCCAGCGCGATCGCCAGCAGCGGGTTCTTGCCGGTCACCTCGAAGACCTGGTCGGCCAGCTTCTTGATGACCTTGGCGCGCGGGTCGTAGTTCTTGTAGACGCGGTGGCCGAAGCCCATCAGCCGCTTCTCGCCGGCGCCCCCCTTGACCTCCTTCACGAAGGCCGGGACGTTCTCGACGCTGCCGATCTCCCGCAGCATCTTCAGGACCGCCTCGTTGGCCCCGCCGTGGAGCGGCCCGTAGAGCGCTGCGGCGGCCGCGGCCACGGCGGAGTACGGGTCGGTGTGGGCCGAGCCGACGCCGCGCATGGCGTGGGTCGAGCAGTTCTGCTCGTGGTCGGCGTGCAGGATGAAGAGCACGTCCAGCGCGCGCTCCAGGATCGGGTTCACCTTGTACTTCGGCTCGGCCATCTTCTTCATCATCGAGAGGAAGTTGCCGGTGTACGACAGGTCGTTGTCCGGGTAGTTGTAGGGAAAGCCGATGGAGTGGCGGTAGGCGAAGGCGGCGATCGTCGGCATCTTGGCGATCAGCCGGATCGTGTGGTGGGCGCGCTTCCTCACGTCGTGGATCAGCTTGGCCTCGGGGTAGAACGTGGAGAGCGCGCCGGCCGTGGAGAGCAGCATCCCCATCGGGTGCGCGTCGTGGCGGAACCCCTCCATGAACTTCTTGATGTTCTCGTGCAGGTAGGTGTGCAGCGTGACGTGCCCGGTGAACTCGGCCAGCTCCGAGGGGGTCGGCAGCTCGCCGTTCCAGAGCAGCCAGGCGACCTCCAGGAAGTGGGAGCGCTCGGCCAGCTGCTCGATCGGGTAGCCGCGGTACTCCAGGATCCCCTTGTCGCCGTCGATGTAGGTGATCGACGACTTGCAGGAGGCGGTGTTCAGGAAGGCCGGGTCGTAGGTCATCAGCCCGAAGTCCTCGGCGCCGGTCTTGATCTGCCGCAGGTCCATCGCGCGGATCGTGCCGTTCTCGATGGGGATCTCGTACTGCTTGCCGGTCCTGTTGTCGGTCACGGTCAGCGTGTCGGCCATCTCTCACATGATATCGCGCCAAATACGCCTCCCCGGCGCGGCGCCGAGCTTGCTTAGAATCGCCGCCGCATGAGCATCAAGAAGCACCTCGCCGAGACGCTCACGCTGATCGCCGCGGCCGTTCTCTGCGCCCTAATCGCCAATGCGCTGGCGCGCAGCGAGCGGCGGCTGAAGCTCCCCGGCGACTATCCGAACGCGCTCCAGGTGCCGGCCGCGGCCGCCGCGACGCCGGCTCCGGCGGTGGTCACCCCCGTGCCCTCCGCGGTGCCGATCGCTACGCCCTCCACCGCCGCTCCGACCGCGGTGGCCGCCACCGCGGCGCGCCCGGCTCCCACCGCGGCGGCCAGGCCGGCGCCCCCGAAGCCCGATCTCTCCCGCTTCGCGCCCCACAAGGACAAGGCTTACGTCGAGCTCCACGGCGACGACGTGGCGGCGCTCTTCGCCGGCGGCGCGCTCTTCGTCGACGCTCGCCGAAGCCAGGCCTACCGCGAGGGGCACGTGCCCGGCGCGCGCGGCATGTCCCCCTGGGAGGCCGACGTCGACGAGAAGGTCACCCAGCTCGTCAACGAGGGGCGCGACATGCAGCAGCCGGTGGTCGTCTACTGCACCGGCGGCGACTGCGAGGACTCGCACATGCTGTCGCAGAAGCTCTGGGGCGTCGGCTTCGAGAACGTCTACGTCTACAAGGACGGCTGGCCGGACTGGCAGAAGCGCGGCGGGCGCGTCGAGCGCGGCCAATGAGGCGCGTCTGAGGCGCTTCCTGGCTTCGCCCTGGCTGACGGTCCGGGCGCAGATCGCGCTGGGCCTGATCTTCGTGGCCGCCGCGCTGCCGAAGATCGTCGACCCGCCGGCCTTCGCGCACATGATCTACAACTACCGGCTGCTGCCGGGGCCGCTGGTCAACCTGGCGGCGCTGGTGCTGCCCTGGATCGAGCTCCTCGGCGGCCTGGCGCTGGTGCTCGGCCTCTGGCGCCGCAGCGCCACCGCGCTCATCGGAGCGCTCCTCCTCCTCTTCATCGGCGGCATCTCGCTGAACCTCCTGCGCGGCAACTCCATCGATTGCGGCTGCTTCGACGTGTCGGCCGCCGGCAAGACGCGCGAGGAGAGGCTCGCCGACATGCGCTTCGTGGTGCTGCGCGACGTCGGCATGCTGCTGCTGGTGGCCCAGAGCCTCTGGGCGACGAGGCGCGACGAGCCGGAGCCCGCCGGCCTGGCCGCGCCGGCGCCGGTGGGATAATCCGCGCGCACTCCGGTGGAAAGCGAGCACGAACGCGCGGCCTCCTCTCTCTCCGCACGTCTGAGGACCGCCCTGCGGGGGCGCGACGACCTCCACGCGCTGCTGGAGACGGCCGTCTTCGAGCTCGCGCCTGAGCTGGACGTCGACATATGCACGGCGCGTGTCGCGCCGCATGCCGACCTGCCCGGCTCGGCCGCCTCGCTGGTGCGTCGCGGCTCGCGCCCCCTGACCGCCGGGGAGGAGGTGCCCGACGCGCTGCTCGCCCACCTGAGCGCCACCAGAGAGGCGGTGCACCTGCCGGACGCCTTCGCCGATTCGCTGGGCGTGGCCCTGGTGCCGGCCCCCGGCGTGGTGAAGGACCTGGCGCGCCCGGTCAGCCTGCTGGCGGTGCCGCTGACCGACGGCGCCGCCGTCGTCGGAGCCCTGGCCGCCGTGTCGGGCGGCAAGCGCCAGGGGCTCTCCTACGCGGCCCAGCGCGCCTTCGAGGACGCGGCGGTGGAGATCTCCCTGGCGCTGGGCGGCCTGCGGCTGAAGGAGCGGGAGCGCGAGCTGGAGGACTTCCTCGACCGCCTGCGCGAGGCGGGGCGGAACCTGGTGGCGCTCTCGGACGTCGCGCGGGTGCGGACGGTCCTCTGCGAGCAGGCCGGCTCGGTCCTGGCCGCTGACGCCGCGCAGCTCTGGGAGGCCGAGCCGACCACGGGCTTCCTGACCCTGGTGGCCCGCTGGGGTCTGGCCGGCCCACCGGAGAAGTCGGTGCCGATGGAGCGTGGCGAGCTCTTCCTGGTGCGGGCCTACCAGAACGGCGCGTTCGCGGCCGCGACCGAGGCCGAGGCCGGAGAGCTCTTTCCACGCGGGAGCTCGGCGGTGTCGCCGCCGATCGTGCAGGCCGCCGCGGCGCCGCTCCTCTCGCGCGACGGCGCCTTCAACGTGCTGGCGGTGGGGCGGCGGAAGACCGCGGCCGGCTGGCAGCGCTCCCTGGAGCGCCGGCTGCCGCTCTTGGCCGACGCCGCCGCGGTGGCGATCCACACCGCGCAGCTCGCCAAGCGGCTCGAGCAGCAGACCGAACGCGACCCCTCCACCGGCATCTTCACCCCCCCGGCGATCGGCCGCCGGCTGGAAGCCGAGCTGCGGCGCGCCGAGCGCAACGGCCAGCCGATCAGCGTGGTGAACCTGCGCATCGAGGGGCTGGCCGACGCGGTGCAGAAGCTGGCCGCCGACCTCGGGGAGCCGTTCCTGGCCAAGGCCTCGGCGCAGCTGGTGCGCGCCACCCGCGGGACCGACGTGGTGGGCCACGACCGCGGCGACCGCTTCTGGCTGATCCTCTTCGACACCGGCAAGGACCAGGTGTCGATGGCGATGGCGGCGATCCGCAAGAACTTCCAGGAGCGGCTCGACCCGCGCCTCTCGGCCGGCGGCATCCGCCTGGAGCTCACCGCCGGCGTGGCCGCCTACCCGGACGACGCCTTCGAGACGCCGAGCCTGCTGCTGCGCGCCGAGGAGGCGCTGGACGACGCCATCAAGGCCGGCCCCGGCTCGACCGTGTTGTACGGCTTTTACGAGTAGATGGCCGCGGGGACGTCGGGAAGCCGCGCCCGCAGGCGCTCGACGATGCTCTCGAGCTCGCCGGCGTTGAGCGGCTCGACGTCCGGCTCCATCGTCTCCCGCGCCACCGTGTAGACCTGCACCAGCCGGAGCCTTCCGCCGGCGGCGACCACCTCGGCGAGCCGCTCGGTCCAGGCCTCAACCTCCTCGTCGGCAGGCGCCTGCCCGCGGAATCGGAAGAGCATCGACTGCACGACCACCGGGTGCCGCCGCGCGGCCGCGGTCAGGTTCGCCAGCACACGGGCGAACGGCACCGCCGTGCGGCAGACCTCCTGGTAGAAGCGCTCGGTGCCGGCGTCGAGCTTGATCCAGAAGACGCCGCCGCGCTCGTCGAAGAGGTCGTGCGCCTCGCGCATCTCGGCGCGGTCGAGCCCGGAGCCGTTGGTGATCAGGACGACCGGAATGCCGGCCAGCCCGGCGGCGTCGCGCGCGTCGAAGACCGCTCGAGCCAGCGGCAGGAAGCCGGGGAAGGTGGAGGGCTCCCCGTCGCCGGCGAAGGCGATGTCGCGCGGCGGCTCGCCGGCCGCGGCCAGCGCTGCCAGCTCGGCCCGCAGCTCGGCCACCACGGCCTCGAGCTCGATGGGAGGCCGGCCGGCCCGCTTGGCCAGCGCGCGCCGGTCGATCACCTCGCAGTAGACGCAGTCGAAGTTGCAGGTCTTCTGCGGGTCCAGGTTGATGCCGACCGAGATCCCGCCGGAGCGCCGGGAGCGCACCACGTAGACGTAGCGGTTCTCCCGGCGCGCGCGCGGATGGAGCGTTACCGCGAGTTGGTCTACTACTTCGACCTCAAAGTATCGCCCGACTTGAACGACGAGCCGGAGACGGCGCTGGCGGTGGAGAGGCGAGGCCCCTTCACGCTGGTCACCCGGATGCGGCCGACCCTGGTCTCATTGACACCCAGGAGCTCGCCGGTGTCCGGGTCCTTGATCTGCTCGCCGACGCGGTAGACGTCGAACTCCTCCCCTTCCTTCACGCCGGCCTCGGAGCCGACGTTCAGGTAGAGGACGCCGCCGTCGGCCTTGGCGATCTTGCCGGCCACGCCGGAGGCGTCGCCGGAGCCGCCCAGCCCGCTGGAAGCCAGCTCCTTCTTGCTGAGCGACGCGGCCAGCTTGACGACCACCGGCCGCACCAGCCGGTCCAGCTTGCGCTGGTCGTCCACGCCGCCGCCGGCTCCGGCCACGTAGACGCTGGAATCGGAGGTCGACTCGGTGGCGGAGTCGGCCCAGACGATCTCGCCGGTGGTGGTGCTGAAGCAGCGGGCGTCGAAGGCGGCGTCCATCTTCTGCGAGCGCACGTTCACCGAGGGCACGCCGATGCCGGTGGCCCGCCCCAGCAGCCCGCCGACGCCTCCGGTGGAGACGTTGCGGTTGGCCACGCCGAGCTCGGTGATGGAGCCGCCGCAGAGGTATTCGACGCCGAGGAGCTTGCCGGCCTGCACGGCGGTGCGCGGGTCGATGTCGCCGCCGATCGAGAGGCCCTTCTCGCGCAGGATGTCGTTGAGCCGCTCGCGCTCGATGACGCGGTACCGGCCGCTCTTGACGAGCTCGGTCACCAGCATGTCCTGGGCGTTCTCGCCGGCGTGGTACCAGCCCCAGGAGTACCCCTGGACCTTGTTCTTGAACTCCAGGATGGCGATCCGCGGTTTCGATTCGGCGGCCGAGAGCGTCGTCGCGGCGGTGAGCCACAGGGCGGAGACGAAGAGGGAACGTCTGGTCATGGGAACACCTCGGAGGGCGATTCTAGTAGTCCGCTCTAGACTTCGGGGGTGGACCCCGACGATCCGGTCGTCCTGCCGGTCGAGGACGCGCTCGACCTGCACCCCTTCCGCCCGAACGAGACCGCCAGCGTGGTCGAGGAATACGTCGCCGCCGCCGCCGCCAAGGGCTTCCGGGAGGTGCGCCTGGTCCACGGCCGCGGCATCGGCGTGCAGCGCGAGATCGTGCGCAAGACGCTGGCGCGCCTGCCCGAGGTCGCCTCCTTCGGCGACGCCCCGCCGGAGCGCGGCGGCTGGGGAGCGACGGTCGCGGTTCTGAAGTGAAGGAGGACGCTCCGCTCGACCTCCTGGACCTTCTCATCGTGGGCGCCGGCCCGGCCGGCATCGCGCTGGGAGCCGAGGCGGTGGCGGCGGGGCTGGACCCGGCGAACGTGATGATCCTGGAGAAGGGGGAGGCGCACTCCTACTCGATCCGCAAGTTCTACCCCGACCAGAAGCTGGTCACTGCCAACTACAAGGGGAACGCCGCGGTCTGCACCGGCGTCCTCTGCATCCCCGACCTCTCCAAGGGAGAGACGCTGACGTACCTGGACCGCGCCATCCAGCGCTTCCACCTCGACGTCCGCTATCTCGAGACCGTGCACGCCATCCGCCCCCGCCAGCGCTCCTTCCTGGTGGAGTCCGAGAAGGCGACCTATCGGACGCGCACCTGCGCCATCGCCATCGGCATCCTGGGGCGGCCCAAGAAGCCGGACTGGCCGATCCCGCAGGCGCTGCGGCAGCGGATCACCTACGACATCACCTCGGTGAAGCTCGTGAACAGGGACGTCCTGGTGATCGGCGGCGGCGACACCGCCTCGGAGTACGTGCAGTACCTCGTGCAGGAAGGCTGCCGGGTCGTGCTCTCGTACCGCGGCGCCGACTTCCACCGCATGAACGACCTGAACCGCGAGTCGCTGGAGGCGTTGGAAAACCAGGGCAAGGCGCTGGTCCTTCGCGGCTCGAACGTGGAGCGGGTGGAGGCCGACGCCGGCCGGCCGCGCGTCCATTTCCGCGAGCCCGAGCATCCCGACACCACGTTCGACCACATCGTGCTGGCCTTGGGGGGCAGCACCCCGGAGAACTTCCTCCGCACCATCGGCATCGACTTCGACGGCGCCGCGCCCCGCCTCGCCGACGGATACGAGACCTCCATCCCGGGGCTCTTCCTGCTCGGGGATCTGACCGCCGGAAAGACGGGCGGCTCGATCATCACCGCGTTCAATTCAGCGAACGAGGTCCTGAAGGCGCTCTGCCGCGATCACCTCTCCTGTCCCAGGCCCCCCGGCATTCCCCGACAGCGATGACCTCATGGGGAACCCCTACCGGGTTCCCCCTGCCCCTCCCGCATGGCGCCCCACGACAAGGGTCGCGTTAACGCCGGGACCCCCGGTTACACTCCGCCGGCCGTGAGCGAGCGCACCACCGTCATCCGTGGCTCGGGGACGTACGTCCCGCCGCAGGTCATCACCAACGAGATGCTCTCGCGCATCATGGAGACCTCGGACGAGTGGATCGTGCCGCGCACCGGCATCAAGGAGCGCCGGTTCGTGGAGCCGGGCATCGGATCGGCGGACCTCGGCGTCAAGGCGGCGCAGGCGGCGCTGGACGACGCCGGGCTCCAGGCCTCGGACATCGACCTCATCGTCTTCGCCACCATGACCCCGGACCACTACTTCCCCGGCAACGGCGGCCTGCTGGCCCACGGGCTGGGGATGTCCAATACCCACGCGCTCGACATCCGGATGCAATGCGCCGGCTTCCTCTCCGGGCTGCAGACCGCCGACGCCTTCATCCGCTCCGGCGCCGCCAAGCGGGTGCTGCTGGTGGGCGCCGAGGTGCACAGTGGCCTGATGCCCTGGCCGGAGCGCGTCTGGGACGTGATGCTGGGGAAGTCGCCCGGCCCCTGCGACCCGTTCTGGTACGAACGGGCCACCGGCATGCGAGACCGGGCGGTGCTCTTCGGCGACGGCGCCGGTGCGATGGTGCTGGAGGCCAACGACTCCGGCGACGGCCGCGGGTTCCTGGGCTTCGTCATGTACACCGACGGCGCCCACTGGGACAAGCTCTACGTGCCGGGGGGCGGCTGCAAGTCGCGCCCCTACTTCACGCCGGAGATGTTCGACAACCTGGGGACCATCCCGATCGTCGAGGGGCGGCAGGTCTTCCGGCTGGCCAGCCAGCTCATGCCGCAGGCGGTGCGCGACGTGCTGGCGCGCTACGGCCGCAAGCTCGAGGACGTGAAGCTGCTGCTGATGCACCAGGCCAACCTGCGCATCAACGAGGCCGTGCAGAAGGTGCTGGGGCTGCCGGACGAGCGCGTCTACAACAACATCCAGCGCTACGGGAACACCACTGCCGCGACGCTCCCGATGGTCTTCCACGAGGCCGTCCGGGAAGGAAAGCTCGAGCGCGGCGACCTGGTCTGCTTCACGGCTCTGGGGGCGGGATTGCACTGGGGCGCCGGCCTGACTGTTCTTTGAGTCGGGGGACCTGCAGTCCTTGAGTCGGGGGAACCTCCAGGGCTCGGTTCCCCCGAACCCCCTCCGGGCCGTGTGAATCGCTTCTGTTGGGGCTCCTCGCGCTCGCGTCCCGCTTCGGCGCGGTCTCGCTGCTGCCTCGCCCCGGCGGCAAATCGAGCTCTCGCGATTACCTATTCAGATGCAGGGTAGCTTCCATCCCGGACGCCTTCTCCTCGGGATGGAGTGCCACGGAAGAGCCCACCCAGGTGAAGTCCTTGTTGAAGTCGACGCCCAGCATCTTTCCGCGGGAGAGGCGGCAGAGGTTGAGGCCGAGCGTGAACCTGTCGCTGTCGTCCGGGCGGTAGAACATCATCCGGATCTCGACCTTCACCCCGCCGCCGTCGACCGCCTCGAGCGCCGGCGCGTAGGCGATCTTCTCCTGCAGGCACCAGACGCCGCGCTCGGCTTCGGGCACCCGCTCGATGTCCTCGCGGGTGGGCTCGACGTTGACGCCGCCGCCGGCGAAGGAAAAGAGCGGTTTGAGCACAAACTTTTCGGTCAGGTCGTCGGGCAGCTCGGTGAGCTCCGAGAGGTAGGTCGCCTTGGGGACCGCCGGATGGGAGATCAGCGGCAGCGAGTACTTCGACCAGGTCCAGTACCAGTTCGGGTGCGGCACCCATTCCACGTCGAGGTCGTCGCGGAAGTCGAACGGCAGCGCCACGTCCTTCTTGATCAGCTCGTCGAAGACCACCCGGTTGTAGATGCGGCGCACCGGCAGGCGGCGGCCGCCCTTGACGCGGAAGAGGCTGGCGCCCTGCTTCTCCAGCGTGGTGGGGCAGACGGCGTCCACGTCCAGGAGCTTCTTGGTGGCCGCGAAGTCCACCCAGGTCTTCTGCTTCTCCGGCGTGAGGTCCATGAGGATGACCTCTTCCGGGTCGTGCCCGCCGACGATCGTCCGCTTCAGGAGCGCCAGGTATTCCGTTCGGTCGAGGCCGCTGAAGTAGGGCAGCCACTCCTCGCGCGGAAGGCCGGGCACCTCCTGCAGGACGCGGGACCAGGCGTCGGCCTGGAGCACCTCGAAGCAAGAGAGTGAAGGGAAGCCCTGCAGCTCGATCAGCTTCGGCACCAGGCTGCCGTCCTCGGCGCGCACCACCGCCAGGTCGATCTGGGCCAGCGACGGCAGCGCGTCCATCCCGGGCGTGTCCCACTGCTTGGGGATCGCGCTCTTCATCCGGGCGATCGCCTCGGGGCGGGAGATCTGCGCCAGGATCTCGGTGGCCGCGGTGACGAAGCGCTCGGTCATCTGCGGGGTGAGGAAGACCGGCGTCTCGGCCAGGCGGAACTCGGCGTGGCCGCCTACCAGCTCGGCCAGGAGGTCGGTCTGCCGGCGGTAGAGCTCCTCCGTGAAGGCGGCGTTGAAGGCCGCGCGAAACTCTGGATGCATGGGGCGCCGAGTCTATGCGATCCCGCGCGCTCGTCGGCCCTTCCCGCCGCTCGTCGCCGGCAGGCGCCGCCGGGCGATCGCTCCGTGACCGTCCGGGCGGCACGGCCTACCTTGCCGACATGACCGAATCCCTCCTGCCGCGACGCTCCCTCCTCCGCGGCGGGCTGGCTCTGGCCGGCCTCAGCGCGCTGCCGCGGCTCCAGGCCGCGCCGGTCGCGGCCGGCCCGCCCGTCCGCCTGAACGCCAACGAGAACCCCTGGGGGCCGTCCCCGCGCGCTCGGCGCGCCGCCCTGGAGGCGATCGCCGCCGGCAACCGCTACCCCGACGCCGCGCCGCTGACCTCGCGGCTGGCGGCGCAGAACGGTGTGGCCGCCGATCAGGTCGTGCTCGCCGGCGGCTCCTATCCGCTCCTCTGCGCGGCCGCGCTCGCTTTGGGGGGCGGCGAGATCGTCACCGCCGACCCGACCTTCCCGGCGCTGGCGAGCTACGCCGAGGCCCGCGGTACCAGAGTCGTCCGCGTCCCTCTCGCTGCCGACCACGTCCACGACCTCGAGGCGCTGGCGCGGGCGGTCACCCCGGCCACCAGGCTCGTCTACGTCTGCAACCCCAACAACCCGACCGGCACCATCGTCCCGGCCGATCGCCTGCGCGCGTTCTGCCAGGAGGTGGGCAAGCGCGCCGTCGTGCTGGTCGACGAGGCCTACCGCGAGTACGCGACCTCGCCCGCCTTCGACTCCATGGCGCCGCTGGTGGCGGCCGGGGCCAACGTGATCGTGCTGCACACCTTCTCCAAGATCCACGGCCTCGCCGGTCTCCGCGTCGGCTACGCGATCGCCCGCCCGGACCTGGCCAAGGCGCTGGCGGCCGCCCGCATGGGGAGCGCCGAGACCTGCCTGAACAGCGCCGGGGTGGCGGCCGCGCTGGCCAGCCTCGATGACAGGTCCTGGCTCGCCACCTGCCGCGCCGACACGGCGCGCGGGCGCCAGGAGCTGATCCGCTTCCTCGGCGAACAGGGCCTGCGGCCGGCGGCCTCCGAGGCCAGCTTCGTCTACGCGCCGATGCCTGGCGACCTGGAGGCCTTCGGCGCCGCCCTGGAGAAGCGGGGCGTGAAGATCGCGGCCCGTTCGCGCATCGCCGGCTGCCGTATCACCGTCGGGAACCCGGAGGAGATGTCGCTCTTCCGCCGCGCCTTCGTCGAAGCCAGAAAGGAGATCGTCTGATGTGTCACAGCGTCTTCCCCCTGCTGGGCGGGTTCGTGGCCGCCGCCGGCTTCGTGGCCGGCATCGCGCCCACCGCGGCGCTCGCCGCCGACAGCGACACCGCGGTACGCGACGCCGTGGACCACTACCTCAAGGGGCACGCCACCGGCAGCCCCGAGGAGTTCCGGCTGGCGTTCCACCCGGAGTCGAAGCTGTTCTGGGTGAAGGACGGCCAGCTCACGCAGAGGACCAGCGCCGACTACATCTCACATGCCAGCGGCAAACCGGCCGACGACGAGTCCAAGCGGCGCCGCCGCATCGTCTCCGTCGACGTCACCGGCGATGCGGCCGTCGCCAAGGTGGAGCTCGACTACCCGCAGGCGCTGCTGACCGACTACCTCACGCTCCTCCGGGTGGGCGGCGAGTGGAAGATCGTGAACAAGGTCTTCTTCGCGCAGCCCAGGAAGCCCAACTAGACTTCCCTCGGTGAAGGCCCCGCCGCTTCGCTTCTGGATCGCCCAGGTCGCCGGCTGGGGCGGGTACGCGCTGATCCTCTGGCTCTCCTCGCTGGCGCTCCTCCCCGACGTGCCCGCCGCCCTCGCCCACCTCCGCATGAAGGGGGCGATGGCCAGCGGGGGCTTCCTGGCCAGCCTCGGCCTCTGGGTCCTCTACGAGCGGCTGCTGGCGAAGAAGGCGAGGCTGGTCGTGCTGGTCGCCGCCGCCGTCGTCGCCTCGCTCTCCTTCGGCGTCTTCGACGCGCTCTTCGTGAAGCTCCTCCTGGAGCCTCAGACGCCGCTCGACGGTGCCCTCCTGAAGGGGGCCTCGAACTACGGCATCACGCTCCTGGCCTGGAGCGCGCTCTACCTGGCCTTCACCTACGGCCGCCAGCTGGAGGAGGAGCGCGAGCGCGCGCTGCGGGCCACGGCGCTGGCCAGCGAGGCGCGCCTGACGATGCTGCGCTATCAGGTGCACCCGCACTTCCTCTTCAACGCGCTGAACTCCATTCGCGCGCTGATCGACGAGGACCCGCGCCGCGCGCGGGAGATGGTCACCGAGCTGGCCGACTTCTTCCGCTACTCGCTGGTGCACGGGCGCGACGGAGACGCCACCCTGGGAGAGGAGCTGGCGGCGATCCGCAGCTACCTGGCCATCCAGAAGATCCGCTTCGAGGACCGCCTGGAAGTCAGCTTCGACGTGCCGGCCGATGCCGAGGCGGCGCGGCTGCCCGGCTTCCTGGTCCACCCGCTGGTGGAGAACGCCGTCAAGCACGGCATGGAGACGAGCGCGATGCCGCTGAGGCTCTCGGTGAGCGCGCGCCGTGCCGAGGCCGGCCTCTCGGTCGAGGTGGCCAACACCGGCCGCTACCGCGATGGTTGCCCCAACGGCGACGGCACCGGCACTGGCCTGGCCAACGTGCGCGAGAGGCTGGAGCAGCTCTATCCCGGCCGGCACACGTTGAAGGTGGCCGAGGACGGCGGCTGGGTCCGGGCTCGGATCCTGGTGCCGGGGGACTCCCCCGGACCCCCTGTGGCATGAGCGCGCGCTTGACGGCCGTGGTGGTCGACGACGAGCGGCTGGCCCGCGCCGAGCTGCGCTCGCTCCTGTCCAGCCACGCCGAGCTGGAGGTGGTGGGGGAGGCGGCCTCGGCGTCCGACGGGCGCGAGCTCCTGGAGAGGCTGCGACCCGACGTCGTCTTCCTCGACATCCAGATGCCGGGCGAGGACGGCTTCGACCTCCTGGCCACCGTGCCGGACAGCTGCCGCGTCGTCTTCGTAACCGCCTACTCCGAGCACGCGCTGCGCGCCTTCGACGCCAATGCCGCCGACTATCTGCTCAAGCCGGTGCGGCCGGAGCGGCTGGCCGAGACGGTGCAGCGCCTCCTGAAGAAGCCGCTGGAGCTCGAGCCTCCGGCGCCGCGGCGCGCGCTGCGCCTCGACGACCCGCTCTTCGTGCCGTGCGACGGGCATTACACCGTCCTGCGGGTGGCGCAGATCGCCTGCCTCGAGGCGGCCAAAGACAGCTCGCAGCTCACCACCACCGACGGCCGCAAGCTGATGGTCACCCGGAGCCTCAAGGACTGGGAGGAGACGCTTCCGCCCCGCCACTTCCTGCGCATCCACCGCTCCACGATCGTGAACGCCGACCACGTCGAGCGGTTGGAGCCATGGTTCCACTCCTCGTTCCGCGTCTACCTCAAGCGCGTCCCCGAGCCCTTCGAGGTGAGCCGCCGCTTCGCCGCCCAGCTGCGGGACCGGCTCGTCTAGCCGGAGCGGAACAGTCCCTCGGGACAGGGCTGGGACATCCCGGCACAGACCGGAGGGACGTCGAACCGCGCAAAGAGCGTCCCGCGGCATGGCACGCCCATTGCCCTGAGACGGCAAGTGAGCACTGGCAACTTGGTGACGAACGTCCAGGAGGTACTCCGGTGGCTGTGATCCTGGTGGTCGACGACGAACCGGCCAACCGCTACTTCCTCACCACCTTGCTTCGCTACGCGGGGCACAGCCTCCTCGAGGCGAACGACGGCGCCAGCGCCCTCGAGGTCATCCGCGCCGAGCGGCCCGACCTCGTCATCGCCGACCTGGTGATGCCGGAGATGGACGGGTTCGAGCTGGTGCGGCACGTGCGGGCCGAGCCGGACCTGGCGGCCACCCGCATCGTCTTCTACTCCGCCGCCTACGGAGAGACTGAGGTTGAGAGCCTGGCCGCCGCCTGCGGGGTGAGGCACGTCCTGGGCAAGCCGGCGGAGCCGGAGGTCGTGCTGCAGACGGTGAACGCCGCGCTGAGCGTGGCGCCCCCGCCGGCGGCGCCGGCGCCTCCGGAGTTCGAGCGCGACCACCTGCGCGTGATGACCGACATGCTCTCGCGCAAGGTGCAGGAGCTCAAGACGATGGGCCGCCGCCTGAAGTCGCTCCTGGAGGTCGGCAAGGAGCTGGCGATGGAGCGGGAACGCGACCGTCTGCTGGAACGCGTCGCCGAGGCGGCCCGCGAGGTGGCGGCCGCCGGCTATGCGGCGATCGGCCTCCTCGAGGAGGACGGCGCCACCATCAAGAGCTTCGTGGCGCGGGGCCCCGGCGAGGACTTCGTCTGGCCGGCCGGCGCGATCACCCAGACGGTGCTGGCCGGCCGGCGCACCCTACGCACCGTCCTCGAGGGACAGTCGCTGCTGGCGGTCCCGGTCGCCTCGGCCGAGCGCCTCTACGGCTGGCTGGAGCTGCGCGACAAGCTCGGCGCCTCGGAGTTCGACGAGGACGACGAGGAGGTCGCCCGGATGCTGGCGGCGCAGCAGGCGGTGGCCTACGAGAACCTGCTCCGCTCGGAGGAGATCGGCCGGCACACCGCCTTGCTGGAGGAGCGTGTGGCCGAGCGCACCGCCGAGCTGCAGCGCTCCAACGCCGACCTCGAGCAGTTCGCCTACGTGGCCTCCCACGACCTGCAGGAGCCGCTCCGCAAGGTCACCAGCTTCACCGGCCTCGTCCTGGAGCGGTGGGGAGACCAGCTGGACCCCACCGCGCGGGAGTTCATGGGCTACGCCGTGGACGGCGCCGCCCGGATGCGGCGGCTGATCACCGACGTCCTGGCCTATTCGCGCGTCGGCAAGAGCCTGCTCGGGCGCGGGCCGGTGGACCTCCAGAGCGTGCTGGCACGCGCACTGGACAACCTGCGCGAGGCGATCGCCGAATCGGGCGCCCGCATCAGCCACGACCCGCTGCCACGGGTGATCGGCGACGAGCCGCAGCTGGCGCAGCTCCTCCAGAACCTCCTGGGCAACGCGATCAAGTTCAGCGGCGGCCGCCAGCCGTCCATCCACGTGGGGGCGGCGCGCGAAGGGGACCGCTGGCGGATCTCCGTGCGCGAACACGGCATCGGCGTCGACCCGCAGTACGCCGACCGCATCTTCGGCCTCTTCCAGCGCCTCCACACCCGCGACGAGTATCCGGGGACCGGCCTCGGACTGGCCATCTGCAGCAAGGTCGTCGAGCGGCACGGCGGGCGGCTCTGGGTGGAGTCGGCCGCCGGTGAAGGCGCCACGTTCCTCTTCACGCTGGAGGCGTTCGAAGCCGCGGCGGGCCGGCAGCCGGGCGCGCTGAGCCCGATGCGGATCCTGGTCGCCGACGACGACGCGGCGGACGCGCGTCTCCTCTGCGAAGCGATCCGCGACAGCATTCCCCAGACCGAGGTGAGCGTCGTGAAGGACGGCGTCGAAGCCCTCGCCTACCTCCGGCGCGAGGCGGGCCATGCCAGCGCGCCGCGTCCCGACGTGCTGCTCCTCGACCTGAACATGCCGCGCAAGGGCGGGCGCCAGGTCCTGGCCGAGATGAAGGCCGACCCGCAGCTGCGCGGCATCCCGGTGGTGGTGCTCACCACCTCCGAGGCCATCGAGGACATCACCGAGGCCTACGCGCTGAACGCCAGGTGCTACTTCGCCAAGCCGGACGGGCCTTCGGAGTACACCAAGGTCGTGCGCGCCATCGAGCACTTCCGCGCGGTGCCGGAGCGGGTGCCGGCATGAGCGCGGTCTCGGTGCTCCTGGTCGAGGACGACCGCGAGGACGCCCGCTTCGTCGCCGAGGCGCTGGCCGGGGACGGCTCCACGCTCTTCGAGGTGACCCACGCCTCCCGTCTGGGGGCGGCGCTGCAGCAGCTCTCGGCGCGGACGTTCGACGTCGCCCTGCTGGACCTCTCGCTCCCCGACAGCCGGGGGCTCGAGACGTTCGAGCGCGTGCGGGCTCAGGCCGCCGACCTCCCGGTGGTGATCCTGACCGGCCTGGACGACGAGCGCACGGCCCTGCTGGCGGTGCACGACGAGGCCCAGGACTGCCTGGTGAAGGGGCAGATCGGGGCCAGGCTGCTGGCCCGGTCGATCCGGCACGCCATCGAGCGGCAGAGCCTGAAGGCGGCCGCGCGGCAGCTCTCGCTCCTCGACGAGCTGACCGGTCTCTACAACCGCCGCGGGTTCCTGGCGCTCGCCGAGCACCGTCTCCGGCTGGCCCGGCGGTCGGACCAGGAGTCGCTGCTCCTCTTCGCGGACCTGGACGGCCTCAAGCGGATCAACGACACCCTGGGCCACGAGGAGGGGGACCGGGCGCTGGTCGAGGCCGCGCAGGTGCTCCGGAGCTGCTTCCGCGAGTCCGACGTGGTGGCGCGGCTGGGCGGCGACGAGTTCGTGGTGCTGGCGGGCGACGCCGCTCCCGCCGCCGCCGAGGTCATCCGGCGAAGGCTGGACGAGACCGTGCGGAGACGGAACGAAGGCGAGCCGCGGCGGTACGAGCTCTCCCTGAGCGTCGGCATCGTGCCGGTGCCCGCCGGAGAGCCGCGGCCGGTCGAGGGGCTCCTGGCCGAGGCCGACCGGGCCATGTACCTGCGCAAGAGGGCCCGGTACGCGGCCCTCGGGCGCCAGGGGGACGCCGCTGCCTAGGAGACCGCGAAATGTCTTGCCTGGCCGGCTCGTGAGGCGCAAGCTGTCCGCAAGACACCGGTCGACAAACGAAGGAGTCGCTTCGGGCCGACACGCCTGCCGGACCGGCGTCCCGATCGAAGTCCGAATGAAGCATCCGCATCATAAGAAGCAAATCACGCGGGCCGTAGCCTGCCGGTCGCAGGAGAGCCCAGCAGCTCAGGCCCCGTGACGGACGCGGCGCCTCTGTCCCGGGCGGAACCGGAGTTCCGCGCGCTCCTGGAGTCCGCCCCGGACGCCATGGTGATCGTGGACCGCGGGGGCCGCATCGTCCTGGTCAACTCCCAGACCGAGAAGCTCTTCGGCTACAGCCGCGAGGAGATCCTGGGCGGCCCGGTCGAGCTGCTGATTCCCGACAGGTTCCGCTCGGGGCACGGGGCCCACCGGACGGGGTACAGCGACGCTCCGAGGTTCCGTCCCATGGGAAGCGGCCGTGAGCTCTACGCCCGCCGGAAGGACGGCACCGAGTTCCCGGTGGAGATCAGCCTGAGCCCTCTCGAAACCGCCGAGGGGCTCCTGGTGTCCAGCTCGATCCGCGACATCACCGACCGGAAGCGCATCGAGAGCGAGCTGCGCGAGAAGAACGTGGAGCTCGAGAAGGCGGTGCTGGCCAAGGACCGCTTCCTGGCCTCCATGTCGCACGAGCTCAGGACCCCGCTCAACGCGATCATCGGCTTCACCGGCACCCTGCTGATGCGCCTGCCCGGCCCGCTCAACGCCGACCAGGACCAGCAGCTCAAGACCGTCCAGACGAGCGCCCGCCACCTGCTGGCGCTCATCAACGACATCCTCGACCTGGCCAAGATTGAGTCCGGCAAGGTGGAGCTGAGGAAGGAACCGGTCTCCTGCCGCGAGGTCGTGGAGGAGGTCGCCGCGGCGCTCGTGCCCCTTGCCGCCCGGAAGGGCCTGGCGTTCGAGGTCCAGCTGCCGCCGCAGCCGGTGGTCGTGCCGACCGACCGCCGCGCGCTGCTGCAGATCCTCCAGAACCTCGGCGCCAACGCCGTCAAGTTCACCGACGCCGGGACGGTCCGCGTGACCCTCCAGGGAGGCCCCGGGGACGACGGCGGGACCCGGATCACCGTCGCCGACACCGGCCGCGGCATCAAGGCGGAGAGCCAGGCGCTCCTCTTCCAGGCGTTCCAGCGGATCGACTCGGACGGCGGCGGCCACCCCGAGGGCACCGGCCTGGGGCTGCACCTCTCCCAGCGGCTGGCCGCGCTCCTGGGCGCCCGCATCACCTTCACCAGCGAGTGGGGCAAGGGCAGCGTGTTCAGCGTCGTCTTTCCCCCGGACCCGTCCGGAGGCACCCCATGACACCGCGACTCTTCGACAAGGACCTGCTCAGCGAGGCCGGCGAGGCGATGGGCTTCCTGGCCAACGTGCTGGAGTCTTCCACCGAGTACTCGATCATCGGCAAGGACCTGGAAGGCAAGGTGCTGCTCTGGAACGAGGGCGCCCGCCGGATGTACGGCTACGAGCCGGAGGAGATCATCGGCAAGAGCGCCGACGTCCTCCACACCCCCGAGGACATCGCGCTCGGCAAGCCGCGCGAGATCCTGAAGGCCGCTCTGGCGGACGGCCGCTGGGAAGGGGTCATCGGCCGTATCCGGAAGGACCTGCGCCGCATCACCGCCCGGGTGGTCATCACGCCGCGGCGCGACGCCGCCGGCCAGCCGATCGGCTTCCTGCTCATCTCCAAGGACGTCGGGAGCGAGCTGCGGTTCTCGGAGCAGATCCGCAAGACCAAGCTCTTCGACACCGCCATCGTGGGCTCCTCGCAGGAGGCGGTCGACTTCATCACCAACATCCTGGAGTCCTCCACCGAGTACTCGGTGGTGGGCAAGGACCTCGACGGCAAGATCCTCCTCTGGAACGAGGGGGCCCGCCGCCTCTACGGCTACGAGCCGGAGGAGGTGGTCGGCAAGGCCGACTCCTCGATCCTCCACGTCCCCGAGGACGTGGCCGCCGGCAAGCACCGCGAGATCATGGCGGCGGCGCTCCACGACGGGAAGTGGGAGGGCACCCTCCAGCGCCTGCGCAAGGACGGCCGCCGCTTCACCGCGCGCGTGGTCATCACCCCCCGCCGTGACTCGACCGGCAAGCCGATCGGCTTCCTGCTGATCTCCAAGGACATCTCCGACGAGATCCGCCTGACCGAGGAGCTGAAGGCGACCCAGTTCTACACGCGCTCGCTGATCGAGGCCAACATCGACGCGCTGATGACGACCGACCCGCTCGGCATCATCACCGATGTCAACCAGCCGATGGAGGCGCTCACCGGCTACGGCCGCGAGCACCTGCTGGGGAGCCCCTTCAAGACCTACTTCACCGACCCGGAGCGCGCCGAGGAGGGCATCCGGCAGGTCCTGCACCACGGGCGGGTCACCAACTACGAGCTGACGGCTCTTTCCCGCGACGGGCGGATGACGGTGGTCTCCTACAACGCCTCCACCTTCAAGGACGCCCAGGGGCGGCTGCAGGGCGTCTTCGCCGCCGCCCGCGAGATCACCGAGCAGAAGAAGCTCGAGGAGCAGCTGCGCGAGTCCGAGTCGTACAACCGGGGTCTGATCGAGGCCTCGGTGGACGGTCTGATCACCGTGGACCCGGACGGCACCATCATGGACGTCAACGCCCAGATGTGCCGGATGTCCGGCTACTCGCGCGAGGAGCTGATCGGGACCGCCTTCGCCGACTACTTCAGCGACGCCGAGCGCGCCACCGCCGGCGTCAAGGAGACGTTCGACCGCGGCGTGGTCACCGACTACGTCCTGACGCTGGCCACCCGCGACGGGCGGCAGATCGGGGTCAGCTTCAACGCCTCGGTCTTCCGCGACCCCTCCGGCGACGTGCGCGGCATCTTCGCCTCGGCCCGCGACATCACCGAGCAGGCGCGGCTGCAGACGCAGCTGGCCGAGGAGCGGGCCTACAACCGCGGCCTCATCGAGGCCTCGCTGGACGGCCTGATCACCGTCGACCCGATGCTGGACATCACCGACGTCAACGAGACGATGTGCCGGATGTCGGGCTACTCGCGCCAGGAGCTGATCGGCACCCCCTTCCCGCAGTACTTCACCGACCCCAAGCGCGCCGCCGAGGGCGTCCGGCTGACGCTCGACAAGGGCGCGGTCACCAACTACGAGCTGACCCTCAAGGCCCAGGACGGGCGCGAGAGCCTGGTCTCCTTCAACGCCGCCGTCTTCCGCGACCCGGCCGGCAAGGTGCGCGGCATCTTCGCCTCGGCCCGCGACATCACCGAGCCGGCGCGCCTCTCGGCGCAGCTGGCCGAGGAGCGCGCCTACAACCGCGGCCTCATCGAGGCCTCGGTGGACGGCCTGGTCACCGTCGACCAGTCGATGACCATCACCGACGTCAACGAGACGATGTGCCGCATGGTGGGCCGGCCGCGCAACCAGCTCATCGGCTCCCCGTTCCCGCTCTACTTCGCCGAGCGCGAGCGCGCCGAGGAGGGGGTCAAGCTGACCTTCAACGAGGGCGCGGTCACCAACTACGTCCTCACCCTCCAGGCCGCCGACGGGCACAAGGTGCCGGTCTCCTTCAACGCGGCGATCTTCAAGGACGTCTCCGGCAATGTGCGCGGCATCTTCGCGTCGGCCCGCGACATCGCCGCCCAGAAGCAGCTGGAGGGGCAGCTGCAGGCCTCGCAGTTCTACTCGCGCTCGCTGATCGAGTCGAACATCGACGCCCTGATGACCACCGACCCGGCCGGCATCATCAGCGACGTCAACGCCCAGATGGAGGCGCTCACCGGCTGTACCCGCGACGAGCTCATCGGCAGCCCCTTCAAGACCTACTTCACCGACCCGGCCCGCGCCGAGGCCGGCGTGAAGCTGGTGCTGCGGCAGGGGAAGGTCACCAACTACGAGCTGACCGCGCGCCGCAAGGACGGCCACGAGACCGTGGTCTCCTACAACGCCACCACCTTCGACGACCGCGAGGGGAGGCTGCAGGGCGTCTTCGCCGCCGCCCGCGACATCACCGAGCAGAAGAAGCTCGAGGAGCGGCTGCGCGAGCAGCAGACCTACCTGCGCGGCCTCATCGAGTCCTCGGTGGACGGCCTGGTCACGGTGGACCCCGACGGGACCATCACCGACGTCAACGACCGCATGTGCACCATGACCGGCTACACCCGGGCCGAGCTCATCGGCACGCCGTTCGCCGACTACTTCACCGAGCCCGGACGGGCCCGCTCCGGCGTCCAGCAGACGTTCGACCAGGGGTTCGTGACCGAGTACGCCCTCACCGTGGTGGCCCGCAGCCGCCGCCAGCTGCAGGTCTCCTTCAACGCCTCGGTCTTCAAGGACGCCGCCGGCAACGTGCGCGGCATCTTCGCCTCGGCCCGCGACATCACCGACCGGGTCCGCCTGGAGGAGCAGCTGAGGGAGCAGCAGACCTACCTGCGCGGCCTGATCGAGTCCTCGGTGGACGGCCTGGTCACGGTCGACCCCGAGGGGTTCATCACCGACGTCAACGAGCAGCTCTGCCGCATGACCGGCTACGCCCGCGAGGAGCTGATCGGCTCGCTCTTCCGGCAGTACTTCACCGAGCCGGAACGCGCCGACCACGGCGTGAAGCTCACCTTCGCCGAGGGGGTGGTCACCAACTACGACCTGGTCCTGAAGACCAAGGCTGGCAGGAAGGCGATCGTCTCCTTCAACGCCTCGGTCTTCCGCGGCGGCGACGGCCGCATCCAGGGGATCTTCGCCTCGGCCCGCGACATCTCCGAGCAGGCGCGCCTGCAGTCGCAGCTGGCCGAGCAGCAGGCCTACAACCGCTCGCTCATCGAGGCCTCGGCCGACGCCCTCTTCGCGATCGCCCCCGACGGCACCATCACCGACGTCAACGAGGAGGCCACCCGCCTCACCGGCTACTCGAGGAAGCACCTGGTCAACTCGCGCTTCTCCGAGTACTTCACCGAGCCGGAACGCGCCCGCGCCGGCGTCCAGCAGACGCTCGCTGAGCGCCGGGTCCTGGGCTACCAGCTCACCCTCAAGACGCGCCTGGGGCGCCGCATCACCGTCGGCTTCAACGCCGGCGTCTTCACCGACGCGGCCGGCGTCCCGCTGGGCATCCTGGCCGGCGCGCGCGACATCACCGAGCAGAAGCAGCTCGAGCAGCAGCTGCGCGATCAGCAGTTCTACACGCGCTCGCTGATCGAGTCGAACATCGACGCCCTGATGACGACCGACCCGCTCGGCATCATCACCGACGTCAACCAGCAGATGGAGGTCCTCACCGGGGCCACTCGCGACGAGCTGATCCGCTCGGCCTTCAAGCGCTACTTCACCGACCCGGCGCGCGCCGAGGAGGGCATCCGCTCGGTGCTGCGCGAGGGGAAGGTGACGAACTACGAGCTGACCGCCCGCAGCAACGAGGGACGCCAGACCGTCGTCTCCTACAACGCGGCCACGTTCTATGACCGGGACGGCAAGCTCCAGGGCGTCTTCGCCGCGGCGCGCGACGTGACCGAGCGGAAGCGCTTCGAGCAGACGCTCCAGGAGAAGAACCTCGAGCTGGAGAACGCCAACCTCGCCAAGGACCGCTTCCTGGCCTCCATGTCGCACGAGCTGCGGACCCCGCTGAACGCCATCATCGGCTTCACCGGCACCCTGCTGATGCGCCTGCCGGGGCCGTTGACCGGCGACCAGGACGGGCAGCTCAAGACCGTCCAGGCGAGCGCGCGCCACCTGCTCTCGCTGATCAACGACCTCCTCGACCTGGCCAAGATCGAGTCCGGCAAGGTGGAGCTGAAGCTGGAGCCGGTCGCCTGCCGGTCGGTGCTGGAAGAGGTCGGGGCCTCCCTCGGTCCGCTGGCCCAGAGGAAGGGGCTCGTGTTCGACGTCGACGCCGCCGGTGCGGACTTCCAGGTCCAGACCGACCGCCGGGCGCTGGCGCAGATCCTCCTCAACCTGGCCAACAACGCCATCAAGTTCACCGAGAAGGGGGGCATACGGCTGAGCATCGGCCAGCACCGGGACAACGGCTCGCTGGTCACCGAGCTGGCTGTCGAGGACACCGGCCCCGGCATCAAGCCCGAGGACCAGGCTCGCCTCTTCCAGGCGTTCACGCAGCTCGAGGCCGGCAGCATGAAGCGCCACGAGGGGACCGGGCTCGGCCTCCACCTCTCGCAGAAGCTGGCCACCCTGCTGGGCGGGCAGATCACCCTCAAGAGCGAGTACGGCAAGGGGAGCACCTTCACGCTGCTCCTGAAGGAGCGGGTCTGATGCCGGTCGCGCGCGTCCTGGTCATCGAGGACAACCCGACGAACCTGGAGCTGATGACCTATCTGCTGCGAGCCTTCGGCTACGAGGCGCTCACGGCGATGGACGGTGAGGAGGGGATCGCCGCCGCCGAGCGGGAGCGCCCCGACCTGATCCTCTGCGACATCCAGCTCCCGCGGCTGGACGGCTACGGGGTGGTGCGGCGGCTGAAGGAGAGCCCGCGGCTGAAGGAGACGCCGGTCATCGCGGTGACCGCCTACGCCATGGTCAGCGACCGCGAGCGGATGCTGAAGGCCGGCTTCGACCACTACCTCTCCAAGCCGATCGTGCCGGAGACTTTCGTCGAGCAGGTCGCCCAGCACCTGCCGCGGACCAAGCGCGCCTCGGCGCCGCGCCTGGAGGCGATGGCCGAGCCGGCCCCCGCACCCGAGCCTCCGGGGGCGGCCCCACCCTCCAAGGGGCTCATCCTCGTCGTCGACAACACCCGGATGAACATCCAGATCGCCCAGGGGACGCTGGGCCCCCTCGGCTACCAGGTGGTCGGCGCCGGCGGCATGGCCGAGGCGCTGGAGATCGCCCGCACCGAGCGGCCCGACCTGATCCTCTCCGACCTCAACATGCCGGAAGGCAGCGGCTACGACCTCCTGGAGCGCGCCAAGCGCGAGCCAGCCCTGCGCGACGTCCCCTTCGTCCTGATCTCCAGCTCGTTCTGGGGCATCGACGAGGCGCAGGCCAAGGCGCGCGGCGCGGCGATGTTCATCCAGCGTCCCATCGAGCCGACGGAGTTCGTGGCCAAGCTCGAGCCGTTGCTGGGGAAGAAAGGAGGTTGACGATGGCGACGATCCTCGTGGTCGACGACCGCGCCACCAACCGCCAGGTGCTCTCGACGCTGCTCGGCTACAAGGGGCACCGCATCGTGGAGGCGGCCGACGGCGCCGAGGGCCTGGCGAAGGCCCGGACGGAGAGGCCCGACCTGGTCATCTCCGACGTCCTGATGCCGGTGATGGACGGCTACGAGCTGCTCTGGCGGCTGCGCGCCGAGCCGGGGCTCTCCGAGGTCCCGGTGATCTTCTACACCGCCACCTACCGGGCCCGCGAGGCGCGGGCCCTCGCCGACGCCTGCGGCGCCTCGTACGTGCTGGGCAAGCCGGCCGAGCCGGAGGAGGTCTTCCGGGTGGTGGAGGAGATCCTCGGAACCGTCCCCGCGGTCGTGCCCGTGCAGGCCGAGCCGGGGTACGACGCGGAACGCTTCCGGATGATGAACGACAAGCTGCTGGAGCTGGAGTCGGAAAAGCTCCGCTTCTCGGCGCTCCTCGACCTGGCGGTGCAGCTCGGCTGCCTCGGGAGGCCCGAAGCGGTCCTCTCCTCGCTCTGCCACGGGGCGCGGGAGATCCTGACCTCGCGCAGCGCCGCGGCCGGCATCCTGGACGAGTCCGGCAGCGCCTTCCGCGCCTTCGAGCGCGATGGCTTGCCGCCGGCGGCGGCGGGCGCGCCGGCTCCGTCGCCGCGCGGCGGCGTCCTGGGCCGCGTCCTGGCCGAGCGGCGTCTGGCGCGCCTGTCCGACGGCCTCTCCGACGCTCAGGCGGCGGCCCTCTTCCCGGAGACCCCGCGGCAGCCGTCGCTGCTGGCGGTGCCGCTGGCCTCCCCCAGCAAGCTCCTGGGCGTCCTCTATCTCGCCGACAAGGTGGGCCTGCCGGATTTCACCCAGGACGACGAGCGGGTGGCGACCGCGGTGGCCGCGCTCGGCGCGGTGGCCTACGAGAACGCCTGGCGGCTGGCGAAGCTGGAGGAGCTGCTGGGGACCCGCGGGACCGGCTGAGATGGCCACCATCCTCGTCACCGACGACCGTCCCACCGCCCGCCAGTTCCTGGTGACGCTGCTGGGCTACGTCGGCCACCGGGTGCTGGAGGCCGAGGACGGCGCCGAGCTGCTGCGGGTGGCCCGGGTCGAGCACCCCGACCTGGTGATCACCGACCTGGTGATGCCGGTGATGGACGGCTTCGAGGCGGTGCTGAAGATGCGGGAGGACCCGGCGCTGCGCGACACGCCGGTCCTCTTCTACACCGCGACCTACCGCGAGCGCGAGGCCGAGATGATGGCCCGGCGGCTGGGGGTGCTGAAGACGCTGACCAAGCCCAGCGAGCCGCAGGCGATCCTGGACGCGGTGAGGTGGGCGCTGGGGCTGGCCGACGCCGCGCAGGCCCCGAGCGTCCCGGAACAGTTCTACCGCGGGATCGCGCCCGCGGCCGCGGCCGATCCGGACCGCCACCTGCGTGAGCTGGGCAGCGAGACGCTGCGGCTGGCGGCGCTGGTGGAGCTGGGCCTAGACCTCATCGAGGAGCAGGAACCGTTCCGGATTCTGCAGAGCACCTGCCAGGCGGCGCGGCGCATCCTGGGCACCAAGTACGCCGCGATCGGCATCCTCGAGGCGCCGGAGCAGCCGCTGCGCCATCTCTTCCTCTCCGGCATGACGGCCGTCCCGCACCCGCCGGGACCCCCTTCGGGCGCGCCCGCCGAGGCTCTCCGCACGGGGCGCGCACTGCGCCTGGACGACGTGCCGGCCGGCAGCGAGGGCGTCCCCTTCCCGCCGCGTCTGGCGCCCCGGCGGCCGCTGCTGGTGGTGCCGCTGCTGACGCCCCGCGGCCTGCTCGGCTTTCTCTGCGCCGCCGACACCCTGAGCGGCCAGCCCTTCAGCGGCCAGGACCAGCAGCTGGCCGAGACGCTGGCCGCTCAGGCGGCCCTGGCCTACGAGGCTTCCACCCAGCGGCTGGAGCTGGAACGGGCGCTGGAGGAGAAGAGCGCCGCCGAGCGGGAGCGCACCCTGATGGAGGCGCGCTTCCACGAGCTCTGCGAGCGCAGCCCGGTGGCGGTGTTCCGGACCACGCAGGACGGCCGGATCCTCTACGCCAACCCCGCCGGAGTAGAGATGCTGGGCTACGCGTCCACGGCCGACCTCATGTTGGTGCGGTCTCCGTCGCTCTACGCCAGCCCCGGGGAGCGCGACGAGATCCTTGCCCTCCTGCGGGAGCGGGGCATCCTCAAGAACCGCGAGCTGGTGCTGCTGCGCCGCGACGGAACCCCGGTGCCGGTGCTGGCGAACTACAGCCTGGTGCAGGGCGTCCCGCAGCAGGACGGCACCGACGCGCCGATCCTGGAAGCGGTCTTCGTCGACATCACCGAGCGCAAGCGGGCGGAGGAGGCGCGTGCCGAGCTGGAAGAGCGATTCCGGGAGCTGGCCGAGAACGTCGAGGACGTCTTCTGGGTGAGCACCATCGACGGTTCCCGCATGGACTACGTGAGCCCGGCCTACGAGAAGATCTTCGGCCGCAGCACCGAGCTCCTCTATCGCAACCCGCTCGACTGGATGGTACCGGTCGATCCGCTCGATCGCGAGCGCATCCAGGCCAGCGCCGAGGCCCAGGGGAGCGGCTTCGACGAGGAGTACCGCATCGTCCTTCCGGACGGGAGGGTCCGCTGGATACACGCCCGGGCGGCCCCGATCCGCGACGCGCGCGAGGGTCGGGTGCTGCGCGTGGCCGGGATCGCCCAAGACATCACCGAGTCGAAGGAGGCCGAGGCGGCGCGACAGGCGAGCGAGGCGAGATACCGCGCGCTCTTCGACGTCAGCCCGGAACCGATCTGGGTCTACGAGCAGGCGACCCAGCGCTTCCTGGAGGTGAACGCGGCCGCGATCGCCAAGTACGGCTATTCCCGCGAGGAGTTCCTGGCGATGACGATCCAGGACATCCGCCTTCCCGAGGACCGTCCGCGGCTGAGCGGCGCGCTCCAGAGTACGGCGGCGCGGGCCCGCGGGGTCAGCCGCGACTGGCGCCACCGCAAGAAGGACGGCTCGCTGATCTGGGTCGACATCGCCTTCGACAGCATCCAGTACGACGGCCGCGAGGCCCGCCTGGTGCTCGCCCACGACGTCACCGAGCGCAAGCTCCTCGAGGACCAGCTCCGGCAGGCTCAGAAGATGGAGGCGGTCGGCCGGCTGGCGGGCGGCATCGCACACGACTTCAACAACCTGCTGACCACGATCATGGGCTACGCCGACCTGCTGCAGATGCGGCAGGGGGCGCTGGAGGGGCTCGACGAGATCGCAAAGGCCGCCGAGCGCGCCAGCGGACTGACCAGGCAGCTCCTGGCCTTCAGCCGCAAGCAGGTGCTCGACCCGAGGGTCATCGACCTCAACGAGATCGTGCGCGGCATGGAGAAGATGCTGCAACGGCTGATCGGTGAGGACGTGAGGCTGGTGACCAGCCTGGTGCCGAGCGTCCCCGGGGTGTTGGCCGACCCCGGCCAGATCGAGCAGGTGATCATGAACCTGGCGGTGAACGCGCGCGATGCCATGCCGGAGGGGGGCGTGCTCACCATCGCCACCAGCGAGGAGGAGCTCTCCGAGCAGGATGCGGCCCGGCAGGTGGGACTCGTGCCGGGCCGATTGGTGCTGCTGAACGTGACCGACAGCGGAACCGGGATCGACGCCGAGACGCAGGCGCAGATCTTCGAGCCCTTCTTCACCACCAAGGAAGCAGGCAAGGGCACGGGGCTGGGCCTCTCGACCGTCTACGGGATCGTCAAGCAGTCGGGCGGGTCCATCTCGGTCAGCAGCAAGCCGGGAGAGGGGGCCTCGTTCCTGATCCGCCTGCCCCGCGCCGCCCGCCCGGTGGACGAGGTCGAGCGGAAGTCCAGCCATCCCAGGCTCGCCGTCGGCTCGGAGACGGTGCTGGTCGTCGAGGACGAGGCGGCCCTTCGGGATCTGGCGCGCGCGGTGCTGGAGGGGGCGGGCTACACGGTCCTCAGCGCCGAGAGCGGCGAACGCGCGCTGGAGCTTCTCGAAGGACGATCGACCCGGGTGGACCTGCTGCTGACCGACGTCGTGATGGGGGGCATGGGCGGACGCAAGCTGGCCGAGGCGCTGGCGCCGCGCTATCCCAGACTCAAAGTGCTCTACATGTCGGGCTACACCGACGACACCGCGCTGCGCCACGGCATCGTGGACCAGGGGACGCACTTCCTGCAGAAGCCGTTCACGCCCAGCAAGCTGCTGGAGAAGCTGCGCGACCTGCTGGGATGAGGCGCCTGTGGTTTCCTCAGAAGTCCATTGTCACCGTCAGCGTGTCCGAGTAGCTCCCCGCCGCGACGTTCTGACCGGCCGGAATGCGGCCGAAGATCGTGACGGTGTAGGTCTGGCTGTCGGCGGGGCTTCCGCCGGTGTGGGTGTAGGTGCCGCCGGTGCCGTCGCCCCACAGCTGGGTGTGCGAGGCGTCCAGGTAGAGGTTGTAGCCGAGCGCGTAGGCGCCGCCGGCGAGCCTCCGCGGCGCGAACGTGCCCGAGCCGCCGGCCGAGATGCTGAGCACCGGGTCCTGCACCGGCTGCGTACACGAGTAGGAGATGGACCCGGTCGTGTCCAGAGGTCCGGTGGCGAAGACGTCGTAGGTGCCGAAGGCGATCGGACCGGCGGTGGAGATGCTGCAGCCGGCCCCGAGGAGCGGACCGGCGCCGAGGCTGAGCGCCAGCAGAGCGATGAGCAGCGCTGCCCGCCTCACGACGCGTCCTCGACGGCGGTGACCGCGCCGACGCTGGTCGGCGGGTGCGCCAGCAGCGTCTCGCGGAAGGAGCTGGCGTCGGCGCGGCTGGGGAAGTCCCCGACGACGACGCGGTACCAGACACCCTTGGCGCCGAGGTCCGCCGGCACGACGCGCGCCGGCCGGTGCAGGGCCGCGGAGAGGCGCGCGGCCTCGCGCCCGGCGGTGGCACGGGCGCGATAGGAGCCGAGGTGTACCGCGTAGGCGGTGCCGCCCGGAGGCGCCGCCGGCCGCGGTTTGCTGTCGCTGGTGACCGGCGTGGGCGCTGCCGAGGCGGGATCGGGGCGCGCGCCGCGTAGCGGCCCGCCGGGCCTGACGGGGAGGGGAGGCGCCGGCAGCGAGGCGACGCGGCAGCGCAGCGCACCCAGCTTGGTGATCGGTCCCTTCTTCTCCGGCACCGCCAGCGCGAACCGGCAGACCGTCCCCTTGTAGAGGACCTCGGCCTGGTGCGTGCCGGGCTCGAGGTCCTCGAGGAAGAACTCGCCCCGCGTGCCGATCGGAGATTCCGCCCCGCCGGCCAGGCGCACCAGCCCGTGCGCCGGTGCCATCGTCTCGGACCCGTCGTCCAGGAGCACCGTGCCGAAGACGGCGCTGGCGCGCCGCGCCGCGAACGTCACCACCGCGCCGCCGCGATAGGGAGGAGCCACCAGACGCCGCGTCTCCTTGACGTCGTAGTCGAGCGGCAGGTCGGCGTCCTCGACGCCCAGGACGTTCCCGTAGTAAGGCAGCAGGTCGGTCACCAGGAGCTCCCCCTTGGCGTTCGTCCTGCCGACCACCTGGTTGCTGGCGGTGCCGCGCACGCCGGCGGCGCCCGGCACCCGCAGCAGCGCGAAGCCCTCCTGCACGGTGCGGGTCAGGTGCAGGGAGCCGCCGACGGCGGCCACGCCGCCGCTCACGCTGAGCGACGGGCGTCCGCCGGAGCCGTCCAGCTCGTAGCGCCCGTAGGGGCCCTGGAGCTGCGCGCGCGCCGTCACGTCGCGGCTGTCGGCGTGGACCTGGTAGCCGTAGCCGTTCCCCCTGGGCAGCGCCTGCTGGGCGTCCAGCGCCGGCCCGGAGTAGCCCTCGCGCGACTGGTAGGAGAGGCTCCCGCTCGCGCCGGAGCCGAACGAGAACGTGACCGAGGCGAAGACCTCGGTGCGGCCAGCGCCGCGCGAGGCCGAGAGGTGCGCGTTCAGCGCCCGCGACAGCCGCACGCTGGTCGCGGCGCCGATGCGGTCAGTGCTCCGGCCGTCGCGGCAGCGGACGTGGTCGGCGTGGAGCGTGAGGCCGAGCCCGGAGGGGCCGCTCCAGCCGGCGAAGAGGCTGGCCTCCTGCGAGGGGCGGTCCTGCTGGGTGGTGAGCGCCAGCGTGGCGTAGCGGTCCGAGCGCGCGGTGAAGAGCGCCCCGACGCCGAAGGGGCGGCGCTGCGTGCTCCAGGCCGCCGAAGCCGCCCAGCCGGCGGCGCCGCCGGCGCGGCTGCCGGCCGCCGAGAGCTCGACCTCGCCGAAGGGGAGGCTGGCGGTGAGCGTGGTGCCGCCGCTGAGGAGGTCGCCGGCCGCCTCGAGACGGAGGCCGCCGGTGACCTTGTCGGTGAGGCCGAGGCGGTGGGTGCCCAGGAACGCCAGGCCGCCGCCGTAGTCGGGGGCGCCTCCCGGCGCGGTGCGCCGCACGCCGAGCGCGTACTGGAACTCCGAGAGGCCCTCGGCGAGCGTGCGCGTCGAGACGTAGTAGCTCGACGAGATCTCGCGCTCCTGTCCGAGGGCGTCCCGCAGCACCAGACGGGTGTCGCCGCCGCCGGCGGTGACCGGCAGGTTCTTCAGGTCGAAGGGGCCGGGCGCCACGTCCAGCCGCTTCACCAGCGAGCCGTTCACGTAGACGTCCAGCCTCGAGGGCGTCAGCGCCGCCCCCGAGAGGCCGACCCCGGGGTAGCGCACGAAGTAGGGGTCCAGCGCGAAGCTGCGCGAGACCGAGACGCCGCCGAGGAAGGCGCCGCCGCCGAGCCCGCCGGCGCTGGCGAAGGTGTCGCCGACCACCGTCCGCACCAGCCGCTCCCGGTCGTCGAGGACGAGCTGGGAGAGGCCGCGCAGGACGCGGCCGTCCACGCCGCGCGAGGCGGTGCTGGTGAGGAGGCCCTTTCCGAAGCTGAAGCCCCCCTCCAGGAACGCGCCGACCCCGGCCTGGCTCCAGTTCGCCGAGTAGTTCAGGAAGCCGCTGGGGTCGCTGGAGTAGACGATCCCGGCCGGCCGCTGGCCGCGGCCCAGGTCGACGACCGAGAGGCCGCCGCCGCGCAGCTCGCGGGCGGTCAGGTCCAGCCGAACGTTCGCCTCGTCGAAGGAGTAGGTCACCGCCGGCGCCAGCGACGTGAGGGGCACGAGGTCCTCCTCGCCGAAGCGCTCGGACGCCGCGGGGGAGGGCAGGGAGAGGCGGTCGACGTCGGGCCGCCGCAGGTAGACGTTCGTCTCGGAGATCCAGGCCCGCACGTCGCCCTGAAGCTCGCCGTTCACGCGCACCGGGACCATTACCGGGTAGCCCGGCAGGTTCGCCGCCGGAGCGGCGGGTGCCGCGCCGGCCCAGGCCAGGACGCACCAGACGGCGGCCGCGCTGGCGGCGCGCGTGATCATCGCCCGCAGCCTCCGGCCAGGTCGTGGAGGGTGCCGTCCAGCTTGCCGGCGTCGCTGAGGATCTCGACCGAGACCGAGGCCGAGCGGCGGCAGGCGGCCGGGTCGAGCGCGACGTCGTAGCGGCGCGCGCCGCCGGCCAGCAGGTACCAGCCGGTGACCTCCTTCTCGAAGAGAGCGCCGCCGGCCGTGTCCGCCGCGCGGACGACGACCCGGCGCAGGCGGGCGTGGACGTTGCCGGTGTTCTCGATCGAGAGTCGCACCTTGCCGTCCTCGACGCCGAGCCCTTCCAGCCGCAGCTCCGGCTGCGCGCTCATCGGGGCGAGGAAGACCGGGACGCCGAAGCGCGCCCTCACCTTCACCTCGCCGGGCCGGGGCTTCGACTCCTCGGGCGGCAGCTCCTCGATGTAGAGGCGATAGGACTTCTCGGTGGCGGCCACCGCGGCGACGGCGCCGACGCGGATGGCCCTGGTCCCGCCCGCGGGCAGGGTGGCGATCGGCGGGAAGACCAGCAGGTCCTCGGTGGGCTCGAGCCTGGCGGTGCCGTCGGGTGATTCGCTCCACTCGTAGGCGGTGACCTGGATGCGCACCGGCTCCGGGGACTGGCTGGTGAGGTTGATCAGCGCGCTGGCGCGCTTGCCGGAGAGCGTGACCGAGACCGGGTTGATGCTGAAGCTGAAGGCCAGGACGGGTTCGGCCCCGCCCAGGAGGGCGAGGCCGATGACCGCGAGGAGCCGTCTGGCCGGAGAGAGCAGGCGGCTGTTCATGGCAGGACTACGGGGTGAAGTCGACGGTCGCGACGACCGTGTCGAGGTAGTCGGCGCCGTTGCTGGCCGGGACGGTCGACTGGCCGGAGGCGATCCTGCCGTAGACCGACAGGGTCTGGTTAGCGCCGTTGCCGGTGCCGGCGACGGTGGTGGTGGCGTTCCAGGGAGTCGTGCTCGCGCCGGAGTCGGAGAAGAGGCCGTAGTTCAGCAGGTTCGTGCCGTCGGAGAGCTTCCGCTGGCCGGTGACCGCGTTGCCGCCGTCGTTCAGGGCGACGGTGTAGCCGGCGTCGGTCGTGCACTTGACGGTGAGGTTCATGCTGCCGGTCTTGTCGGCTTCCCAGGTGTAGATGCCGAAGACCAGGTCGCCGCCGCTGATGGCGCAGGCGTTGTTGACGTTGGCGCTGACATTGATGTCGGCGGTGGTGGCGGCGAAGGCGGACGGGGCGATCGCGGCGGCGAGGACGAGGGCGAGGGTCTTGAGGTTGCGGCTCATGGTCGTTTCCTTTCAGTATCTCGATTTCATCTATTGTGGATTTGGACGCGCGAAGGACTCTGTGGCTTTCGTGATTGCTCGTCGCTTCGGGCCGGCTCCTCGGCGACTCGTCTGGCTTTTGCCTGTTCGCAACGACCTTTGCAGGAGCCGTGCCGCGCCGCCGGGCCTGGTTTTCCGCGGGGCGGCGCCGTTCGCCCGTCCCAACCGCAGCAACCGGCGTGTCCCGCGGGACACCGAGCTGAGCAGCTCGCGCGGTCGGTCCGCTACGGTCTCGAGCGTGCCCAGGCCGAGCGCAGCCTCCACCGCAAGCGCGCCGCGATCAGTGCGTGACGGTTCAGGCAGGGACCAGCCGCAGACCAGCCGCCGGCGAGATCCGCGCGAAATCGGGATCGACGGTGAAGAGGATGGCGCCCAGGCGCACCGCCTGCGCGGCGATCAACGCGTCCGTGGCGGAGACGGCGACGCCTCGCCGGGCTGCGCCGTTCACGAGCTTCGCCGCTTCCTCGTGGTCATCTTCCGTGGCATGGACGATCGGGAAAAGGACGGCCGAGAGGACGCCGGTGTCGAGCAGGATCAACGGCGGCGCCGTTCGCGCCTGTAGTCCCAGCCGGCGCGGAAGTCCACCGTCCCGAAGAGCTCGACGAACCCACGCCGCTTCCTTCTCCGGACGTATTCCTCCAGCGCCTCGTTGACTGTCTCCCGCTTCGTCGGATGCCCGCCGAGGTTCACGGCTTCTGCGAGGAGATGCTCGTCGATGCCGACGTTCGTCGCCATCGTGCGCCTCCACACAAAGAGTCACACAACACGGTACGCCGCTCAAGTCTTCTACGACCGGCGAGGGGAAGGTCCTGGCGCGCGGGAGCCCGGTTGGCGTCCCCCGATGTCCCGCTTGTCCCGCGTCGGGCGTCCTGTGGGACAGATGCGGCGTCGTGGACTCGCCCCGGTGCCTCATGTCTGCCGACCGGCGGGCGGCACGAACGTTGCGCTGGCCTTGGAGCCGAGATCCTCATGAAGCACATGGTTCCGTCCGTTCAACCCGTCCCGCCTGGACCCTTCCGAACGGTGCCGCCCGTGGCGGTTGGCCCCGGCGGTGGGATACCGCGCCGGATGGGGGTCCTGATGGTCGAGGACGACCCGGGCGACGTGCTCCTGGTGCGCGAGATGCTCCGCACCTCCTCGCGCCGAGGCGCGGCCGGCTTCTCCTGCGAGACGAGGGTCGCCGGAACCCTGCGCGAGGCGATCGAGGCGCTGGAGAAGGAGCCCTGTGACCTGATCCTCGTCGACCTCTCTCTCACGGACTCGGCCGGCCTGGAGACGGTCCGCGCCCTCCGCCGCGCGGCGCCCGAAACGGCGCTGGTCGTCCTGAGCGGCCTCGAAGACGAGGAGGTCGCGCTGTCGGCTCTCCAGCACGGCGCCCAGGACTACCTGGTGAAGGGGCGCATCGACCCCGAGCAGCTGGCCAGGTCGATCCGTTACAGCCTGGAGCGCGCCGAGGCCGAGCGGCTCAGTACCCGCAGGCACGCCGCGCTGCGGGACGCCCAGAAGATGGACGCGATCGGCAGGCTGGCGGGAGGCATCGCCCACGACTTCAACAACGTGCTCACCACGGTGCTGGGGCAGGCCGCGCTGCTGCTGGGCACCGTCGAGGACGCCGACGCCCGGGAGAGTCTCGAGGAGATCCGCAAGGCGGGCGAGCGGGCCGCGGTCCTGACGCGCCACCTCCTCACCCTCAGCCGCCGGCGCGCCGTCGAGACGCAGCTCCTCAACCTGAACGTCGTGGTCGTCGAGGGAACCGACCTGCTGCAGGAGATCCTCGGCAAGCACGTCTCGCTCGAGGCCGCGCTGGACGGCGCCCTCGGCCCCTGGCGCGGCGACCGCAGCCAGATCGAGCAGACGCTGGTGAACCTGGCCATGAACGCCCGCGACGCCATGCCGGGCGGAGGCACCTTCCTCCTGCGGACCTCGAGCGAGGAGATGGGCCCCGGGGACCCGCAGATTCCCGGCTCACCCGCGCCGGGGACTTACGTGAGGCTGGAGGTCAGCGACACCGGCACCGGCATGTCTGCCGCCGCGCTGGAGCACGCCTTCGAGCCGTTCTTCACCACCAAGGCGCGTGGCCAGGGGACCGGCCTCGGGCTCGCGACCGTCCATGGAATCGTGACCCAGGCCGGCGGCTCGGTCCGGCTGGCCAGCGAGCCGGGGAAGGGCACCACGGTGACGATCCTGCTGCCGGTGGCCGCGCCCGGCTCCCAGCCGGCATCCGGGGAGGAAGACTGGTCGGAGAGTCCTGGGCCCCTGGCGAGGCCGGTGATCCTGCTGGTGGACGACGAGCCGGGGATCGTGAAGATGGTGGCCTCGCAGCTCGACTGCCGGGGCTATCGGGTCTTCTCCGCTCCCGACGCTGCCGCCGCCCTCTCCCTCGCCGCGTCGAACGAGGAGGCCATCGACCTGCTGGTCACCGACCTCACGATGCCAGGCATCGGCGGCCGTGAGCTGGCCGAGCGCCTGAAGCGGGAGCGTCCCGGCCTCCGGACTCTCTTCATGTCCGGGTACGCCGACGAGGCGATCGACCGCTCGAAGCTGCCGGCCGGCGAGGCCTTCCTGGCCAAGCCCTTCCTGCCCCGCGAGCTGGCCGGGGCGGTCGAGCGCGCTCTGGGCGGGTAGAGCGCGCGGGCGCGCCGGCCTGGGGGCCGCGCTACACTCGCCGCCGCTCGACCGTCCATGCGAAATCACGATCTCAAGGTGGCTGTCGTCGACGACGACGCCAGCGTCCTGGAGCTGGTCGCTTCGGCGCTCCGGGAGACCGATGCGGAGGTGGTGACCTACCTCGAGCCCCGGACGTTCCTGGAGCGCCAGGACCTGGCGTCGTTCGACCTCATCCTGTCCGACTTGATGTTCCCCGACCAGACCGGGATCGACCTGCTGCGGTCGGTGAACCAGCGCACCCGGAAGCCCAAGTTCGTGATCATGACCAGCAACGCCTCGATCCCGACGGTGGTCGAGGCGATCAAGGAAGGGGCCTTCGACTACCTGGCCAAGCCCTTCCGGATCCACGAGCTCCTGACCCTGCTGGAGCGCGTTCGCGCCGATCGGGAACCGGTGCCGCGCGACGAGCCGCGCGACTTCGCGGTCGGCCGGTCGGCTCCGTGGCGCACGCTCCTGGATCGGGCGCGGCGCGTCTCCGAGCTGACGTCGACGGTGCTGATCCTCGGCGAGACCGGCTCCGGCAAGGAGGTCCTGGCGCGCTACGTCGCCTCCTTCGGCCCGCGCGCCGGCAAGCCGTTCGTGGCGGTGAACTGCTCGGCCCTGCCGGAGAACCTGATCGAGAGCGAGCTCTTCGGGCACGCCCGCGGAGCCTTCACCGGCGCGACCGCCCCGCGTCGCGGGCTCTTCGAGGAGGCCAGCGGGGGGACCCTCTTCCTCGACGAGATCGGCACCATGCCCCTCCAGGCGCAGGCCAAGGTGCTGCGGGTGCTCGAGGACCGTGAGGTGCGCCGCGTCGGGGAGAGCCGCACCGTCTCCGTCGACGTCCGCGTCCTGGCGGCCACCAACCTCGACCTGGGTATTGCCATCGACCGGCGGGAGTTCCGCGAGGACCTCTTCTACCGGCTCTCGGTCATCACCCTGGTGATCCCTCCGCTGCGCGAGAGGACGGAGGACATCCCGCTGCTGGCCGAGCGGTTCCTGGCCTCCTTCGGCGGCGGCGGCCGGCCGAAGCGGATCTCGCCGGCCGCGCTGGAGCTGCTGAAGCGCTACCCCTTCCCCGGCAACGTCCGGGAGCTCAAGCACGCGATCGAGGCGGCGCTGGCGTTCTCGCACGGTGACGAGCTGCTCCCCGAGGACTTCACGCTGGGGACCCGCGGAGCCGCCGGGCCGGTCCCCCGCACGCAGCTCCGCGCGACCGCCCCGTCGGAGATCTCCGCCGAGCAGCTCCAGGACGCGCTGCGCCAGAGCGGCGGCAGCCGGGTGGAGGCGGCCAAGCTCCTGGGTATCGGCCGCTCCACGCTCTACCGCCTGCTCGACCAGCTCCGGCTGGAGGGTTAGGGCGATTCCCGCTAGCGCGCGCCGCGCCCGCTCAGCACAGCCGGGATCGTGCGCAGCAGGATCTTGGCGTCCAGCGCCAGGCTCCAGTTGTCGATGTAGGCCAGGTCGAGCTCCATCCAGCTCTCGAAGTCGGTGATCTCGTTGCGGCCGGAGACCTGCCAGAGGCCGGTGACGCCCGGCTTCATGGAGAGCCGCCGCCGCTGCCAGCGCTCGTAGCGGGCCACCTCCTGCGGAAGCGGCGGCCGCGGTCCCACCAGCGACATCTCCCCCTTCAGCACGTTCCAGAGCTGCGGCACCTCGTCGAAGGAGAAGCGGCGGATCAGCCGGCCCAGCAGCGTCACCCGCGGGTCGTGCTTGGACTTGAAGATGGGCCCCTCGTGCTCGTTGAGGTGGGCGACCTCCTCCAGCCGGTCCTCGGCGCCCTCGACCATGGTGCGCAGCTTCAGCAGCGTGAAGGGGCGCCCGTAGAGGCCGCACCGCGTCTGCCGGAAGAGCACCGGACCGCGCGAGGTGAGCTTGATCAGCCCCGCCACCACCAGCATCGGTACCAGGCTGACGCCGCCGATGAGGAGCGAGAGCGCCACGTCGATGCCCCGCTTGGCGAGGAGCGCCAAAGCGTCCTCCGGGGTCGTCGAGAACGTCAGCAGCGGGATGCCGTCCAGCTCCTCGAGCTCCACCCGCGCCAGGACGTGCGGGAAGAAGTCGAGCGCCAGGCGCGTCTTCACCCCCATCTCCTCGCAGAGCAGGAAGACCTCCTCCAGGCTCTCCAGCTCGGGGCGGTCGACGGCCAGCATCACCTCGTCGACCGGGATCTCGGTGAGGATGCGCGGCATGTCGGCCAGCGTGCCCAGCACCGGGAGCCCCGACGAGGTGTCTCCACCTGGCGACGCAATGTCAACCGCCCTCTCCTCCCTGACCACGCCCAGCAGCTTCCAGCCCCACCAGGGGTGCTCGTGGATGAGCTTGGCCATGGAGCGCGCCCGCGGCGTGTCGCCGACCAGGAGCACGGTGCGGTAGTTGAAGCCGCGCGCCCGCGTGTTGCGCGCCAGCACCCGGATCGCCACCCGCTCGCCGACCAGAAAGAGGAGGTCGAGGATCGCGAAGATCAGCAGGAAGGGGCGCGAGATGAAGTCCCAGCGCGCGCCGTAGACGACCAGCGTCAGCAGCACGCTGCCGAAGACCGCGGCCCGGGACACCAGCGCCACCTCGCCGCGCAGCGACGCGGTGCGGCGGCTCTTGTAGGCCGACATGCCGAAGAGGAGCCCGGTCCAGATGACGACGATCGGGCCGACCAGCGTCAGGTAGTGCGGCAGGTCGAAGAGCCCGAGCCGGAACGTGGCGGGGAAGAGGCCCGGCAGCACGATGTGCCGGAGCCCGTAGGCGGCCAGGAGGGCTGCGAGCGTCGAGGAGAGGTCCGCCGCGTAGAGCAGCGCGGCGATGGTCCGCGCCTGCTGCTTCAGCATCGAGACACCGCAGCTATGGTACTGCCCGTGAGCACCGCTTCGTAGGCGGCGGCCACGTCGTCCCAGCGATAGCGCTCCCGGGCCCGCCGCCCGGCGGCCTGGCCGAGCGCGGCGGCGGCCGCGGCGTCCTCCAGCAGGCCCGACAGCGGCGCCGCCAGGGAGTGCGGCCGGCGGGCATCCCAGTAGAGCGCGGCCTCGCCCGCCACCTCGCGGTTCTCCGGCGTGTCGTGCACGACCGCCGGCCTGGCGAAGCCCATCGCCTCCACCAGCGCCGGGTGCGTCCCGCCGACCTCGGTCGCGTGGACGTAGGCCGCGGCGTGGGCCAGGAGCTGGCGGTAGCCCTCGCCGTAGATCGCCCCGGGGAAGAGCACCCGCGGGTCGCCGGAGGCCTCCTGCCGCAGGCGGGCGATGAAGGCGTCCGAGTAAGGCGCCCCTCCCAGCAGCACCAGCGGCAGGTCGGTGGTCAGGTCGCGGTAGCCGCGCACCACCGCGTCGGGATTGTTTTCCGGCTCGAAGCGCGAGACGTAGAGCACGTAGCGCCCCGGCCTCAGCCCGAGCCGCTCCAGCACCTCGGTGCCCCGCGGCGCCGGCAGGTCCGAGCCGTAGGGGATGAAGGTCGAGCGCTTGCCGTAGCGGGCGCGGTAGTAGGCCTCGATCTCGGCGGCGTCGGTCACCACCGCGTCGGGCAGCACGCAGGAGAGGCGCTCCGAGAGCGCGTAGGCCAGGCGCCCCAGCGCGTTCCACTTGCGGCGCCTCCGCTCCAGGCCGTCCACGTTCAGCGCGACGCGGGTGGCCGCGCCGAGGAGCCGCGGCAGCCGGCAGGCGAGCGCGTTGATGCCGTTACAGACGAGCACCGCGTCGTAGCCGCTGGCGGCCGCGTGGAGGCCCGACAGCACGCCGTGCACGACCGTGTCCAGGTACTTGGACCGGAGCGTCGGCAGGTGGACGACGCGGGCGCCGCGGTACGCCGGGAGCGCCTCGGCGACGCCGCCCGGACGCGCGTAGACGGTCACCTCATGGCCGCGGGTCACCAGCCGGGCCGCCAGCTCCTCGGCCAGGGTCTCGAATCCCCCGTACGCCGCGGGGATGCCGCGCGTCCCGAGGATGGCGATCCTCAAGCGTCTTGCACCCGGCCGCCCGGGAGGCCTCCGTCGAACCACCGCAGGAGCTCGCGGTCCGGCACCAGGCGCTTGCCCTGGATCTCGGCGCGTTTTTGCAGCAAACGCTCCCGGTTCTCGGCCAGCCACTTCAGGGCGTAAAGCGAGGTGCGCTCCACGGTGAGACAGCCTCCCACCACCAGCAGGTCCCGCCCGAACGTGGAGGGGAACGTCCGCATCAGGTGCTCGCGCCCGGCGTTGTTGATGCGCAGCAGGAAGCGGTTCTTGACCGAGTGCAGGTTGGCGATCGGGTTCATCAGCCGCCGCCGCTCCGGCAGGTTGCGGCGCCGGTGCCAGGCCAGCGCCGAAGGGACGCAGCGCGCGCCCCAGCCGCGGCCCCGCAGCCGCCAGGCGAGGTCCACGTCCTCGCGGTAGAGGAAGAAGTCGTCGTCGTAGAAGCCGGTGGAGATGCGGGCGTCCTGCAGCGCGGCGGTGCGGTAGAGCGCCACGCAGCCGGAGATCCCGAAGACCTCGGCCGGGCGGTCGAAGCTGCCGTCGTCCTCGGCGCCCGAGGCGATGTCGAAGTGCCGCCCGTTGGCGGTCATCTGCAGCCCGACCGTGTCGAGGAGCGGCGAAGGCTCCAGCTCCGGCCCGACGGCGCGACGGATCTTCCCGGTGAACGAGGCCACCCGCGCGTGGCGCGGCGACTCGGCATCCTCCAGCAGCCTCTCCAGGAACTCGGGCGCCAGCCGCACGTCGGCGTTCAGCACCAGCACCCAGGGCGCGTCGAGCTCCAGCGCCTTCTCCATCGCCGAGTTGTGCGCGCCGGTGAAGCCGAGGTTCTCGCGGCTGGCGCGGATCTCGAAGGGAACCGGCGAGGCCTTCTGCGCCGCCGCCAGCGTGGCCCGCGAGCCGTCCTCCGAGTTGTTGTCGGTGCCCAGCACCAGGACGTCCCTGAAGGTCTGCGCGAAGACGGTGGGCAGCAGCCGCTCGACGTCGTGCGCCTCGTTGTGGGTGACCACCGAGATCAGCACCTTCGGCATCAGGCGCTCCGCCCCCCGAAAAGCACGCGAAGCGTGCGGACGTAAGCCACCGCCGTCTCGCCGCGCGGATGGTCTCCAGTGACCAGCGGGAGGAGCGCCAGCCGGAGCAGCGCGCCGGCGGCCAGCACCGGCCGGGAGAGAAGCCGGGTGACTGTGTCCCCGTGCTTGCCGACGTAGCGCAGCAGGTTCCGCGTGTAGAGCGGCACGAAGTCCCGGTAGGCGAGCCGGCGCATCGAGGAGCCGCCGAGGTGCGCCACCCGCGCGGCCGGCACGAAGCGGATCCGCCGGCCGCCCTCCCGGAGGCGGGCGCACAGGTCGACGTCCTCGAACCACGCCGGCGCGAAGGCCGGGTCGAAGCCGCCCAGCGCGTCGAAGTCGCCGCGCCGGATCAGCAGCGCCGCGCCGGCCGGCTGGTCCACGTCGAACGGCTGGCGGCGCGGCGAGGTCGCGTAGCGCTCCTCGAGCAGCCACCGGTTGCGCGGCCAGAGCCGGTTCACCAGCAGCGCTTCCCGCGCCAGCGACCCGAGACCCGGCAGGCGGCGGAGCTGGAAGAGCTCCTGCCCCTTGCCCTCCAGCGCCGGCGCCACCGCGGCGACCTCCGGATCGGCGTCCAGCTCGGCGACGAGAGCGCCCAGGCACGCGGCGCCGTCGAGCAGCGCGGCGTCGGGGTTGAGGAAGAGGACGAGCTCGGCCGCCGGCCCCTCGGCCACGCCGAGGTTGCAGGCCGGACCGAAGCCCAGGTTCTCGCGCTGCTTGAGGACCACCGCGCCGGCCCGTTCGGCGAGCTCGGCGGAGCCGTCGTCGGAGGCGTTGTCCACCACCACCACCGGCACCCCCGCCGGCACCGAGCGCACCGCCGCCTCGAGGTGCTCGGCGGAGTTCCAGGAGACGATGACCACCGAGACGCGGCTCATACCGGCAAAGCCCGCAGCAGCGGCGCGGTGGCGCGCGCCTCGTCGTCCTCGCGCAGCGACCGGCGCACGTCGCGCAGCGCGCCGGCGGCCATCGCCAGCGCGCGCGCTCCCCCCAGCTCGGCGGCGGCGCGGCGCATCGCCGAGGGAAGGAGCAGGCCGTGAGGCGGCCGTTCCAGGTTGCGCCGCAGCGTGCGCAGCCGGTTGCCCAGGAGGCGCCGCCAGCGGCGGGCCGGGTCGCGGCGTCCGGTGACCGAGCCGAGGTGCCGCGCCCGGGCCGCCGGCAGGCACGCGAAGCGGAAGCCGCGGCGCAGGAGGCGCAGCGAGAGGTCGGCGTCCTCGTAGTAGGCGAAGTAGCTGGCCGGGAAGCCGCCGGCGGCCAGGAAGGCGTCGCGCCGGTAGACCGCCGCCGTGGCCGACACTCCCGCGACCGGGAACGGCGGCGTCTCCGGCCCGGGGGGCTCGGTGAGGTGCCTGATCTGCACGGCCTCGGCGCGCGCGTTCCAGGCCACGCCGCAGCCGTCCACCAGCCGGCCTTCGCCGTCCAGCACCACACCCTGGACGGCGGCCAGGCCGGCGTCGGCCGACAGCGCCTCGACGCACCGGGCGAGGTAGCCGCGCTCCACCACGCAGTCGTTGTTCACCAGCGCCACCCAGGGCGTCGAGGCCTCGGAAACACCCAGCGTGGCGGGGCCGGCGAAGCCCTGGTTCGAGGGGAGCCGCAGGACGCGCAGGCCGGGGCGCGATGCCAGGCGCGCCAGCTCGCCGGCGCCCGAGCCGTTGTCGACCACCAGGAGCTCGGCGGGGCGCTCCGCCTGGAGCGCCTCCAGACAGGCGTCCAGCATCGCGCCGCCGTCCAGATTGACGACGACCGCCGTGAGCGGCAGTCCCTCCATCACCCGATTATCCGTAGCCGGCCTTGATTCCGCCGCATGCCGGGCCCCAGAATCCGCGACCCATGCTGAGCCGCGACCTCCTGAGGAAGAGCTACCCCGAGATGCCGCACCTCCTGCGGCACCGCGCCTACGACGCCGCGGCGCTGGCGCGCTGGGGCGAGCTGGACGCCGAGCGCCGCCGCGCGTTGACCGAGACCGACGCCCGGAAGGCCGAGCGCAACGCGCTCTCGGCCGAGATCGGCAAGCGCCGCAAGAAGGGGGAGGACACCGCCGCCGAGGAGGTCCGCGGCCGCGCGCTGGGCGAGGAGGTGGCCGCGCTCGACACCCGCGTGAAGGAGATCGAGCAGGCCCTGGCGGAGATCGAGGAGCGCCTGCCCAACGTCCCGCACCAGAGCGTCCCTGAGGGGACGGACGAGACCGGCAACCTGGTGGTGAAGACCTGGGGGGAGCAGCCGCGCTTCGACTTCACCCCGAAGGCGCACTGGGACCTGGGCCCGGAGCTCGGCATCCTGGACTTCGAGCGGGCGGCGAAGATCACCGGGTCTCGTTTCACCGTGCTCTACGGCGCGGCGTCGTTGCTGAACCGGGCGCTCATCCAGCTCATGCTGGACCTCCACACCCGTGAGCGCGGCTACCTGGAGGTGCTGCCCCCCTTCATGGTCAACGCCGACTCCCTGCGGGGCACCGGCCAGCTCCCCAAGTTCGAGGAGGACCTCTTCCGCCTGCAGGGCACCGGCTGGTACCTGATCCCCACCGCCGAGGTGCCGGTCACGAACCTGCACCGCGACGAGATCCTGCCGGCGGCCCAGCTGCCGCTCTCCTACTGCGCCTACACCCCCTGCTTCCGGGCCGAGGCGGGCGCGGCCGGGAAGGACACGCGCGGCATGATCCGCCAGCACCAGTTCGACAAGGTGGAGCTGGTGAAGTTCGCGACGGCGGAGACGTCGTACGCCGAGCACGAGAAGCTGACGGCCGACGCCGAGGCGGTGCTGGAGCGGCTGGAGCTGCCCTACCGAAGGGTGCTGCTCTGCCGGGGGGACATGGGCTTCTCCTCGGCCAAGACCTACGACCTGGAGGTCTGGCTGCCGGGCCAGGGGCTCTATCGTGAGATCTCCTCCTGCTCCAACTTCGAGGCCTTCCAGGCGCGCCGGGCGTCGATCCGCACCAGGGTGACCGACGCCGGCGGGAAGAGCCGCAACGAGCTCGTCCACACGCTCAACGGCTCCGGGCTGGCCGTGGGCAGGACGCTGATCGCGGTGCTGGAGAACTACCAACGGGCTGACGGGTCGGTGGCGGTGCCGGCGGCCCTGCAGCCTTATTGCGGAGGCCTCAGCGAGATCCGCAGGCGCGACGCCTGTTAGAATAACCGCTTTCCGCCGCGGACAGGTGGCCGAGTGGCTTAAGGCGGCGGTTTGCTAAACCGTAGTAGGGTCTTTAAAGCCTTACCGGGGGTTCGAATCCCCCCCTGTCCGCCATAGGTGCGCTGAACATGCAGACAAGCGCCCCAATCTCCTCATCTCCCAGAAAAGAAGGCGTTGAGCGGCGCTCCGCGCCGATCCAACGGTCTTCGGGGGGAAGTGGCCGAGCGGTTTAAGGCGGCGGTCTTGAAAACCGTTGAGCCGAAAGGCTCCGGGGGTTCGAATCCCTCCTTCCCCGCCACATAATGCGCGCCCATCCATGCCTGAAGCGATGACCCGCGTCCTGGTCGTGGAGGACGACGCCTACTACCGGGAGACCCACGAGGGGATCCTGCGGGCCGCCGGCCACACGGTGGAGGTCGCCGAGGACGGCCAGGCCGGCTTCGAGAAGGTGCTGGCCACCCGCCCCGACGTGGTGCTCACCGACTGGCTGATGCCGCGCATGGACGGGGTCACGCTCTGCCGCCTCATCAAGGGGAACGACGAGCTTCGCAACACCTACGTCATCATCATCTCCACCAAGAACGAGACGGTCTCCAAGGTGATGGGGCTCGACTTCGGCGCCGACGAGTACCTGGTCAAGCCGGTGGACGCCTTCGAGCTGCAGGCGCGGGTGCGCTCCGGCCTCCGCCTCCGCCGCGCGCTGACCGAGCTGGCCGCCAAGAACGAGCTCCTGGAGAAGCTGGCGCTCACCGACGGCCTCACCGGCCTGCCCAACCGGCGCGCCTTCGACGAGTCGCTGCAGACCGAGGTCTCCCGCTCGCTCCGCGGCGCCCGGCCGCTCGCCCTCCTCTACCTCGACCTCGACCACTTCAAGGACGTCAACGACCGCCATGGCCACCCGGTCGGGGACGAAGTGCTGTCCGGCTTCGCCGACCTCCTGCGGCGGCACGCCCGGCGCGGGGACCTCCCGGCCCGGCTGGGCGGCGACGAGTTCGCGATCCTGCTGCCGCAGACCGGCGTCTCGCACGCCTTCATCGTCGCCGAGCGCGTGCGCAAGGCGGTCGAGGCGATGCCGCTCGGCCGCAGCTCGTCGCTGCCGATCACCGTCTCGGTGGGCGCCGCCGCGTTCCACGGCAAGGCGCTCGAGGACTCCGCCGAGCTGGTGCGCGAGGCCGACGAGGCGCTCTACCGCGCCAAGGCCGAAGGTCGCAACCGCGTCGCCCTGGCCGGGCTGGTACCCAGGACCTAGTGGCAACAGCGCTTCCGTGTCCGAAACCTTGAGGCAATCCGTCACGTATCACGCCCAGCGCGTCCCGTCTCCGCGCCCGCAAAGGGAGTTCTGCTCATGAACCGCCGTCTGAAGTGGGTAGGTGGCCTCCTCGGCCTCGCTCTCCTGGTCCTCATCTCCGTCGCCTCGGTCAAGAAGGGCGACAAGAACCTGGTCCGCGTCACCACCGCGAAGATCTCCAAGGCGGACCTGATCTCGACCGTCAGCTGCAACGGCCGCATCCGCGCCAAGACCAAGGTCGACATCTCCTCGCAGGTGATGGGGCAGATCGTCAACCTGGCGGTGCGCGAGGGGGACCTCGTCAAGAAGGGCGACCTGGTCCTCCAGATCGACCAGGCGCAGTACGACGCCAACAGCCGCGCCCAGGAAGCTGCCCTGGCCGCGCTCTTCTCGCAGCGGGAGGCCGACCGGGCCTCGCACGCGCAGGCCGAGCGCGACTACGAGCGCGAGCGCCGCAACTTCGAATCCAAGATCACCTCCGAGCAGGTGCTGCAGAGGGCCAAGCAGACCCTCGACGTCGCGATCGCCAACGAGCAGACCACCGAGCGGCGCATCGACCAGGCCAAGGCCACCCTGCTGGGCAGCCGGGACTCGCTGAAGAAGACGACCATCACCGCGCCGATCGCCGGCGTGGTCACCGCGCGTCCGGTCGAGGCCGGCGAGAACGCCATGATCGGCACCATGAACAACCCCGGCACCATCCTCCTCACCATCTCCGACATGTCGGTGGTGGAGGCGGAGATGGAGGTCGACGAGACCGACGTCCCGCGGGTGAAGGTGGGGCAGAAGGCCGAGCTCACCGTCGACGCCTATCCCGAGAAGAAGTACCAGGGCCTGGTGACCGAGATCGGCGGCAGCCCGATCACCAAGTCGGCGCTGGGCACCGACGCCACCGCGGTGAACTTCAAGGTCAAGATCCAGCTCACCCAGCCGCCTCCGGGCATCCGCCCCGGCTTCTCGGTGACCGGCATGATCGAGACCGACCGGCGCGACGCGGCGCTGGCGGTGCCGGTCCCGGCGCTGGTGGTGGCCGACGAGGAGCAGCTCAAGCGGCCGGACAAGGGCAAGAAGGCCAGGAAGGACGCGGCGGCCGCGGCCCCTTCGACCGCCGAGGGGATCAAGAAGAAGAAAGAGGTCGAGGGCGTCTTCGTGGTCAAGAAGGACGGCGCCGTCGAGTTCAAGAAGATCAAGACCGGTGTCACCGCCGAGCTGGCCATCGAGGTGCTCGAGGGCGTGGCCGAGGGGGACGAGATCGTCACCGGTCCGTTCAAGGCCCTGCGCACCCTGAAGATCGGCGACAAGGTCAAGATCGACAACACCCAGCCGGGGATGGGCGCCGAAAAGAAAAGCTGATGCTCTTCGGCGAGCTGTTCCGCGTCACGCTTCGCTCGGTCACCGCGCACAAGCTGCGCTCGTTCCTGACGCTGCTGGGGGTGATCATCGGGGTGATGACGGTGGTGGCGGTGGTGGCGGTCATCTCCGGCCTCAACAACTACGTCGCCACCAAGCTCTTCGCGCTCTCGCCGGACGTCTACGCGGTGACCCGCTGGGGCATCATCATGTCGCGCGAGGAGTTCCTGCAGGCCCTCAAGAGGAAGCGCATCACCGCCAAGGAAGTGGACGACTACATCCGGCTGGCCAAGACCGCCGAGACCGTGGGCCTGACGTCGGGCGCTCCCAAGATGGTGAAGTACCAGAACCGGCACCTCTCCGACGTCAGCATCAACGGCACCACCGCCAACGTCGCCGAGCTGCAGAACCTCGACCTCGAGCTGGGGCGCTTCTTCACCGAGCTGGAGAACGAGCACCGCGCCTACGTGGCGGTGATCGGCTCCGAGGTGCGCGACGAGCTCTTCCCGCGCCTGGACCCGGTCGGCAAGACCATGACCATCGGCGCGGTGCCGTTCAAGATCATCGGCCTGCTGGTCAAGCAGGGCTCGGTGCTGGGGCAGAGCCAGGACAACGTCGTGTACGTCCCGCGCGAGAGCCTCTGCAAGGCCTTCGGCGCCAACCGAAACATCTCGATGTACGTCAAGGCCAAGGGGGGCGTGCCGGGCACGGCCGCCTCGATGGACGAGGCGCGGGTCATCTTCCGGGCCATGCGCCACATCAAGCCGGACCAGCCCGACCCGGTCTCCTTCGTCACCGGCGAGGCGGTGCAGATGATCTGGAAGTCCATCTCCGCCGGGGCCTTCGCGTTGCTGGTCTTCATCAGCGGCATCTCGCTGGTGGTGGGCGCGATCGTCATCGCCAACATCATGTTCGTCTCGGTGCTGGAGCGGCGCAGCGAGATCGGCCTGCGCCTGGCGCTGGGGGCCAAGAAACGCGATATCCGGCGTCAGTTCCTGCTGGAGGCGGCGCTCCTGGCCCTGGGCGGCGGGGCCATCGGCGTCTTCTTCGGCTGGGTGCTGGCCTACTGCGTGAACGCCTTCTCGCCGCTGCCGGCGCTGGTCTCGCCGATGCTGGTCGCCAGCGGGCTCAGCCTGGCCACGATGACCGGAGTGGTGGCCGGGTTCTTCCCGGCGCTGCGGGCCAGCCGGCTGACGCCGATCGAGGCCCTGCGATATGAGTGAGGAAGGCGTCGTCTCGCGGGCGCTCGGCGTCCTGCGCCGGGTGCTGGGGGAGAACCTGCGCTTCGCCGGCGTCGCCCTGGCCGCCCACAAGCTGCGCGCGTTCCTGACCATCGTCGGCATCGTGATCGGCGTCTGGACCGTCATCGGCATGGTGGCCCTGGTGACCGGCTTCGACCGCTCGACGACCGAGGCGTTCTCGTCGTTCGGCACCACGCTGGTGCAGTTCCAGAAGTACGAGCAGCGCTTCGGAGGGGGCCGCCGGCTCTCGGAAGAGGAGCGCAAGCGCCGCGACCTCACCATCGAGGACGCCGACGCCCTCGCCCGTCTCTGTCCCTCCATCCAGGCGGTCTCGCCGGAGCGCTACCTCTGGGGGACCAACCGGGTGAAGGCGTCGGGCGAGGAGGCGGGCATCCCCCCGAGCATCGCCGGCGGCACCCACAACTACGCGCGCTGCAACAACTGGACGATCAAGTCGGGACGCAACATCAACGAGCTGGACGTCCTGCACGCCACCGACATCGCCGTCCTGGGCACCGAGGTCGTGTCGACGCTCTACAAGAACAAGGACCCGCTGGGGCAGTGGATCTCGCTCAACGGCCGCCGCTTCGTGGTGGTGGGCGTCTTCGAGAAGAAGGGCGGGGCGATGGGCGGGAACCCCGACGCCATCGTGGTTATCCCGATCACCTCCTTCGACCGCCACTTCCCGGAGATCAAGAACAAGCACGAGGACACGATCCACATCGCCACCATCCCGCGCTCGCCGGAGCTCATCGAGCGGGCGGTGGAGGAAGGGACCGCGGTGCTGCGGGCCCGGCGCAAGGTGCCGTTCGGCGCCCCCAACGACTTCGCGGTCTGGACCTCGGAGAAGATGATCGCGCAGATGAAGCAGTTCACCGGCGCCATCTCCAGCGTGATGGTCTTCATCGCGGCGATCGCGCTGGTCGTCGGCGGCGTCGGCGTCATGAACATCATGCTGGTCTCGGTGACCGAGCGGACCAAGGAGATCGGCCTGCGCAAGGCGCTGGGGGCGCTGCGGCGCGACATCTCGCTGCAGTTCCTGACCGAGGCGACCACGCTCACCCTGCTGGGGGGCATCATCGGAGTGGGGCTCGGGCTCGGCACCGCGCTGCTGATACGCAACGTCTCCTCGCTGCGCACCGAGACGCCGCTCTGGAGCATCCTGCTGGGGCTCTCGATGAGCGCCTCGATCGGGATCTTCTTCGGGCTCTACCCGGCGCTGAAGGCGGCGCGGCTCGACCCCATCGAAGCGCTCCGTTACGAGTAGCTAACCCTTTACCCCATCAACCCGATTAGCACCCAGAGCAGCGCGCCGAAGAGCGCGGCGATGCAGATGGTGAGGGTGATCGCCAGCAGGGGGAAGCGGCGCCGCCCGTCGCCCGGTCCCGGCTCGCGCGGCAACGCCGGCGGCGCGACCGGGCGCGGCGAGACGGGAGTCCGTGGCACCGGCGGCGCCGGTCGCGGTTGGGGTCGCGGCGGCGGCTCCAGCCCCGGCTCCGGAACCATGTCCGGCAGGGCCGCCAGCAGCTTCTCCGTCTTCACCGCGCGCCCCACCAGGTCGTCCACCCGCACCTTCTCGGTGTCGTCGCCGAAGCCTCCGCCCGCCGGCGGCGGCTCGGCCGGCGCCTCTCCAGGGCTGCTGGGCTCGCGCAGCCAGTCCAGCGCGGCCTTCTCTCCGCGCTCCGTCGTGGGGATCGCCAGCTCCGGCGCCGGCGGCACGGTCGGCAGCGGCGTCCCCGTGGCCGGCGAGGAGAGCGGGCCGACCGGGGCCCCCTGCACGACCTCCTGCAGCCGCTCCGGAGGCGTCTCCACCGGCAGCGGCAGCGCCGCCAGCGTGGTGGCATCGGGCTCCAGCCCCTGCTCGTGCACACCGCGCTGCAGCCCGTCCAGCGCGTCGATGATCTCGTCGTAGCTCTGCGGCCGGTCGTCGGGGTTGCGGGCCAGCATGCGCAGCACGATCTGCCGAAGCGACTCCGGCAGCGGCGGCAGGCCGGGCAGCGCCTCGACGTCGATCTCCTGCGGCCTCTGGTGCGCCATCACCCACTCGTAGTAGTTGTTGGCGCGCTCCACCCGGACCGGGCTGCGGCCGGTCAGCAGCCGATGGAAGATGACGCCCAGCGAGTAGATGTCCGAGCGCCAGTCGACCTCCTTGGCGAAGAAGAGCTCCGGCGAGGCGAAGCTGAACTTGCCGAGGAAGAGTCCGGTGAGCGTGCGGATGTCCCCCTCGCGAGGCTGGTCGCGGAGCACCTTGGCGACCCCGAAGTCCAGGATCTTCGCCAGCCGCTTGCCGTTGTCCAGCGTGACCAGGATGTTGTTGGAGGAGAGGTCGCGGTGGAGGATGTTCCTGCTCTTGAGGTACTTCATCCCCATGACGACCTGGATCAGCAGCGGCAGCAGCTCCGGATAGGGGCGCCCCTCGAAGGAGCGCAGGTCGACGCCGTCGAGGTACTCCATGACGATCGACGGCACGCCCTCGCGGGTGCGCACGATCTCGAAGCAGCGGACGATGTTCCGGTGGTTGAGCTCGGACAGGATCTCGTTCTCCTGCAGGAAGCGCTTCTGCTGCACCGGGTCGGTGAGCCGCTTGGACATGACCTTGATGGCGACCGGCAGGTCGGCGCGCAGGTCGTGCCCGAGGTAGACGATGCCCATGCCCCCCTCGCCGAGGACCCGCAGGACCGAGTAGTTGTCGAACGTGGGCGGGCGGACCGAGACGGCCGCCTCGCGTCTCACCGCCGCGTCCTCACCACGAAGCTGGTGTGGATCGGCAGGCCGTCTCCGAGGCGGCCCACCAGGGTGACGCTCTCCCCCTCCGACGGCGCCGCCGTGCCGGCTCCCAGGCTGCAGGTGACGGTGAACGTCTCGAAGCCGTCGCAGGGAAGGTGCCGGTTGTCGGCGCCGGCCGCCAGCGGCTGTCCGGCGACGGTGAGCCCGTCGCGCTCCAGCGTCAGCTCCTTGCTGTCGCTCCTCACCCGCTCGGCGAAGCGCAGCCTGACGCCCCACCCGGTGCCTACCGGCACGAGCTCGGCGCTTTCCAGCTTCGCCGCCGAGACCGGCACCGGCTCCGCCAGCGGCATCGGGCCTTCCGGACCGGTCGCCGGGGGCTGGCCGGCAGCGGCCGGCGCGCGCCCGGCATCGACGGCGCTCTCCCCATGCCCCTGCACGCCACGCTGGTAGATGGCCAGCCCCACCGCCAGCGCGGCGAGCGGCAGGCCGATCCCAAGCACTGCCGCGGCCAGCCGCGAACGCAGCGCCGGCGGCTCCGCGGCCGGCGCCGCCGGGCGCGACGGCGCGACCTCGGCCGCCGGGGCCGCGGGCTCCGAGGCGTTCGGCGGCATCACCCGCCGCACGCCGCCGCTGGCCGAGCGCCAGAGCGGCAGCGTGCCGTCCACCGTCTCCCGCTCCGGCTCGGGCCCGTGTCCGGCGCCCAGCCGTCCCGGCAGCCCGTAACCCAGCACCACGACGGTGATGTTGTCGCGCGAGCCGGCCTCGTAGGCCTGCCGGTAGATCTCCTCGGGGATCGCCTCCAGGCTGACGGCCGTCTCCACCGCCGAGAGGAGCCGCTCCGACTCCAGCACGTCGGTGACGCCGTCGCTGGTCACCACCACCAGGTCGCCGGGGCGCATCTCCATCGCCGCCTGCACGTCCGGCTCGACCTTCTGCTCCTGCCCCAGGCTTCGCGTCAACGCGTGGGCGAAGGGGTTCGCGAAGCTGTCCTCGGGCACCGCCAGATCGAAGCCGAGCGCGCGCCGCTGCTCGGCCAGCGCGGTGTGATCCACCGAGAGCTGCTCCACGGTGAGGCCGCGCAGCTGGAAGATGCGGCTGTCGCCGATGTTGGCGACCAGCAGCTTCTTGTCGCGGGTGGCCATCGCCAGCGCCAGCGTGGTGCCCATGCCGCGCTGCTCGACGATCTGCTGCCCGCGGTCCAGGATGGCCTTGTTGGCCTCCTCGATGGCGGAGCGGATGTAGGCCTCCAGCTCCACCCCGGCCGGCAGCCCCGAGGCGGCGAGCTCCTCGAGGCGGCGGGTCACGATCTCGACGCCCATCGCCGAGGCGACCTCGCCGGCGTTGTGGCCGCCCATGCCGTCGCAGACCAGGGCATAAGCCGCCAGCGGCCCCTCCGGGATGGTGCGCCAGGCGGCCGTGTCCTCGTTGGAGGGCCGGCGCCCGGTCCGCGAGACGCCGGAGGTCAGGAAGTCGGCGTCCGTCACGATCGGTAGGTTACGACGACCTCGCCCAGCTCGATGCGATCCCCGTCAACGAGCCGCCGCGCCGCCCCCTCGGGCAGCTCCTCGCCGTTGACCCGCACCGGGTTGGTGTGCGAGTAGTTGGTCAGCGAGTAGGAGCCCCCCTCGTAGACGAGCTTGGCGTGCTTGGCGGAGACGGTCGGGTCGCGGAGCTGGATGTGGCGCAGCGGCGAGCCGGACTCGCGCCCCAGCGTCGTCTCCACCCTCCCTGATTCGTTGGTCTGGAAGATCCGCAGGTCCTGCACCGCGCCGTCCTCCTCGACCACGAACGTCCCCGGCAGCATCTTCAGCGAGCCCGGCTGCGTCTGCGTCGTGGGCTCGGGCGCGCCCGCCGGGCTGCCCGAGCTCCGGCGCGAGGGTACCTGGATGACGACCGGGTTCTTGAGCACCACCGCCAGCGTCACGATGACCGTCGCCAGCAGCACCAGCGCGCCGACGCCGAGGAGCAGGACTACGTCGGACGGCATCTACTTCTTCGGCGCCGAGAGCGCGTCGATGCGCTGCACCAGCACCTGGCGGTCGATCAGGTAGGTGCGGTTGAAGGACTGCACCCAGAGGCGCAGCTCCTCGTTCGTCTTCTTCAGCTCGGCGAGCTCCTTCTGGCTGCCGGCCCTGACGTCCGCCAGGTCCTTGCGACCGGCCTCGGCCGCCTCCTTCTGCGCCGCCTCGGTCTTGGCCAGCGCCTCCTCCAGCCGCCGCTGCCGCGCGTCGATGGCGTTGAGCGTCGTCTGCAGCGCGGCGAGCTGGCGGGCCAGGTCTTCGCCGGTCCCCTTCATCTGTCGCTCCAGGGTCTCGCGCGTCCTCTGCTGTGAGGTGAAGGCGCGCGCCACCAGCACGCCCATGCTGGCGCTCACCACCACCAGCGCGGCGGTCACGAAGGCCAGCCCGATGCGGAGGTTGCGGTGGGAGAACGCCACCGACTCGGCGAGGTTCTTGAAGAACATCGTCGAGCCTTCCACGATCCCCTGATCGCGGGCGCGGTCGCGGGCGCTCTTGAAGATGTTGCGCAGCCCATGGGCGACGCGTTCCGTGCGCGAAGGCTCACGTGACTCGATCGCCATGGATCCCCCTTCCCGGGACGCTCCTTGCCGGCGCTGGCTCAGCCCGCCCGCCGGCGTTGAGCCGTACCCTGGACAGCCACCATGCCAACCCGAGGAGGAACGCGAGGAGAAGGATAGCCGACGCCAGCAGGAACAGCGCGCGGGCCCTTCGGCGCAGCTCGTTATCCCGCTCGGCATCGGCGACGGTGAGCTGCAGGTCGCCGGAGGGGGTTGCCGCCGGTGCGCTCGGGACCGGCGTCTCGTCGGGCTGGGCGGGGGCGTCCAGGAGCGTCGAGGCCGCCGGCGCCGCGGGCGGCTCGGGCAGCGTGGAGAGCAGGTCGGCCGACGGCTCCAGCCCCTTCCTCCAGGTCTCGCGCTGGATGCGATCCAGGGTTGCGATCAGTCCGTCGTAGCCCTGGCCGCGCTCGGCCGGGTCGGCGGCCAGCATCATGCGCACCACGGCCTCCAGCTCCTCGGGGAGCGGCGGCAGGCCGGCCGGGGGCTCCAGCGAGAGCGCCGGCGGGCTCTGGTGCGCCGTGGCCCACTCGTAGTAGTTGTCCTCGTGGGCCACCGTCAGGGGTGGGCGGCCGGTGAGGAGGCGGTGGAAGATGACGCCCAGCGAGTAGACGTCGCTGCGCCAGTCCACCTTGCCCGAGAGGAAGAGCTCGGGGGCCGTGAAGGCCAGCTTGCCGGTCGCCAGGCCGGGGCGGGTGGTCACGTCGGAGAGCAGCTTGGCGACGCCGAAGTCCACGATCTTCACCAGCCGGCGCTGGTTCTCCAGCACCACCATCACGTTCATCATCGAGAGGTCGCGGTGCACGATGCTCTTGGACTTCAGGTAGCCGGCGCCCATGAGCGTCTGGATCAGGAGCGGCAGCAGCTCCGGGTAAGGGCGCCCCTCGAACGCCGAGAGCGGCACGCCGGAGAGCAGCTCCATGACGATGGCCGGCTGCCCGTTGCGCGTCTGCACGACCTCGACGCAGTGGACGATGTTGCGGTGGTTCAGCGAGGAGAGGATGGCGGTCTCGCGCATCAGCCGCCGGACCGCCTCCGGCTCGCCCAGGAAACCGGGGGCGATCACCTTGATCGCCACCGGCAGCTCGGTGCGCCGGTCGTAGCCTTCCCAGACCGCGCCGATGTCCCCCTGCGCGATCGGCTGCACGACCACGTAGTGGTCGAGAGTGGGCTGGCCTTTGGTGGGAATCCTCACCTTATCGGTTCGACCTCAAATCATAACGGCGGGCTACCTTAGAATCAGCCGCTGACGGCACGTGTCGAAGGAGATTGCGGCTCCCACCTGGGTTCGTCTCGAGGTCTGGCTCGGGCCGATGGAGGGTCTTACGCTCTGCGTCGAGGCCGCCGTCTCGCGCACGATCCGGATCGGCCGGCTGCCGGCCGACCGCGCCAGCGGCGTCACCAACGACCTGGTCCTCTCGCGCGGAGTCGGCGTCTCGGCGGTGCACGCCGAGCTGCGCATCGAGGCCGGCCGCCTGGTGCTGCGCGACCTGGGCAGCACCAACGGCACCTTCGCGATGCAGCAGCGCGTCAGCGGCGAGCTGTCGCTCTCGCCCGGCGAGGTCTTCCTGGTCTCGTTCACGCCGGTGCGGGTCGAGTTCTCGTCGGAGGCGGGCACCGGCTCCAACGCGCTGAGCCGCGGCGAGCCGACCGCCGGCGACGAGGCGGCCCTGGCCGAGATCCTGTCGGCCGCGCGGCAGGCGGCCGAGACGCGCAAGGAGTCCTACATCGACTCGCGGCACCTCTGCGAGGCGGTCCTGAAGTTCCGCAGCCCCTGGATGAAGGAGGCCTTGAAGCAGGCCGGCTGGTCGCGCACCGAGGCGCTGATGGAGCTGTGGAGCGGGGCGCTCTTCAAGCGCCAGCTGGGCTGGGCCTCGGAGGTGCTGAACCGGCCGCTGGAGATCAAGGGCCTGGGCGAGCTGCTCTGGGCGCCCAAGGTGCTCGGATGGCTGGAGGCGGCGCGGCGCCGCGCGCCCCAGTCGGGCTACGAGCCGGAGATCGCCCTGCGGGCCGAGCTCCTGGAGCTGATGCTGGAGGACCGCGAGGGAGCGGTCGGGAGCTGGCTGAACGCCCACGGCTTCAAGGTACCGCGCCCCGACACCACCGGGGTGCACGCCGGTCCCGCGCTGGCCGTGGTCCCGCCGCCTCTGCCGCCGGACATCGCCGCCGGCGAGGACGTGCGCGCGCTGATCGACTTCGTGGCGCGCCTCGAGCAGCTCCTTTCGACCTCCGGCGCCGGCGAGGAGGCGCCCGGGTTCGCCAGGCTGCTGGCCGGCGGGCGCCCTTCGCACCAGGCGCTGGCCGACGCGATCGCCCGCGAGGAGCGCTGGATGCGCGCCGTGGTGGAGGCACAGCACGAGGCGCCCCGCGTTTTCCTCCAGCGCCTCTGGCAGCGCATCGGACCGGCCGCCATCGAGGCGCAGCCGCACGCGCCCGGCTGGAAGCTGCGCGGCGAGGCGGTCGACTGGTGGGAGACCTACAAGCGTGCCGTCGCGACCATGGGACCGGACGTCGCGCGCGATCAGATGCGCGAGCTGGTGCGCGAGCTGGTGCGCGAGATCCTGGGCAAGGCTCCGGCCCGTCGAACTTCAGCTTGACCTGACTTGATCGGGGCACCCTGGCTACGGTGCCATGAGCACTGTCACCCGATCTTCAACACCGTCCCGGGAACCTCCTCGATGAAGCGCGCACCGAACGCCATCGAGGGCGTCTGGACTCCCGGGCGCACACCCCCGGCGAGCACCCGGGCCGCGGCGCGCACCGCGGTCTCGGCCGTGAGCGCATAGCCCTCCAGCGTCTCCAGCGTGCCTTCCACGGACCTGCCGGCGTCGTCCTCGACGCGCCCCCAGAGCACCGAGCGCGAGCTCTTCCGCTCCTCTTCGTTAGGCCCCGGCAGCTTCCCGGCGCGGCGCTTGAGCATCGCCTGCACCGGCGGCAGGCCCAACAGCGGGGCCAGCAGACGGGTGCGGCGCGCGCCCCGGATGGCCCGGGGCGAGGTGGCCAGGTAGACCTCGATGCTCGGGATGCGCGTCGAGTAGTAGGCGGTCGAGACGTCCCCCCAGGGAATCGTCATCGCCAGGCGCGCCCCGCCGGGGAACGGCACCTCGCGCGTCTTCCAGGCGGCCGGCACCTTCACGACCTTGCCCTCGACGCGCGCGCGGCCGCCGCGTGGGATGCCCTCCACCATCGTCTTCATCGTGCCGGGGGAGACCTTGCCGGCGCGGAAGGCCAGCATCAGCCGCCTGGCCGAAGGCAGGGCCTCGGCCAGCGAGGCAGCCAGGCAATCGGAGGGCACGACGTCGAAGCCGACCCCGGGCAGCACCGGTATGCAGGCGGCTCGCGCGTCGGCGTCGCGCGCGAAGAGCGCCTCGAAGACGTCGATCTCACCGGTGATGTCGAGGTAGGCGCAGCGGGCGGCGAGGCAGGCCTCGATGGCCGGCGCGCTCGTCTGCGAGAACGGGCCGGCGGCCAGCAGCAGGGCCGCGAACGGCTCCAGCTCGCGCGCCAGCGCCGCGGCGTCGTCGAGGGCGAAGACCCGGTGCTCCAGCCGGTGCTTCTGCGCCAGCGGCTCGATCGCCTCGCGGCTGCGGCCGGCCAGCACCGGCGAGAGGCCGTGGCGCAGGGCGACCTCGACGATGAGCCGGCCGGTGTAGCCGTTGGCGCCGTAGAGGAGGAGGCCCGACTTCACGGGGCCGTCTCCAGCGCCTGAGAGGCACCCAGCTCCCGGTCGTGCCTCCCCGCCAGGAGGAGCTGCGCGGCGATCGAACCGATCAGCGCCAGGAGCATGTCCTTCTGAGTGTCCCAGACGTCGCCCTGGGTGCCGAGAAAATCCTCGGCGCCGGCGCCGGACGCGATCGCGGTGCCCCACTCGAAGAGCTCGTAGGCCGCGCTGATCGCCAGGCAGACCGAGACGACCAGGAAGAAGAGCCAGCCGCCGCGCCGGAGCGGCGTCTTCCTCAAGAGGACCTCTCTCGCCAGGATCGCCGGCACGAAGCCCTGCGCCAGGTGCCCGAGGCCGTCGTACGGGTTGCGCGACAGGTGGAAGAGGTGCTGGACGGCGAAGCCGGCGGGCACGCGCGCGTAGGTGTAGTGCCCGCCCACGATCAGGATGAGCGCGTGCACGAACAGCAGCCGGTAGGCCAGCGGGGTGAGCGGGAAGCGGCGGCGGGTGGCCACCAGGATCGGCATCGCGATCAGCACCGGAAGCACCTCCAGGAACCAGGTGAAGCGGTCGAAGGGAGTCAGGCCGGAGCCGGTCAGCGCGGCGATGCAGGCCAGCAGGAGGAGCTGCCGCTCGGTCACGGTGCCATGTCCAGGGCCCGGAAGAGCGCCTCGCGGAAGCGCCTGGGGGCCTCGATCGGCGGGTCGTGCCCGACCGCGGTGATGGTGTAGAGGCGGCCGTCGCGCAGCTTCGTCAGGAGCCGGCGCGCGTCGGCCAGCGGGAAGAGCGCGTCCTTCTCTCCCCAGATCAGGCGCGTGCCGGCGGGCAGCTCCTGCTCGCGCCCCAGCAGCCCGTCCTTCTCGTCGAGCTGGGCCAGCGTGACCAGCACGTTGTCGTCGCGGAAGCTGCGCCCCAGCGCGTTCACCGTGAACCCGGCCGCGAGCGGGAACGGCTGCCGGTGGAAGAGCAGGCCGAGGAGATGGCGAGCCCCGGCGCGATCGTGCGGCTCGAGGGCGGCCTTGGTGGCCTGCGGATCGCCGGGGAGGGTGAAGCCGCCGGCATCCAGCAGCACCAGCCGCCGGAGCGACTCCGGCTGCCGGATCGCGAACATCCCCGCGGTCCAGCCCCCCAGCGAATGACCGACCAGGTCGACGCGGTCGAGCCCCAGCGCCTGGAGCAGCGAGGCGACCGCCGCCACCCGCGCGTTCACGCCGTAGCCCGAAGGCTCGGCCGGCCGCTCGCTGCCGCCGGAGCCGGCGAAGTCGAGCAGGATGACGGTGCGCTTGGCCTTCACCAGCTCGCGGGTCACCAGCGTGAAGTAGTCGCCGGTCGCGCCCAGGCCGTGCAGCAGCACCACCGGCACCTCGGCCGAGAGCGGGCCGAGGACGAAGCTGCGCAGCAGGCGCCCGTCGGGACCGTGGAAGAGCTGGATGCCGGCGCCCAGCCGCCGCAGCACGAGCTCGTTGGCGGCGTGCGCCCGCGCGATCGGGTCCACCGCGAAGGCGCCCATGAAATAGGAGACGAAGGCGAGGGCGGCGCCGCCGAGGAGCGCGGCCCAGGTCCGGCGAGACAGTTGGATTGCAGACGGCATGCGTGCGCGGGAGGTGGTGACCGGAGACTCGAGCTTACTCGAGACGACGTCCCTGGCGCGGGCCGCAGGGCCGCGCAGTAACCCGGTAGGGGTTCCCCCTCAGTACTTCAACAGCTCTCGCAGCGCCCGCTCGACGTCCTCCGGCTGCGGCAGCGTGGCGTCCTCCAGCTGCGGGGCGTAGCCGCAGAAGACGTCCTTGGCGCCGACCCGCTTCACCGGCGCGTCCAGGTACTCGAAGAGCTCGTCGGCGGCGCGCGCGGCCAGCTCGGCGCCGAAGCCGTGCGTCAGCCAGTCCTCGTGGACGACCAGCAGCCGGTTGGTGCGCTGGACGCTCTCCGCGACCGCGCTCCAGTCGTAGGGCGCCAGCGAGCGGAGATCGATGACCTCCACCTTCTGGCCGCTCTCCTCCTCGATCTTCCTGGCTGCCACGACGCTCCGGAACACGGTCGCCCCGTAGGTCACCAGGGTGGCGTGCACGCCCTTGCGCACCGTCTTGGCCTTGCCGAAGGGGATGAGGAAGTCCTTGCCCGGATAGACGCCCTTGTTGTGCGTCTGGCGGTAGAGGTGCTTGTGCTCGAGGAAGAGCACCGGGTCGTCGCAGCGGATCGCGGTGCGCAGGAGGCCGTTGGCGTCGAGCGCGTTCGACGGCATGACTACCCGCAGCCCCGGGATATGGGTGAAGGTCACCTCGCCGCACTGCGAGTGGTAGGGGCCGCCGCCGGTGAGGTACCCGCCGATCGCCGTCCGGATCACCATCGGCGACGCGAAGGTGCCGCCGGAGCGCCAGCGCGTCGTCGGCAGCTCGTCGCGGAGCTGCTGCATGGCCGGCCAGATGTAGTCGAAGAACTGGATCTCCACGACCGGCTTCAGCCCGCGGGTCGCCCAGCCGACGGCCCGTCCGACGATGGTCGCCTCGGCCAGCGGAGAGTTGAAGACCCGCGCCTTGCCGTAGAGCTTCTGGAGGCCGGCGGTCACCTTGAAGACGCCGCCCTTCCCCTTGCACTCCCCGAGGACCTCCTCGCGCGAGGCGTCGGCGACGTCCTCGCCGAACATCACGATGCGCCCGTCGCGCTCCATCTCGTCCTTCAGGCAGGCGTTGATGAGGTCCACCATCGTGGTCGGCTCGCCGCTCGGCTGCGGGGAGTCCTCGCTGTCGAAGGCGGCCGAGGTCGGGTCCACCTCGGGCGAGTAGACATGCTGGTAGACCTCCTCGGCGGCGGGCTGCGGCTGGCGCTCGGCCTCCCTGGTGGCCGACTCGATCTCCTCGTCGACCTCCGCCTTGAGCTTGGCCAGCCCCTCCTCGCCGAGGATCCCCTCGCTGACCAGGAAACGCGCCAGCGTCTCCACCGGGTCGCGCTCCAGCTCCTTCTGCCGCTCCGATTCGGTGCGGTAGCTCCTCTCGTCGTCGGAGAGCGAGTGGGAGTAAGGGCGGATCACGTGGGCGTGGATCAGCGACGGTCCCTTGCGCTCGCGGGCGTAGGCGACCGCGTAGCGGGTCGCGTCGTACGACTGCAGGAAGTCGCAGCCGTCGACCTCCACCGTGAGGAGGCCGGGGTAGGAGCGCACCAGCTTGGAGATGGAGCCGCCGGGCGTGTTCACCTCGACCGGCACCGAGATCGCGTAGCCGTTGTCCTCCACCAGCCAGACGATCGGCAGCTTCATGGTGACGCTGTTGTTCAGCGCCTCCCAGAACTCCCCCTCGGACGTCGAGCCCTCGCCGATCGTGATGACGGTGATCTCGTCCTCGGCGGCCGAGCCGGAGAGCGTCCGGTTCTGGGGCAACGTCAGGAAGCGCCCCGCCTCCGCGGCGCCGACGCCGGGCAGGCACTCGGAGCCGGTCGGCGAGGAGGTGGTGAAGATGTTGAGCGCCTGGTTGCCCCAGTGGGACGGCATCTGGCGGCCGGCCGACGCCTGGTTGGCCTTGGCGCCCATGGCGCCGAGCAGCATGTCGTAGGCGGTCACCCCGAGCGCCAGGCAGAGCGCGCGGTCGCGGTAGTAGGGGAAGAGCCAGTCCACGCCGGGCTTCATGAGGAGCCCCAGCGCCACCTGGATGGCCTCGTGCCCCGCGCCGCTGATCTGGAAGTAGATCTTGTTCTGGCGCTTGAGCTGGATCTCCTTGTCGTCGAGCCGCCGTGACAGGAAGATCAGCCGGTAGGCGCGGACGAGGTCTTCCGGCGCGAGTCCGTGGTAGTGCGCGACGGTGGCGAGTTCGCTGGACATTCGTGAGACTCCGGGCGCGAGCGTGGCTCCCGCAAGATGATGTCGCGTGAGGATATACCGGCGAGACGGTCAGCAGCGCGGGTCGCCGGAGACTTGGCGGGTCGCCGGAGACTTGGCGGAGGCGATCTCTGCGGTGCCGAAGCATCGCCTCATGACGGAGCGATCCCCAGCGGGCGCTAGCCCGCGGAAATATTCAAAGCCTTGAGCCGGCGATACAGGGTCGAGCGCGGCACCCGGAGCCGCTCGGCGGCCATGGTGACGTTCCCCTTGGCCTCTCCCAGCGCGCGCACGATCGCCGCCCGCTCGTAGTCCTCCATCGTCACCAGCTGCTGGGCGGCCGGCGCCGAGGGTGCCGCCGAGAGTGCCGCCGGCACCGGCCTGGCCGGCTCCGGCTGCGGGCGCGACATGAAGCGCGGCGTTCCCGCGGCGTCGGCGTCCGGGAAGTCGGCCGCGGTCAGGAACGGGCCCCGCGAGGCCACCACCGCCCGGTAGACCGAGTTCTCGAGCTCGCGCACGTTGCCGGGCCAGTCGTGGGCCTCCAGCTTCAGCAGCGCCTCCGGCGTCACGCCCTCCACCGGCTTGCCGGTCTCCTGGCGGAATCTCCAGAGGAAGTGGTGCACCAGGAGCGGCAGGTCCTCCTTGCGCTCGCGCAGCGGCGGCAGCTTCATGGGGTAGACCACCACGCGGAAGAAGAGGTCCTCGCGGAACGCGCCGCAGCGCACCGCCTCCGAGAGGTCGCGCTGCGTGGCCGATACCAGGCGCATGTCGAAGGGCACCCGCTCGGTGCCGCCGATGCGCACCAGGCTGCGCTCCTGCAGCACCCGCAGGAGGCGCGCCTGGGTGGCCTGCGACATCTCGCCGAGCTCGTCGAGGAGCAGCGTCCCGCCGTGCGCCTGCTCCAGCTTGCCCGGATGGCGGGCCATGGCGCCGGTGAAGGCGCCGCGCTCGTGCCCGAAGAGCTCGCTCTCGATCAACGTCTCGGGGATGGCCGCGCAGTTCACGTCCACGAAGGGTCCCTTGGCGCGCGGCCCGTTCTCGTGCAGCCAGCGGGCCACCAGCTCCTTGCCGGTGCCGGTCTCGCCGAGGAGACAGACCGGGATGTCCGACTCCACCACCCGCTCCATCTCGGCGAAGAGCTCCTTGATCGCGCCGCTCTCCCCGACCAGGGTGCGGCTGAAGCTCCCCTGCCGCACCTGGCGCCGCAGGGTCCGGTTCTCGGCCATCAGCTGGCGGTGCTCGGCGGCGTTCTCCACCGTGGTCAGGAGGCGCTCCCGCGGGGTCGGTTTCAGCAGGAAGTCGTAGGCCCCCAGCTTCATCGCCCGTACCGCTGTCTGGGCCTCGTCCAGCGAGGTCATCACGATGACCGGCGCCGTGCCCCCCTTGGCACGATAGGCCTCCAGGAAGTCGAGGCCGTTCTCGTGCGCCAGCAGGACGTCGAGGAGCAGCACGTCGGTCTCGCCGTCCTGCAGCCGGCGCCAGGCCTCGTCGGTGGAGGCCGCCTCGTGGACCTGCCACCCTTCCGGCTCCAGCATGCGCCGGGCCAGCTGCCTTCCGAACGGTTCGTCGTCGATGACGAGGAGTCGCTTGCTCGAGGTCATCGCTAAGCGACCGATCTTAGGCGAGCTGGCGGTCCGGTGGCCAGGCGCTGGCCGCTTCTCCGTCGTTCGGCGCGTGCCAGTTGGAGTGCGGTCTCTTGTTCTGCACGAACCAGCCCCAGAGGAGCTCGCGGTAGGTGCGGGCCGGGATGCGCTCCTCGTCGAAGAACGGCGTGAGGGCGCTGTTCAGGGCCGGCAGCCGGTAGAACGGCACCGCCGGGAAGTAGTGGTGCTCCAGGTGGTAGTTGGACCAGAGGTAGATGGTCTCCCAGAGCCGCGAGCGCGCCATGCGGGTCGACCAGCGGGACGGCTGGTCGGGCGCCACGTCGTAGTGCTGGCCGAGGCGGTTCAGGGTGAAGGCCGGCGGGAAGACCAGGAACACCGGGACCAGGTAGAGCCAGACCAGGCGTGAGGTGCCGCCCAGGAGCGCGATCGCCGCGGCGGCGCCCATGTGCAGCACCACCGCCGCGAAGCGCTCGGCGGCGATGCGGCGGCGCACGTCTTCCGGGTAGGTGGCGGTCTCCCTGGCGGCGGCGCGGAAGTAGATCGGGAAGAGCACCGGCGTCGCGTAGAGGAGCTTCAGCCAGCGGACATTGCGCTTCGGCGAGAGGTGGGCGCGCTTGGGGTCTTCGGTGGGGGAGCCGAGCTCCTGGTGGTGGTCCAGATGCCAGCGGGTGAACTGCGTGGGGGAGATCCCCGAGGGGAGCGCGTAGAGGAGCCCCAGCAGCCGGTAGGCGCCCGGCCGGTCCCCGGCGAAGACCGTCTTGTGCACGACCTCGTGCAGCAGGATCATGCCGTCGAAGACCACGAAGCCGAGGACCAGCGCGGCCGGGATGCGCACCCAGAGGCTGGGCATGGTCCAACCGAGACCGAACGCCAGCCCCGCCAGGACGACCTGGCGCGCCAGCACCGCGAAGTGGCGGGCGGGCGTCTTCCGGTGGAGCTCCTTGAGCGTTTCGTGCGGGACGGCGGCGGTGAGGCGGCGCTTGAGATCCCCGATCGACCGGTTGTAGTGACCCGACTTCATGGCACCCGGTCGGAGCTTAGCGCCTTCGCCGCGGGGGCGGGAAGCGTGTCACGCGCACGCACCGCGTGAGGGCCGCACACACCCCGGCCTCCGCGGCGGATTCCGTGATCGCGCGCACGTAGCGGCGGTGTTCGGCGCTGGCAGCCGGTTTGCGCTAGCCGCGCCATCAGGAGGACGCCATGACCGACGCCAGCAAGCGACCCGAGCAGAAGATCAAGCGACTCGCGTTGACGCGCCGCACGTTGAAGACCCTCGAGGTGTCGACGAAGAACTCGCGGAACGTCAGGGGTGGCGCCGTCGGGCCCAACGCACCGCTCGGCAGCCTTCAGGGGACGGCTCGCGGGATTGGCTGTTAGGCCGCTTCGTCCCCGTCTTCGCCCACGACCTCGGAGACCAGGTAGAGCGGGCGACCCTTGATCTCCTCGTAGATGCGCCCGAGGTACTCCCCCAGGACGCCCATCATCATCAGCTGCACGCCCCCCAGCAGCAGGATGAAGATCATCATCGTGGTCCAGCCCGGGACGTTGATGCCCAGGACCTTCAGCAGCAGCACCACCACGATGTAGAGGAGGGCGAACAGGGCCACCAGGAACCCCAGCCAGGTGGCCAGCTGGAGCGGGACGTAGCTGAAGGAGGTCAGCCCGTCGACCGCGAAGCGCAGCATCTTCCTGAGCGGCCACTTCGTCTCGCCGCGGGTGCGCGGCGGGCGCACGTAGGGAACGCCGATCTGCCGGAAGCCGATCCAGGCGGTCATGCCGCGGATGAAGCGGTGGCGCTCCCTCAGGCTCCGGAACGCCTTCACCGCCCGCGGGCCCATCAGCCGGAAGTCGCCGACGTCGACCGGGATGTCCACGTGAGTCCAGCGCCGCATCAGCCGGTAGAAGAGGTGGGCCGTCCCCTTCTTGAAGAGGGTTTCCCCCTCGCGCTGCACGCGCTGCGCGTAGACGACCTCGTAGCCCTCGTCGATCCTCTTCAGCATCTCGCCCAGGAGCTCGGGCGGGTCCTGCAGGTCGGCGTCCATGACCGCCACGATCCGCCCGCGCGCGTGGTCGACCCCGGCGGTCAGCGCCATCTGGTGCCCGAAGTTCCGCGAGAAGCGCACCGCCCGGAAACGCGGGTCCTCGCGGGCGTACTCGGTCATCAGCTCGAAGGAGCGATCCCGGCTGCCGTCGTCGACGAAGACGACCTCCCAGCTGCGGCCGCAGGCGTCGAGCGCCTGGGTGAGGCGGCTCCTCAGCTCGGGGAGGTTCTCCTCCTCGTTGAAGACCGGGAGCGCGACCGAGAGCTCCGGACGCGCCACTATTGCACCTTGCGGAAGACGGTGACGTTCTGCGCCCCGATCACCGACCAGGGGGTGCGGGTGAAGAGGTACGTCATCAGCTCGCCCGGCGTCGGGTGCCTCGGGCTGGTCAACGACATCTCCGGCAGCCACCAGGAGCGCAGCGGGATGTCCTGGCGCAGGTAGCCCTCGCCGAGCGTCTTGGCGACCGCGTCGGCCTTGTCGGTGTCCACCACCGCCACCGCCGGCTTGCGATCGGCCGAGGGCGCCTGCCACTGCACCGGCAGCCGGCGCACGTACCAGTTGAAGGGCCAGGCCGCTTCCCCCTCGATCGCCGCCGCCGGGTCGGCGCCGGCGGCCGCCGCGGCGCGGATGTCGCGTACGACCTCCAGCACCTCCGGCGTGGTCTGAACGTAGATGACCGACTCGGCCTTCTGCACGTGAGGTGTCAGGTTGGGATGCCAGAAGCAGAGCGAGAGCGCCGTCAGCACGCTGGCGGCCGCGCCGGCGAGGCGCAGCGCCTTCATGCTCATCGCCTCGGTCACCTCGACCCAGGCTGCGGCCGCCAGCGGGATGAAGGGAAGGATCTGGTGGACCATCAGCCAGGGCGTCTTCTCGCCGAGGTAGGCGTACATCCCGATCGACGAGATGCCCCAGGCCGCCAGGAAACGCTCCGCCGGCGTGAGGCGGGTGAGCCGGCGCCCGATCCGCACGAAGGCGGGGATCAGGATCGCGAACTCGTACTGCAGGAGGCGTGGCAGGTAGTAGGTCTTGGGGCCGCCCACGCGCTCCTTGGTGTGCTGCCCCCACCAGTAGACGATGGCGTCCTTGGCGGGGTTGCCCGACTCCGGATGCACCAGCAGCACCGTGTAGAGGAGCTCGCCGATGATGAAGAAGAGGAAGAGCGCCCCGGCGATCGCCAGCTGGTGCGCCTCCAGGAAGTCCAGCAGGCGGTGCGCCCGGCGCCAGAGCTTCGGGCCTTCCTTGGGGTCCCAGCAGTAGCCCAGCAGCGACGGCGCCATCAGCGCCATCAGCACGTAGAAGTTCTCCTTGGCGGCGAAGGCGATCGCCGCCCAGAAGGCCGACCAGGCCAGGTCCGAGAGGCGCTTCTCGCGGAACCAGCGGTCGAAGAAGAGGAACATCCCGGCGGTGCCCAGCAGGCTCCAGATGTCCTCGCGGCAGAAGCGGGTGTAGTAGAGAAGGTTCGGCGACAGCGCGGTGAGGACGCCGGCCCCGAACGCCACCCGCGGCCCGAAACGGCCGCGCAGCAGTACCGCCATCGCCGCCAGCAGCACGCCTCCCAGCGCGGCCGGCAGCCGCACGAAGAAGTCGGCGCGGCCGAGGTCGAAGCCGGGCTGCTTGAGGTCGAGGTCCTGCAGCACCGTCACGAACGGGACGCTGCGGGCGAGGGTGAGGCTGGCGGCCACCATCGCGTACTGCACCGGGCCGTGGTAGACGGGGTCGTAGGTGTAGACCGCCTCGCGCGCCAGCCGGTCGGAGAACCAGGCGTGGATCGACTCGTCGTGGTGCAGCGGCCGCTCTCCGAGCGCGATCACCCGCAGCACCAGCGCCAGCAGCAGCAGCACCAGCCAGGCCCGCTTCTCGGGGACGCTCAGCTTCTCTCCCAGCATCTAGGACGCTCCCTCGGGCACGGCCATCAGGACCCGACCTCGTAGAGCTCGGTCCCGTCCTCGGAGAAGACCTGCTTGAAGGCTGCCCGCGCCGGGAAGGCCGTCTCGCCGTAGTCCTTCTTCTCCAGCGGGCCGACGACCACGTAGCGCGCCCGCCAGGTGGAGAGCAGGCGCTGCACCTCCTGCGGATCGCTCGAGGTGTAGACGGTGCGGAGGTCCTGCTTGCGCTGGTCGAGGACCGCGTGGATGCCGGTGCCTCGCCAGACGCTCTCGTGGTTGTACCAGCCGAGCACGGTGGGACGCCCGCTGCCGGTGCCGATGCGGCCGCGGTCCTCGTAGCCGCCGCCGGGCGCCTCGGCCACGACGTCGAGCGGCCTGGCGTTGCGCCGCAGCCAGTCGATCGCCTTGCGGTCCCCGGGGTATTCCTTGGTGAGCCAGACCAGGCCGTCCAGCGTCCCCTCTCGCTTGTCGGGGATGTTGGCGGCGATGTTCCGCACCACGTCACCGGGCGCGCGAAGGCGGTTGTAGATGAAGGAGAGGGGGTGGCAGAGCGAGGCCATCGCCGCCAGCAGCACCAGTCCGCGGATCGGGAAGCGGAGCCGCCGGGTGGAGAGCGCCTGCGCCAGGAGAAGCGCCGATCCCATAGCCAGGAGCGGCCAGGCGCCGGCGTAGGTCTTGAACACCGTGTTCATGCGGCGCAGCGCTTCGCCGTAGGCGTCCTTCACGAAGACGACCTCCGGCACCAGCACCAGGATCGCGCCGGCCATGGCCCAGAGGAAGCCGGCCTTGAGCGCCCCCTCGAGCTTCGGCAGCAGCGTGAGCACCGCGAAGATGAAGGCCAGCGCCAGGCCCATCACCGGCTGCTTGGAGAGGACCCCCAGCGCGATGCCGGCGGCCGGGAAGAGCGTCGCCAGGAAGAGCGCCTTCTCGGGGGTGTCGGCGGCGCGGATCAGGGCCACCCCGACCGCCAGCGCCGGGACCAGCAGCATCGCGCCGAAGTGGAGGAACGCCTCCACGCTGGTGGTGCCGCCGGGGAAGACGCCGATGCCGCCGAAGGACGGGCGCGGCGAGAGCAGGAACGCCAGCAGGAAGGGAGCGCTCACGAAGACGGTCAGCACGCTCCGCACCAGCGCGTCGCGGAACCGGCGCTCCATCATGCAGCCGACTCCCAGGAGCAGCAGCGCCGCCGGCAGGTCCCAGGGGTTGGCCGAGAGGAGCGAGGCCAGCAGCGCCGCGTCGAAGGCCACGCCGAGCAGCCCGGAGCAGCGGCCGGCCAGGCCGGCCCAGGCCACCAGCAGCGGCAGGGCCATCGCGTGCGGGTGGAGGTCGCCGAGCCAGACCGTGAAGAGCGGCCACTCGGTGATCGCGTTCAGCACGCGCCGCGAGGACGGCCAGGGGTCGACCGGCCACTTCAGGCCCGCCAGCACCTGGCGGGCGCCGTCGGGAGTGCCGGCCAGGACGACGGCTAAGGCCGCCACCAGCCCGAGGGCCCGGCCCCCGCGGCGCGCCCGCACGGCTCCGAAGGCGGCGCCGGCGGTGAGCCCGCCCAGCAGCGCCGCCACCAGGTTGTAGCCCACTTCCGGCGCCAGTCCGGCGGCGCGCATCGGCAGCGCGAAGAGGTAGGTCCCGAAGTGGTAGTAGGGGAAGCGCTCGGTGAAGGCCGGCGGCGCCCCACCGGCCAGCCACGGGTCGGTGATCGGCAGCGAGGGCTGGCTCATGAGGGCGGTCAGGACCGCGAAGTCCATCGGCTTCTCGGTCTGGCGGATCTCTCCGGAGTAGAAGCGCAGGAAGACGAAGAAGAGGAAGATCCCGAACGTGATCGCCAGCGGCAGCGCCAGCCGCCGGTCGAGGGAGATGGTCCGCAGGTCCTTCCAGAAGAGGAGGAGCAGGCCGGCGATCGTCGCGGCCGCCAGCGGCACCGCGACATAGGCCACGTTCACGTGGATGAAGGCGGAAAGCATCCACCCGGGGAGGGCAGCGGCGATCAGCCCGACCGGCAGCGCGAAGGAGGCGACGACGTCCTGCCGGATCGCCGGATCGGCTTCGTCCGCGAAGAGCCGGGCCAGGAGCGCAGCGCCCCCGAGCCCCGCGTAGAGCACGAGCGCGAGGAGCAGAAGAGCGGATAGCCCCATACGAGAACGGCGGAAGGTAGCACAGGTGTCCCGGAGGGTAGACTGGTCCCTGTGTCACCCGATTCGGGCGTCCGCTCCCTGAAGCCCCGCGTCGCCGTCATCGGCGGCGGCCTGGGCGGCCTGGTGGCTGCCGACCGCCTGCTGGACGCCGGCCTCTCGGTCACCATCTTCGAGAAGTACCCCGACGCCGGCGGCCTGGTGGGCTGCATGACGGTGGGGGGCACGCCGCTGGAGCGCTTCTACCACCACCTCTTCACCAGCGACGTCGACTACGTCGACTTCGCGCGCGAGCTCGGCCTGGCCGACGACATCCAGTGGCTGCCGTCCAAGATGGGCTTCTTCGCCAAGGGGAAGCAGTGGGACTTCGGCACGCCGGGGTCCCTCCTGAAGTTCTCGCCGCTGGGGATCACCGGGCGGCTCCAGTTCGTCATCTCCACGCTGCGGCTGCGGCAGAACCCCGACTGGCGCCCGCTGGAAGGGGAGACCGCCGCCTCCTGGATGACCAAGAACGGCTACAAGAAGGCCTTCGACGTCGTCTGGGGTCCGCTCCTGAAGCAGAAGTACGGCAAGCGCTGGGCCGACGTCGGGCTCGTCTGGCTGTGGGGGAAGATCGCGCTGCGCACCCGCTCGCGCGACAAGAGCGGCCTCGGCGAGTGCGTCGGCTACCTGAAGGGCTCCTTCGGGCGCGGCGTGCAGGCGATCCTGGCGCGCGTCAAGGAGAAGGGGGGCGACGTCCGCACCGCCCGCCCGGTGCGCCTGGTGACCAGCGACATGGGAGGCTTCCGCATCGAGGTGGCCGGCGGCGGCGACACCTTCGACCTGGTGGTCTCGACGGTGGCCATCCCCGAGCTGCTGCGCATCTGCCCCGATCTGCCGCACGAGACCAAGAAGCGCTGGCGCCAGATCCAGTACTGCCACGCGCTCTGCCCGGTGCTGGAGCTGGACCGGCAGTTCATGAAGTACTACTGGCTGAACGTCGGCGACGAGACGCTGCCCTTCGGCGGCCTCATCGAGCAGACGAACCTGATCCCTCCCTCGGAGTACGGCGGCCGGCACGTCCTCTACATCTCGAACTACGTGCTGCCGGACGATCCCAAGTGGTCGACGCGCGACGACGAGCTCTGGAAGAGCTACCTGCCGGCGCTCCAGAAGATCAACCCGGACTTCGACCCCTCCTGGATCGTCAGCAAGACGATCAACCGCGGCGAGTACGCGCAGCCGATCGTGGGCACCGACTACTCCAAGCTCCTGCCCGAGCTCCGCACCGACCTGCCCGGGCTCTACACCGCCGCCATGGCGCAGATCTACCCCGAGGACCGCGGGCAGAACTACGCGATCAAGCTGGGGCGCCAGGTGGCCGCGGCGCTGCTGGAGGACATGGGCAACGCCGCCGCGTCGCGCCAGGCGCCCTCGACGAACCTCTCCGACATCTTTCCGGCGATGAGCGGTTAGAAGGCCGGCCCGCGCGGATTGATAAGATTCCCCGGCGCCTATGACTGAGAAGAAGGGCCTCGGCTCGACGGTGCTCGGGTGGTTCGTGGTGCGCGACGGGCAGCAGCCCCCTCCCCCGGAGAGCCAGGCGGACGGTGCCGCGGAGCCGGCGCCCGAGGAGACGGCCCCCCTCGAGCCGGTGCCGGTCTTCGTGAAGGAGCCGCCCCCTCCCGGAGGCGGAGGCGAGGTGGACTTCGACGCCGTTTTCGAGGCGGCCGGCATCGACGAGGAGGAGCGCGGCCGCGTGAAGCGGGCGGCCGACCTCCTGACCGCGCTCCCGGCCGGCACCGACGCCGTCGTCAAGAAGCAGATCGTGGAGGCCTCGCTGAAGGCCTTCGGCGTGCCGATCGACGCGATCATCGAGGCCGGCGTGCAGGAGATCCAGGCGCTCGAGGCCTACATCCGGTCGCGCGCCGCCGAGACGCTCAAGACGGCCGAGGACACGCAGCGCAAGGTCGCCGCCTTCGAGCAGGAGATCCAGCGGCTGAAGGCGGCGCTCGAGGAGAAGCTGGCCGCGCAGCAGGCGATCACCAGGACGTGCAACCAGCAGAAGCTGCAGGTGCAGTCGGTGCTGGAGTTCTTCGGGCAGGAAGCGGTCGCGCGCGTGGTGCGCGACTCGCCGAAGCTCATCGAACCGAACTCAACTCCGTCTCCCTAGCGGGTCGAAACCCGAGAAAGGCGAATCCATGGCCGACGTCGGCTTCTTTTCGCGTCTCAGCAACCTCTGGAAGGGCTTCCTCTCGATCTGGATCTCCGACATCGAGAAGGAGCACCCGGAGATCGCCTACGAGAACGCCATCACCTCCATGATCGGGAAGCACCAGAAGCTGAAGGCGGCGACCGCCGCGATCATCCGGCGCCGCGAGGACATCGAGGAGCGCTTCAAGCAGGCCAACAAGGAGCTGGCGCAGACCGAGGCCGAGCTGGGCGTGGCGGTGGAGACGAACCAGGACGACCTGGCGGTGGTGCTGATCCAGAAGAAGAACCAGCTGACCGCCGAGATCGCCGAGCTCAGAGGCGACCTCGAGACCGCCCAGAAGGACGCCGACTCCGCCAAGCAGTCGCTGATGGGCGTCCAGTCGGAGATCAAGAAGCTGAAGGCCGAGCGCGACACGATGCTGGCCCGCATGCACAGCGCCCAGGCGCGCCTGAAGATCCAGGAGCAGCTCGACGGGCTCTCGCTGGACGCCGAGGTCAAGGCGCTCGACAACGTGCGCGAGCACATCAAGAACACCGTGGCCCAGGCGAACCTCGGCAAGGAGCTCTCCGAGTCGTCGCTGGACTCGCGGCTGCAGTCGCTGAAGCTGCAGGCCGGGGACGTCCAGGCCAAGCAGCAGCTCGCCGAGCTCAAGGCAAAAAAAGCCGCGGCTCAGCAGAGCGCGCAGAAAACGATGTAGGGAAGCGCAACCATGAAGCTGACACCCTTCGCCAAGCTCTTCGTCACCGTCGTCATCCTCGGCGTCCTCGGCTACGCCGCCTGGCACTACAAGGGGGGCGACATCAAGAAGTGGGCCGGCGCCGACAAGGGCGCGCCCAGCGCCAAGGACGCCGCGGTGGCCTCCAACGACTTCGACGCGCTGAAGAACGCGCCCCCCGATCCCGAGCGCGGCAAGGGCGCCGACGGCGTGGCCCCGGCCTCCCTCAAGACCGGCGGCAAGCTGGGCCGCCCGCTGGTCGTCGGCATCAACACCTGGGCCGGCCACGCGCCCGGCATCGTGGCCAACAACGGCATGGACCCGTCTTCGAGCTCGCACTACAAGAGCAAGTACGGGCTCGAGGTGAAGTTCGTCCTCCTGGAGGACCCGGCCGCCAAGCTGGCCGCCTTCCGCAAGGGGGACGTCGACGTCATGTGGAACACCGTCGACAACTGGGCGCGCGAGGCGTCGATCCTGGCCGAGCAGAGCCAGAAGGCCAAGTCGATCATCATGCAGGACTGGTCGCGCGGCGGAGACGGCATCGTCTCGCTCTCCTCCATCAAGTCCATCGAGGACCTGAAGGGGAAGAAGGTCGCCTGCACGCAGTTCACCCCGTCCCACTTCCTGCTGCTCTACCTGCTGGCGCAGTCCGGGCTCTCGCCCGACGACCGGGGCGCGGTGGAGAAGGGCATCATCTTCACGACCGACGCTCCGGCGGCGGCCGCCATGTTCAAGGCCAAGCAGGTCGACGCCGCGGTCACCTGGGAGCCGGACCTCTCGGCGGCGGTGACGGCCAGAGGCGACGAGGCGCACGTCCTGGTCTCCACCACCGCCGCCTCCAACATCATCGCCGACACGCTCTGCGCGCGGCAGGACATCATCGACAAGGCGCCCGACTCGCTGCGCGACTTCGTGCACGGCTGGTTCGACGGCATCGAGATGATCAAGACCGATCCCGCCTCCGCCTACAACCTGGTGGCCAAGGCGCTGAAGCTGGACGCCGACACGGTGTCCGGCATGCTCTCCGGGCTCAAGCTGACCCCCTTCGCCGACAACGCGCAGTTCTACGGGCTGTCGGGCGGCAAGGCGCATTACGAGACGCTCTTCGACACCGCCTTCGTGATCTGGCGCAAGAAGGGCCTGGTCACCCGTCCGGTCTCGGCGCGCGACTGGGCCGACACGCAGTTCCTCTCGGCGCTGGCCTCGGCCTACCCGTCGCAGAAGGTCGAGGAGCCGAAGCTGGCCGCCAAGCCGCCGACCGCCGAGGGCCGCGCCATCATCAACAAGCAGATCCAGATCCACTTCACGCCCGGCTCCGACGAGATCATGCCCGGCTCCTTCTTCGTGCTGGACGCGCTCGGCGAGACGATGATCTCCTTCGGCAACACCTACCTGCGCGTCGAGGGGAACACCGACGCCACCGGCACCGCCAACACCAACATCGCGCTCTCCGACCGCCGGGCCGCCGCCGTGAAGAACTACGTCCTGAAGAGCTTCCCGGCGATCAAGCCGGAGCGCTTCCAGACGATCGGGCGCGGCGCGGCGAACCCGGTGGCTCCCAACACGACGGAAGCCGGACGCCAGCTCAACCGCAGGACGGACATCAAAGTCATACTCAGCGAGTGAAGTCGGACCTCTTCGAGCTGAGGGCGCCGCTCCCGCGCACGACCGCGTTCGTGCTCGGGCTGGTGGCGCCCGTCGTCGTGCTCGGCGCCTGGTGCCTGATCACCTACGGCGGGATGGTCTCGCCCGACTTCCTCCCCTCGCCCACCGAGGTCGTGAAGGGCACGCTGCAGCTCTTCCTGCAGCACGACCTCGGCCGGGCGATCGTGATCTCCTCGCGGCGCATCGGCATCGCCTTCCTCCTGGCCTCGGCGCTGGCCTTGCCGCTGGGCGTCCTGATGGGGGCCTTCGAGCCGGTGAACCGCGTCTTCGAGCCGGTGGTGGCGCCGCTGCGCTACATGCCCATCTCGGCCTTCATCCCGCTCCTCATCCTCTGGTTCGGCATCTACGAGAAGCAGAAGATCGCCTTCCTCTTCCTGGGCGTCTTCGTCTACCTGCTGCCGGTGGTGGTCTCGGCGATCCGCGCCGTGCCCGACGAGCTGGTGCAGACCGCGCTGACCCTGGGCGCCAGCCGCTGGCAGGTCATCCGCACCGTGCTGCTGCCGGCGGCGCTGCCGGAGATCTACGACTCCTTCCGGGTCATGAACGCCATCGCCTGGACCTACGTGATCCTGGCCGAGGCGGTGAACCCCGAGCACGGCCTCGGGTACATGGTGGAGCTGGCCCGCACGCACCAGAAGGCCTCCTGGTCCTTCGCGGGATTGCTGGTCATCGGCGGCATCGGGCTCCTGACCGACTTCATCATCCGCGCGCTCGGCAACGTCTTCTTCCGCTGGCGCGAGGCGGCTCGCTGATGCGGCGGACCGATGGCAGATAAGCCCGATCCTCTTCCCCAGGCCGGCGAGCCAGGCACCATAGCCGTCTCGGTGGGCGAGGGGCGGAAGGCGACCTACAAGGCCGACCTGGCCGGCCCGCCGCCGAAGCTGCGGGTCGCCAACCTCTCGGTCACCTACATCGGCCGCGACGGCCTGGCCACGGAAGCGGTGCGCGACGTCTCCTTCGACATCGAGGACAAGCCGGGCGTGGGCGAGGTCGTGGTCTTCCTGGGCCCCTCCGGCTGCGGCAAGTCGACGATCCTGAAGACGGTCGCCGGCCTGCTCCGCCCTACGAAGGGGCAGATCCTCCTCGACGGCCAGCCGGTCGGCGGCGTCGGCCGCGACCGCGGCATGGTCTTCCAGGCCTACACCTCCTTCGGCTGGCTGACCGTGCGCGAGAACGTCGAGTACGGCCTGAAGCTGCAGGGCGTGGCCGCGTCCGAGCGGCGGGCCAAGGCCACCAAGGTGCTGCAGGAAGTCGGCCTCTTCGACTTCGCCGAGCGCTACCCCAAGGACCTCTCCGGCGGCATGAAGCAGCGGGTGGCGATCGCGCGGACGCTCATCAACCGGCCGCGCGTCGTGCTGATGGACGAGCCGTTCGGCGCGCTCGACCCGCAGACGCGCTGGGGGATGCAGGGCCTGCTGCTCGACGTCTCGCGCACCGAGGACAACACGATCCTCTTCGTCACCCACGACGTCTCCGAGGCGGTCTACCTGGCCGACACCGTCTACGTCCTCTCGCCGCGCCCGGCCCGCATCCTGCACCGCGTCGACGTGCCCTACTTCGAGATCCGCAACGTCGGGCTGAAGTCCACCACCGAGTTCCGCGCGGTCGAGAAGAAGCTGCTGGACCTCCTCTACGCGCCGGCGGTCTAGTGGCCGTCACCGAGAAGCCCAGGACCCCGCCGGCGCAGAAGACGGTGAGCAAGCCGCAGGCCGAGCTCGGCTCGGCGCTGGTCGAGGGCGCCCGCGGCATGGCCTCGAGCGCGCTGGAGCGGAGGCCCTACCTGAAGATGGCCTTCGCCAATCCCTACAACCTCTCGCTCTTCGGCGGAATGCTGGCGGCCGCCGGCATCACCCTGAACCCGGTGCTGGCGCTGGCCGCCGTGGCCTTCGAGGCGCTCTGGCTGCTGCACGCGCCCGAGAACAAGCGGCTGCGCCACGTCCTCTGGGACCCGCGCTTCGACAAGCTGCGCGAGACGCTGGAGGCGCAGGACAGGGCCAAGCGGCTGGCCAACGTCGGCCCCGAGGAGCGCGAGCGCGTCGACGGCCTCATCCAGCGCCAGAAGGACATCCGTGCGCTGGCCCGGTCGAACCGCGCCTTCACCGCCGACCTCCTGCAGGGGGAGCTGGTGAAGACCGACCGGCTGGTGAACGCCTTCATCGACATGACCGTGACCTGCGCGCGCTACCACCAGTACCTGGAGTCGGTGGAGCTCGACCAGCTGGAGCGCGACCGGCGACGCTACGAGGCCGAGGTGCGCAACGGCCCCAAGGACGACCCGCGCACCGAGGTGGCCCGCAAGAACCTGGCGATCCTCCTCAAGCGGATCGAGAAGATGAAGGAGATCCGCAACTACCTCACGGTGGCGCGCGGGCAGCTCGACCTCATCGAGAACTCCTTCCGCCTGATCCAGGACCAGATCGTCACCATGCAGTCGCCGCAGGAGCTCTCCGGGCAGCTCGACGAGCTGCTGGACGGCGTCGAGGCGATCCGCGAGAGCAGCCGCGATACCGAGCGCATGCTGAGCGCGTACGAAGTGTGAGCTAGTCTGAAGACCATGCCCGAGACGCGACTGCTTCCCGAGTGGGCCGCCGAGCTGCGCCGCCGCTACCTGCGCGGCGAGGCCACGATGTTCATCCTGCACGGCAACGTCTACGACGTGGTGATCTCCGGAGACCGGATGCTCTCGCTCTCCGAGTTCCTGACCGACGTGCTGCTGAAGGACTCGCGGGAGACGATCGCCCTCTACAACGTGGCCACCGGGGTGCGCTTCACCAAGCGCTCCAAGGACGTCGCCAACGTGCTCGAGGACCTGCTCCTGAACCCCTCGCGGGAGAAGGCGCTCTCGGCGCTGGAACGCCTGCTGACCGGCTCCTCGAAGGTGGGGCTGGTCATCGAGTACGCCGAGACGCTGGCGCCCGGCGGCGATCCGTCGTTCCAGGGGGACTCCGACCGCGCCTCGATCGTGACGCTCCACCGCTGGTCCTTCCTGCCGGAGATCGAGCGCGGCGACAACGTGGTGCTGCTGATCGCCGAGAACCTGGCCGAGCTGTCCACCAAGCTCGTCTCCAACCCGAAGATCGCCGTCGTCGACGTGCCGATGCCCGACCGCGACACGCGCCGCCAGGCCTCCCAGCTGGCCGACCCGCGCCTGCCGGAGAAGGACGCCGAGCGCTACGCCGAGGTGACCGCCGGCCTGAAGGCCATCCAGATCGCTTCGATCCTGGCACCGCCGCCACCTTCCGAGGAGGAGCGCGCCGAGCGCGAGGGCTTCATCGCCGGGATCCTGGGGGGCGGGCCCGATGCCGCCGAGCGCGCCAAGAAGCTGGCGGCGCTGACGGTCGGGCTGCCGCGCGACGAGGTCAAGAAGCTGATCGCGCCGGGCGCGGCCGAGGTGGTCGTGGCCGGCCTGTCGCCGGCGGAAAGAGGCCGCCGCGAGGCGGACCGGCTGATCGCCAAGCGGAAGCGCGAGATCCTGGAGCGCGAGTGCTTCGGCCTGGTGGAGTTCGTGGAGCCGGCCCACGGCTTCGAGGTGGTCGGCGGCATGGACGAGGTGAAGAAGGACCTCATCCTCATCGCCGACAACATCCGCGAGGGCCGGACCAGCCGCGTGCCGATGGGGCTCCTCTTCACCGGCCCGATGGGCACCGGCAAGACGTTCGTGGCCGAGGCCTTCGCCAAGGAGTGCGGACTCACCACCATCAAGCTGAAGAACTTCCGCTCCAAGTGGGTGGGCGCCACCGAGGGGAACCTGGAGAAGATCCTGAACGTCATCAAGGCGATCGGGCAGGTGGTGGTCATCATCGACGAGGGGGACCGTGCCTTCGGCAACACCGACGGCGAAGGGGACGGCGGCACCTCCAGCCGGGTGATCGCGCGGATCAAGGAGTTCATGTCGGACACTTCCAACCGCGGGCGGATCCTCTTCCTGGTGATGACCAACCGCCCCGACAAGCTGGACGTCGACCTCAAGCGCGCCGGCCGCCTGGACCGCAAGATCCCGTTCCTCTACTCGCAGACCCCCGAGGAGGTCGAGAACGTCTCTCGCGCGCTGGTGAAGAAGAACCGCGTGAAGACCGACGTCGACTTCGCGGCGCTGCGCGAACGCTTCTCCACCAGGCTGGTCGGCTACAGCAACGCCGACGTCGAGGCGGTGATCCTGCTGGCCAACGACGACGCGGCTCGCGAGGGCGGCGGCGACGCCCCGGTCACCGCCGAGCACTTCGCGCATGCCGCCCAGGACTACTTCCCCAGCCGCGACGTGGAGCTCCTCGAGTACATGGAGCTCCTGGCGGTCTTCGAGGCGTCCAGCCGCCGGCTCCTGCCACCCAAGTACGCCGGCATGACGCCGGAGGAGCTGGACGCGCGCCTACGGCTGCTGCGGGCGACCGTCGGCAACCGGCGCTGACACGTTCACCAGGAGCATCCGGTCCCACGACGGCTCGATCGGCGTCGTGGCGGCGAGCAGCGCCAGGGCGACGCCCGCGGCTCCGGTGAGGAGTCCGGGTTCGGCGACCCAGGTCATCGCGCCGTCGCCGCCGCGGTCCCGGGTGGGGAACCCGGCGATCGCCCGGCCGGGCCGCCGGAGCTCGAGCGCCCGTCCCAGCCAGCGGCGAGCCGCTTCTCCCAGCCGTTCCTCACCCGTTGCCTGAAACATCCGGTTGAAGAGATGGCCGATCCCGGCGGCGCCGTGGCACAGGCAGGCGTCGACGACCCCGCACTCCTCGGGGGGCCGCTCGGCGGCGCGCAGCGCGATGTCCAGCGCGCGCCGCTCCCAGGCCGGCTGGCCGACGCAACGCGCCGCCAGGAGCAGCGCGGCGGCGATTCCGGTGTCGCCGTAGCACCATCCCGGGCGGGAGGCCGGAGGGGCGACTCCCGGCTGCACCATGACCGGAAAGACCGAGCCGGCGCCGGCCGGCAGCCTCTGAGCGTCGAGCCAGGCCACGGCTCCACCGAGGAGAGCGCGCGTCTTTCGGCGCGCGACACCGGCGGCGTAGGCGGAGCCGAGGAGCGCGATCACCGCGGGGACGCCGTGGGCCAGACCGAGGTTGTAGTACCCGTGCGGCACCTGGGCGAGCTGCGTCGGCGAGAGCAGCTCCGGCCGCGTCAGCCAGGAGGTGCCGCGTGGACCCCGCTCGGCGGTCTCCTCGAGGCGATCGACGACGCGCCTCAGGCAGGCCGCTGCCGCGCGGCGTGGCAGCCGCTCGAGCGCGTACACGCCGAAGCCGACGAGTCCGTTCATGAGGTCGTAGTCGTGACGCCAGGGGGAGCGGCCGAGCAGATCGAGGAGCGCGTCGTCGACGGCCGCGCGGGCCTCGTCGCCGTCCGACGCTCCGAGCCGTCGCTCGAGGTGCTCCATCGCCCAGGCGACGCCGGTGAAGCCGGAGTGGAGCGAGGGCGGCATCGTCACGGAGCCGAGCGCGACGCGCGCCTGATCGAGGAATCGGAAGGCCGCGCTGCGGTCCGACTTCGAGCGTCGAGCGATCGCCAGATAGGCGTAGAAGACGGCGAGCCCGGCACGCCCTCCCGCCAGTGACGCGCGTTCCACCGCGCGGAGCTCGGGCGCAACTCCAATGCTCGGGAAGCGGATCCGTCCGCGCAGGGCCGTCGCGATGGCGGTGACCGCCTGCAGCGCACGCTGGCGCGGCGCACCCTTCAGGATGGGTCGCCAGCGCCGTGAGACGCGGTCGCTGGCGACGCTCAGCGGTTGCCGATTAGCAGGCGGCGGTCGCGCACGCCTTGCAGCAGATGCAGTCGGTTCGAGGGTTCGCCGCCATCATGCCGCCCAGCACGACGTGCCGGTCGGTGGGCAGCTCCAGCTCCCTGAGGACGGTGCGCTTCAGGGACGGCTTCGCCTTGCTCGCCACCGGCTTGCTCTTGGTGACGCTCGTCTTCGCCTTGGTGTCTTTCTTGACCATCGACGTTCCCCCTTCGATGCGGCTGGGTCCAGCGGCCCGCCTTTGTCTCGAGATCGTCCGGAATGTCAGCATCCATTATGGCCAGGATTCGCAGCGGATCAACCAAGTTGCGCGCGCTCGCGCGCCGCAGGTCACTCGTGGGTGGGCGCCGTCGACGCCAGCCGCTGCAGCTCCTCGGCGACCTCGCCGCGATAGGCGTTCAGCGCCGCGCTCGGCGACCGCTCGCCGTGCCGCTTCATCACCGTCTGCACCGCGCTCTTCATCCACTCGATGCTGTACACCGACGCCGTGAAGCCGGCGGAGCGGAAGCGGCGCACCGGGATCAGGCCCCAGGCCCAGTCTTCGTAGAGAGGGTCCACCACGATCCAGCGGAGCCGCGGCACCGCCGGCCACGAGGGGATGGGATCGACGGTGACGAGCCCGCCCCAGTCGTACATCGGCCGCTCCGAGTCGTAGCCGATGGTCCCCACCTCGAGCGCTCCCACCAGGTCGTCGGCGCGCGCGTGCTGCGCCAGGAAGTCGGCGGCGGCGCGGTAGACCGCGTCGCGGGCGCCCCCCCAGTAGGCGGTGCGGTAGCCCTGAGTCTCTCCGGCGGTGCGCCAGGCGTAGAGCGCGACGACCAGCCCGCCGGTGACGGCGAAGCCCGACCGTGCCGCGCTCGATCGGACGCGCTCGGCGGCCCAGCCGAGGGACGCGATCGAGAGCAGCGCGGCCACGACGCAGAGTGGATAGAGGTGCCAGGTGTGCGAGCGGAACGGCCGCAGCCAGGCGTAGGCCAGGAAGTGCAGCGCACCGTAGGCGGGCACCAGCCAGAGCCGGCGACCGCGCGCCCGGAGCGCGCAGGCGCCGGCCGCGAAGAGTAGCCAGGCGGCGGCCAGCGCGGCCGCGCCGCCGCTGCCGAACAGCGTCTCCACCGGGTGGCCGAGCTCGTGGACGAGGTAATCGCCGAAGGGGTTCCTGGCGTGCTTCACGACCGCCGGCCGCGGCAGCACCGAGCCGTAGTAGAGGAGCGCGAAGAGCTGCCAGGGGAGCGTGATCGCGCACCAGGCCGCGGCGGCGCGCCAGGGGATGCGGCGCGTCTCGACGAGGCAGGCAACCGCGACGAGGAGCGTCACCAGGTAGGCGTCGGGACGGAAGAGACCGGCCAGGGCCGCCCAGACGAAGGCTCCCAGCCAGCGGCTCCGTATCGCCAAGGCCAGGCTCCAGAGGGCGCAGGCGGCGACCAGGTTCGTCTCCAGGGCCACGACTCCCGACGAGCCGGCCATGCCGGCGAGCACCGCCGCGCCGCCGAAGGCCGCGACCGGGTACGAGAAGGCGGCGGCCAGGATCGCGAAGGCCGCCAGGGCCTGCAGCACCCAGCCGAGGCAGCCGAGCATCGCCATCATCGAGGGGAGGGCCGCCTTGCCGACCACCGGGTAGAGCAGCGCGCCGAGCAGCATGTGTCCCGGCGCGGTGGTGCCGAGCACACGCTCGCCCGGGTTGAAGACCGGCCCGTTGCCCCTCGCCAGGTTCTCGGCGTAGCGATAGGTGATGTAGGCGTCGTCGTGGCGAACGCCCTCGAAGAGGACGCTCAGCAGCACGGCGGCCGCGACCGCGGCCAGCGCGAAGCGGCGTTCCACGAGCGGCACGTCACCACCGTACACCAGCGCACGCTCAGGGCGCGACGCCGGCTCGCTCGAGGTCCGCTCCCGAGACCGGCGGCAGGTAGTCGCCGAGCGGCTCGCGCGTCCACCAGGCACCGGTACCGGAACCGCGCTCTTCGGCGTCGGTGAAGCGGTAGCGGTAGGCGCGCGCTCGCACCATCGCCGGCGGGTGCCCGCGGAACGGGTCGTCGCGCAGCAGGCCCGAAACCTGCGGATCCCCCTCGAGCAGCTTCGTCACCAGCCGCACGAACCAGGTCTCGTAGCCGAAGACCACGATCCGCCCGTCCTGCACGCTGCTCTGGAACGGCAGGAACCACATCAGCCAGTCGAGCCTCAGGTGATAGGGCGCCACCTGCGGCGGTCTCCGCATCGGATCGCCCGGCTTGGCGCGAAAGCCGTACTCCTTCCACTGGCTGCCGTCCGCCGAGCCCTCCAGCACGACCTCGATGCGCTCCCGGGTGACGTCGCCGAACGCGCCGTAGGAGCCGACCAGGTGGAGCGGGTTGTAGCTGGTGTTCATCGCCTGGTCCCGCGAGATCAGGTTGAGCGCGGGCTTGACGCTCAGCAGCGCCGTCAGCGCCGCCAGCCCGTAGAGCACCACTTCATACGGTGTGGTCCGGGCGGCCAGCTCCGGCGGCGCCCGCAGGACGCGGCTGAACAGCGAGTCGCGGAACGCGGTGACGCCGAGGACGATCGTGAGCCAGTTCAGCCAGGCGTAGTTGCCGCTGACCACCAGCATGAGCTGGTGGAGGACCAGGAGCGCGCCGGCGATCGAGGCGATCGGCTGGGGCAGGAAGAGGCCGAACGGCGCGACGACCTGGACGAAGTGGCTGAAGACGACGCCGCCGCGGTGGGCGGACTTCGGCAGGTGATGGAAGGACCAGCTCAGCGGGTTTGGCAGAGGCTGCGTCTCGTGGTGGTAGTAGAGGCAGGTCAGCTCACGCCAGCAGGGGTCGTGTCGCAGCTTGATGAGGCCCGCGCCGAGCTCGGTGCGGAAGAGCATCCAGCGCAGCGCCAGCACCGGGATGAGCGGCGCCGCCACCCGGCTGGAACCGAGGAAGATCGCGAAGAAGCCGGCCTCCAGCAGCATCGACTCCCAGCCGAAGCCGTAGAAGACCTGGCCGACGTTCACGATCGAGAGGTAGAGCGCCCAGAGCACCAGCCAGACGGCGGCGGACAGGAGCGTCGGGCCGCGCTCGGAGACGCCGGTCAGCGCCGCCACCGAGAGGGCGATGCCGGCCCAGGCGACCACCGCGAAGAGCCGGTCGGAATAGTGCAGATGGAAGAGGCTCGGCGCCTGCCGGAAGGAGACCTGGGCGAGGAAGCGTGGCACCGGCAGGAGACCGCGCTCTCCCAGCAGCGGGCGGAACTGGTTGAGGGCCGAGACGAAGGCGAGCAGGTAGATCGCGGCCAGCCCGCGCTGGAACACCCACCGCACCGACCAGACCTCGCCGAAGTAGGCGCTCGCGCTCACGGCGTCACAAGAGTAGCTCCGCGCGGCCTGCTGCCAGTGTCCCGCAACCGAAGTCATGTGCCATTCGCGTCTGGCGCTTGCGGCCGAGACCAAGGCGCAGCGACCGAGGCTGGAGTAGGCTCTCCGCCGAGTGTCGATGCAACGCCGAGATCGGCCGCAATGGCCTGGCGCCCTTCGGGTTCGGGCGGCGCGGGGCCATCTGCTTTGTTGCCGCTCCTGCGCGGAGAGCCAACTCCAGCGTGCGTCGCGGCGCCGTGCATCTGGCCCCGCGGCGCTCCGAACGAATGGCGCATGACTTCGGTTGCGGGACACTAGGCTCGCCGCGGCGTGGTGGAGCTCGCGGTCATCCTGCTGCTGATCCTCGCGAACGGGCTCTTCGCCGGGGCCGAGATCGCGATCCTCACCGTGCGGAAGACCCGCCTGGCGGAGCTGGCCGACGAAGGGAAGGCGTCCGCGGCCGTCCTGCAGCGCCTGCGTGCCGACCCGGAGTCGTTCCTGGCCACCGTTCAGGTCGGCATCACGGTGATCAGCGCCGCCGCGGCCGCGTTCGGCGGCGCCTCGCTGGCGGCCCCGCTGGCCGCCGCCTTCGAGAAGATGGGCCTGCCGGCCGCGGCCGCGCACGACATCGGCCTGGGCGTGGTCGTCGCGGTCGTCTCCTTCCTCTCGCTGGTGCTCGGAGAGCTGGTCCCCAAGTCGCTGGCGATGCGCTCGGCGGAGCGTTACGCGCTCCTGGTCGCGCGGCCGCTGGCCTTCATCGCCAGGGTGTCCGGCCCGATGGTCAAGCTGCTGACGTTCTGCTCCAACCTCATCCTGCGGATGTTCGGCGACAAGACCTCCTTCACCGAGTCGCGTCTCTCGCTCGACGAGCTGCAGTCGCTCCTGGAGGAGACCACCTCCGCCGGCGAGCTCCACCCCAAGGCCGGCGACATGGCGTCGCGCGCCCTGGCGATGCCCGGGCTGAAGGTCGACGCGGTGATGACCCCGCGGTCGGGCGTCGTCTCGCTTCGTCTGGGCAGCTCGCGCGACGAGATGCTGGCGGCGCTGCGGGCCTCGGCGCACAGCCGCTTCCCGGTGCACGACGGCGACCTGGAGGGCGCGCGCGGCTACGTGCTGGGCCGTGACGTGCTGCTGCAGCTGGTCGACGGGCAGCCGCCGGCGCTGGGCGCCATCCTCCATCCCGCGCCGTTCGTGCCGGAGACCGCCGAGACGGTCGAGGTGCTCCGCCGGCTGCAGCAGGAGCGCGCCCAGATGGCTTTCGTGGTCGACGAGCAGGGCGTGCTGGTCGGCGTGGTCACGCCCGAGGACCTGGTGGAGGAGATCGTCGGCGACATCCTCCACGAGCAGGAGCGGCCGGTGAAGCTGATCGAGCCGGCGGGCCCGCACGCCTGGACGCTGGCGGGTTCGGTGACGGTGCGCGAGGTCAACCGCGAGCTGGGGCTGGACCTCCCCGAGGACGGCGATTACACGACGATGGCCGGCTACGTCCTGTCGCAGCTCGGCCGGATCCCGAAGCAGGGGGAGACCGTGGAGCTCGCCCAGGAGCAGGCCACGATCGAGGTGCTCGAGGGCACGCCGCGGAAGCTGGTGCGGCTGCGCCTGACGAAACGGGTGAAACCCGAGGCCTGACGGGGAACCTGGTTTCAGGAGAGACTCTCCCCAAGTCCTGAAGGAGTTCACACACCTGATCGAGCCGCGCGTGCTTCTGGTCGTGGCCCTGTCGCTGGCAGCCGCGCCGGCGCTGGCTCAGGAACCGCGCGGCCTCGACCCGCGCAAGGCGGTGACGCAGCTCGGGCTCGAGAGCTGGACGACCGACCACGGCCTTCCGAACGCGACCGTCAACACGGTCCTGCAGACCCGCGACGGCTACCTCTGGATCGGGACGCACGACGGCCTGGCCCGCTTCGACGGCCGGCGGTTCCAGGTCTTCGATCAGGCGGCCGGCGTCGGCAGCAACGGAGTGCGGGCGCTCTGCGAGGACCGGCGGGGCGGGCTCTGGATCGGCACCAACGGCGGCGGGCTCGCCCACCTCGAAGGCGGGGTCACGACGCTCCTGAAGCGGTCGAAGGGCCTGCCTTCGGACGCCGTCTGGTCCCTCCTCGCCGACCGGCGGGACGGCAGCGTCTGGGTCGGCACCAACGGCGGCGGGCTGGCTCGCGTCCGCGACGGAGCCCTGCAGACCTTCAACCCCGCCGACTCGGGGCGGGTGATCAACGGCATGGCTCAGGAGGCCGACGGGACTCTCTGGCTGGCGGCGCAGTCCGAAGGTCTGCGGCGGCTCTCGCCCGACGGACGCTTCACCGCCTTCACCTCCGCGCTGCACCCGTCGCTCAGCTTCGTGAACAGCGTGTCGCTGACGCGCGACGGCACGCTCTGGATCGCCGCGCTGGGCCGCGGCCTCGTGCGGATGCGCGCGGGGCGCGTCGAGCCGCTCCCGCCGGCGCTGGAGGAGCTCGCCAGCACCAGCGTGACCGCTCCGCTGGAGGACCGCGAGGGCACGCTCTGGATCGGCACCAGCGGCAAGGGCCTGGGGCGGCTCGCCGGCGGTCGCCTCTCCCTGCTGGGCCCGGGCGACGGCCTGGGGGAGGTCGTCTACTCGCTCTGCGAGGACCGGGAGGGTTCTCTCTGGATCGGGACCAACGGAGCGGGCCTGAGCCAGCTGCACGACGGCAGCTTCACCGCTTACGGCTCGCGCGAGGGGCTCTCGAGGGACTTCGTCTACACGTCGCTGCAGGACCAGAGCGGCGTGATCTGGGCCGGCACGGCCGGCGGCCTGGACCGGCTCGAGAACGGCCGCTTCGTCCCGGTTCCCGCGCCGGTCAGCCAGCCGGTGGCGGTGCGCGGGCTGGCCGCCGAGCCCGGCGGCGCGCTCTGGGTCGCGACCTATGGAGCGGGCCTCTGGCGGCTCGAGGGGGGAAGCTGGCGCGTTTACACCACGCGCGACGGGCTGGCCAGCGACACCGTTCGCGCGGCGCTGGTGGACCGGACCGGCCGGCTGTGGGCGGCGACGGTCGCCGGGCTGGCGGTGCTCGAGGGGGGCGTGTGGCGTACCTACGGAACCGCGGACGGCCTCTCCCGCGCGTCCCTGATCGGCCTCGCCGAGGACCGCGACGGCCGGATCTGGGTCGGGACCGACGGCGGCGGCGTCTGCCGCTACCGCGACGGACGCTTCGACGCCTTCACGGTACGGGAGGGGCTCGCCGGCGACCTCGTGCTGGCGCTCTTCGTGGATGCCGACGGCGTTCTCTGGGTGGGCACCAACGGCGGGCTCTCCCGTCTCTCCGGCGACCGCTTCCGGAGCGTCACGACCCGCGACGGGCTTCCGAGCGCCGCGGTGACGCAGATCCAGGACGACGGGAACGGATCCCTCTGGCTGGGGACCAGTCGCGGGGTCGTTCGCGTCGTCAAGGCCTCGCTCTTCCGCGGGGCACGGCTCGAGCCCGAGACGTTCGACCGGGCCGACGGCCTGAGGAGCTCGCAATGCACCGCGCCGGGCCAGCCGGCGGGGATGCGCGGCCGCGACGGCCTCCTCTGGTTCGCGACCACCCGCGGCCTGGTCGCCGTCAACCCCGCCGAGCTGCGGCGGGACGTCCAGCCGCCGCCGATCGCCATCGAGGAGGTCCTCCTCGACGGGCAAAAGGTGACAGGCCCTGCTCCGCTGGTCGTGCCGCCCGGAAAGGTCCGCCTCGAGCTGCGTTTCGCCGCGCTCTCGTTCCGGGCGCCGTCCCGCACGTCGGTCCGGTTCCGCCTCGATGGGTTCGACCCGGACTGGCTGGACGCCGGCGACCGCCGCCACGCCGAGTACACGGGCCTCCCCTCCGGAGACTACGTGTTCCGCGTCTCGGCGCGCACCGCCACCGGGACCTGGGGCGCTCGGGACGCCGAGCTGGCGCTCCGCGTGCAGCCGCGCTTCTACCAGACGGGCGCGTTCGCCGTCGGCGCCGTCCTGGTGGCCCTCGGCCTCGTCGCCGGGGGACACCGCCTGCGGGTGGCGCGCCTGCACTCCCGCGAGCGGGAGCTCACCGACGTGGTCGCCCGTCGCACCGCCAGCCTCGCCGAGGAGACGGCGCGCGCCGAGACCGCCCGGGCGCGCGCGGAACGGCTGCTGGCGGCGACGCGCGCCATCGGCTCGACGATCGACCTGGCGGACGTCCTGGCCCGCATCCTGGCCGAGCTGGAGCTGGTGGTGCCGTACGACAGCGCCTCGGTCCAGGAGCTGCGCGGCGTCCGGCTGGAGATCGTCGGCGGGCGCGGCTTCACCAACCTCGCCGAGCTGCTCGGACAGGGGTTCGACACCACCGCCGGCGACAACCCGAACGGGGAGGTCGTCCGCCGGCGCGAGCCGCTCATCCTCGATCGCGCCTCGCAACGCTACGAGAGCTTCCGCAACGGGATCCTGGCGATGGAGGCCGGCTCCTGGCTGGGCGTGCCGATGCTGTTCGGCGAGCGGGTCATCGGGATGCTGACGCTCGACAAGAAGGAGCCGGGCTTCTACACCGACGACCACGCGCGCCTGGCTCTCTCCTTCGCCGCCCAGGCAGCGATCGCCCTGGAGAACGCCCGGCTCTACGACGCCGCGCGCCGCGAGCTCGCCGAGCGCCGCAAGGCCGAAGAGGAGCTGCGCCGGCAGAGCACCTACCTCGCCTCGCTCCACGAGACGGCGCTGGCGCTCATGGACCGGCTCGAGCTCGACACGCTTCTGGAGATGCTGGTGGTGAGGGCGGCGCACCTCCTGGGCGCGCCCGACGGGTTCCTCTACCTGGAGACGCCCGACGCGACGCGGCTCGAGTGCCGGGTCTGGATCGGCAGCCGCCCCCGCGACCAGTACGCCGGGCCCGGCGAGGGCGCGGTAGGGCACGCCTGGATGTCGGGCCAGCCGGTGGCGATCGACGACTACGACTCCTGGCCGCACCGCTCGCCGCAGGTGCCGGCCGGCACCTTCGGTGCGATGCTGGCGGTGCCGCTCCGCTTCGACGAGCACGTGGGCGGTGCGCTCGGGCTGGCCCAGGACGCCGGCGGCACGCGGCGCTACGGGGAGGCCGAGGTCGAGCTCCTGGCCAGCTTCGGGCAGCTGGCCTCGATCGCGCTCGACAACGCCCGCCTCTACGGCGCGGCCTGCGACGAGCTCCTCGAGCGGACCCGTGCGCAGGAGGCGCTCCAGAAGAGCGAGGCCCAGTACCGCGACCTCTTCGAGCAGAGCCTGGGCCTCATCTGTACGCACCAGCTGGACGGCACCCTGCTCTCGGTGAACCCCGCGGCCGCCGCCTCGCTGGGCCGCTCGGCGGAGGAGATGGTCGGCCGGAAGCTCCAGGACTTCATGCCCGGCGAGGTGCGGGACCGGTTCGGCGCCTACCTGAGGACGATCTCCGCCGAGCGGACCGCCTCGGGCGCCCTGGTGATCCTGACAGCCCAGGGCCAGGCGCGCACCTGGCGCTACCGGAACATCCTGCGGGAGACGCCCGGCGGCGACGCCTATGTCATCGGCTTCGCCCAGGACGTGACCGAGGAAGGGACGGCGCAGCGGGCGCTGCAGGAAAGCGAGCTGCGCTTCCGCCAGCTCGCCGAGAACATCGACGCGGTCTTCTTCATGCGCGCCGTCGACCCGCCGCGCATCCTCTACGTGAGCCCGGCCTACGAACGTATCTGGGGGCGCTCGCGCGAGAGCCTCTACGCCGACCCCGCCGAGCTGCTCGAGACGCTGCACCCGGAGGACCGTGCCAAGCTGGCCGACCACCTGACCAGGTCCGAGGGCTACGACCTGGAATATCGGATCGTCCGGCCCGACGGTGGGCTCCGCTACGTGCGCACGCGGGCGTTCCCGGTACGCGGCCGCGACGGACGCTCCGAGCGGATGGCCGGGATCGCCGAGGACGTCACCTCACGCAAGGCCGTGGAGGAGCTGCGCGAGAACCTGACCAACACCGTGGTCCACGACCTCAAGAACCCGCTGGCCGCGCTGCTGGGCTCGGTGGAGGTCCTGCTGGGCGATCCGGGACTGTCGGCGCTACAGCGCTCGACGCTTCAGATCGGAGAGAGGAACGGCCGCCGCATGCTGTCGATGGTGGACGCCATCCTCGACGTGAGCCGCCTGGAGGTCGGTGCGATGCCGGTCGAGCCGGAGCCGGTGGACCTCGCCGCGCTCATCGGTGAGCTGCTCGACCTGCAGCGGCCGCTGGCCGACCAGCGCCGGCTGGTGCTGAGGTTCGAGGCTGCGCCGGCGCTGCCGGCGGCGTGGGCGGATCGCTCGCTGACGTCGCGGGTGCTCCAGAACCTGGTCGGGAACGCCATCAAGTTCACCCCGCGCGAGGGGGAGGTCCGCGTGACCACCGCCCTCGACGATGCCGGGGCGTTGCTGCGCGTCTCGGTGAGCGACACCGGGCCGGGCATCCCGGAGGAGATGCGCGGGCGTCTCTTCCAGAAGTTCGCGGCGGGTCGGCTGGCCGGCCGTGGAAGCGGCCTCGGTCTCTCCTTCTGCCGCCTGGCGGTGGAGGCCCAGGGCGGCAGCATCGACGCCGAGGAGCGGAGCGGCGCGGGCACCACCTTCGTCTTCACGCTGCCGGTGGTACCGATGCCTGGAGACCCAACCTCTTCAGCAACGCCGTGAATCGCGGGTCGCCGCGGAACGGATCGAAGCCGGGCCAGCCCGTGTAGTAGAGGGAGGCCTGGTACTCGTCCTCGGCCCGGTCGACGACCTCGAAGGCCGCGTCCAGCTCCCCCAGCGCGCCGAGCAGCATCGCCTCGGGGACGTTCGCCGGCGCTCCCGACGGACCTGCGCGCATCTCGTCGAGGATCTTCCGCGCCTCGTCCTTCCGGCCCGCGGTCGCCAGCGCCCAGCCCAGGATGCCGAGGAAGTAGGGGCTCCGGTGCGCGACCGCGGCCGCGTGCTCGGCGGCGGCGATCCCTTCGTCGTACCTGCCGAGCGCGACGAGCGCCATGCCCGACAGGAAGAGCGCCGAGGCGTCTTCCTTCTGGAAGGAGAGCGCATCCTCGAAGTGGCGCAGGGATTCCTGCGGCTTCCCGGCCTCCAGGAGCCCCGCGCCGGTGATCATGTAGGGGAAGGAGGCGAGCGGGTCGGCTTCCCGGGCGCGGGCGAACAGGAGCAGCGCCTCGTCAAGCCGCCCGCGCGTGCAGAGGACGATCCCGAACGAGCCCAGGGCCAGGACGTGGGTGGGCTCGAGCTCGATGGCCCTCCGCCAGGCCGTCTCCATCTCCTGCCACCGCCGTTCGATGAAGGCCGCGAAGGCCTCGACGTGGAGGCCCTCCGCCGATTCGCCCTGCAGGCCCGCCGCGACCGAAAGCGCCTTCCGCGCGGTGGCGCAGGCCTGGCGCGCCGGAAGCATGGCGAACTGGGCCGCCAGCACGTTGATCTCCCCGAGGCCCGTCCACGAAGGCGCGTGGGACGGATCGAGGCGGACCGCGTCCTCGAAGGCCTTCAGGGCGCCCGCGTGATCCTCGATTCCCCGCAGGTGACGCCCCTTCAGGTAGCTCCGATAGGCCTCGAGGTTGCGAATCTGCGGGCGGGACGGAACGGTGTGCGTGCCTGGAGCGAGCCGGGCCTTGATCGCATCGACCACACCCGCGGCGATCTCGTCCTGCACGGCGAAGACGTCCGCGGCCTCGCGGTCGAATCGCTCCGACCAGAGCTGGAATCCGGTCGCGACATCGGTGAGCTGGGCGGTGACCCGCAGCCGGCTCCCGGACGTCCGCACGCTCCCCTCCAGCACGTGGTTGACGCCGAGAGCGCGCGCGATCGCCGGCAGGTCCGGGCCCTCTTGCCGCGCCCGGAACGCCGAGGTCCGCGAGGCGACGCGGATCCCGCCGGCGCCGACCAGCGCGTTCATGATCTCCTCGGCCATTCCCTCGCAGAGGTACTCCTGGTCTTTCGCCGGGCTCAGGTCGGAAAAGGGCAGCACGGCGATCGCGACCGCGTCGGCCGCCGCCGGTCTCGGCGCGGCGCTCGGCGCCGGTGCGGCCATCTCGAGCCCGGCCGCTTTCCAGCCGTCGATCAGGGACGCCACGTACTCGGGCCCCCACCACTTCTCGACGTCGGCGCGGAAGGTCGCGGTGAAGCCGGGGCGCAGCCTCAACAGCTCCCGCAGGGCCTTGGCGGCCGCCTGGCGCTCCCCGAGCTGTCCGTGGCAGGCCGCCATCGCGGCGTGCATGAACCAGTGCCCCGGCAGGTTGACCTTGAGCGCGAGGTCCAGCGCTCCCCGGTAGTCGCCCCGCTGGTAGGCGTCGTAGAAGTCGGCATACCAGTACCAGCCGGGATGGTGGGGATTCAGCTGCTTGGCGCGTGTCGCCAGCTTGAGGCCGCGCTCCCGATCGCCGCTGTAGGTCAGCAGCTCGCCGATGAAGGCCAGCGAGTTGCCGTCCATCGGGTTGAGCGTTACGGCCCGCTCCGCCGCGTTGCGGAAGCTGGCGAGCTCCTTGTGGAAGTAGAGCGCCTGGGCCAGGCTGAACGAGGCCAGGTGATTCGAGGTCCCCGTCTCGACGGCTCGCTGCGCGGCGGCGAGGCCGCTCGCCAGGGCGTCGGCCCGCAGCTCGAAGCCCTGTGCGTAATCCTGAACGCAGAGGAGCGCCAGCATGGCCCAGGCGTCGGCGTAGGCCGGCGCCCTCCGGATGGCCTGCTCCAGGCCGCTTCGGGCCGGGTCGAGCTCCTCGGCGCTCACCCGCGGGAAGTAGCCGAAGCTGCGCAGGACGGCCTCGTATGGGCTCAGCTCCTCGGGTGCGCGGCTGCGCACCGCGTCGCTCATGCTCCGGACCAGGACGCCGTTGATGTCGGCGACGGTCGCGACAATGCGCGGCACCAGGTCGTCCTGCAGCTCGAAGACGGCCTCCGGGCTGAAGGCGCGCTCGTAGCTCTCCGCCCAGAGATGGGCGCCGGTGCTGGTGTCGACGAGCTGCGCGGCGACCCGTAGCTTGGTCCCGGCCTGCCGCAGGCTCCCTTCCATCACGTAGCGCCCGCCCTGCTCCTTGCCGGCGGAACAGACGCGAAGGTAAGAGAAGCGTGAAAGGCCGGTCACGATGTCCTCGGTCAGCCCCTCGGCCAGCGCGGTGAGCTCGGCGACGTCGCCGCCGTACTTGAAGGGCAGCACCGCGACCCAGAATCCCTCGTCGGCGCGGACGGCTCCCGAGCTCGGCGTCTCCAGCCCCGCCTTGCGCAGCCCCTCCATCAGCAGCGCGACCATCTGCGGGTCGAACCACTTCCCCAGGAGCGCCGGCGCCGACCCGGCGAAGCCCGGTTTCTGGGCGAGGAGGTCGCGCAGGGCGGTGCGCGCGGCCGGGAGCTCGCCCAGCTGGGCGTGGGCGGCGGCCAGCATCAGGTTTCCCCAGAAGACCTCGGGCGCGTTGGCCTTGGCCACTCCCTCCACCGCGGCCCGGTAGCGGCCCTGCCGGTATTGGTCGAAGACCAGGGTCAGCTCGTACCAGCGGGGATGGTGAGGGTTGAGGTCCATGGCCCGCCGGATCAGCGCCGAGCCGCGCTCCCAGTCGCCGGTGAAGAAGAGCAGGAACATCGCTTCGTTGCTGGTGTCGAGCGGGTTGAGGGCCAGGGCCCGCTCGGCGGCGCTCACGCAGGCGGCGGTCTCCTTGCGGAAGAAGGAGACGACGGCCAGCGCCTGCTGCGCGAGCGGATTCGAAGGGGCGAGGTCCACCGCGCGCCGGGCTGACGCCAGCGCGCGGTCGAGCGAGCCCGGCCGGGCGTTGAACCCGTGCGCGAACTCGTGCGAGGTGACCCAGGAGAGCATCGCCCAGCAGTCCGGGTTGGACGGAGCGGCCTCGACGGCCCGCTCCAGCGCGCCCCGCGCCTCGGCGTGCTCCCCCTCGGTCAGCCGGAGGTGATAGCCGAAGGCGCGCATCAGGGCCTCGTAGGGGCCGAGTGCCCCGGGCTCGCGGCCGCGCACGGCCTCGCTGATGCTGCGGGCCAGCACGCCGAAGCGATCGCCGCAGGTGGAGACGACGCGGGCCACAAGGTCGTCCTGCAGCTCGAAGACCGCGCCGGAGTCGAAGGCGCGCTCGTAGTTCTCGGACCAGAGGTGGGCTCCGGAAGCCTTGTCGACGAGCTGGACCGCCAGGCGCAGCCTGGTGCCCGTCTGGCGCAGGCTCCCCTCCATCACGTAGCGGGCGCCCAGCTCCTGGCCGGCGGAGCGCACGCGCAGGTACGAGAAGCGGGAGAGTCCGGTGACGATGTCCTCGGTCAGTCCCCCGGCCAGGGCCGCGAGATCGGCGCCGCTGTGCTTGAACGGCAGCACCGCGACCCAGAATCCGTCGTCGGCGCGCGTCGCGCCCGACACGGGAACCTGCGTGCTTGGCTTCTCGAACGGGACGTCAAGCCCCGCCTTGCGCAGGCCCTCCAGCATCAGCTCGACCCACTCCGCGCCGTACCACTTCGCGAATTCCCGGCGCGCCGCGGTGGCGAAGTCGGGACGGAGCGCCAGCAGCTCCCGGAGCTCCTTCGCCGCGGCCTCACGCTGTCCGAGCTGGCCGAGGGCGGCGGCCCGTGCCGCATGGGCGTAGAAGTAATTGGGCATGTTCATGCGGACGGCGACCTGAAGCGCCTCCGCGTAGCGCCCGCCGAAATACGCCTTCACGAAGGGCGACCAGTGGAAGAGGCCCGAGTGGCTCGGATTGAGCCGCATCGCGGCGTCCGCCATCTCGCAGCCGCGGTCCAGCTCACCGGCGCAGGCGAGGAGCACGCCGATCAGGCCGAGGATCGACCCATCCATCGGGTTGAGGGTGACGGCCTTCTCGGCGGCCGCGCGGAAGGACGCCGTCTCCTTGCGGAGGAAGAGCGTGAAGGCCATCGCGTAGTGGCCGAGCGCACTCGTCGCGGCCAGACTCACCGCGCGCTGTGCCGCCGCCAGGGCGCGCTCGAGAGGATCCGGCAGGAGATTGAAGTCGTCGGCGTACTCGACGGCGTAGATCAGGGACAGCATCGACCAGCCGTCGGCGTGGTCCGGAGCCTCGCGGGTGGCGCGCTCCAGGATGCGTCGCACCACGGCGTGCTCCTCGGGCGTCACCCGCTCGAAGAAGCTGAAGGCGCGGAGCACCGCCTCGTAGGGGGTCAGCGCGTCTTCGCTCTTGCCGCGCAGCGTCTCGCCGAACCGGCGGATCAGGACGCCGTTCTGATCGGCGACGGTCGACACGATGCGGGGGACGAGGTCGTCCTGCAGCGCGAAGATGGCCTCGGCGCTGAAGGTGCGTTCATAGGTCTCGGCCCAGAGGTGGGCGCCCGACGCCGTGTCGACGAGCTGGACCGCCAGGCGCAGCTTCGTCCCGGCATGGCGCAAGCTTCCCTCGATCACGTAGCGCGCCCCCGACGCCTTGCCGGCCACCCTGAGGTACGAGAAGCGCGACAGGCCGGTCACGATCTCGTCGGAAAGCCCGTCGGCCAGAGCGGTGAGATCGGCGTTCGCGCCGCCGTACCTGAACGGGAGCACCGCCACCCAGAAGCCCTCGTCGGTCGACACCGGGCCCGACGCCGCGGTGACGGTCGCGGTCCGCTTCGACGCGCCGGACGACCCCTCGGCCCGGGGGATCGCCAGCCCCGCCTTGCGCAGACCTTCCAGCATCGGCTCGAGGAGACCGCTGGCGAAGTGCCAGCTGAGGATGTTCGCGCGCGCGTGCGCCGCGAAGTCCGGGTCGATCGCGAGCAGGTCGCGCACCGCGGCCGCGGCCTCGGCGCGCCGGCCGAGGTGCCCGCAGGCCGACGCCATCACCAGGTAGGGCCAGAAGAGGCCGGGCACGTCCACCCGGTTGGCGCGCTCGAGCGCGCCCTCGTATTCCCCCTTCTGGAAGTGCTCCCAGAGGGGCGCGAAGTGCATCCACCCCGCGTGGTTGGCGTTCAGCTCCATGGCGCGGCGCACGATCGCGGCGCCGCGCTGGAACTCGCCGGTGTGCACGATCAGCAATCCCAGGATCCCGACCGCGTCGGTGTTGAGCGGGTTGAGCGCCATGGCACGCTCGGCGGCGGGAGCGAACGCCGCCAGATCCCGCCGGAAGAAGTGCACCTGCGCGAGCGAGACGAGCGCGAACTGGTTGGCGCGGTCGAGCTCCACCGCGCGGCGGGCCCCGGTCAGCGCGCGGTCCAGCGACCCGGCGTCGCCGCCGAAGCCGAACGCGTACTGGTCGACGTGGATCTGCGCCAGACAGGCCCAGAGCTCCGACTGCCGCTCGTCGCGCTTGAGGGCGCTCTCCAGGCGGCCCGCCAGCGCCGCGTGGGACGAGGGCGTGATCTGCTCGCGGTAGGCGAAGTACTGGAACTGCCACTCCAGCGGCGAGAGGTCGGCGTCGTCCTTCTGCCGCATCGCCGCCCGGATGGAGTGCACCAGCACCCCGTAGCTGTCGGCGACGGTGGCGACGATGCGGGCGGCGATGTCGTCCTGGACCGTGAAGAGGTCCGACCCCTGGAGGTCCCGGTTGTAGGTCTCGGCCCAGAGCTGCGTTCCGGTCTTGGCGTCGGAGAGCTGGGCGCTCACCCGGACCGCGCTGCCTCCCTTGCGGATGCTCCCCTCCAGCCGGTAGCGCGCCGCGGCGGCGTTGGCGACCAGCGAGAGGTAGCGGAACCGCGAGAGCCCGGTGCCGATCTCCTCGGCCAGGCCGTCGGCGAACGCCTCGGTCTCGGCGTCGCCGGAACGCTTGAAGGCGATCACCGCGATCGAGAGCCCGTCCTCGGAACGGACGGCGCCGGTCTTGCCGGGGACGATGGCGGACGGGCCCGCCGGCTTCGGCGGCACCGTCGAGGTCTCAACCTGAAGCTCGCGCAGCTCGGTGAAGACGTCGCGCGAGGTCTGGTAGCGGTCGTGCGGGTCCTTGGCCAGGCAGCGGCGCAGGACCCGTCCCACCAGCGGCGGCAGGTCGGCGCGGACCTCGGTGACCGGCGAAGGCCAGTCCCGCAGGATCGACGACATGATGTCGACCGCGCTGGTGCCCTTGAACGGCCGCTCGCCGGTCAGCATCTCGTAGAAGAGGACGCCGAGCGAGAAGACGTCCGACCGGGCGTCGAGCTTGCCGCCCCTCGCCTGCTCCGGCGACATGTAGGCGACGGTGCCGAAGACGGTGCCCTCCGAGGTCAGCTGGACGCGGCTCTCGGTGGGCAGGTCGGTGACATTCGGGTCGGAGTCCGAGGCGACCAGCTTGGCGAGGCCGAAGTCGAGGACCTTCAGCCGCCCCTCGCGGCTGAGCATCACGTTTCCGGGCTTCAGGTCGCGATGCACGATCCCGCGCTCGTGCGCCGCCGAGAGCGCATCGGCCAGCGGCAAGGCGATCTCGAAGAAACGCGGCAGCGGCAGGCCTCCGGTCGGGATGGCGCTGTCCAGGGTGTGGCCCTCGATCAGCTCCATCGCCAGCAGCCGCACGCCTCCGGCCTCCTCGACCGAGTAGACGGTGACGATGTTCGGGTGGTTGAGCGAGGCCAGGGCCCGTGCCTCACGCTCGAAGCGCGCCAGCCGTTCCGGATCGGCGGAGACCGATTCGGGCAGGACCTTGATGGCGACCTCGCGTCCGAGCTTGGTGTCCCGTGCCCGGTAGACCTCTCCCATGCCGCCGGCGCCGAGCGGGGAAAGAACCTCGTACGGACCGAGGCGCGTGCCAGCGGTGAGAGGCATGGAGCCCGGCGATCATAGGCGTCGACCAGCGGCGGCGACGTCTAGGCGAGGTAGGCGGCGAGATGCGCGCTCAGGGCGCGCGCGTCGTCGGCGGCGCCGTCGATGAGCGTGGACTTGCGCCGCCTCAGAAACGGGATCCCCATGACGTACATCCCTGGCGCCTCGACGACGCCGCCGTCGTGCCGGATGCGCCCCTTGCGGTCCAGCACCGGAACGTCCAGCCAGGAGTAGTCGGGGCGGAAGCCGGTGGCCCAGATCACGGCCCGGATCTCGCCGCTCGAGAGGTCGAGCCCCAGGGGCGGGTCCTGCTCGACGCGGGTGGGCTCGAGGCGGCGCGGCGGCCCGACGACGTCGTCGAGCCCGGTGCGGGCCGCCCACTCGTCGATCCGGTCGAGCAGCCGGTTCATCTTCAGGTCCGCCATCGCGCACTGGTTCCGCAGCGACCCCGAGAACTGCGCCTTGCCGTCGCGGATGCCGGCCAGGCGGCCCACCAGGCGCACGCCCAGACCGGTCAGCCGGTTGAGGTCGACGGTGCGGCGGTCGGTGGAGCCCGCCAGCTGCAGCGAGGGCACGTTTCGGGCGCGGGTGATGTCGTCCTGCTCGTCGTAGGGGTCGTCCATGACGCCGGCCGCGTCCATCCACCACGAGATGTCTCGGCCGCGGTAGACGCGCGGCACGCGGATGTGCTCGCCGACGGCCAGCGTCACCGGCCGGCCCGACGCCTGGAGCTCCTCGGCCAGCTGCGTGCCGGTGGCCGAGGCCCCGACGACCAGGACGCCTCCCCGCGGGAGCTGGGCCGGATTGCGGTAGTCCTTCGGGGTGAAGGTCTGGATCGAGGGCGGCAACGCTTCGGCGAACGCGGGGACGCTCGGGATGTTGCACGCGCCGGTGGCCAGGACGACCGTCCGGCACCGCCACTCCCCCCGCTCGGTCGAGACCCGGTAGCCCCCGTCGGCGCTGCGGACCGACGTGACCTGGGTGTGCGGCTCGACGGGTGCCGCGCACTTGGCGGCGTAGCCCTCGAGGAACGCGATGGTCTCGGGCATCGTCCGGAAGCCGTCGGGATCGTCCCCCTCGTACCCGTGGCCCGGCAGCCGGCTCTGCCAGTTGGGCGTGAGCAGCCGTAGCGAGTCCCAGCGCTCCTTCTTCCAGGAGTTGGCCACCTCGCCGCGCTCGAGGACCACGTGGTCGATCGAGCGCGAGGCGAGGCAGTGGCTCATGGCCAGGCCGGCGTGGCCCGCTCCGATGACGACGGTGGTGGCTCGGCTCACTTCACCTCGACCGTGACGTTGGTGGGGTTGGTGATGATGTCGTACACCGCCGAGCGCTTCTGAGACTGGGCGACGATCGCCCGGATCTCCTCGGGGGTGGCGTCGGCGTCGATGTCGTAGGTCACCTTGATCCCGTCGAAGCCGTTGCGCACCTCGCTGTCGATGCCGAGGATGCCCGCCAGGTCCATCCCGCCCTCCAGGGTCGCGCTGACGCGGCGCAGCTGGATCTGGCGGTTCTGGGCGACGGTGGCGATGCCGGCGGTGAGGCAGCTGGCCAGACTGGCCAGCACGATCTCCACCGGGGTCGCGCCGTGGTCCTCGGAAGCGAAGATCTCCGGATGGTCGGCGTCGAAGGTGAACGTCGTCTTGTGGTGCTGCTCGGCGCCGAGCCCGTGGAATCCCTCCACCGTCGAGCGGCTGTGAGTGCCTCCCTTCCACTCGCAGGTGGCGCGCCAGGTGAACTTGGCGGCCTCGGGCGCCTCGGTCAGCGCCTTGCGCGCGGCGAGGATTGCCTCGACGTTGACGCCGTTGTCGACGGGGCTCTTGGTCTCTGTCATGTCGTCCTCCTGTCGGGTTTCTCTGCGTCGAGACTCAGCAACGCCTCGACCTCGTTGTTCATGGTCTTGCTCAGCTGGAGATGCAGCGGCTTCAGGCGCTCCAGGTCCCACTCGAAGGCGGCGATCGTATCGGTGATCTCGAAGAGCTCCCGGGACAGCTCGTCGCGGGTCGACTGGTAATCGGCCAGCGCCCCGTCGGATCCGCGTCCCACCGCCCGCGCCAGCAGCTCGGCATCGCGCATGGCGTCGCTGATGCCGTGCGCGGTGATCGGGTCCTTGAAGTAGCCGGCATCCCCGACCAGCGCCCAGCCCGGACCGTGGCTCTGCCGCAGGTACCCGGGCGGACCCAGGAAGCCGCGCAGGCGCTCCGATGGCGTCTTCTCCGCGAGCTCGGCGGAAAGCTCCGGCGTGCATTCGGCCAGCACCCGGCGATAGCCGCCCTCCACGTCCGCCGGGATCTCGTCGGCGAACCTCTCCTGCGGCATCGCGGCGAACACCAGGGCCATGCCGTCGTTGGTTGGGATCACCCCCGCCGAGGTGCCGGGCCGGTAGTACCAGCGGCTTCGCCCGTTCTCGAGCCCGGGCCAGAACGTGTAGAGCACCCCGCAGGCGTGCCGGCCCTCATGGTAGGTCGCGGCGTGCACCAGCCGGACGACCGTCGACCACCGCCCGTCGGCGCCGATCACGATGCCGGCTCCCACCCGGCGCATCCCTTCGCCGCGCTCCTCGAGCACCGCGCCGACGACTCTGCCGTCCGGGGCGCGCTCGAGGTCGACCAGCCGCAGACCGAAGACGACGTCGGCACCCGATGCCGACGCCGCCTCCGCCAGCAACGCGTCGATCACCGTCCGGCGCGGCGCGTAGAGAGCGTCGACGCCGTCCTTGGGCTTGATCGGGACCGTGATCGTCTCGTCGCCGTAGATGAAGCTGGTCCTGGTGATGGCTGGCGTGCCGGCGGCCCGGACCTGGTCGAGCAGGCCCCAGCGGTGCAGCTGGAGGACGCCCGCCCGCATCAGCGCCAGCGTCGACAGCGTATCGGCGCCTCGACGATCCTGATCGATGAGCAGCACGGAGAGGCCCTGCCTGGCCAGCAGCAACGCCGTGGACGCCCCGGCACAGCGCGCTCCCACCACGACCGCGTCGTAACGTTCGTTCACGCTGGTAGCGGCTTCTCCAGCCCCGTTCCCTTCTTGGCCGATGCTCAGCCGAGCTTCATCGTGTAGCAGACGGCGTCGCCCTCCAGCACCACCGTCCCGTCACCCCGGGTGACGCGCGTCTCGATCTTGGTGATGGGCTTGTCCTGGCGGACCTCCTTGACCTCGACCCTCCCGGTGATCACGTCCCCGGGACGCACCGGCGCCTTGAAACGCCAGTGCACCTCCAGGAAGACGGTCCCGGGACCCGGCAAGTCCTCGGCGACCACCGCGTTCAGGATGGCGCTGGTCACGCCGCCCTGGACCACGATCTCGCCGAAACGGCTGGCCCGCGCCGCCGCCTCGTCGTAATGCAGCGGGTTCCGGTCTCCGCTGATCTCGGTGAAGAGCTCGATGTCCTGCGCGGCCACCGTGCGGCTCCGTTCGGCCACCTGTCCGACGACCGGCGGGCGACCGCTCCAGATTCCAGTGGACTCAGCGCTCATTGGATCCGTACGTCCTCCGGAAGCACCCTCAGGTTCATCCTACGCTGCCGTCCATTATTCCCTGGCCGCGAGGGGGGGATTCGGAGGCGCGGCTTTCCGGGCCGGCAGGATCCGGTGGTCGCTGCGGTAGCGCCCCGGCGGCCGCCCGAACTCGCGTTTGAAGGCTCGATTGAAGGCCGCCTCCGATTCGTAGCCCACGTCGGCGGCGATCTCCGCCACGCCCTTCGAGGTCCGCTCCAGGGAGCCGGCGGCCAGCCCCAGCCGGCAGCGGGTCAGATAGGCCATCGGCGGCTCGCCGAGGTACCGCGTGAAGCGTTCGACCAGCGCGGATCGTGAGATGCCCACCTCGCCGGCCAGACCGGCGATCGTCCAGGGATCGGCGATGCGGCCGTGCAGGAGTCCGAGGCTCTTCCCGACCACCGGATCGCGCGTGCCCGCCAGCCATCCGGTCTGGTGCTCCGGCAGGCCGGCCAGGTAGCGCCGCAAGGTGTCCACGAACAGCGCCTCCGAGAGCTTGGCCAGCATGGCGTCGCTGCCCACGCGTCCCGAGGAGGCTTCCTCCACCAGGTGCAGGATCGAGCTCTCCAGCCACTGGCCGGAGCGGTCGGCGCGGATGTCGACCTTGAAGACCGGCGGGAGCGCGTTCAGGAGCGGGCGGCAGAGATAGGGGTCGCAGGCCATGTACCCGCACACGAACCGCGAGACGTCCCCGCCGCCCCCGGCACGCAGCGGGCTCAGGTCCCCCGCCTGGATCTTGGCGTTGATGCCGTAGTTCGGGAACGGCCGGGTCGCCGCCTTGCCGCTGCTCATGTGGTGTGCGTCACCGTGCGGAAACACGACGACGTCTCCGGGACCCAGAGCCAGCGTCTCCCCGTTCTCCAGCTCGACGACGGCCTTTCCGTCGACGACCAGGTGAAAGAGCACCAGGTGATCCGCGCCCGGAGCAAGCATGGCCGTCATGCCGCTCGAAGACGGCGCGGAGAAGCCCCAGGGAGCCGAGAACTCGGCCGTGAAGAACACCGCGCCGTTCAGCCTCACCCCGCTGAGGATCTTGGAGAACGCGTCCATCCGGACCTCTGGAGTCCCTGCAAAGTTCGCCGGTCCCTGCGCAAACCGATCTGCCGCGCCCGGCCGTCCGGGCAAGCGATCGCGACGCTCAGCATGGCTCACCCTGCAGTCGCATCCCAGATTCTAGCGTGGAGGAACGGTCATGAATCCGAACAAGGCGCTGTGGGAGAAGGGGGACTTCACGAGGATCGCCGCGTTCATGCGCCAGAGCGGCGAAGCGGTGGTCGCGTCGCTGAACGTCGAGCCGCCGGTCAAGGTCCTGGACCTGGGTTGCGGAGACGGCACGACGGCGGTTCCGCTCGCCCGGACGGGAGCCGAGGTCACCGGGATCGACATCGCCCGCAACCTGGTCGAGGCCGGCAACCGGCGGGCCAAGGAGCTGGGCCTCACGCGGCTGAGCTTCCAGGAGGGGGACGCCTGCAACCTCGACGGCGTCGGCGACGATGCGTTCGACCTGACGCTCTCGGTGTTCGGCGCGATGTTCGCGCCCAGGCCGTTCGAGGTGGCCAGGGAGATCGTGCGCGTCACCAAGCCGGGCGGCCGCGTCGTCATGGGGAACTGGATCCCGAACGACCCCACGTTCGTCTCGCAGCTCCTGAAGATCAGCGCGGCGTTCACGCCTCCGCCCCCCGAGGGCTTCGTCAGCCCGATGACCTGGGGCGTCGAGGACCACATCGTCGAGCGCTTCGGGCAGGCGGGGGTTCCGAAGGAACGCATCTCCCTGGTCAAGGACACGTACTACTTCGCCTCGCCCGACCAGAGTCCCGCCGACTTCGTCGACCTCTTCGAGGCGTACTACGGACCGACCATGAACGCGCTCGAGGCGGCCCGGCAGCAGGGGAGGGACGGCGAGCTGCACCAGCAGCTGGTGGAGCTGGCGAACGCGCACAACAAGAGCAAGGGCTCCGGCACCTTCATCCCGGCCAGCTTCCTGCGGGTCACGGTGTCCGTCTAGAGCGCCGGCGCGCGCAAGTGGAGGCAACCATGTCGAACGATTCCAAGCGCCGACTCCGGGTCGCGGTCGTCTTCTCCGGCGCCGTCCTCCTGATGATGGCCTGGCTGACCGGGGGCTTCCACAGCAAGGTGCTCGCCGATCCACGCGTTCCCGAGGGCCGGTCGGCCGCCGGGGTGGAGTCAGTTTCGGTGAAGCGGCTCTCCGTGCCCGCGGTCGAGGCCGCCGTCGGCACCATCACCCCGGTCTACGAGTCGCGGGTCGCCTCGAAGATGCTTGGCCGCGTCGTTCAGGTGAACGTCGCCGCCGGCCAGTCGGTGCGCAAGGGCGAGAGCCTGGTCCGGCTCGACGACGCCGACCTCTCCGCCCGGGCGGCGGAGTCCCGCGCCGCGCTGGAGGCGGCGCGCGCCGAGAGCGAGCAGGCCAGTCGCGACCAGGTGCGCGGCGAGAGCCTTCGCAAGAAGGGCGTGATGAGCGAGATGGAGTGGGAGCGCTGGCGCACGCGGGCGCGCACGGCCGCGGCGCAGCTGGAGCGCGCCCGGCAGAGCGTCAGCGAGGCGGCCACCAACGCCTCCTTTGCCACGGTCGAGGCGCCGCGGAGCGGCATCGTCGTCGACAAGCAGGTGGACGTGGGCGACGTGGTGCGCCCCGGCGATCCGCTCTTCACGCTCTACGACCCGACCCGGATGCAGCTCGTCGGCTCGGTGCGCGAGGCGCTGGCGGTGCGGCTGAGGGTCGGCCAGGCGGTCGAGATCCAGCTCGCCTCCGTCGGCGAGAGCTGCCAGGCCGAGGTGACCGAGATCGTGCCCGAGGCCGACACCGCGAGCCGCAGCTTCTCGGTGAAGGCCGTCGGCGGCTGCGGGCCGCGGGCCTACAAGGGGATGTTCGGGCGGCTCCTCATCCCCCTCGCCCAGGAAGACGTCCTGGTCGTGCCGCGCTCGAGCGTGTCGCGGGTCGGACAGCTGGACCTGGTGGACGTGGTCGAGGACGGCCGGCTCCTGCGGCGCATCGTGCGGCTCGGGCGTCCCTCCGAGGACGGCGTGAGCGTCCAGGTCCTCTCCGGGCTGCGTGAAGGCGAGGCGGTCGCCGTGGCTGCGGTCACGACTCCGAAGTCCGATGGCTAGCCCTCAGGAGACTAACGAGCACGGATTCACGAACAGGCTCGTCCACGCCTTCCTTCACTCCAACCTCTCGATCGTCCTCATCGTCCTGGCCACCGCGATCGGTGCCGTCGCGCTGGTCGTCACGCCGCGCGAGGAGGACCCACAGATCGTGGTGCCGATGGCCGACGTCCTGGTGAGCTACCCCGGGCGCTCGGCCGCGGAGGTGGAGCAGCTCATCGCCACCCCGCTGGAGAGGATCCTCTCCCAGATCGACGGCGTCGAGAACGTCTACTCGATGTCGCGGGCCGACCAGGCGGTGGTGACGGTCCGCTTCTACGTGGGCCAGGACCGCGAGCGCAGCCTGGTCAAGCTCTACAAGAAGATCGAGGAGCACCGCGACGCCGTCCCCGCCGAGGCCAGCTGGGTCGTCAAGCCGATCGAGATCGACGACGTGCCGATCGTGACGCTCACCCTGACCAGCCGGACCGTCGGCGCTGACGGCCTCCGCCGGGTGGGCGAGGAGATGGCGCAGCGGCTGGCGGTCGTGAAGGATCTCTCGCGGGCCTACGTGGTCGGAGGCCAGCCGCGCCTGGTGCGGATCGAGATGGACCCGGGGCGCCTCGAGGCGCGCGGGGTGTCGCCGCTCCAGATCGGACGCGCGGTGTCGGCGGCGTCGCGGACGATCACCGCCGGGACCTACACGCGGCAGGACACGGCGATCGTGGTCGAGGCCGGCCGCGCGTTCTCGGACGCCCGGGAGCTCGCCGGCCTGGTGGTGGCCGTCAGCGGAGGCCACCCCGTCCACCTGAGCGACGTCGCGGACGTGATCGACGGTCCGGAGGAGGCGGAGAGCTACGTCCGCCACGCGTGGGGGCCGGCGAGCGGGCTCGCGCTCCACCCGCGTGCCGCCGGAACGAGGCTGGCTGCCTCGGGCGGAACGATCTCGGCGGGCGGCGAGCCCGAGGCCGCCGTCACGATCGCGCTCGCCAAGAAGAAGGGCTCGAACGCGGTGCGGGTGGCCGAACGCCTGCTGGCCGCCGCCGAGGGGCTCCGCAAGGAGGTCGTGCCGGACGGCGTCGAGGTCGTCGTCACGCGGAACTACGGGCTCACCGCCGACGAGAAGGTCAACGAGCTGGTGGAGGCGCTCCTCGTCGCCGTCGTCATCGTGGTCGGCCTCCTGGTGCTGGCGCTCGGCTGGCGCGAGGCCTTCATCGTGGCGGTGGCGGTGCCGCTGGTCTTCGGGCTCACGCTGGCGGTCAACGAGCTGGCCGGGCTGTCGATCAACCGGGTGACGCTCTTCGCCATCATCTTGTCGCTGGGCCTCCTGGTCGACGACCCCATCGTCGACGTGGAAAACATCTCGCGGCACTTCGCGCTCGCGGGGCGGGCCTCGCGGCAGATCGTCCAGGAGGCGGTGGCCGAGATCCGGCCGCCGCTGGTCAGCGCCACGCTGGCGGTGATCCTCTCCTTCCTGCCGATGCTGTTCATCACCGGGATGTCCGGCCCCTACATGCGGCCGATGGCGCTCAATGTGCCGGTAGCGATGCTGATGTCGATGGCGGTGGCGTTCACGATCACGCCCTGGCTGTCCTATCACCTGCTGAAGAGCCGCTACGCGGGTGGGTCGGCGGGGCCGGTGCCGGCGGCGGGAGCGGACGACCTGGAGTCCGTTCGCAAGAACGCCCTCTGGCGCCTCTTCTATCCCCTGATGGCGCCGCTCCTGAAGAGCCGGCGGCGCGCCTGGGCCTTCGTCCTGGCGATGGTGCTGCTCACGGTGGGAGCCATGGCTCTGGGGGCCCTGCGCGCCGTCCCCCTGAAGATGCTCCCCTTCGACAACAAGAACGAGCTGCTCCTGGTGCTCGACCTGGACGACGGGACGACGCTGGAGCGGACGGACGCCGCGGTGCGCGACTTCGAGCGCTACCTGACCGGCGTCCCCGAGATCGCCGACGTGACCAGCTACGTGGGCCTCGCCTCGCCCATGGACTTCAACGGGATGGTCCGCCACTACTACCTGAGGCGCGGCGGCAACGTCGCCGAGCTCCGCGTCAACCTGGTGGGGAAGAAGAGCCGGCGCATGCAGAGCCACGCCATCGGCCTGCGGATGCGGGCGGACCTGGACGCTCTGGCCAGGAAGCACCGCGTGCGGCTCAAGCTGGTCGAGACGCCGCCGGGCCCGCCCGTCCTGCAGACGCTGGTGGCCGAGGTCTACGGCGCGCCCCGCCACACCTACCCGGAGATCGTGAGCGCGGCCAAGGCGCTCCGGGCGCGGTTCGAGAAGGAGGCCGGCGTCGTCGACGTCGACGACAGCGTGGAGGCGTCGCAAAAGAAGCTGGTCTTCATCACCGACAAGGAGAAGGCCGCCCTGCACGGCGTCACCGTCGACGACGTCGCCCAGACGCTCCGGGCGAGCCTGGCGGGCTGGGACCTGTCGACGCTGCGCGCGCCCCGCGAGCGGCAGGAGCTGAAGATCCGCCTCCAGCTGCCTCGGAGCCTGCGCTCGGGTCCCGCCGAGCTGAGCCGTCTGCGGGTGACCGGAGCCGGCGGGCTGGTGCCGCTCTCAGAGCTGGGCCGCTGGGAGGAGACGCTGGTCGACCCCACCATCTACCACAAGGACCTCGAGCGCGTGGTCTACGTCATCGCCGACACCGCGGGCCGCGCTCCCGCCGAGGCCATCCTGGACATCGGGGCCGACCGGCGCGCCCCCGTTTCCGTGGCCACCCTCCCTCTCGAGAGCGAGGCGCGCGCGGTCGAGGGCCGGACCTATCTGAAGAACGGCTCGGGGCTCCCCTGGAGTCTGCCGGAGGGCATGCGCGTCGACTTCGCCGGAGAGGGGGAGTGGAAGATCACCCGCGACATCTTCCGCGACCTGGGGCTCGGGTTCCTCGGAGCTCTGATCGCCATCTACATCCTGCTCGTCTGGCAGACGGGCTCGTTCGTCCTCCCGGTGGTCGTCATGCTGGCGATCCCGCTGACGGCCATCGGCGTCCTGCCCGGCTTCACCCTCCTCAACGTCGTCACCTCGGGGCGGGTGGGCGCCTACGCCGACCCGGTCTTCTTCACGGCCACCGCGATGGTCGGGATGATCGCCCTGGCCGGGATCGTCACCCGCGACGCCATCATCCTGGTGGACTTCATCCAGCTCTCGCTCCGGCGCGGCCGCTCGCTCTTCGACGCCATCATGGAGAGCCGGGTCGTGCGGCTGCGGCCGATCCTGCTGACCGCCAGCGCCGCCATGTTGAGCGCGCTGCCGATCACGATCGACCCCATCTTCTCGGGGCTCGCCTGGTCGCTCATCTTCGGGCTCCTCAGCTCGACCGTCTTCACGCTCTTCGTCGTCCCGGTCGCGTACTGGTTGATCTATGGAGGGGAGAAGAGCGCCGGCTGAGCCATGGCGGTGGGAGGACGTTCCATGGGTCCTCACCCACCCTCACCGCCCACGACCGTTGCGGATACGGGGCGGACGTTCCATGGCGGTGAGGGTGGGATTCGAATTCGCTGCGGCGAATTCGAGGGATTCGATACTGCTAGCTGCTCGGGTCGCGCTGCTTGCGCGACCCTGGGCGTGGGTCCTCACCCACCCTCACCGCCCACGACCGTTGCGGATACGGGGCGGACGTTCCATGGCGGTGAGGGTGGGATTCGAACCCACGGTACCCTTTCGGGTACACCGGTTTTCGAGACCGGCCTGTTAAACCGCTCCAGCACCTCACCGGCGTCAAAGAAGACGGGCGGGTTCCACGCCCGGGGGCGCGGAGTATAGGCGAGTCGGCCGGGGCTAGTTCAGGAACGTCGCGGTGATCTTCAGCTTGGCGGCCTTCGGCCAGTCGAGCGTCTTCACCTTCATCGGGAAGCTGATCGTGTCTTCGTGCTGCTTCGGGTCCAAGGTCCCGGCGCGGCCGCCTTCGCTGACCACCGCGTCGTCGGCGGTCAGGAGCACCGCGCGGAGCTTCACCTTGTGGCGCGCGTAGTCGGCGTTCTTGTAGCGGAAGCGCAGCAGGATGAACGTCTTGTCCTTTGGGTCCTTCGCTTCGGCGTCCTTCACGTCCTTCGCCTGCGGGTCGTTGTGCGACTCGACCGCGAAGAAGGTCGCTCCCTGATAGGTGATGTCGAGCGGGATCTGGGTTTCGCGCGGGACGTTGACCGTCGCCTCCCGCACCGCGCCGTCCTCGGCAAGAAGGGCGAACGCTGTGAGCAGCGTGGCCAGGGCGAGGACGAAGCCGAGGATCAGTGAGGGCTTCCTGCTCATGCCGGTTCGGCTCCTTTCTGGGACGTCCAGGGAGTCGCTGCGAAGGGAGTGCCACCCGGCGGTGGGGCTCGGCCATGGCGGACAGGGTGGGATTCGAACCCACGGTAACCTTTCAGCTACACACGGCTTCCAACCGTGCTCCTTAAACCACTCGGACACCTGTCCCGCAGCCGATGCCCCTCGGGGCCGGCCCGTACGTTGCCCGTAACAAGCGCCCGCGTCAAGGCGGGGTATGGCGCGTAGGCTAGAGCGCCATCCGCCCGCGCAGCTCCGGACCGAACAGCGAGTCGCGGCGCTCCAGGCGCTCCAGCTCCTTGCGGTTGACACGCCCACGCTCGGCCATCCTGGCCAGCCGCGTGAACTCTTTGACGTGCTCGCGGATGCGCTCCTCGGCGTAATCGCGCGAGACCTCGTTGTCGATCAGGAAGGGCCAGTCCGAGGACTGCAGGAGCAGCGTCTGCCGCTCCATGGCCTCGAAGAGCTCCTGGTCCAGCTCTCCCTCGCGCGCGCGATCCTCGAAGAGCTCCATCCTCCGCTCCACCGACTCCACCAGGCGCCAGTAGTCGACGGTGTGCTCGTTCCACCAGACCTGGAAGTCCCCGTTGCGCCCCCAGGTGCCGTGCGGCATCCGGATGACCCGCCGCGGCGGCGTCGCCGCGATGGCCTCGGAGGCCGTCATCGGCTTGACCTTGGTGCTGGTGGTCAGGCGACGGAAGACCTCGCCCAGGAATTCCGGCCCCTCGAACCACCAGTGGCCGAAGAGCTCGAAGTCGAACATCGCCACCACCAGCGCCGGCGTCCCGTCGGTCCAGGGCTCCATGTCCTCGAGCATCGAGACGAAGTGGTCGGCGTGCGAGCGGAGGACCGCGGGGACCGCGGTCGGGTCGTAGGGCTCCTTCTCGTGCAGGTCGAGCTTCGAATCGGTCACCCGCCAGTAGCGGTGGCCGCTGTGGGCCTTCTGCTTGTGGAACTCCAGGTAACGGCCGTCACCGGGATAGCCGACGTGGCCGGACCAGACCTGCTCCGAGGAGAGCGGGTCCCGAGCGAAGACCGAGATCACCGAGCCGTCGGTCGCCTGGACGGCATTCACCAGGTACGGCGAGCCGCCCGAGTCGGGGCGCGAAGCCCGGCCGCCGTACGCGGGCCGCATCTCGCCCCCCTGGACGAGGTGCGTCTCCACGAAGAAGAACTTCACCCCACGCTCGGCCAGGAAGTCCTCGATGCCCCGGCGCACCTCTTCGCGGTCCCCGGCCGGGGAGACCCAGGGCCCCGCGGGGCGATAGGCGCACTCCGGCAGCCAGATGCCGGCGGCGCTGCGCCCGAAATGGCGCGCATGGGCGGCGAGCCCCACGTCGAGCTGGCGGTCGATGGCGCGGTCGTTGGGGAGGAGCGGCAGGAAGCCGTGCGTCGCTGCCGAGGCGATCGGCTCGATCAGCCCCATCTCCGCCAGCCGCCGGAACGCGCCGATGATGTCGCGCTCCGGCAGGGCCAGAAACTGATCGCGCCGAGCGCGGTAGAAGCGCTTCCAGGCCTCGGCCAGCGCGGCGCCCGTCTCGTCGCCGTCCATACGCATCGCCAGCCGGTCCCTCGCCGCGGCATTGGCGCGCTGGCCCAGGTAGCGCATGAAGCCGTCCACGAAGCGCGGGTCCTGGAGCTGCTCCGCCAGCACCGGCGTCATCCCTATCGTGGCCTTGACAGGGACACCGTCGTCGAGGAGCCGCTCGACGACGTCCAGGAAGGGCAGGTAGGTCTCGGCCGCCGCCTCGTAGACCCAGTTCGCGCCGTGCGGCCAGGTGCCGTGCCCCATCACGTCGGGGATGTGTCCGTGCAGCACCAGCATCAGATGCGTGGTCACGGCTCGCCCTCCCCGATCGCCGCCTCCCGCAGGAGGCGGGCGGCCTCCTCGGGCGGCGTCGGGTTGATGTGGAAGTCGGTGCCCCACTCGAACCCGGCCACCCGGGTGATACGCGGGAGCACCTCCAGGTGCCAGTGCCAGTCGTGCTCCAGCGACGTGAAGTAGTGCGCCCGCCGCGGCTGCACGTGGGTGTTGGGCGCGCTGTGGAGGACCAGGTTGTAGGGCACGTCGCGGAGGAAGGCCTTCAGGCGGCCCAGCACGTCGGAGAGGATGCGCGCCAGCGGCATCAGCAGGTCGTCCGGCAAGAGCCCGAAGTCGTGCGCGTGGCGGCGCGGCGCGATCAGGAGCTCGAACGGGAAGCGCGACGCGTAGGGCGCCCAGGCCACGAACTGCTCGTCCAGCGAGACGATCCGGCGCCCGTCCTCCAGCTCCTGGGCGACCATGTCGCAGAGCAGGCAGCGCTCCTTCAGCTCGTGATGGCTGCGGCAGGCGTCGAGCTCCACCGCCACGGCCCGCGGCGTGACCGGCGTGGCCACGATCTGCGCGTGCGGGTGCTCCAGCGACGCGCCGGCGGCGGCGCCCTTGTTCTTGAAGAGGAGGACGTACTTGAAGCGGCTGTCGCGCTGCAGGTCCAGCAGCCGCTCCCGCCAGACGCCGAGCAGCTTCACCACGTGCTCCAGCGGCTGGTCGGCCAGCTCGCGGTCGTGGTGCGGTGAGTCGATCAGCACCTCGTGCGCGCCGATCCCGTGCATGCGGTCGTAGACACCGACGCCGCGCCGGTCGGGCGTGCCCTCGATCGCCAGCGCCGGGTAGCGGTTCGGCACCACGCGTGCCGACCAGCCCGGCCCGTCGCGCGCCGACCCGTCCTCGCGCAGCGCGGTGATCTCGGGTGGGGTGAGCGACTCACTGCCGGCGCAGAACGGGCACGGGCCTTCGAGCTTCGGCGGATAGACCACCATCTCGAAGTCCATCGGGCGGTTGGCGCGCTCCTCGGCGATGATCACCCAGCGGCGGCTCAGGGGATCGTGCCGAAGCTCGCTCATGAGGGATGCGGATTGTAGAGGTCGCTTCGATCGAGGCCCTACCGCGCGAAGGCGTGCCGCGGGCCGAGGCGGTGATCCGCGCGAACCGCGACGCTCTGCTCCCTACTTCTTGCGGGCCCAGCGCGAGGGGGCTCTTGCGAGGCAGGCACGTTGACGGCGAGGGGTGCAGAGCCGAGCACCCCTCGCCAATCTATCGAATTCCTAGTTGGGAAGGGTCATCGTGACGATACTTTCCACGTATGTCGGCTCGCATTCGAAGCACTTGTTGGGTGTCCCGTACGAAGCGACCGCGGGCCTCGCTCGAGTGAAACTGCCGCTCGCCGGGAACCAGAACGTTTGTTGACAGCTCGTCCAAACGCAGTCATAGAAGTTGCCCGACCCATACCAACGCCCGCCCGCCTCAAAGCTGTCGAGGTACATCGTGGTCTCTTCGCCGGAGGGCTGCGTCACCTTGGACCTTACGAAGCGGTCCGTAGTGAACGAGCTGCAATTCACCTCGTGCACGAACCCGACAGCGTAGAGGACGCGGACGGTACCGGGGCAGACCCCTGACCTAGTCAGCAAGGGCGCCACCCGCGACTGGTCCTGCGCGCCGACCGCCGGCGTGCCCTGAGTTCCGCGGAGCTCTTGGAAGCGCTCCTGGGGCGCGTATCCGAACACCAGCTGGCGCAGAGGCTCCTCCGGAGCGGTCCGCGTCTCGATGCTCAGGCCATCGGGAAGGATCGCGCCCTCGGGAACGAGCGCGAGGTTCCGGTCGTCAAGGCGAATCTGGGAGGCAGGCGGATCTGGGAGGCGAATCTGGGAGAAGGGGATAGGAAGTTTGTTTCTGGTGAGAGCGGCGGCGGCGGCTCTCGATCGAACTATCTGAGGGCGCGCAGGCTCACCAGCTTCTCCAGCAGCGCGCGCACGTCCTCCGGCGCGGCCTCGACCTCGGCGTCGCCCACCCGCGCCGTCGCGGAGTGCGCCGCGACCAGGTCACCCACCCGATGGACACCACCCCGGCTCAGGCGCTCCAGAAGCGCGACGAGGCCGGGATGCGCCGGTCCGGAAAACCCGTGGCCGTTCGCCGAGGCGACGAGCTCTCCCCCGCGCGTCCGCCAGAGGATCGGACGCCTCGCCTCGGCGGTCACCACCCGTGCGTCATCGAGCCGCTCCGGCGGAAGCGGCGGCGGCACCCTTGCGAAACCGTCGGCCGAGAGCCGGTTCAGGAGTCTCAGCTCGAGCCTGCTCCTCAGCGCGCCGCCGCGTCCCGCGGCCGCCCGCATCGAACCCGCGGCCGCCGCGGCGATGCGGGTCACGGACCGCGCGGCTCGGCGGAGCTCGGAGGGCCGCACCGGAAACGCCGGACGTCCGGAGAGCCCGCCGTGCTCCTCTACCGCGGCCGACAGCTCCGCCGGCTCGAGGAGGTCGCCCTCATCGAAGAGGTTGACGCTGAGGCTCGCCACCAGGCCGCCGTCGACCGATTCGCCGATGTGCCAGTAGCGCGCCGGCCAATAGCAAACGTCGCCCGGCCCCCCTTCGAGGACGATCGACCGGTCCAGGTAGGGTGCGTAGCGCGAGCTCGACTCGACACCCTCGTGGCGCAGCGCCTCGTCCGGCCACAGGCGCATGCGCTTGCGCCCGGACAGGACGAACTTGAACACGTTCGCCCCGCCGGCGTGCAGGCCGAGCGGCGTGGAGGCGTAGTTGCCGAAGAAGAACGCCGTCTTGCTGCGGGGCCCGGGGATTCCCACCACCTCGAAGAGGCCGTGGAGGAAATCGCGGATCCGCATCCAGACCTCGGCGTCATGGACATGCAGGTTCTCGGCGATCACCGCGAACCGGCCGCCGGGGACGCGGCTCGCGATCCTGCCGGCGTATCCCTCGAGCGAACCGTCGGCGCCGACGGGTAAGTGCTCGCCGACGTCCGCCACGTACAAGGTGCTCCCGACATAGAAGCCCGGATGGTCGTCCGAGGCGCCGGCGCGGAACTCGTCGCTGGCCCGCAGCAGCATCTGGAACGCCGACTCCGGCGTCGCCAGCTCGGGAAGCGCCCTCTCCAGGACCGCCGGACGCTTCCTCCAGCGCTCATCGCGAAAAGAGGCCCAGGACTCGGGCGAGAACGGGCCTCCTCGAGCGCTCAATCCGTCAGAAGGAAGGGCAGTCCTAGAAGCAGGGGTTGATGGGCTTCTTGGGGGGGGGTGTTCCGCCCTTGACGTTCGGAGCGGCCTTGTCCGACAGGTCCTTCATCGCGGCCCGCTTCTTCGCCGGAGCCTTCGGGGCGGGCTTCTTCGCTGCCATTGGATTGTCTCCTTCCGCGTCAATGCTAGACGCGACCGCACCCGGATTCCAGCGCGGTGACGATACTCAGACGCTCCAGTCGGACGTCCCCAGCCGTACGAACGCCCAGCCCTCGGCCGGGAGAGCCTCGAGCTCCTGGCCGTCGCCGTCGAGGAGCACCAGCCGCAGGCCGAGCGCCTGCCCGCGAGGCATCTCCGGTGACGGCAGGGCGATCTCCACGATGTGCCCGACCGCGTAGGCGATCTGGCCGGAGGCGAAGACGCCCGAGCTCAGCGTCACCTCGTGCGTCTCCGGCTCGCCGTTGGGGAGCACCAGGAGACGCAGCCGCCGCCCATCCAGCGAACGGGATGCCGGCGCGCTGGTCGGGTCGAGGCGCAGGAAGAGGCGCCCGCCGCCGGAGGCGAAGCCAGCCCAGGCCTCCTTGAGGAGGCCCATCTTTCGGGCCATGGTCCCGCGCGAGGTGCCGGAGAGGCGCCCCGCGCCGAGCCACTCGAAGTAGTCGGGGCGCGCGCCGTCGACGACCGGCGCTATGGCGGTCGTGGTGATGACCCGGTGCCCGTTCTTGAGGCGGTCGAGCGGGCGTTCGAGCGCGTCGGGGACCGGCCGTCCGAGCGCCTCGTAGGCGGTGGCCAGGTGCCCGCGGAAGAGCGCGTCGAAGATCGGGTCCTCCGCCGAGCTGTGCGGCTCGCCGAACCACCAGAACCAGTCCGATGCCTCGGCGGCCAGGAGCGCTGCCCTCGCCGTCTCCGCGGCCGAGGCGGCGCCGGAGAGCACCCGCAGCGGCGAGACCACGGCCGCTCCGGCGACTCCGGAGGCCAGCGCCTCGCGCGCTTCGGAAAGGAGCGACCAGGCGCGGTTCTTCGACGGGTCGCCGATCCAGGTCGTGAAGTTGCCGCCGATCCAGGAGCCGGCGACCAGCCGCGCCAGGGGCGCCGGCTCGCCGGCGGCCAGCGCGCGCGACGGCGTCGTCACCTCGATGTCCGCCGCCGCCGCCAGCGTGTCGACGAGCGCGGTCAGGAACGGGACGCCGTTTCCCTCGTAGCTCTCCCACGGGTTCTCGCCGTCCAGGATCACCGGCACCACCAGCTCGGCTTCCGGCGCCGCCTCGCGGATCGCCCGCAGCCGCGCCACGAAGTCCTGCGCCGCCGCCCCGGCGGTCCAGGTCGCGTACGAGAAGCCGATGCGGTCCGAGAGCAGGCGGTCGCGGAAGAAGAGAGCGGGGGTGGCCGTGCCGAGGCGATACGGCTGGAAGAGCGTGCGCGCGCGATCGCCCGGCTGAAAGTCGCGCCCCTTGCCGGTGATCGACGCCAGCAGGACCTCCTCGTCCGAGGCCACCCAGCGCAGGCCGAGCGTGCCCAGCAGCGCCAGCGCCTCCTCCGACAGCGAGCCCTCGGGCGGCCAGAGCCCCTTCGGACGGAAGCCGAAGTGACGCTCGAACGTCGCCAGCCCCAGCTCGACCTGGGCCCGCGCGTCCTCCGGGCGCCGGAAGCGCAGCTCCGGCTGCGGGAGCTTCGGTGTCGCCTCGCGGGAGCTCGAGGAATCCACCAGCAGCGGCAGGATCGGGTGGTGATACGGGCTGGTGCAGGCCTCCACCACGCCGGAGTCGAAGGCCCGTTTCCAGGCCGGCAGCACCTCGCCGAGGAAGGCGTGCTGCCGCGCCAGCAGCGCGTCCTTGTCCTCCTCGCTGAAGCGGCGCCCGCGCGCCAGCAGGCGCGCCACCAGCGGGTCCTTGCGCAGCTCCGGCCCGCACCAGGCGAGGTGAAAGAGCACGGCCAGGTCGCGCAGGTCCTCGGGGGTGAAGAGGCGCCGCAGGGCGTCGCGTCCCGCGCCCGAGGCGCTGGCGCGCTTCCGGCCGAGCTCGGCGAAGCGCGAGAGGCCGCTCACCATGCGGGGATGGACCGAGAAGCCGATCGAGAGGAGCGTGTCGGCCGCGGCCTCGTCCCACTCGCTGGACGGGCGTCGCGCCACCTCCAGCAGGTGGTCGGCGCCGCCGCCGGCGAGGTGCTCGAGCTGGTCGAGGAGCGCCGGCACCAGGTTCACCGTTTGCGGTACCCGCGGCTCGCGCGACAGCAGCCCTGCCAGGTCGGCGTAGTCCTTGAGGGCGTGGAGCCGCACCCAAGGGAGCGCCGCCGCACCGCCCCGCAGGTCGGGGTACCACGGCTGGTGCAGGTGCCAGAGGAAGAAGACTTGGATCGGCATTACGGCGCCAGGCGGCGCCGTGGAGATCGCCTCCGCCAAGTCTCCGGCGACCCGCCCTGCTGACCTTCTCGCCAGACCAACTGTTATATTCTGCGCCCTCCGGGCCCCTGGATGAGTCCGGGTCCCGCGCGACGTCCCCCTCCGAACCGTGTCAGGTCCGGAAGGAAGCAGCACTCACGAGGTCAGGCCGTGCGCCGCGGACCGCCCGGACTCATCGAGGGGCTCGGCCCATTCATGCCCGAGGCCTACGTCCCCCTCGCCCGCAAGTGGCGCCCGCGCAGCTTCGCCGACGTCGTCGGCCAGGAAGAGATCGTCCGCGCGCTCACCAACGCGGTCTCGCACGACCGGCTGGCGCACGCCTACCTGTTCGCCGGTCAGCGCGGGGTGGGGAAGACCACCTCGGCACGCCTCCTGGCCGCGGCCATCAACTGCCATTCCGCCGACGCCCCGACGCCGACGCCCTGCGGCACCTGCGTCTCCTGTGTGGAGATCTTCGAGGGACGCTCGATGGACGCCCAGGAGATCGACGGCGCCACCCACGGCAAGGTCGACCAGGCGCGCGACCTGATCGAGGTCGTCTCCTACGCGCCGGCCCGCGATCGCCGCAAGGTCTTCATCATCGACGAGGTGCACGCCATCTCCCAGGCGGCGTTCCAGGCGCTCCTGAAGACGCTGGAGGAGCCGCCGCCGCACGTCGTCTTCATCCTGGCGACGACCGAGCGGCACAAGATCCCGGCCACCATCCTGTCGCGCTGCCAGCGCTTCGAGTTCCGCCGGCTGACCGACGAGGAGGTGGCCGAGCGGCTCGCCGAGGTGGCGCGGCGCGAAGGCTTCGAGGTCGTCGAGGGGGGCGGATTCCCGAGTGCGACCGCGTCTCAGGCCGAACGGAGGGTCGAGAGGCCGGCGCTCTTCGCGCTCGCCTCGGCCGCCACCGGCAGCCTGCGCGACGCCCTGTCGCTCTTCGACCAGGCGGTGGCGCGGGCCGGCTCGTCGGAAGGGGACGCGCTGGTGGTACGCGCCGCCGACGTCGACGCGCTCCTGGGCGCGCCGGACCGCAGCGCGCTGGTCTCGATGCTGGCGGCGCTCCTCAGCGGCGATCGCGCCGCCGTGCTGAAGCGGCTCGGAGAGCTGGAAGCCTCGGCGGCCGACCCGCGTACCGCGCTCCACGACCTCACCTCGCTGGTGCGCGGCGCGGTGCGGATGGCCGCCGACCCGTCGGCGCCTCAGCCGACGGGTCTCTCGGAGAGCTCGGCGGCCGAGCTCGCGCAGTTCGCCCGCAGCGCTCCCTACCAGACGCTGCTGCGGACCCTGTCGCTGCTCGTCGAGGGGGGCGCCACGCTGCGCCGCTCCGACACCCCGTCGCTGGTTCTCGAGGTGCTGCTCCTGAAGGTCGCCGAGCTGCCGCGCCTGGTCCCGCTGGAGGAGCTGCTGGCGGGGAAGGCTTCGCTTCCGCCGGCGGGCGCGCTGCCGCAGAAGGCGGCGCCGGCCGCGTCTGCGAGGCCGGCGCTCTCGGCGCCGGCGCCGGTGCGCGCCGCTCCGACCGCTCCGCCCCCGGCGCCGCCGGCCCCGCCCGCCGAGCCGCGCTTCGTGGCGCTCACCCGGCTCGAGCCCGATCCCGATCCGGTGCCCAGCACCGACGCGGCCGCCTCCTTCAAGGCCGAGGTGGAGAAGCGCTACGCGCCGCTGGCGGCGGTGCTGGACGACGCCTCCATCACCGTGGACGGCAAGCTGGTGCGCATCGTGCTCGACCCCCCCAACGCGATGGCCGAGAAGCGCCTCGCCGAGCCGGCCATGAGGAAGACCCTGGAGGGGGCCGCCGTCGCGGTGGCGGGCCGCGGGGCGCGCGTCGAGGTCGAGAGCGCGATGCCGCCGGCCGGGGACCTGACCGCCGCGGCCGCGGCCGCCGATCCCGAGGCGCTGGAGCGTGAGAACCTGCAGCAGCGCGTGGCCAGCGACGAGCGCGTCCAGAAGATGCTGGAACTCTTCGGGGGGCAGATCGTGGAGGTCCGCCGCCACGACTCCGAGTAGATGCCGTCGCTCCCGTCCCTCGAGCGCCTCCTCCAGATGCTGGAGCGGCTTCCCGGCGTCGGCCCGAAGAGCGCCCGCCGCCTGGCGCACCACCTGCTCGGCGTGCCCGCCTCCGACGTCGAAACCTTGACCGACGCGCTGGCCGAAGCGCGCCGGCGCATACGCCGCTGCTCGGTCTGTCACGCGCTCACCGAGGACGACCCCTGCGCGATCTGCGTCGACCCGCTGCGCGAGACGCGGCTGCTGGCGGTGGTCGAGGAGGCCGCCGACGTGGAGGTGCTGGAGCGCACCCGCGAGTTCCGCGGGCGCTACCACGTGCTGGGCGGGGCGCTGGCGCCGCTGCGCGGCATCGGACCGGACGACCTCCACATCGAGGACCTGCTGGTGCGCGTCGCCCGCGAGGGTGTCGAGGAGGTGCTCCTGGCCACGAACCCGAACGTGGAAGGGGAGGCCACCGCGCTCTATCTGGCGCGCCGCCTGAAACCCGGCGGCGTGAAGGTGACGCGGCTGGCGTTCGGCCTCCCGGTGGGGGCCGCGATCGAGTTCGCCGACGAGGTGACGCTGTCGCGCTCGGTGGCCGGCCGCCGCGAGATGTGACTCGGGTACACTACGAGCGACTCGAAATATGTCTGATTTCGTACTGTTCGACGAGGAATTCCAGCAAATCAAGGACGTCATCGGCCGGCTCAAGGCCGATGCTCAGGCCAAGGTCGTCTTCATCGTCGACAAGAATGGACAGCAGATCGCCGCCCAGGGTGATCTGGAGGCGCTCGACACCACCTCGCTGGCCTCCCTGACCGCCGGCAACGTCGCCGCCACCGACGGCCTGGCCCGCCTGATCGGCGAGCGGGAGTTCCCGGTGCTCTTCCACGAGGGGGAGCGCGACAACGTCTACATCTCGATCGTCGGGCAGCGGGTGATCCTGGTGGTGATCTTCGACGAGCGCTCCTCGCTGGGCCTCGTCCGGTTGCGGGTGCGCAAGGCCAACGCCGACCTGGAGAGGATCTTCGAGCGCATCCAGAAGAAGGTGGAGCTGGAGAGAGAGAAGCGGCACGATGGCATCGACTCGCCGTTCGCCGAGATCACTGATGAAGACATCGACAGTCTCTTCCGGGAGTGATGGCGGGCGATGACGTTCATCAACTACGCCGCCCGGGAGATCAACTGCAAGATCGTCTACTACGGTCCGGGTCTGTGCGGTAAGACGACGAACCTCCAGTACATCTACGACCGCACCAACCCCGCCGCCAAGGGCAAGCTGATCTCCCTGGCCACCGAGACCGACCGCACGCTCTTCTTCGACTTCCTGCCGCTGGACCTCGGCACGGTGCGCGGCTTCAAGACGCGATTCCACCTCTACACCGTGCCCGGCCAGGTCTTCTACGACGCCTCGCGCAAGCTGATCCTCAAGGGGGTCGACGGGGTGGTCTTCGTGGCCGACTCGCAGGAGGCGCGCATGGACGCCAACATCGAGTCGCTGCGCAACCTGGAGAAGAACCTCAAGGAGCACGGCTTCGACCTGGCCACCATCCCCTACGTGCTGCAGCTCAACAAGCGGGACCTGCCGACGGCGCTGACCGCCGAGGAGATGTACCGTCAGCTCAACTACAAGGGAGAGCCGACGTTCGAGGCCACCGCGCCGGTGGGCACCGGGGTCTTCGACACGCTGAAGGCGGTGGCCAAGCAGGTCCTGATGGAGCTCAGAAAGAAATAGGCCGCGTGCCGTCTCAGCGCACCGGCGGCGTCCAGCCGGTGAGCACCGAGATCGGCAGCTCGCCCCCGGCGACGTCGTTCACGACCGCCACGAAGGTCTGGCCGTCGGCGGTCACGTCGAACTCTGACCAGGGGCGGCCCTCGGGCAGAGTGAAGACGGTGGCCGGCTTGCCGATCTCCAGCGCCGGCGTCGTCTTCACCTGGGTCGCCACCAGCCGCCGGTCGTCGGTCACATAGAGCAGCTCTCCGCTGGCGCGCGCCCAGCGGAGCAGCGTCGCCCCCTCCGACGAGACTCGCACCTTCGGGCCGGGAGGCGGATAAGGCGCGATGTAGACCTCGCGGCGGCCGGTCTCGTCCGAGACGAAGGCGACGTAGCGGCCGTCCGGCGAGAAGCGCACCCGCGACTGCGTGAAGGTGGAAGCGTAGAGCGGCAGGGCGCGACGTGCTCCTTCGAGCTCCAGCGTCCAGGCCTCGAAATGGCCCGAGCTCCCCATGTAGCGCTCCACGTAGGCGAGGACCTTCCCGTCGGGAGAGACGTCCTGGGCCAGCTGGAAGCCCCTCTGCGGCAGCAGCGGCTCGTCCAGTCCGCTCGAAAGGTCACGCCGGCGCAGCCGGGGTCCGCCCCCGAGCGAGGCCGAATAGGCGATGGAGCGCCGGTCGGGAAGCCACACTCCTGCCACGTCGGAACGCGGCTCCGCGGTGATGCGGGTCTCGCCGCCTCGATCGCGATCGTGGACCCAGACGTCCAGCGTCCCGAAGGACGGCGCCGCGCGGTCGAACAGCAGTCGCCGTCCGTCGGGTGAGAGCGCGACGTCGAGATAGCGCCCCTCCTCCCCGAGAACCTGCTCGATGCGACCGCTTCTGCCGATGGCCAGGATCCGGCCCCGGTCCTCGCCAGCGTGAAACGCCAGCGAACCGGCCGAAGAGGCCGAGAACGCCGACGACCCGCTGGAGTACTGGTAGTCGACACCGGCGGCGATGGGCGTCGGCTCTCCGGAGAGACCAGCCGATCGCGGGTCGAAGCGCTGCGCCATGAGCGTGCCCTCCCGCACGTAGAGGAGCGCTCCGGAGGACAGCATCTGGACGTCGGAGGCGAACGGCCCGATCCGTCGCGGCGGTTTGCCGGCGGCACCGAGCATCAGGTCCCGGGTGCCGTCGTCGCGATGCGAGAGATAGAGGAAGCCACGCCCGTCCGGCAGGAAGCTCGGCCAGACGAGCCGCGTCTCTCCCTTGGCCTGGTCGGCCTTCACCGCGATTTCGGGGCGCGCGCCATTGGCCGCGGTGGAGGTGGATTCGATGGCGTCTCCGTCGATGGAAGCGAACACGATCCTGCCGTCGGCTCCCCACGAGCCGGCGTAGCCGGCGCCGGGACGGATGTCGCAGATCGGCAGGGCGGCGTCGCCTCCGTGCATCGCTACGCGCTTGAGCTTGCCCCCCGCGAAGAACGCCAGCCAGCGGCTGTCCGGCGACCAGAAGAGCGAGGTCGCACCCTCGGAACCCGGCAGCGGCCGCGCCTCGGCGGCCGCCAGCGGCCGCACGAAGACGCGAGAAGTATCGCTGCCGGAATAGAGCCGGTCGGGCGGCGCCGCTCCTTTCGGAAGGGCCACGAACGCGAGGTTCGTCCCGTCCGGGGAGAGCGCGAAGTAACGCGCCTCGATCCGCTGCCGGAAGACGTAGCCGGCCGGCGGCGGCACGTCGAACCGCACCGGAGCGCTCGTCGTCGGCTGGCGGCCCAGGCCCGCCCACAGCGCCGCGGTCGTGGCCGCCGCCGCCAGCAGCCACGGCAGGACGGCAGGCCTTCGCCGGCTCGGCGCGGCGACGGGGGACTCGTCCAGCTCCTCGAGCAGCAGCTGCACGTCCCGGGCCGACTGCCAGCGGCCGCCGGGATCCTTGGCGAGACAGACGCGCACCAGCCGGTCGAATGACTTGGGCAGCGACCGGACCACCGAGGACGGCGTCGGCGGCTCCTGCGAGAGGATGGCGCTGATGACCGTCGCCTGGCTGGTGCCGTGGAACGCCCGGCGGCCGGTGGCCATTTCGTAGAGCACGGCGCCGAGCGCGAAGATGTCCGAGCGCGCGTCGGCGGGCTTGCCCTCCAGCTGCTCGGGAGACATGTAGCCGAGGGTTCCGAGGATCGCTCCCTCCTGGGTGAGCTCGGAGGCTGTGGTGAGCGCGCTCCCCGCGCCGACCGGGGCCGGTGACCTGAGCAGGCGCGCCAATCCGAAGTCGAGCACCTTGGCGCCGGAGCCCGTCAACATGATGTTGCCCGGCTTGAGGTCGCGGTGCACCAGGCCCGAGCGGTGCGCCAGGTCGAGTGCGGCGGCGATCTCCATGCCGTGGCGGCGCACCATCTCGAGCGGCAGGGGCCCCCGCGCCAGGCGGTCCGCGAACGTTTCTCCTTCCAGGTACTCCATCACCAGGTAGGAGATCCGTGGATCGTGGTCCGACTCACCGACGTCGAAGATCGCGCAGACGTTGGGATGCGACAGCCGGGAGATCGCCCGCGCCTCCTGGCGCAGGCGTTGTCGTGCCTTCTCCGAGGAGGTGCGGTGCTCGGGGAGCACCTTGACTGCGACCGTGCGCTCCAGGCGGACGTCCCGCGCCCGGTACACCTCACCCATGCCGCCCGCACCGAGCGAGGCCTCGATCTCGTAGGGGCCCAGCCTCGTTCCCGGCGCGAGGCTCATGCCGGTGGATTATGGGTGGCTACGAGGTCTTCTTCTCGCGCTTGTACAGGTAGGCGGTATCCAGGCTGCGCACCCCGTCCTTGTCGCCGACCACGTACTTCGCGCCGCTCAGCATCGAGGCGCCGGCCGTCCTCCCCTTCGCGTCGACGCAGTAGAACGTCACGTTGAAGGCGGGCTCTCCCTTGGCGTTGCGGTGGCGCGGCACCCTGTGCGTCTTGTCGGCGATCCGCTTGAGGACCTCGAGGCAGGCCTCCTCGGGCGCCTTGCCCTGGCGCAGCAGCTCCACGACGGAATGCGACCCGCAGGTGATCAGGTTCGCCTCGCCGCGTCCCGTCGACCCGCAGGAGCCGACGCCCCCCTCGCTGTAGATGCCGGCGCCCACCACCGGCGAGTCCCCCAGCCGCCCCGGGACCTTGAAGAAGAGGCCGGAGGTCGTGGTCACGCCGACCAGCTCCCCCTTGCCGGTGCGGATCGACATGTGGATCGTCCCCTGAGGCCGGAAGTCCTCGTCGCCGTGCTCCTTGATGAACCACTTGATGTCGGGGTCCTCGGCTTCCCGGCCGGCCTCGATCCAGTCGTCGCGGTCGGAGAGGCGCTCGCGCCAGTAGAGCCAGATCTTCCGCGACCGCTCGGTCAGGAGCTCCTCCACCGGGAAGCCGTGCGCGGTCGCAAACTTCCGTGCCCCGGCCCCGACCAGGAAGACCCTGTCGGTGCGTTCCATGACCAGGCGGGCGACCTTCGACGGCGTCTTGCAGCCGGTCAGCGCGCCCACCGCGCCGGCCCTCATGGTGCGGCCGTCCATCACGCAGGCGTCGAGCTCCACCACCCCCTCCTCGTTGGGGATGCCGCCGTAGCCGACGGTCACGTCGTTGGGGTCGAGCTCGTTGATGTTCACGCCGGCGATCGCCGCGTCCAGCGGATCGCGCCCCCAGATGAGCGCCTGGCGCGCGGTCTTGGCGGCCTCCAGGCCGTTGCCGGAGGTGACGATCACATAGCCGTCGCCGGCGGCGTCCGCGCCGGCGGGCGCGGCGGCGGGCTGCTGGGCATCGGCCGGTCCGGCCTGAGGCAGGAGGGCGCCGGCTCCCGCCAGCGCCGCCGTGCCCAGGAAGCCGCGGCGGGAAGTGTCGGACATCTGCGCTTACTCCTCGGGGAGCTCGGTCTCTTCTTCGGCTGCCAGGACGCTGCCGGGCAGCAGGTACTTCAGCACCAGGTCTCCCATCCGTCCGGAGAAGACCGAACGGGTCAGGACCTCGTCGCAGCCCGCCTCCTCCCCCTTCTGCTGCAGGTCCTTGCGGACGTGCTCGTAGAAGGCGACGACCGGGATGCGCTTGGACTTGCCACTCTTCTTGAGCGCCTTGAGCGCGTCGAACGGTTCCTTGCGGCAGGACAGATCCACGAAGACGAGCCCGATGTTCTCGGGGTCGGCGCCGGAGAGCTCCCCGGGATCCGCGAGGAACGTCACCTTCCGCTGCGCCGAGGCCACCGCGTGCTCGATCTTCGTCCTCCAGAAGAGGTCGTCCACCAGGGCGAGGACGGTTCGATTCATGGAGAGGCCTCCTCAGGACGAATCCGCATCAGCGGTATGACCGAAACTGTGGCAAGTATAGCCAGGTAGCGGCTTCAGGAGGCATCGGCGTGCTGGAGCCCTGCTAGACTCCGCCCTTCTCGATCATCGACGCGGAGGGTGCGAATGGAGCACGGTGGCGGCGCGGAGTTCCGGCCCTACGTCCCGGCGGACAAGGACATCCCGGAGTTCACGTTCAAGGCGATCGCCCTCGGTTCGTTCTTCGGCATCCTGTTCGGCGCGGCCACCGTCTACCTGGCGCTGCGCGCCGGCCTGACGGTCTCGGCCTCGGTGCCGATTGCGGTGCTCTCCATCGCCGTCTTCAAGAAGCTCGGCAAGTCCACCATCCTCGAGAACAACATGGTGCAGACGATCGGCTCGGCCGGCGAGTCGGTGGCCGCCGGCGTCGTCTTCACCGTGCCGGCGCTGCTCTTCCTGGCCGACGGCGAGCAGTACTTCAAGTACGCGACGATCTTCATCCTGGCGGCCATCGGCGGGATCCTGGGCGTCCTCTTCATGATCCCGCTGCGGCAGGCGCTGATCGTCAAGGAGCACGGCAAGCTGCCCTACCCCGAGGGCACCGCCTGCGCCGACGTCCTGATCGCCGGCGAGCGCGGCGGCGACCTGGCGCGCATGGTCTTCAAGGGGGTCGGCGTCTCGATCCTCTACAAGTTCCTCTACGGCATCGTCGGGCTCTGGCGCGAGCAGGCCACCTGGTTCCGCACCGGCAAGGACGGGAAGATCCCCGACGCGACGCTGAGCTGCGACGTCACCCCGGAGTACCTGGGCCTCGGCTACATCATCGGGCCCAAGATCGCCGGCGAGCTGGCGTCCGGAGGCGTCCTCTCCTGGCTGGCGTTGATCCCGCTGATCTCGATCTTCGTCTCCGACCAGCGCTTGGTCGAGGACCTGACCAAGCTCGGGTTCTCGGAGGCCTGGCGCAACGGCCACTCGCACGCCGAGTGGATCTACCGCGCCTACGTGCGCTACATCGGCGCTGGGGCGGTGGCCTGCGCCGGCGTGATGACGCTCCTGAAGACGATGCCGACGATCATCGGCGCCTTCAAGGAATCGGTGAAGTCGTTCGGCGGCGGCGCCGGCGAGGTCAAGAAGGCCCGCACCGACGACGACCTCGGCATGGGCTGGGTGGTGGGCGGCTCGGTCATCCTGGCGCTCCTGATCGCGATCATCCCCGGCTTCCCGCACGGGCCGTTCCCCGGCTCGTTGCTGATGTCGCTCTTGGTGGTGGTCTTCGGGTTCTTCTTCGTGACCGTGGCCAGCCGGATCGTCGGCATCATCGGCACCTCCTCCAACCCGATCTCCGGCATGACGATCGCGACCCTGATGGGCACCTGCGTCGTCTTCGTGGTCGTCGGGCGCACCGGCGACATCTACCAGGCGGTGGCCCTCTGCGTGGGCGCGCTGGTCTGCATCGCGGCCGCCAACGCCGGCGCCACCTCGCAGGACCTCAAGACCGGCTACATCGTCGGGGCCACGCCGCGCCGGCAGCAGATCGGCTTCGTGATCGGCGTGCTGGTCTCCACGCTGGTCATCGGCGGCACGCTCTTCCTCCTCGACCGCACCTACCGCGGGGTCGAGGCGCACGGCATCGGCGGCTCGGCGCTGCCCGCCCCCCAGGCCACCCTGATGGCCACCATCATCAAGGGGCTGCTGGCGCAGAACCTCCCCTGGGCTCCGGTGCTGGTGGGCGTCTTCATGGCGTTCATGGCGCAGATGGCCGGCGCGCACGCGCTCTCCTGGGCGGTCGGCGCCTACCTGCCGCTCTCCACCACGTTTCCGATCTTCATCGGCGGGCAGATGAAGGCGCTGGCCGAGAAGCTCTCGCGCAAGAAGGAGGAGAGCGAGCTCTCCTCGGGGATGCTCTACGCCACCGGCCTGGTGGCCGGAGGCTCGCTGGGCGGCGTCCTCATTGCGGTGGTGGCCTTCGTGGGAGACGCGATCCTGCACATGGAGAACCCCACGCTGCTGGAGAAGCTCGACATCGGCGCCAAGCTCTACCCGGCGCTGAAGGACGGCATCGGCGGCGACGTGCTCTGCGCGCTGGTCTTCGCCGGACTGTGCTGGCTGTTGGTCGGCAACGCCCAGAAGAAGTTAGAGGCTTAGCTCTTTTTGACGAGCTCGTCAGACCGGGTCGCCGGAGACTTGGCGGAGGCGATCTCCGCGGTGCCGTAGGCACCGCACAAACGACTAAGCCGCCACGATGGAAGACGACCGGCCCTCATAGGAGAGGACGACCAGCGTCTGGTCGTCCTCGGGCGGGCGGTTGCGGGTGAAGCGCTTGACCGAGGAGAGGAGCGCGCTCTTGATCTCCTGGGCGCTCTTCCTCCCGCTCTCGGTCAGCACGCGCTCGAACCGCTCGAAGCCGAACGGCTCGCCGTTGTCGTCCACCGCCTCGATGAAGCCGTCGCTGTAGAGGATCAGCCGGTCGCCCGGCTCGAGGGCCGCAGTGATCTCGCGGAACGGCTCCCGCCGCCGGACCCCCAGCGGGAAGCCCCAGGCCGAGAGCGACTCCAGCCGCCCGCTCCCGGCCCGGAAGACGTAGGGGTCGAGGTGCCCGGCCGAGGCGAAGCGCAGCTCGCCGCTGTCGGTCTCCAGCAGCCCGTAGAAGAACGTCATCAGGATCCGCTTCGGCGCCGTCCTCAGGACGATGTCGTTCAGGACCTCCATCACCCGCGCTGGCGAAGAATCGTGGCCGACCTGCACCAGCAGCGCCGCCTTGGCCATCGCCATCACGATGCCGCTGGTGAGCCCGTGGCCGGAGACGTCCCCGAAGGCCAGCCCGAGGCGCCCGTCCGGCATCAGCAGGAAGTCGAAGTAGTCGCCGCCGATCTCGGTGGCGGCCCGGTAGTGGGAGGCGACCTCGGCACCCGGCAGCGCCGGGTCCGCGAGCGGCAGGAGCGCGGCCTGGATCCGGTTGGCGGCGTCGATCTCGGCCTTCACCCGCTCTCGCTCGACGATCCTCTTCACATGCGGCGCCAGGTCCTCGCTGAGATAGACGACCTCGCGCCCCGATGTCAGGCCCAGGAGGCCGACTCCCAGCAACCCGACCAGCGGCAGCGCCATGGCGACGAAGGCCTGGCGCGCGGCCGAGCCCTCGAACGCCGCCGCCATCGGCAGCGCGTTCAGGACCAGCGAGCCGGTGAAGATCGCCACCGCTGAGGCCAGCACGTCGGCGGAGAGGAAGACCGCGACCACCGCGGCGACGCCACCGAACCCGAGGAGGAGCGCCAGCTGGGGTGGGCGGACCTCGGGACGGCAGATCTCCAGCAATGAGCCGACGGCCAGCGACGCGGCGATCCCGAGGGGCAGCAGCCGCCGACGGTGGGTCCAGGCGAGGATCGCCATCAGGGCGACCACGGAGCCGGCCACTGCGTGCAGCGCGGCCATGGGGATGAAGGCCCACGGCCCACCGAGCGCGCTCAGACCGTAGACCTGGACGTTGCCGAGCTCCGGCGCCGCCCAGCCCATCCAGAGAGCCAGCACCGGCAGCAGCAGGCCCGCCGCGGCGACGGCGGGAGCGGCCAGGACGCCGGTCACCAGCGAGCCGCCGACCGTGCGGTTGCGGAAGTCGCGCCGCAGCAGCGCGTCGAAGGAGGCCAGCTTCTCTCCCCAGCGCTCGCGGGCGTCGCTCTCGCCCACCGCGAACGCCATGAAGACCAGCGCCGCCAGCGGGATGTCGTAGAAGAGGAACTTGAAGCCGATCATCGAGACGGCGGTGGTCGGCGCGTCCAGCCCGCCCATCTGGTTGCCGAAGGAGGCGCTCGGCATGACCAGCGCGTCGTAGACCAGGGACAGCGCGATCACCGCGCCGAAGAGCAGCGCTCCGGTGCCGATGCCGACCTCGCCGGCGTGGTACTTGCGGAGGAAGCGCACCAGGCCGACCGCCAGGAGCGCGAAGATGATGCCGAAGGCCAGGAACTCCGAGGCGATGCTGGAGCCGATCTCGGACCGGAACGGCACGCCGCTGGTGTACTCCTCGAAGAGCTCCCACCCCGCCAGGCGCTCGCCGGCGAAGTGCACCGCCAGGTAGCAGGCGATGCCGGGCGAGAGGGAGCTGGGCACGCGGTAGCGGAAGACGTGGTCGGTGCGGGCGCCCTGGACGTAGGGCCGCACCGACTCGAGCTCCGGCGCCGGCGCGCCCGGGAAGGGCCGGCCGCGGACGAAGGAGCTGGCCGCGGTGCGCAGCTCGTCGCCGTTCAGCGAGGCTCCCTTCTCCTCGGGTCGCAGCAGCCGGCGAGCGCCGACGACCTCCCCCCGCGGCCCGACCAGCACATAGCCGTACTCCGGCCGCTTCTCCTCGCTGCGGCGGAAGTAGGTGACCCGGAACGTCCCGAGGCGAGGGCCCAGCACCGGATCCCCCTGCGCCGTGCGCCAGCGCGCCCGATCGGCGCCGAGCTCCTTGAGGAGGATCGGGGAGCTCCGCCAGTTGACCAGCGTCCAGGCCCGGTCGACGGGAATGCCCAGCCGGCGCGCCTCCTGGTCGGCGATGCGCCGGACAGTGCCGCGGGTGATCGAGAGCCCGCGGGGCAGGAAGCTGTCGTAGACCGGAAGCAGCAGGGTGAGCGCCGCGATACCGGCCACCAGGGAGAGGGCGATCGCAGCTCGCCTGCTCATGGCGTCCTCGAATGATACGGACGCGCCGGTCAGCGGTTCTCGCGGGCCTCCATCATCGGCAGCAGCGTCGCCTCCAGCTTCCGGAAGAGCGCCGCGGTGGCTTCCACGTCCCGCCGGCAGTAGGCCAGCACGTCCCGCAGCCTTCCCGCCTCGTAGGCCGGGCCCACCGCGTAGCCGTGCATCTCGGCCGACTTCGGCGAGGGGATCCCGAAGGCCATGCAGGCGGCGTGCAGCGACGGGCGTTGCTGCAGCACACCCATGAAGGTGAGCACCTCCAGCAGGTCGACGTGCTCCTTCAGCGAGTAGCGGTAGCCGGCCAGGTTCTTCAACGGCCGGATGCCGTGGATGGCGCTGCGCACCGACAGGAAGGGCCCGTCGAAGCCGCGGCCGTTGAAGGAGACGAAGCGCTCGAACTTCGCCATCACCTCCCAGAAGTCGCGCAGCATCTCCGGTTCGCTGCAGCCGATCTCCTCGAAGAGGCCGTCGCTCGAGCGCTCGCCGCCGCGCGAGGGGTCCTCGTACCAGACCTTCCCCTGCCCGGAGTCGGGGTTCAGCATGGCGATCACCACGATCTTGGCGGCATAGGGGGAGAGCGACCGCCAGGCCTTGCGGCGCCGGTAGTCGGCGCCGCCGGTGGCGCCGCGGGTGATGGAGGCGCGCTGCATCGGGTCGATGTCGAGCCAGGGCAGCCCCACCGTCTCGATGTCGAAGACGACGGTCTTCATGGCGTCGGGGCCAGGCGCGAGGTGAGCCAGCCCAGCACCTCGTCCCAGGCGGCGGGGTGCGCGGTGAAGAGCCCCAGGTTGTGTCCCGCGCCGGGGTAGACGACCGTCTTCCTGGGCTCCTCGCCGGCGGCGGCCTCGAGCATCCGCGCCGACTCCGCGCGCCCGGTGTCCTGCTCGGCGGCCAGCACCAGCAGACCGCGCGGTTTCGTCGGGAGCGTGCCGGCCAGCGCGCCCAGGCGCTCGGTGTTGGCGGAGACAGCCACGCCGGCGTCGGCCCAGCGCGACGCGGTCGCCAGGACCGCCAGGTTGCCCCCCAGCGAGAGGCCGAGGACGCCGACGCGCGGGGCCCGGGACTTCAGCCAGCGGCAGGCGGCGGAGACGTCGACCGGAAAGCCGCCGGGGCTCGTCAGCAGGCGCGGCGAGAGCTTCACGACGGCTCCGGACGTCTTGCGGGTCGACTCGCCGTGGCCGCGCAGGTCGAGCGCCAGGGTCGCCAGGCCACGCGCGGTGAGGGTAAAGGCCACGTCGTCCCAGGTCCGGCGGTCGCGGGAGAAGTCGTGCAGCAGCAGGACCGCCGGAGCCTGCGGGTCGTTCGGTGCCGGCCGCCAGCTCGCGGCCAGCACCACGCCGTCGGACGTCGTGAACGTCACCTTGCTGGGGTCGTGCGGCCGGGGCACCGCCGGCGGCTCCGGCTGCTTGGCGGTGGCGCGGGCGCGCTTCCTCTTTTTCTTGGCGGCCTCGGCCGGCGCCGCCAGGACGAGGACGGCGGTCATGGCCGCCGCTATCGAGACGGTCAGCAGAGCGGGTCGCCGGAGACTTGGCGGAGGCGATCTCCGCGGTGCCGCAGGCGCCGCTTCATGGCTAAGCCGGAGACTTGGCGGAGGCGATCTCCGCGGTGCCGCAGGCACCGCCTCATGGCTAAGCCGGAGACTTGGCGGAGGCGATCTCCGCGGCGCTGTCAGGCGCCGCATCAAACGATAGCCAGGCTCGTCTCGACACGGTCGGAAAAGAGCACCGTGTCGTGGAAGTAATGGACCAGGAGGAAGGAGAGCACCACCGAGTAGTAGCACTGCTCGGTGGGGAGCTTGAGTCCCATGGTGAGCCCGAGGATCAGCACGCCCGCGCCGGTGGTCAGGAGGATGTTCCAGCCGTAGTAGCGCAGGAAGCGGTCGGGGCGCGCCATCTGCTTCACGAAGGATGCCGTGACCGATCCCGCCGACTGCCCCTGGTTCAGCGCCAGGAACGTCAGGCCGAGGTACTGGAAGGAGTGCCAGGCGTTGAAGCCCTGGAACGAGACCGAGAGCTCGTGGAAGAGCGGCACCACGAAGCCGACGATGATGGTGGAGCCCATGAAGTAGAAGTACGGCTTGGGGATCTGCCCGGCGCGGTACTGGTTCCAGCTGCGGACCACCCAGGTCGCCAGCAGCGCCGCGGTCCCGAAGGCGAACGCCCTGGGCACCCACGCCTGCTTCAGGAACTCGGGGAAGAAGATCCGGTACCCCGAGATCACGAACGTCCCCTCGACGAAGCGGTAGATCGACAGCGTGTAGAGCGACGAGAGCACCACCGCGAAGTCGAACCACTTCTCCCAGGGCCGGTAGTGGCCGCCGCGGGCCCGGTACTGGCCGGCGATGTACGAGGCCTGGTCGCAGATGTGGATCGACGCCCAGAAGAAGAAGAAGGAGAGGAGGCCCTGGAAGGCGAAGACGGAAGCGGTGACGACCGCCGCCGGCACGGCGAAGACCGGGAACCAGGCCAGCAGCGGGTGGCGGTTGCGGAAGCGCGGCTCCATCACGGTTCGCAGGAAGGTGGCGTACATGTGCGGGCCGCCGATCATCAGGGTGACCAGGATGTCGACGCCGGTGGCACCCACCCTCCAGAACGTGTGGGCGAGCGGCGGAATGGCCACCAGGACCGCTGACAACGTGAGCCAGCCCAGGTCCCACCTCTGGCCCGCGATCCATTCAGGACGCGGTGTGGCCTGCTGTTGTGCCATCGCGCTCAATACGTCCTCCAAGGGAGCCCGGACGGCCGGGAGCATAGCAAAGCGATCTGTCCCGTCCCTGATACGCACGAAGTCCTCTCAGGGTCCTACAATCCTTGGAGATATGGGCGGTCTCTCTCTCCCCGCCGTCTCCGATACGTCGGTCGACCCGTCGCTGGACCTGGTGGCCGAGATCCGCCGGCTGAAGGCCGAGCGCCAGGCGGTCATCCTCGCCCATTACTACCAGGAATCCGACATCCAGGACGTTGCCGACTTCGTGGGCGATTCGCTGGAGCTGGCGCGCCGCGGCACACAGGTGAAGGAGCCGGTCATCGCCTTCTGCGGCGTCCACTTCATGGCCGAGACGGCCAAGATCCTGAACCCGGAGAAGACCGTCGTGGTGCCCGACCTCGCGGCCGGCTGCTCGCTGGCCGACGGCTGCCCGGCGCCGCTCTTCGCCGAGTGGCTGAAGCGCTACCCCGGCCACACCGTGATCAGCTACATCAACTGCTCGGCCGGCGTGAAGGCGCTCTCGGACGTCATCTGCACCTCCTCGTCCGCGGAGGTGATCCTCAAGCAGATCCCCGACCCGGTGGTCTTCGCCCCCGACCGCAACCTGGCGGCCTGGCTGGAGAAGAAGCTCAACCGCAAGTTCGTGGTCTGGCCGGGCACCTGCATCGTGCACGAGACCTTCTCCGAGAAGAAGCTCATCGACCTGATGGTGCGGAACCCGCAGGCGGTGGTCATCGCCCACCCGGAGTGCGAGGAGCGGATCCTCCAGCACGCCGCCTTCGTCGGGTCCACCTCGGCGCTGCTGAGGCACGTGGCCGAGTCGCCGCAGCGCTCCTTCATCGTGGCCACCGAGGAGGGGATCCTCCACCAGATGCGCCGCGCCGCACCCGACAAGGAGCTGATCCCGGCGCCGCCCGACGAGAACTGCGCCTGCAACACCTGCCCGCACATGAAGCGGAACACGCTCGAGAAGGTCTACCTCTGCCTGCGGGACCTGAAGCCGCGCCTCGAGGTGGACGAGACGACGCGCCTCCTCGCCAAGCGCTCCATCGACCGGATGCTGGAGATGACCAAGGGATTGGTCTTGCAGCCGGTCGGCGGCAGGACTTAGCGCCCATCAGGTAGAGTCGCCGGCCGTGAACCGGCGCGGAGTCCTGGGACCGCTCCTCTGGGGTGGAGTAGTGCTGGGCCTCGGGCTCTGGCTGGCGATCCGGACGCTGCCGGAGTGGCGCCCGCCGCCGCGGGCCGACAGCGCGCTGGTGCGCATCGCCGGCGCCGAGATGGAAGCGGCCGGCGCGCACCTGCGCTCGGCCAAGGTGCAGCTCGGCTCCTCGCCGTTCTCCGGCGCCTACGACCGCGCCTTCCGCCTGCTCGGGCCGGCTGCCGCGGACTACCTGTACGAACGGAGCGACGCCGTGGCCCGGTGCGTGGAGGGGACGCTGGAGGTGCCCGGGGTGGCGTCCGGCGGCGTGACGCTCGCCTTCGACGCCGGGGGCCGGCTACGCGGCCTCGAGTGGTGGCCGGCGGGCGCGCCGTTCCGGCCGGCGCAGGCCAGCGAGGCGGAACGGGAGGCGCGCAGGGCGTTCGTCGCGCGGCTCGAGGAGAGGCTGCGCGGGCCCGACGCCTTCGTGGGAGCCGACGCCACGCCTCCGCCGGTCGAGGGGCCGATACTGAGGCGGCCGCTGGCGCCTCGCGCCGGGGCTCCCGCCGAGGCGGTCGTGCGGCTCGACAATCCCAACTCCACGCTGCAGGTCTATCGCACGCTGCACGACCCGTCGCGCGCCGCCGAGACTCCCTTGCGCCTGACGAAGATCGTGCCGGCGCTGCTCCTCGTGCTGCTGGTCGGGGTGCTCTTCCTGGTGCTGCTGGTGCGGCGGCGGATCGGCCCGCGAATCGCCTATGGCGTCGCCGCGCTGGCGCTGATCTCGCTGTCGGTCGGCGGCATCGGATCCGAGCACGCTTACGGAGGGGTGTTCACCTACACGATGCTGGTTCTCTATCACCTGTTCCTGGTGGTCTACCTGGCGGTCCTCTGGATGGTGGCCGAGTCGCTGCTGCGCAACACCGTGGCCGGCTTCACCACCAGCCTCGACGCAATCGGCTACGGCCGGCTCGGGCCGCGCGCCGGCAGGGCGATCCTGGCCGGCCTCGGGATGGGCGCCTTCATCGCCGGCCTGCGCCTCCTGGGCTCGGCGCTGGCGGCGCGGCTGGCCGGCGCGTCGGTGCACCCCACCGGAGGGGCCTTCCCCATCCCGCCCTTCTCCGACAACCGCAGCCCGCTGTTCGAGGGCGCCTTCCTGGCCGCGCTGCTGGTGCTGGGCATCGCGCTCCTGCGCGGGGTGATGCAGAAGCAGCGCGCCGAGGTGCTGGCGGCGGTCCTCTTCGCCCTCTACACGTCGCTCTGGGCCCCGGTCGCCCCGTGGGGCGCGGCCTTCGCTCTGACGCTGGGGGTCGCCACCGCACTCCTCTTCGTCTTCCAGCGCTACGGACTGGCCTCGCTGCTGGTGGCCGCGATGTCGGCGGCGCTCCTGCGCGACACGCTGGCGGCGGTGCGCCTGGCTCCGCACGCGCTCGCCGCGCTGCTGGCCGGCACGCTCTCGCTGCTGGCGCTGGCCATCGCCGGCGCGGTGGCCATCCGCCGTCCGGAGCGGGAGGAGGAAGGGCGGATCGAGGCGCCCGAGTACCTGCGCCGCATCGAGAACGAGCACCGCGTGAAGCACGAGATGGATCTCCTCTCCCGGATGCAGCTGGCGCTGCTGCCCGAGAAGCCCCCGGCGGTCCCGGGGCTGGACCTCGCGGTGCGCACCGTCCTGGCCACCGAGGCCGGAGGCGATCTCTACGACTTCGTGGTCGAGCCCACCGGCGCGCTCTGGATCGCCGCCGGCGACGTCTCCGGGCACGGCTACTCCTGCGGCATCCAGCATGCGATGGTGAAGGCCGCCTTCATGAGCCTGGCCCGCGACGGCCGCACGCCGGCACAGGTGCTGATGGAGATCGAGCGCGTGCTCCGCTCGGCCGGCAAGACGCGCCTCTTCACCAGCCTCACGCTGCTGCGGATCGACCCGGCAACCGGACGCGGGCTGCTGGCCAACGCCGGCCACCCCTACCCGCTGCTGCTCGAGAACGGCAGCTGCCGCGAGATCCCGGCGCCCGGGCTGCCGCTGGGGCAGGGTCCGCCGCGCCGCTACGAGGACCAGCCGATCGAGCTGGCGCCCGGAGCCATCCTGGTGATCGCCTCCGACGGACTCTACGAGGGGACCGACCGCTTCGACGCGCAGTACGGCTTCGACCGCCCCAGCCAGGTGCTCACCAGCGTCGGGCTCTTCCGACGGCCGGCGGAGGCGATCCTGGAGGCGATCACCGCCGACTGGCGCCTGCACGTCGGCGACGGCCCACCCTCGGACGACACCACGGTCGTGGTGGTGAAGCGCCCCAACCTCTTCGCATGAGAGGAGCGCCTCTCGACGGAGTGCTGGTGCTCGACCTGTCTCGCGTGCTGGCGGGACCGCTGGCGACCATGGTCCTGGCCGATCTCGGCGCGCGGGTGATCAAGGTGGAGGACCCGCGCGGCGGCGACGCCACGCGTCGCTGGAGCCCGCCGGCGTTCGACGGCGAGGCCTCCTACTACCTCTCCTGCAACCGCCGCAAGGAATCGGTCGCCGCGGACCTGGCCACGCCGGACGGCGCCCAGCTGGTGCGTGGCCTGGCGCGCCGCGCCGACGTCGTCGTGGAGAACTTCCTGCCGGGAACGCTCGAGAGCTGGGACCTTTCGCTCGACTCGCTGCGTGCCGAGAACCCGCGCCTGGTGGCCTGCACGATCTCCGGCTACGGAGAGGTCGGCCCGCTGGCCGGCGAGCCCGGCTTCGACCTTCTGGCCCAGGGGGAGGCGGGGCTGATGTCGATCACCGGTCCCGACGGCGGCGATCCGCACAAGGTCGGCGTCGCGCTCTCGGACGTCCTCACCGGCTGGGCGGCGGCCACGGCGATCGTGGCGGCGCTGCGTGCCCGCGACCGCGACGGCGTCGGCTGCCACGTGAAGACCGACCTCTTCTCGGCGACGCTGGCGGGGCTGGTGAACGTGGCTCAGGGCTGCCTGGTCACCGGGCGGGAGGCGGGGCGCTACGGAAACGGCCACCCCTCCATCGAGCCCTACCGGCCGTTCCGCGCGCGCGACGGGATGTTCCTGGTGGGCGCCGCCACCGATCGCCAGTTCGCCGCCCTCTGCGGCGAGGTGCTGCGGCGCCCGGAGCTGGCCGGCGACCCGCGCTTCGCCACCAACACGGCGCGGGTCGAGAACCGCGTCGCGCTGGTGAGCGTCCTCGGCGAGCTTCTGGCCGAAGGCGACCGCGCCGAGTGGATCGCGCGCTGCCGTCGCGCCGGCGTGCCGGCCGGTCCCATCAACGGCGTCCTCGAGGCGCTCACCTCGGCGCAGGCGGCGGCGCTGGGGAGCGTGCTCACGGTCGAGCGCGCCGGTCACGAGCCGCTGCCGACGGTGCACCCGCCGTTCCGATTCACGGAGCTGGAGGAGCCGCCGGCCACCGCGCCGCCGCGCCTCGACGAGGACGGTGAATCGATCCGCCGTCTCGTGGCACCATCGGGGTGAGATGAAAGTCGCGTTCATCGGCACCCACGGGGTGGGCAAGACGACCCTCTGCTACGACCTGGCCGCCTACCTCAAGAAGCGGGACGTGACGGTGGAGCTGGTGCGCGAGGTGGCGCGCGAGTGCCCGCTGCCGATCAACCGCGAGACCACCTTCCCGGCGCAGGCCTGGATCCTCCACACGCAGATGGCCTGGGAGCTCCAGGCCGAGGCGAAGTCGGAGGTGGTGATTTGCGACCGCGCCGCGCTCGACAACTTCTGCTACATGAAGCGCGCCGGCGACGGTGGCGCGCACGAGAAGGCGCTGGAGACGCTGGTCTGCTCCTGGATGTCGACCTATCACCTGCTGGTGAAGGTCCCCATCGTCGGCACGCTGCGCTATGACGGCGTGCGCGACACCGACATCGCCTTCCAGCGCGACGTGGACGAGCTCGTCGGGCGGACGCTGGAAGACTGGAATGTTGGGTACGTGTCGCTCTCGGGCTCGAGCAGGGATGGCTGGCTCGAGGTTGTCCTGGACCGTTTGATGCCAATCCTGCGCCCCCAGGAATTGCTGTTCGACGAGAGCGTGTGAAGCCGGGACACCACATAGAGATGTGAACGGCAGGGGGTGCGGGGGGCCGCCGTCCAGCCGCCGAAGGCGGCCAAGGCCCCCCGCCTCACTCGCTGTCAAACCCCGTCAAACCCCGGCAAACCCCTGTCAAACCCCGGCTGGTCGCGTCAGCGCCGACTCGCGCAACGAGCTTTTCAGGGCTGTGACGGCGGCGTCCGCCGGCGACGCCTCGGTTGCCGAGCCGGCCAGCTTCTCGGAGAGCAGCACCGTCAGCAGCGCCTCGAAGGCGTTGCCGCCGTGGCTGCCATTGCCGTTGCCGTCGTTCGAGACGAGGACGCGCGGGACCAGCTCGATACCGGACTTCTCGACCGCCTCGGCGAAGCGGCTCATGACCTGCTGGGTCACCTGGTACTGCGGGCCGCCGTAGGCGCGCACCTGCTCCTCGGCGGCGATCGCCTGGGCGATGCCGACGCGGGTGATGCGCTCGGCGTCGGCGTCGGCCAGCGCGCGGATGCGGGCGGCCTCCTGCAGCGAGCGCTGGTACTCGGCCTTGCCCTGGTTGCCCTGCACGGTGATGGCGATCTCGCTCTCGGTCAGCGCCTGCTGCTGCTGCGCCCGCGCCTCGGCCTCCTTCAGCTCGCGCTGCTTGACGGCGGCGCGCTCCTGGCGGGCGTAGGTCTCCACCTGCTCCTCGGCGATCTGCCTGGCGCGGAGCTGCGACAGGATCTCCTCGATGCGGCTGCCGCTGTTGGTGATGGAGGTCGGCGTGCCGATCAGCACCTCCTCCAGCTCCAGGTTGTAGTGCGCGAACTTCTCCTTCATCTGCTGGCCGGCCAGCTCCTGGATGGCCGCGCGGTCCTGCAGGAGCTGGATCAGCGTCCGGGTCTGGGCGATGTTCTTGAAGTAGGCCGAGACCATCGGGTCCAGCGTCTGCTCGACCAGCTTCTTGATGTCGCCGAAGCGCTGGGTGACCAGCGGCGCCTTGCGGTAGTCGATGTGCAGCACCACCGAAAGCGGCAACGACGGCTCGAAGGCGTCCTTGGTGATGAGCGCGACCTCGCTGAGGTTCTCGTCGAAGTGGTGCGGGCCGTGCTCGGAGCGGATCCACTTCAGGATGAAGTTCGTGGTGGGCACCATCACCACCTTGCCGGCGGAGGTGTTGAAGGCGTACTTGCCGGGCAGCAACGCCTCGCTCCAGACGCCGCGGCGGCCGGACGAGACCAGCTCGCCGTGCTTGTAGTCCGTGCCGGAGAGGTCGGCGCCGGTCTTGCCGACGTAGGAGACGACGACGCCGACGTGGCCGACCTCGACGACCGTCTTGGGGACAGTCTCCACCGTCGCGAAGAGGCGGTTGATGTAGTAGGTGCCCTCCAGCAGCACCTGCAGCTGGCGGCCGCGCAGGCCGCCGGCGCGCAGGAAGCGCTCCGGCTCCTGGAAGTTGTTGTGATAGGTCGGGGTGTGGGCCGGGTCGTCGCCGACGGTGGGCGCGATGATCTGCCCCTCCGGCAGCGAGGGACCCTCGTGCACGGTGACCACGCCCAGCAGGTCGTCGGTGCCCTTCAGCACGACCGGCGTGAAGCCCTGCCGCTCGGAGATGAGCTGGGCCATCCGCTTCACGGTCTCCCCTTCGCCGTGGTCCAGCACGAGGTGGTAGAGCGTGGCGTCGGTGAGGACGATGAACTGCGCCAGGTTGATGGCATAGGTGCCCTCGCGGAGGATCTGGCGCTGCGGCCCGCGCTGGCCCCCCTTGGCCAGGAACGCCGCGGTGTCCTGGAAGTCGGCGGCGCTCACGTTGCCGCCCAGCGTCTGGGTCGGGGAGAGCGGCTGGCCGTCGCGCGCGAAGACGTAGCCGATGCGCCCCTGCGGGATCGTCACCAGCGGCAGCACGTGGACGCGGTGGACCAGGCGCGGCAGCACGTGCCAGCCGCCGCGCAGCACCTGCGGCTGGAAGCCGGCCTCGCCATGGAGCGCGATGAACCCGGAGGTGACCGAGCCGTGGCGGCTGGCCAGCTTCTCGACGACGCCGATGCGGTTGTTCGGGATGTAGCGGACGAAGAGGTAGAGGAGGACCAGGGCCACGGCGAAGCCGTAGGCGAGGTAGCTGAGCACGGAAGACCACTCCTTGGCGCCGTTGTGGGCGCTCACTCACACGATGCGTTTCTTGGGAAAGCGATCGCTGGAGAGTGATCTAGGGAGGGGTGCAGGGAAGGGTCATCGGGGTGTCCGTGGGGATAATTTGGTCCCTCCGGACACCCCTGTCAAGAAGACGGCCGTAAGTGCTGGCCCTTCAGTCCTCAGCCTTTCTTCCAGATCTCGAAGCTGACCTTGAACTTCTTGGCTTCCTTGAAGTGGCGCGTCTTCATCTTCATGAACATCTTGTTGGTGTCTTCGATCTTCCCCTTGTCGAGCGTGGCGGTGCGGTCGTTGTCCCCCCACGGCTTGCCGTCCTTCTCCTTGCCGTTCTCGACGGTCACCACGTACTTGCACTTGTAGTCGTGGTCCTCGTCGCGGTTGGAGTAGGTGAACTCCACCACCACCGTGTGGGTGTCGTTGAGGTCCTTCTCGGCCTTCTCGAAGTCGTCGGGGTCGGGGAAGTTGCGCAGCTTCACCGACTCGATGGTGACGTCCTTGAACTTGACGCCGATCTTGTGCTCCTCGTCGTCCAGCGGGAACGTCTTCTCGAACTTCTGGCTCTCGCCGGCCAGGGCGCTGCCGGCGAGGAGGAGGGCGGCGACGAAACAGAGCGCGGTGCGGACGGACCTCATGGGTGGCCTCCTTGAATTGCGAATTCTAGTGCGCCAAGATCCGCCCGCCTTCATGCGAGCCGGCATCCTGCGGCTGGCGACCGCCGCCTTTCTGATGTGGCCATGCGTCTCCGCGGCGCAGGGGCCGGTGGTGGGGCGGTTCGCGCGTGCCAAGGTCGAGCTGGCGACCTGCGACGGACAGAGCGACAAGGCGGAGACGCTCGCCCCGAACGGGTCGGTGACCTTCGCCGTCAACTGCCTCGGCGTCGTCTCCCGCGTGACGCTGGCCCTCGATCTGCCGTCGGCCACGCCGGCGCTCCAGGATCCGTCCCTCTCCTTCTCGCGCTTCGTCACGCCGCTGCGCGTCGGTCTCACCCAGACCGTGACCTGGACCTCGCCGACGACGCCCGGAGCGCCGCCGAAGCCGTATTTCCTCGACCTCGGCGTCAGCGGCCCCAGTGGCTGCTCGGACTTCCAGAAGAACCCTGACCTCGCGGCCGGCACCCACACGCGGCAGCAGCGCCTCGCCTGCGACGACCCGGACACGCAGCGCCTGGGCGCGGGAGAGAGCGAGGCCGGCTCCTTCGGCGGCGGCTTCAGCGCCACCTACACCGCGAGCGTCAACTTCACGGTGCGTTACTACTACGTCTACCAGGCGCAGGGGGCCGACCTGCAGGTCACCGTCGACGCGCCGGCCGAGGTGGTCGGGGCGTCGGCGCCCTTCCAGATCCACGTGCGCAACGCGGGCCCGGAGACGGCGCAGAGCCCGCTGCTCACGCTCTACTACTTCGGTGCCGGGACTCTCAGCGGGACCACGTGTCTCGAGAAGGTGACGAGCCCCCTGACGACGTGCCGGTTCGCGCCGCTGCCGGCAGGCGGCACGGCGGAATTCACCTTTGCGCTGAGCCCCTATGACAACGACCGCCTTTTCCCGCTCAACCTCCAGGCTGCCGTGTCCTCGGCCACGGCCGACCCGGCAGGGCTCAACAACACGGCGAACGCCACCGTCTTCTACAGTCCCGATTGCGGCAACGATCTCCTGTCCTGCGCGTTCGCCGCCTTCAGCATCCCCGCCTGCCGCGACGGCCGGCCCTCGCCGCTGGCGGTCGTCTCCAGCATCTTCGTGGACCTGGCCTCGCTCTACCGCCTCCGCGACGAGGTGTTCGCCCGAAGCCCCGCCGGGCGCCGCTACACGCAGCTCTTCTACGGCTACTCGCCCGAGGTGGCGCGGCTTCTCCTCACCGACGCCTCGTTCCGCGCGGTCTTCGGCAATGGCCTCGAAGCCTGGAGGGAGAACGTGAAGGCGCTGGTCGAAGGGCGCGGCGCCAGCGCCGTCCTGACCCAGGCGCAGGTCGACGCTCTGCTGGCCGTCCTCCAGCGGCTGGAGACCCAGGGCAGCCCCGAGCTCCGCGCGGTGATCGCGCGCGAGAAGGCGCTGCTCGATCTGCCGAGCCTGGTGGGCAAGACGATGAGCGCCGCCCTGGCGCGGCAGCAGGGCACGGCGCCGGCCTCGGTGACGATCCCGGCGGCCGCCTCCATCCACGGCGTCGGCTCCTCGTTCTTCCACTCCGACCTTCGGGTCTTCAATCCCTCGGCGTCGGCCACGGTGGCGGTGGTGGCGCGCTACCGCTGCTTCGCGGGGCCGTGCCCCACCTCGGCCGAGAAGACGTTTTCGGTGCGCCCGCGCGAGATGGCCGTGCACGACGACGTGATCGCCGGGCTCTTCGGCGCCCCGGAGACCGCGGGGGCCGTCGAGCTGACCGGCGAGGTCCTCGCCGAGAGCCGCGTCTACACGCCGTCGCGCCCGGCGCCCACCACCGGGGCGGACGTCCCCGGCCTCTCGTCCGACGAGGCGTACGTGGAATCGCTCCTCACCTCGCTGTCGCGCAGCGCCGACGGCAGCCGCGGCTTCCGCACCAACGCCGGCGCCTACAACCCGAACGACCAGGAGGTCGGCTTCACCATCTCCCTCTTCCGCGCCGGCGGCACGCCGCTCGGGCAAGTGTCGCGCACGCTCCCGGCGAGGTCGGCCACGCAGGTGAACGACGTCTTCGCCGCGGCCGGCGTCTCCGAGGACGTGGCCGACGGCTACGCGCTGGTGAAGTCTGAAGGGGGGCGCCCTCTCTTCGCCTACGCCACGGTGATCGACAACCAGTCGCAGGATTCGGTCTTCGTGAAGGGGCGGAGCGCGGCCGGCACCGAGCCGTTCGCACTGACCATCCCGGCCGCGGCGTCGATCCACGGCGTGGGCACGTCGTTCTTCCACTCCGACCTCCGCCTGTTCAACCCGGCACCGGTGGCCGGCCAGGTGCTGGCCACCTACCGCTGCTTCACCGGCCCCTGCCCGGAGCCGGCGATGAAGACGATCCCGGTGGGACCCCGAGAGATGAAGGTGCTGGACGACGCGGTGGCGGGGCTCTTCGGCGCGCCGGAGACGGCCGGAGCGGTCGAGCTCGCCGGCAACGTGGCCGCCGACAGCCGCGTCTACACCCCGTCACGCCCCGACCCCACGACCGGTACCGGCGTGCCCGGGCTGGCGGCTGTGGAGGCCACCACCGAGGCGGTCCTGCTCGCGCTGTCGCACAGCGCCGACCGCTCCGTCGGCTCGCGGACCAACGTGGGGATCTTCAACCCCGACTTCCGCGATCACGAGATCGCGATCTCGTTGCGGCGCCCCGACGGGACCGAGCTCGCCAGGCTCACCCGCAGCGTGCCGGCCAAGACCTCGGTGCAGGTGAACGACGTCTTCGGCGCTGCCGGGGTGGCGTCCGACGTCCCGGCGGCCTACGCGCTGGTCTCCGGTGACGGGAGCCGCGCGTTCTTCGCCTACGCCACCGTCATCGACAACCAGTCGCAGGACCCGGTCTTCGTGAAGGGGCGCGCGCTCCGGCCCTAGTGACCCGTCAGCCTCTCGTAGACGGTCAGGAGCGCCTGGGTGCCGTCGTCGCCGCGCCCCTGCGCCTCCAGCGAGCCGAGGAGCTGGTGGACGAGCGCCACGCCCGGCAGCGGCACACCGCTCTCCCGCGCGGTGCGCAGCACGATGGCGAGGTCCTTCTGCTGGTGGCGCACCGCGAAGGCCGGCTTGAAGTCGCGGGCCAGCATCTTCCGGCCCAGCACTTCCAGCGCCCAGGAGTTCGCCGCGCCGGCGGTCAGCGCCTCGTGCAGCGCCTCGAGCGGCAGCCCGGCGCGCGCCGCGAAGGCGAGCGCCTCGGAGACCGCCATGAGGTTGTTGGCGACCAGGATCTGGTTGGCGGCCTTGCCGAGCTGCCCGGCGCCCGAGGGGCCGAGGTGGGTGACGCGCTTGCCCATCGCCGCGAAGACCGGCCGCGCCTTCTCGAGCGCCTCCGGCTCGCCGCCCACGAAGAAGGTCAGCGCCCCCTCGACCGCTCCCTTCTGCCCGCCGGAGACCGGCGCGTCGAGGAGCGATACGCCCTGCCCGCCGAGAGACGCGGCGAGACCGCGTGCGGCCTCTGGTGCGATCGTCGAGCAGTCGATGACCACCGTGCCGGCGCGCGCGCTCTCCTTGACGCCGCCGGGCTCCACCAGTACCGACCCGACCTCGGGCGCATCCGGCAGGCAGGTGACGATGACTTCGGAGGAAGCGGCGAGCTCGCTCAGCGAAAGCGCGCGCACGCCGCCGCCCAGCTCCTCCGCCAGGGCCTGGGCCTTCGAGACGGTGCGGGTGGTGATCGCCAGCGGGAAGCCAGCGCGGGCCAGGTTGCGCGCCATCGGCGCGCCCATCGTGCCGAGGCCGACGAAGCCGACATTCATGCGACCGACTGTAGGCTTTCGGGCTGCCGTCTGTCGATGCGCTGAGTACAATTCCCACGTGTCCGAGCGGACAGGGTCTTCCATCACCGCTCTCGCGGCGGCTGCGGTGGTGGTGGTCTCCTCCGCCTACGTCGCGGTGGCGCGCCTGCTCCATTACGCGACGGTCTCGGTGGTGGACCCGATCGGCGCCGCGCTCCTGAGCGCGGCCGCGGTGCTGGCGCTGGCATTCCTGCACGAGCGGCTGGTGCGCGGCGCGCTCTACGGGCGGCTGCGCCGCGGCATGACCGCCGGCCTGGCGGCGCCCACCGCGGCGCTGGCCGGGGCGGTGCTGCCGACGCTCGCCCGCGTCCTGCTGATGCCGCCACCGCGGGTGCCGCTCTGGCTGGTCGGCGCCCAGGGCTTCCTCACCGAGTTCCTGCTGGGCCTCGGCCTCTGCTGGCTGGCGCTCGGCAGCGGTTCGTGGATCGCCAGCGGCGCGGCGCTCGGGCTCGTCTTCGCCCTGCGCCTGCTCCTCCAGGTGACGTTCCACGGCGGCGTCGTGCCGCTCCTCGAGATGCTCTTCGCCGGCCTCTCGGCCCTCGCCGTGGCCGGCGTCCTGGCCGGTCCCCTGACACCTCATCGAGACGCGGTGATGGAGGCGTGAGATGGAAGCGCAACCGATCGCGATGCAGCAGCTCGATCTCTTTCCGCAGCCGGCCTACGAGCCGGCTCTCCTGGAGTCGGAGCAGCGGCTCCTGCAGACGCGCTACGACCGGCTGGCGGCGCAGTACGGCCTGGCGCCGGCCCGGGTGGTGCTGAGCACGCGCCGGGCGACCGGAGGAGTGATCACCTACGGCCCGCCGCACGTGATCCGCATCTCGGCCCACATGTCGTCCGGTGACCGCCTGCAGACGCTGCTGCACGAGACTGCCCACGCCATCTGCCACGCGCGCTGGGGAGCCGACGAGGGGCACTCGGCGCGCTTCTGGGCGCTGGCGCGGCGGCTGGGGGTGAGGCGGCGCAGCGCGCCGGAGACCGAGCGGCTGCGCGAGGTGCGCGCCGCCAACGCGCGCTACGCCTACCGCTGCCCGACCTGCACCGAGGAGTGGACGCGCCGCAAGCCGTTCGGGCGCGCCCGGCTCTGCGCGGCCTGCGCCGGCAAGGGGCGCCCGGCGCGCCTCATTCTGGTGCGGCGGCCTCGCCCAGCTCGTTCTCGCTGAGGAGACGCTCCAGCCGGTAGACCGGCACCAGGCCGACCGTCTCGTCCCAGTAGGGGGTCCGCCTGTAGAAGAACAGGTAGCGCGCGCGCGTGTCGGCGGCGAAGGCCGGGTCCTTCAGCTTCGCCTCCCACTCCTCCTTCAGCTTCGCGTCCTTGGCGAGCATGGCCTCGGCCAGCGGGTCGAGCACGCGGTAGTCGATCCACTCCTTCATCTCCAGCGTGCTCGAGAGGTAGCCCCAGGCGAAGAGCGAGTCGGGGCTCTCCGGCTCGAGGAGGTGCATCACCAGCGGGGCCAGCTCGGTGTCGAGCGGCACGTAGAGCGAGCCGGCCGGTATCTCGCGCCGCTCGGAGCCGCGGCGGATCGTGGCGGTGACCTTGTGGTGCCCCTGGTAGCTCTCCTTGGCGAACGCCGCATCCTCGGCCCGGTAGGTGCCGACCTCCAGCGACGTCGCCTTGCCGAGGCGCCTGGTGCGGACGCCGTGCAGCTTCAGCCGCTCCTCCACGTCGGGCCAGCCCGCCGGCACCAGGTACGCCGCCGGGCGAGGCACGGTGACCTTGGGCTTGGCGTGGAAGAAGGCCGGGATCGTCAGCGTCACCTTCTGCTTCGGGTCGTAGCGCAGCACCGGCTTGCCGCTCACCGGCGAGAGCTCCTGCTTCCAGACATAGGTGGGGAACTCGATCGGCTCGGGCCGCGAGAGGTCGGTCTCGACGTCGACGACGAAGGGGGAGCCGACCGGCGCGCGCCGGACGGCGTCCCGGGCCGCCTGCCGGGCCGCCAGGAGCTCGGCGCCGCGCGCGGCGGTCTCCTCGAGGAAGGCGCGCAGGAAGTGGAGGTTCGCGCGCACCCGGTCGGCGTACGGCTTGATCGCATGCGTCTCCACCAGCACCGTGCCGGCGCCCCGCAGCGGGAAGTAGCCGGTCGAGTAGCGCGGCGGCGTGTTGCCGAGGTCGATCCCCTTGGCCGGGTCGAGCGGGTCCAGGAAGTCGACGTAGGGTCCCTTGCCGAAGCCCAGCTCCTCCACCGCGCGCTGGGCGCGCGGGACGACCTTGGCGAGCCAGTCGGCGACCGGCTTGGGGGTCATCGGCTCGGCGTTGTAGGCCAGCGTCAGCGCCGCCTGGAAGTCGGCGCCGTCGGTCACGTGGTCGTCGATGACCAGGTCGGGCTTCCAGGCGGCGGCGAAGGCCACCAGCGCGCGCGTCTCGGGCGCGTCCAGCTTCAGCCAGTCGCGGTTCAGGTCGTAGCCGTGCGCGGTGGTGCGGAAGCCCATCCCATCGACCGGGCCGTTCTGGTTCGGGCGGTTGTACTTGCCGACGCGCTCGTGCCCGTCGACGTTGTAGACCGGGACCACCAGCAGGGTGACGCCGGCGAGGATCGCCTTGCGGTTGGTGAGGGCGATGTCGCGCAGCAGCATGAGGCAAGCGTCGGTGCCGTCCACCTCGCCGCCGTGGATGGAATTGAGGATCAGCACCACCGGCTTGCGCGTCTTCCAGGCCTCCTCGGGCGTGAAGGTCTTGTCTCTGGTGTTCTGGCTGGAGACGATGACCACCGGGATGCGGCGCCCCTGCGGGCTGCGCCCCAGCGTGTCCAGCTTCAGGTACGGCGACGTCTTGGCGAGCCGCAGCAGAAAGGCGTTCAGCTCCTCCATGGTGGGCGTGGACCGGAAGGAGCTCAGCTCGGCGAGCGTGTAGTGGTCGGCCGGGATCGGGACCTCGTCGTCGGCGAGGAGCGGCGGAGCGAGGGCCAGGAGGAGCGCGGCGGCAATTCGGCGCATGCCGGAAGAGTACGCAATAAGATTCCCCCCGCGGAGGCAGCCATGCGGAAGATCGACGCCTACCTCGGCGATTACGCGGCGTACCACTCCACCCGCGGGAACGTCGTCTGCCACTTCCTGGGGATCCCGCTCATCGTCTTCGGGCTGCTGTCGATGCTGGGCGCGGTCCCGATCGCCCACATGGGTGGCCTGGGCCTGCTGACCCTGGCCGAGGTGCTGCTGGTGGCCAGCATCCTCTACGACGCCTCCCTCGACCTGCCTCTGGCGGCCGCCTGGCTGGTCAGCGGGGCGGCGCTCGACGCGCTGGCGCGCTGGGTCGGGGACTGGCGGGTGGGCCTTCTGGCATTCGTGGTCGGCTGGGTCTTCCAGGGCATCGGGCACGCGCGCTACGAGAAGAAGGCGCCGGCGTTCCTGAAGAACTTCGTGCACCTCCTGGTCGGCCCGCTCTTCCTGCTCAACGAGCTGCTCCACGTGCGCAAGATCCAGGAGCGGACCGCCTGATGAGGGCCTGGAGGGCGGCCGCCGCGGTGCTCGCGCTGCTGGCCGCTGCCTCTCTGCTGGCGGCGGGCCGGCCGTCGCTGAACGCGTATTTCCAGACGACGCTCAAGGACGACGCCTACCAGAAGAAGGCGTTCGACCGGGTGGCCAAGGCGTGGAAGAGCCCGCCCGCGAAGTCGTTCCCCAGGCTGGGCGCCAAGGCGGTCGTCCAGGCGGTCATCGCCAGGGACGGCAAGCTGAACGCGGCCAGCGTCTCGACGGCGTCGGGGTCGGTGGAGTGGGACGGGGCGGCCCTGGCGGCGGTGAAGAAGGCCGCTCCGTTCGATCGCCTGCCGTCCGGCTACGGCTTCCCCGCGGTAGAGGTCCACTTCCACTTCGAGGTCGTGAAGTAAGGAGACTCGGTTCAGCCGGAGCCGGTGGCGCGGAGCCGGATCCACTCCTCCTGGGTCACCATGTAGTAGCGCGCCGACCGGCCCGCCTCCACCTGCTCGCGCTCGAAGCTCATGCCGAGCCTCTGGAGCACCTTCAGCGACGAGGTGTTGGGCGGGTCGGCCCCGCCGTAGATGCGCGGGAGCCCGATCGTCTCGAAGCCGTAGCGCAGAACCGCGCCGGCCGCTTCGGTGGCCAGCCCCTTGCCCCAGAGCCCCGGGGTGATCCCGTAGAGCAGCTCGACCTCCTCGGGCTCGCCGAAGAGGCGCAGCCCGGCGAAGCCGGCCAGCTCCGGGTCGCCGTGCTGGAACGCCGCCCAGTAGCCGAAGAGTCGCGCCTCGAAGGAGAGGATGCTGGCCTTGATCGTCGCCGCGGTCTCGTCCGGCTCCACGATGCGGTCGTCCCAGAGGAAGCGGCGCACCTCCGGATGGGTGAACACCGTGTGGAGCGCGGCGCAGTCCTGGAACTGCAGCGGCCGCAGGTGCAGCTTCTCGCTGTCCAGCTCGAAGCTCAAACCACCCCGAATTCGTGCCCGACGTGCTTGAAGGCGTCGACCGCCTCGTCCAGGTCGGCCTCGCTGTGCACCGCCGAGATCTGGCAGCGCAGCCGGGCGTGCCCCTGCGGCACCACCGGGAAGCCGAAGCCGGAGACGTAGACACCCCGCTCGAAGAGCGCCGCCGACATCGCCAGCGCCTTGGACGTCTCTCCCACGATCACCGGCACGATCGGATGGACGCCGTTGGGGATCGTGAAGCCGGCCTCGGTCATCTTCTTCCGGAAGGAGAGCGCGTTCTGGCGGAGCGCCGCGACCGGCGCCGGATCCTCCATCAGCATCCGGAACGCCTCCAGCGAGCCGGCGGTCACCGCCGGGGGCAGCGAGTTCGAGAACAGCGTGGTGCGCGAGCGCTGCCGCAGGAGGTCGATGACCGGAGCCGGCCCGGTGGTGAAGCCGCCGGCCGCCGAGCCCATCGCCTTGCCGAGCGTGCCGGTGGTGAGCGGGACGCGGTTCCTGACGCCGAGCTCCTCGGCCGTCCCGCGGCCGGTCTTCCCCAGCACGCCGGTGGCGTGCGAGTCGTCCACCACCAGCGTCGTGTCGTAGCGCTCGCAGAGGTCGGCCAGCGCCGGCAGCGGCGCCACCTCCCCCTCCATGGAGAAGACGCCGTCGGTGATGAAGAGCCGGTGCCGCTGGTCCTGCGCCTGCTGGAGCGCCTTCTCCAGCGCGGCCAGGTCGTCGTGCGGGGTGATGTACCGCTTGGCCTTGCAGAGGCGCACGCCGTCGATGATCGACGCGTGGTTGAGCCCGTCGGTGAGGAGCGCGTCCTCCTCCTGCAGCAGCGGCTGGAAGAGCCCCTCGTTGGCGTTCCAGCAGGACATGTAGAGGATCGTGTCGTCGGTGCCGAAGAACGAGGAGATCGTCCGCTCCAGCTCCTTGTGCAGCTCCTGGGTGCCGCAGATGAAGCGCACCGAGCCGAGGCCGTTGCCCCACCGCGCGAGCGCTTCCTGGGCCGCCCGGACGACGCGCGGGTGGTTCGCGAAGCCGAGGTAGTTGTTGGAGGTCAGCATCAGGACCTGGCGGCCGTCCACGGTGACCCGGGCGCCGGTGGGGCCGGAGAGCACGCGCTCCTGCTTGTAGGTCCGGGCTTCCTTGAGATTCTCGATCTCCGCGCGGCACCAGTCGGCGAGGCTGCTCTTCATGCGCTCGAGACTAGCAATTCTCAGGGGACCACGACGAGGTAGAGCCTGTTGGAGAGGCGCTCGCCGTGGACGAGCTGCACGGTGTGCCGCCCCGGCACGGCGGTCAGCGCCGGCGGCAGGTTGATGGAGAGCGTGTGTCCGTCGCCGAAGACGGTCCGATAGTCGCGCCCGTCGACGCGCACCTGACAGCCGCGTACGGCGTTCTCGACCGCCACTCCCAGGGCGTTGTCGCCGCCGGGCTGCGGGTGGAACGGCGCGCCGGCGGTGACCGTCGCCGGGTAGAGCCGCACCAGCTTCAGCGCGTCGGCCGGCGGCGCTTTCCAGCGGACGGCCATCTCGGCGAAGGAGGCGTCGGCGTCGAGGAAGACGATGCCGGCGTCACGGGTGCCCTCGGGGGCGGCCACCACGCTCTCCCGGGGCGCCACGAAGACCGTCAGGTTCGGATCGCCGGCCACCTCCGGGAGCATGGGACCGAAACCGTCAGCGGTCAGCGCGAAGTTGAAGAGCTGCGGCTCGCGGGTGATGACCGCCAGGGTGGTCATCCCGCGCCCGCGGAGATGGCGCGCCGCCTCGACCGCCGGCGCGGTGCGCGCCGCGGTGTAGATCCAGTCCTGCTGCAGCAGGCGGTAGGAGCGCAGGTTGCCGAGCCCGGCGTTCGCGGCGGCCAGGACGACGAAGACCGTGAAGGACGCGATGCCGGCGGATCCGAGGCGGTCGGCGAGGAAGCCGACCAGCAGCGCGAAGCCGAAGGCGAGGTCGTTCAGGTAGAAGGCCTGCTCGTTGCGGCTCAGCAGCGTCGGACCGAAATAGACGAGGCCCCAGGTGACGGGCAGGAGGACCAGCGCGCGGGGTGGCCGCGCGGCCCGGAAAGAGGCCAGCAGCAGACCCGCGAAGGCGATCGCCATGGCGATCTCCAGGCGCGGGACCCATGGTTCGGGGAACAGGCCGGCGAGGCCGCGGGATCCGAGGACTCCGGTGGTCGAGGTGAGGGAGAGGTTCGCGAGCGAGCCGAAGGCGCGCACCAGGCGCCCGGCGATCAACGCGACGTCGAGCACCGGGCGGTAGGGGCTGGAGTCCGGCAGCGGCGGCACCAGAGCCCAGCGGATCGCCAGGTAGGCGGCGGCGGCCAGAGAGCAGGGGAGCACCCACTTCCGGACCGCTGCCCTCCAGTCGGGCGCCGCGGGCGAGACCGCCACCGAGGCGGCGGCCAGCAGGAGGGCGATCGTCATCCCGTAGTCCTTGGAGAAGATCAGGAGCACCGCCAGCGCCAGCGCCGCCGCACGATCTCCGCGGTTGGGGCGCTCGCTGTCGCGCAGCAGGCAGAGCAGCGCGCCCATCGTGAGGAGCGTGACCAGGATGGTGCTGAACGAGGCCGCGTAGCCGATGGTGGCGAAGTGGACGCGCGAGACCGCGGCCGCCGCAAGCGCCAGGGCCCGCGCCGGGCGCCGCGTCACCAGCCGCAGCAGGATCCGGTGGAAGAGCAGGAGCTCCAGCAGCACGAAGACCGCGTTCCTGAGGTGGTAGGCCAGCGGCTCCGGCGGCAGCAGCAGGTTCCAGGGGATGTTCAGCGCCCAGAGCGTCGGGCGGAAGAACGCCTGCCCGTGGAGCGAGAAGACGGCGCCGAGGTAGCCGCCCTGCTGGCGATAGGAGCCCACGTAGACGAACGCCTCGGCGAAGAAGCCGGTCAGGAACGCCGGCGCCGAGAGCAGCAGCGCCAGGGCGCCGGCGGCCGGCGCCAGCAGCAGCGTCTCGCGCCACGCGCCTCGGGTGGCGCCGGTCTCGCTCAGCAGCGCCCGGCCTCGAAGAGGTGATCAGTCGCGAGCACGGAACCACTCCACGGTCGCCCGCAGCCCCTCGCGCAGCTCGGTGCGCGCCCGCCAGCCGAGGAGCCGCTCGGACTTCTGCACGTCGGCCACCCAGTGCTCGGCGTCGGCGGGGCTGCCGCGGTGGTCGAGCCGCAGCTTCAGCTTCACGCCGCAGGTCTCCTCCACCAGCGCCGCCACCTCCTCGTTGCGCCGCTCGACGCCGGTGCCGAGGTTGAAGTCCTGCCCTCGCGCGGCCGGCTCGAGGAGCGCCGCCAGCGCCGCCTCGGCCACGTCGTCCACGTAGACGAAGTCGTGCCGCGGGCCGGGCACGAGCGCCACCTCGGTGCCGGTCAGCGCCGCCCGGATCAGCGTCGGCAGCAGGCGGCAGGCGTGCTCGCCCGGCCCGTAGACCGAGAACGGCCGCAGCACCACCAGCTCGATGCCGAACGTGCGGGCCGCCTGGCGGCAGATCAGGGTGGAGGCCGCCTTGGCGGCGCCCCGCCAGGTGGAGGGGCGCAGCGCTTCCTCCTCGCCGATGCGCGCGGCGCGCGGCCCGAACTCCAGCGTGCTGCCGAAGTGCACCAGGCGAGCGGTCCGCGCCCCGCCGAGCGCCTCCAGGAGATGAAACGTGCCGAGCACGCCGTCCCGCAGCATCCTCTGGCGCGCGTCGCCGGAAGCCGGGTGCCCGAACGGGAACGCGGCATGGACCGCCAGCTCCGGGCGCAGGCCGGCGATCAGGCGCTCGATCGCGGCGCCGTCGGCGAGGTCCCCCTCGTGCACCCGCGCGCCCGCCAGCTCGGAGAGCCTCTCGGGGCCCCCGCCCGGCCTCACCAGCGCGTGCACCTCGGCCCCGCTCTCCCGCAGCGCGCGCACCAGCCTGGCGCCCACGAAGCCGGCCGCGCCGGTCACCAGGACCGGCCGCCCTCTCAGCTCAGGATGGGCGAAGGCCACGACTCCTCGAAGAGCGTCACCGGATGAGAGCGCACCGACACCTCCAGCTCGGCGCGGTCACGGGCGCAGGCGTCCGCGCCGCGCGCCGCCGCCTGCTCGAACGCCTGGCGCAGACGCGCGAGCGCCGGCGGCAGGTGCGCGTCCCGCACGTCGCGGTGGAAGGAGCGGCGGAGGAAGCCGAAGCGGCATTCGAGGCGCGCCATCTCCGAGAGCAGCAGGCGGCAGGGCACCGGCGCGCCCGCTTCCGGCACGGTGAGCGCCGCGAAACCGAAGGCCATCGGGAAATGAGGCCGGATGTGCTCCAGCGTGCCGTCCACGACAGCCCGGAAGAGCTCCGGCGTCCGGCGCTCGATCGCCAGGTCGTTGAGGCCCACGTAGGCGCGGCTCAGCGGCAGGCGCCCCAGCTCGGGCAGATGTCCGAGCGCGGCCACGGTCTCCACCAGGATGCCGACGCCGCAGCGCTCGCGCACCTGGCCGAGCACCGCCTCGACCTCGCGCGGGCTGCGCACCATCGGCAGCAGCAGCTCGTCGGCGCCGGCGTCGACCGCCTCGTCCACCTCGCGCTCGGTGTGGTCGCCGAAGCCGTTCACCCGGCAGAGCACCCGGCCGCGGGTGGCGCCGCGCACGCGACGCAGGTCGTCGACCGTGTCGTGGTTGATCTGCGTGTCGGCGCCCGCCTGCCGGCGGTCCTTGCCCATCCACTCCCAGTCGACCACGTAGCCGTCCATGCCGGCCGCGTCGGCCGCGGCGATGCGCGCGGCGTCGGTGGTGAAGAGGAAGAGCTCGAACGGCAAGCCCTATCCCTTCCGGCAGACCGCGGCCAGCGACGAGCCCACCGGCCAGGAGACGACGTCGCCGAGGGCGACCTCGGCGCGGCTGATCCAGCCGAGCAGTCGGTTGACCAGAGGGTGAGGGCGGTCCTCCAGATCGCGCAGCGCCGGGCCCCGGCGTCCCAGCAGCCGGGTGGCGGCGACCAGCGGCAGCAGCAGGCACTGGTAGTAGCGCGCCTCGCGCAGCTCCAGCCGCGCCTCGGTGAGCGCGGCCCCGAGCCCGCGCCGGGTGTAGCGGCGGCGGTGCCCGGCCGCGCTGTCCCGGTAGCTGTAGAGCCAGGGGAGCGCCGGGACCGTCAGCAGCGCCCAGCCTTCGGGCTTCAGCAGGCGCCGCAGCTCGGCGAGCACGGCGCGGTCGTCCACGTGCTCGAGCACGTCCAGCAGCACCGCGCCGTCGAAGGTGCCGCTCCGGAAGGGCAGCCGCGCGGCCTCGGCCTGGACCAGCCACCGGTTGGCGCCGCGGGCCAGGAAGAGCCCCTCGCAGCGCTGGTCGAGTCCCACCACCGCGAAGCCGCGCCGGCCGAGCTCCTCGACGGAGCGGCCGCTGCCGCAGCCGAGGTCGAGCACGCGCTGGTCGGCGCGAGCGTGCCGCCCGAGCAGGCGCTCTACCAGCGCGCGGCGCCCGGCGAACCAGAAGTGCCGGACCTCGATCTCGGAGAGCACCGCCAGGCGCTCTTTCGTGAACGACGGCTCGGCGACCACGGGCCGAGCATAACCAGACGCCGTCCGCTCAAGGGGGGAATTACCGATCGTCCTTGTCGCGAGAGAACGCGGAGGAGCGGGTCGCCGGCTGCGGAAAGGGGTCAGGGGAAAACCCGAAGCCTGGCGGGTTTTCCCCTGTCAATGGGGAGGGCCACGGCGAGAAGTTCGGTGAGTCAACGGGAACACGTAGAGGAGGAAGGATTCGGGCAGTGCGGGAAGTGCGGTCGTCACCGTGACCCCCCCTTTGTGTTGACGTTGTCTAATTAATGCCGCGAAGCCGCTTCTGTAAAGGACGATCGACACCCTTGGCGATGCGCGTCACAGTTTCAGCCAGACAGACTTCTGCTCGGTGTACTGCTCCAGCGCCGCGGCGCCGAGCTCGCGGCCGAAGCCGGACTGCTTGAACCCGCCGAAGGGCAGCGCCGGGTCGTAGAAGTTGTAGGTGTTGATCCAGACGGTGCCGGCCTTCAGCACGCGCGCCATGCGGTGCGCCTTGCTCACGTCGCGCGTCCAGACCCCCGCCGCCAGGCCGTAGACGGTGGCATTGCCGATCGCGGCGGCCTCCGCCTCGTCGCGGAACGTCAGCACCGAGAGCACCGGCCCGAAGATCTCCTCGCGGGCGATCGTCATCTCCGGCGTGACGCCGTCGAAGATGGTGGCTTCGTGGAAGGCTCCGGCGCCGTTCACCGCGGTGGGATGGCCGCCGGCCACCAGCGTGGCCCCCTCGGCCTGCGCCTTCTCGACGTAGCCCATCACCGAGCGCCGCTGCTCCTCGGAGACCAGCGAGCCGAGGCGCGTCTTGGGGTTCAGCGGATCGCCGGCCACCATCTTCTTCGCCTTCTCGGCGATCGTCTGGACCAGCGCGTCGTGGGCCGAGGCCTCGACCAGGAGGCGCGAGCCGGCCGCGCAGACCTCTCCCTTGCCGTAGAAGATGCCGGAGAGCGCGCCGCGCGCCGCGGCCTCCAGGTCCCCGTCGGCGAAGACGACGTTCGGCGACTTGCCTCCCAGCTCCAGGGTGAGGCGCTTGAGGCCGGGGGCGCAGGCCGCCGCCACCCGCTTGCCGACCTCCACCGAGCCGGTGAAGGCGATCTTGTCGACGCCGGGGTGCTCGATGAGCCTCTGCCCGGCGGTGCCGCCGGGACCGGGGACGATGTTGAGCACTCCCGGCGGGAGTCCCGCCTCGCGGCAGACGTCGCCGAAGGCCAGACAGGAGAGGGGGGTGAGAGAGGCCGGCTTGAGGACCACCGTACAGCCGCTGGCCAGCGCCGGGGCGATCTTCCAGACCGCCAGCAGCAGCGGGAAGTTCCAGGGGGTGATCGCGCCGACCACGCCCACCGGCTCCCGCAGCGTGAACTGAAACGCGTCCGGTGTGAGCGGCAGCGTCGAGCCGGTCAGCTTGTCGGCCCAGCCGCCGTAGTAGAAGAGGACGTCGGCCGAGGAGGGGATGTCGATCTGCCGGCTCTCGAAGATCGGCTTGCCGTTGTCGAGCGTCTCGAGCGTCGCCACCTCGTCGGCCCGCGCCATCAACCGCTCGGCAATCCTGATCAGCAGCTTGCCGCGCTCGCGGGCGTGCATCTTCGGCCAGGCTCCGCCCTCGAACGCCTTGCGCGCCGCCGCCACCGCCGCGTCCACGTCCTCGACCCCGGCCTCGGCGAGATCCGCCAGGTGCTGGCCGGTGGCCGGATTCGTGGTCGCGAAGGTGCGTCCGCTCTTCGACGGCACGAACTGGCCGTCGATGAAGAGGTCCTTGAACTGGACCTTCACTTCTTGGTCGCAGCCTTGGCGGCCGCCTTCTTGGTCGGCGAAGTCGCCTTGGCGGCCGCCTTCTTGGACGAGCCCTTGGCGTCGGCCTTGGCCTTCGACGGGGCGGGCTTCGGCTTCGGCTTCGGCTTGGGCTTCGCTTCGACCTTCTTGGCGGGCGCCTTCTTGAGCGGGGCCTTCTTGGCGGGTGCCTTCTTCTCGGGCGCCTTCTTCTCGGGCTTCTTGTCGGCCGCCTTCTTCTCCGCCTTCTTTTCCGGCTTGGTCTCGACCTTCCCCGACCTCGCCTTCTCCTTCTGGCGCCAGGCGGAGATCTTCTGCCGCACCGCCTCGTCCACCCGCGACGTCGGCACCCATTCCTCGTCGGGATGCAGGTCGGAGGGCTGGAAGACGATGATCCGGTAGCCGTCGGGATCCAGGATCTCGGCCGAGCGCCCGGTGAACTCGTCCTGGGGCGGGCGCGTGACCGTGACTCCGCGCTCCTTCAGCGTGGCCAGCACGTGGTCCATGGAGTCGGTGGAGAGGATGGCGGCGACCTGGTTGCGCGACGGGACCTCTCCCGGGCGCAGCGGGATCAGCTTGAGGATCACCGGACCCAGTCCGAACTCCACCCAGTCGTTCTCGAAGCTGCCGTTCTCGGGCAGGCCGAGGGTCTCCCCGTAGAAACGCCGCGAGCGTCCGAAATCGCTGGCGGCGACAAGGACCCTCCGCAGGGCCTGGAACATCTCACTACCTCCGCGCGCCGCTCAGCGGCCGCTGAACCGCGGGACTCTCTTCCCGACGTAGGCGCCGATGCCTTCCTTGGCGTCCTCGCTGGTGAAGAGCTGCTGCTGGAGCTCGCGCTCCAGCGCCAGAGCCGATTCGATGGGAAGGTCGGCGCCGGTCTGGACCGCGCGTTTGATGCGTCCGACCGCGCCGGACGCCTTGCTGGGCGGAGCGAACCGCGCCGCGTAATCGAGGACCTGCCGCCACCAATCCTCGGTCGAGCCTTCCCACACGTGGTTGACGATGCCGAGAGACTCGGCCTCCTCGAAGGAGAAGGTGCTGCCCAGGACCATCAGCTCGAGGGCCTTCGACTTGCCGACCAGACGCGTCAGGCGGGCGGTGCCGCCGGTGCCGGGCAGCACGCCGAGGGTGACCTCGGGCAGGCCGATCTTGCCGCCGCCCTTCCTGGCGATGCGGATGTCGGCGGCCATGGCGATCTCCAGTCCGCCGCCGACGGTGTGGCCGTTGAGCGCGGCGATGACCAGCTTGGGCGTCTGCTCGAGACGCAGCAGCGTCTCGTTGGCGTGCAGGCAGAAGTAGTACTTGAAGCCGGGCGTGACGCTGTCGAGCATCCCGATGTTGGCTCCGGCCGAGAAGAACTTGTCGCCGGCGCCGCGGAGCACGATCACGTGGACGCCGTCGTCGAAACGAGCCTTCAGGATCGCCTCGTCGAGCTGCTTCATCATCTCGAAGGTGTAGGTATTGGCCGGGGGATCGTCCAGGGTGAGGACGGCGATGCCGTTCGCGATGCGAACGTCCACCAGAGTCTTGGTTTCTGCCGGGGCTTCGAGGGTCGCCATCGTGGCGGCCTCCTTCTTACAGAGCGGGCTTGAGACGGACCCCTAGAAGCTCGGAAGCTTACCCGAAAAGGCTTGACTTTTCAATGACTTTCGGTTCCGCAGGGGTCCACCCAGGAGCTCCCATCCGGCCCCCATTCGCGCTTCCAGATGGGCACCGTCGCCTTGATGGCCTCGATTCCGTCCCGGCAGGCCGCGAAGGCCTCGGCGCGGTGCGGGGCGGCGGCGGCCACGACCACGGCGACGTCGCCCACCGAGAGGGAGCCAAGTCTATGCCGGAAAAGCACTTGGGCCTGTGGGTGGCGTTCCGCCAGCAGGGCGGCGATGCGGGCCAGCTCGCGTTCGGCCATGGACCCGTAGGCTTCGTAGTCCATCCGTTGCACGGCATGCCCTTCGTTGCTGTCCCGGACCACCCCCACGAAGAGGGCGAGCCCGCCGTCGCCGTCGCGCCGGACCGCGGAAAGAAGCTCGGCCGGGTCGATCGGTTGCTCCGTCAGGTAGCCCACATCGCCATAATACGTAGCCATGAGACGGCGCCGCACGCTCGCCATCTCCGCCCTGAAGGGGGGCGTCGGGAAGACGACGACCGCCGTCAACCTGGCGGCCGCCGCGGCGCGCGCCGGCAGGAGCGTGCTGCTGGTGGACCTGGACCCGCAGGGGAGCGTCGGTGCCGCGCTCGGCCTCGAGCAGGCGAAGGGGCTCGGCGAGTGGCTGCTCGGCGAGTCCGAGCTCGACGCGCTGCTGGCCCGCGGGCGCGCTCCCGGGCTCGACGTGCTGCTGGCCGGAGCGCACCTGCGCCGCGCCGAGGAGCGCTTCGGCGACAAGGGGCGCGACAAGCGGCGCAACCGCCTGGCGCGGAAGCTCGCCGACCTGGACGCCGGCTACGACACGGTGATCCTCGACTGCCCTCCCTCGGCCTCGCTGCTCCTGGAGAACGCCTACATCGCCGCCGACGAGATCGTCATCCCCGCCAAGCTCGACTATCTCTCGCTGCCGGCCATGGAGAAGACGCGCGCGCTGGTGAAGGAGCTGGCGCCCGAGCGCGAGAAGCCGCTGAAGATCGCCGGCATCCTGCCGACGTTCTACGACCTGCGCACCCACGTGGCCGAGGACGTGCTGGAGAGCCTGCGCGAGCGCTTCACCAAGGTGCTGTCGCCGATCCGCATCAACGCCGCCCTGGCCGAGGCGCCGTCGCTGGGGAAGACGATCTTCGAGTTCGACGGCTCGGCGCGCGGGTCGGTGGATTACGCTTTGTTGGCTGAGGACCTGAAGCTGGCCTAGCCCCCCGCCACCGGCGGCAAGACGGCGACGACATCGCCAGGGCGGATCGGATCCTCGTCCCGCGCGTAGACCTCGTTCACCGCCACAGCGGCCCGCCGCCCGAACTTCGCGAACGCCGGATGGGCCGCCTCCAGCGCGGCCCGCAGCGCGCCGACATCGGCGCCGTCCGCTACGTCGACCGCGAAGGTTGGGCCAACGAGGTCCCTGAGGGACGCGAAGAGCAGGACCTCAACGCGCATCGAGCTCCTTGACCATCTTCTTCGGCGCCACCGCGCGGTAGCTCTCGTCGAGCCAGCCCAGCAGCATCTCCGTCGGCACCCTGGTCTTGGGGGTGAGCGTCACCGTCACCCAGCCGGCCTTGGCGAGGCCGTATCCGGTCGGCGCCACGAAGGGCAGGTCGCGCGCCGCCTCCCCCGATTGCGGCAGCTTCACGCTGAAGCTGTACTCGCCGTCCTCGCCGGTACCCTTGCCAAGGAAGACGAACACCTTCTTCTGCACCTTGGCGACCACCTCGCCCCAGGGGTAGTCCTCCCAGGCCCCGGGATACGACATCGCCTTGCCACGCAGCGTGGCGGCGACCCTGGCCACGTCCATCGCGACCTCCAGGTCCTATCATCGCCCGATGAGCGCTGTGAAGGGTCGCCTCGCGGGAAAGCACGCCTTGGTGACCGGTGCCGGGCGCGGCATCGGCCGCGCGATCGCCTTGCGCCTGGCCGCCGAGGGGGCGCAGGTGTCGGTCGGCGTGCGCCAGGAGTCCGACGGCGCCGCGGTGGTCGCCGAGATCGAGAAGGCCGGTGGCAGCGCCGCCGCGGTGTCGCTGGACGTCACCGACGCCGCCTCGGTCGCCACCGGCGTCGAGCGCGCCGCCCGCCCCGACCGGCGGCTGGACATCGTGGTGAACAACGCCGGCGTCGGCGGCATCACCCCGCTGCGGGGGGACGTCCGCTCCGACGAGACCTGGGCGCGCATCCTGGAGGTGAACCTCAACGGCACCTGGCGCGTCTGCCGCGCCGCCTATCCGTTCCTCCCCGACGGCGCCCGCATCATCAACCTCTCCTCGGTGACCGGCCGCTTCGGTGTGGCGTCCTACTCCGCCTACTGCACCACCAAGCACGGCCTCATCGGGTTGACGCGCGCGCTGGCCCTGGAGCTGGCGCCGCGGAAGATCACGGTCAACGCGCTCTGCCCCGGCTGGGTGGATACCGACATGGGGCGCGAGGGCATCGCCCGTATCGCCAGGCACGACGGGGTCAGCCTGGAGGAGGGTTTCGAGATCGCCGGCAAGATGGCGCCGCTCGGCCGGGTGCTGCGGCCGGAGGAGGTGGCCGGGCTGGCCGCCTATCTCTGCTCGGAGGACGCCGTCAACGTGACCGGCCAGGCGATCGTCATCGACGGCGGCCAGGTCATGCCGTAGGTGAGTGAAGCACTGGAAACGAAGGTTCGTGCGGTCTTCCTGGATGCCGGCCAGACGCTGCTCGACGCCGACCCGCCGGTGCGGCAGGTCTACGGCGACGCGTTCGCGCGCTACGGCGTTGCCGCCACCGAGGAGGCGCTGCGCCAGGCGCTGGTCGAGACCTGGGCCGTCGTGAGCGCCCTCGACCAGGAGGGAAAGGAACGCTGGGCGGGGCGCGAAGGGGAGCGCGGGTTCTGGCGGTTCTTCGTGCAGCACGTCTATGCGCGGGTGGGGGGCGGGGAGCTGCCCGACGAGCTCTTCACCGACCTGATCGCCCACTTCGCCGACGTGAAGAGCTGGCGCGTCTACGACGACGCCTGGGAGGTGCTGGCGGCGCTCCGCGCGATGGGGCTGAAGCTGGTGGTGGTCAGCAACTGGGACTCGACGCTGCCGCGTCTCCTGGACGCGCTGGAGCTCACGCCGCACTTCGACGCGGTCGTGGTCTCGGCGATCGTGGGCGCCGCCAAGCCGTCGGCCCGCATCTTCGAGGCCGCGCTCGAGCTGGCCGGCGTGGCTCCCGGGGAAGCGCTGCACGTGGGCGATTCGCCGGGAGACGACTACCACGGCGCGCGCGCCGCGGGACTGCGCTCGCTCCTCCTCGACCGCCGCGGCTGCGCCGGCGGGGAGTGCGAGGCGATCCGCTCGCTCGCGGAGCTACCCGCGCGGCTTCGCTCGCAGGACCGAGTGCTTGACCCCGTAGGTGAAGTAGAGCGCGCAGCCCAGCACCATCCACACCCCGAAGCGGATCCAGGCGGTGGTGGGTAGACCCATCATCACGTAGACGCAGGCGATCGCCCCCAGCGGCGCCACCACCCAGACGAACGGAACCCGGAAGGGGCGTGGTCGGTCGGGGTCCTTGATGCGCAGCGCCATCACGCCGAGGCAGACCACCAGGAACGCGAAGAGGGTCCCGATGTTGGTGAGGTCGTAGGTCTCGTCGTCGTCGAGGAGCGTGGCTCCGATGGCGACCGCCAGCCCGGTGAAGATCGTGGTGACGTGCGGCGTGCGGTACTTCGGGTGCACCTGGCGGAACCAGGGTGGCAGCAGGCCGTCGCGGCTCATCGAGAAGAAGATGCGCGGCTGGCCGAGCTGGAAGACCAGCAGCACCGCGGTCATCGAGATGATCGCCCCCAGCGAGATGATCGCCTGCCCCCAGCCGAGCCCGGCCACCTCGAAGGCGCGCGCCAGCGGGTCGGCCCCCTTCAGCTGCGTGTAGGGCACCAGGCCGGTCGCCACCAGGCCGACCACCGCGTAGATGACCGTACAGATGGCCAGCGAGCCCAGGATGCCGATCGGCATCGCCTTCTGCGGGTTCTTGGTCTCCTCGGCGGCCGTGGAGACGGCGTCGAAGCCGATGTAGGCGAAGAAGACGATGGCCGCCCCCTGGTGGATCCCCTTCCAGCCGTTCGGCGCGAACGGAACGTAGTTCGCCTTGTTGATGTAGAAGTAGCCGACGCCGACGAAGAGCGCCAGCACCGCCAGCTTCAGGATCACCATGTAGTTGTTGACCCGCGCGCTCTCCTTCACGCCGATCACCAGCAGCCAGGTGATGAGTCCCACGATGATCATGCCGGGCACGTTGATGGCGATGCGATGCCCGAACAGGATCGGCAGCTCGCCCAGCTTCTCCGGGTAGGAGATCGCCACGTCACGGTAGGAGTGGCAGAGCCAGTAGGGGAACTCGATTCCGAAGACCCGCAGCAGCGACGCGAAGTAGCCCGACCAGGCGATCGCCACCGCCACGTTGCCGACGGCGTACTCGAGGATGAGGTCCCAGCCGATGATCCAGGCGACCAGCTCGCCAAGTGTCGCGTAGGCGTAGGTGTAGGCGCTGCCGGCGATGGGGATGAGCGCGGTGAGCTCGGCGTAGCAGAGGCCGGCCAGCGCGCAGACGGCCCCCAGCAGCACGAAGGAGATGACCAGCGCCGGTCCCGCCCCCAGCCGCGAACCCGCCTCGCCGACCGCCGCGGTGCCGATGGCCGAGAAGATGCCGGCGCCGATGACCGCGCCGATGCCGAGCATGACGAGGTCGAACGCCGAGAGCGTGCGCTTGAGCGCCGGACGCCCCTCGACCTCCTCCAGCGACGTCTGCAGGTCGGCGAGGCTCTTGGTGCGGAAAAGAGACGTCATCGTCGCTCCTTCGTCACGCCTTTGTCCGGGGCCAGGGCGGCATTCTACGGGCGCGCAGCGAGGAGACTCCGCCTCAAGGTCCTTGCAGGACGTAGCGCGAGGCGTCCACCCGCTCGGCGATGGCCTGGCGCTCCAGGAGGAAATCGGCGAAGCGCTGCACCGCGCCGGGCAGCTCGGCGGGCTCGGCGGTCCAGTGCATCAGCGGCATCCGAGCGGCCACGCTCCCCGGGACCTGCGTATGGCGCGCGTAGGAGAGGCGCGCCGCCGCCGGGTCGGCGCGGATCAGCTCCAGCGCCCGCCGGTAGGCGCGCGCGACCCGCGCCCCCAGCTTCGCGCCGGCCGGCCCGGTGACCCAGTGCCCGGAGAGCGGCGCGTCGGGGAAGAACTCGGCGATCACGCCGCTCACCAGCACCGTGGCGACGCCGCGGTCGGCGATCTCGGTGGCCTCCGGCTCCATCACGAACGCGGCGTCGACGTCACCCGCGGCCAGCGCCGCCTCCCACTTCTTCGGAGGGAGCTCGGTGTAGGCCACGTCGTGCTCGCCCAGGCCGTGCTTGCCCAGCATGCCCAGGAAGAGGATGCGCGAGACCGAGCCGGGGAAGGCGGCGACCCGCTTGCCCTTGAGGTCCTCGGCACGGGCGATGCCCGAGCCCTTCCGGACCATCAGGTGGTCCACCGTCTCACCCGGGCGGTTCGAGTAGGTGTTGGCGCAGAAGAGGCGGAACGGCACGCCGGTGCGGCGCCCCAGGTCGAAGGCGACGTTCAGCGCCAGCGAGCTCATCACGTCGGCCTTGCCGGACGTCCCGGCGTGCCCGAGCTCGTCGCTGGAGCCGTAGCGGGTGACCCGCGGAGCCAGCCCTTCGGCCTCGAACATCTTCCTGTCGAGCGCCACGTAGAGCGGCAGGGAGGCGGCGATCGGCAGGTAGCCGATGCGCACCACCTGCCCGCCGGGCCGGCGCGTGGCCGCCGCGAGCAGCAGTCCCGCCGCCGCGATGATCAGGAGTCGACGCATGGGCCGCGATGCTACCTTCGCCGCCCTGACTAGTGACCCGTTAACGAGGAATCGAAAGCGGCGTTGGGAACGCCACGCGTCCAGCCTGCAAGGCGTCGGCGACGAACGCGGCCGTCCGACCGCGGAGGAGCCGCAACGCAGCAGATGGGCG
>Ga0068859_100000032_pt1 | contig 174185 bp, 137 predicted proteins | sample KBSSwiS22_FD_66585 | JGI IMG/M metagenome (GOLD analysis project Ga0068859, IMG submission 66585) | Switchgrass rhizosphere microbial communities from Kellogg Biological Station, Michigan, USA - KBS Switchgrass S2-2 | ecosystem: Host-associated > Plants > Roots > Rhizosphere > Soil ...
GCGATTCGCACCGATCCCTCCGTCCTACTGCTGGTACACATTCCCTGTCTTCTGGGAGAACCGACCAAGACCGCCGTCTCGACTTGACAAGAGGAGTCCAGATACGACGCGTTAGGCGCCATTTGAACGAAGGGTCCAGGATGCCAAACCAGCCTTCAGCCAGGTGTTGAGGTGGCCTTCTGAGGGCGTTGCCAATACGGCCACCTCCATTGCGTGCGGCAGGAAGAAGTGTGCCTGACAACCATTGGCTCTAAGTACTTTCCACATAGAGGCGTCGTCAATACCCCGAAGGGTAAGGGTATCCGGGACTGGTCGGTCCATGAAGAATGCACTCAAACCGGATTGCTCGAGCTCGGGCAGTATTGATTCAAGGTGAGCGCGTGGAACCTGAAGATCGTATTCAAGACTGCGCACAGTAAGTAAGATGGGTCCACCACCATGATTAATGGGGATACGGGTGTTCCACCAGCGGAGGAGGCCGTCGGGCCGGTGCCCCTGCAACCAAACGGTCCAAGGCATATCGATTCCGATAAAGCGGAGGACCGAGGCCGTGCAGGGCCTCAGGGACACGGTGTAGATGCCCGGTCCGCCTTGATTAGCTTTGTTAAGCGTAGACATTGCGATGGCGCCTAACCCTGGAGTTCAGCCGCGAGCGGAGCGAGTCGGCTGCAACGACGCGTTAGACCGCCCGAGCTCTGGTGGTGTTACAGCGTTCTTGATGTGCTAGAAACGCCTTGGCCTGTTGCTTCAAGGAGACGGTGGCTGCAGGATGGCGTATGACAGACCGTAAGATGGTTAGCCACGTTCGACGCTGAATGGGTGTCAGCTCTGAGTTTAGGACTCGATTGACCATCCAGACGGTCGATGGTGTTGGCCTACGCCGCACTGAGGCACGAAGACTTCCTTCAAACCCTGGTATAGCTTCGAGTTCGTGAACGATGGGGCCAGGTGCGCCCAGATCGGCCGAAGGGAAACGCTCAAGAACGCCGAACATAGTTCGAACGGCCCTTGACCTGCCTTGCATCTCTTCGAAGCCGTCGAGGATGTCGTAGAGGGTCCCGACATCCTGGGATTCGTCGCCTGTTGGCACGAACGCTTTCAGAGACGCGATGACGTCGTTGACCGTACACTGCATGTGTGATTGCCTGAGGAGCGTGCTGGAACCGGTGAGCGACCCAGAAGCCATCTATTCGGCGACGTCGCTGAAGCCGGGGGGACCTTGGTGGGCGGCGTTGTGTGCGTAGGCCTTCGTGGGGCGGTCTAACCCTGGAGTTCAGCCGCGAGCGCAGCGAGTCGGCTGCAACGACCCGTTATACGGCCGCACCCGAGACGCGTGATTCATGAGGTGCTTTTGTGAAGCGTATGCCTTGGCGGGTGCGCAAGCCTTGTGACGCGGCGCGGCACGTTGGGTGGCGATCGGGTGACGCGGCGCGTGCCATGGGAGAGCCTGGTGTAGGCTGCACTCTGTTTGCAAGTGGGGCGGATGGACCCGGGGGGCGATTCGGCCCTATGACGCGCCGCGGCACTCATTTTGCCGAATGCTCCAAGGTTGGCAGACGAGTGACGCGCCGCGGCACGCCCGGTGTGACAACGTTGCCGGGGGGCTGTAGTGTCGGTAGGCGGTTGCGCTCGCACATAACGCGTCGTAAGACGACAACGCTCGCAGATCGAAACATGCAGAATGGTAATGGGGGACCGGTTGAGTGTCGGGTGCTGTAAACCACAGGTCGGAACACCAGAGTAAATCGCCGACCGGCGCGAATGCGCGGCGCGTAACCGCTGGACGCTGTGATGGCAGATCGGGCCATCTCGTATCCGCGGTCGTATAACCACGATTGGGCGGGAGGTTGGATAAATGCCGTTTAGGCGACCGGGTGGCGTATGGATTTATTGAGGATGGTTGGTCTAAACGGGGGCTTGACAAGAGCTGTTTCTGGCGCCATCTTACGCTAGAGTTGCGCCCTGCGGCCGAAAGGCTTGGGGGGTTGATCGAGCGCATGGTAGGCCGCTGCGCCGCAGCGCCATTGTGTGGCAGCGGGTCGTGTGAGTAGGTGGCGAGAGCTCTTGCTGGCTGAGGTCTGAAATCTGACAGAGGGATTATGGAGGATCGAGACTCCTCGGTTCCGGACTCCTTGTGGCAGCAGTACAGAGTGGCCCTCGCTCGTCGTGGCGTGCCGCACGACAAAGCAGAGTGGTTCGTCAGGGGCGCACGACACTTCGTGTGGCACAAAGACATGAACGCGCTGCGCGCGACGTCGCCAGAGGACGTGTCAGGTTACTTTCGCCGGTTGTTTTCACGGTATCCGTTTCGGGACTGGCAGGTGCGCGAGCGCGTGGACGCCGTTGCCGCTCTGTGCGCCGACGCGCTGCAACTGCAATGGGCGGCGGCCTTTGACTGGGCCGCCTGCAAGGAGAGAGGCCTCCAACAAACTCGCGCCACGCTGTTGACGTCCGTGGGCGTTGGGCAGCCGCGCACTGTCGTCTCGCGCTCCGGGCTCGCGACGAGCGACGTGCCGAAGGGCGGGGAAGGGTCGGAGTCGGAAGGCTCGGAGTCGGTAGGGTCGCGCGATGAGAACCGGCCCTTCGTGACGGAGACGCCGCCCTCCGCACAGCAACCGCCTCCGCGGGATGCGTTCCTGGACGCTGCGAGCACCGAAGCGCTCCGCAGGTTCCCCGAGCACTTCACGCGGCTCCGGTCGGAGATTCGGACGCGCCATTACTCGATCCGGACCGAGGAGGCGTACGCGACCTGGCTCGCCCGGTTCCTGGGGTTCCGGAACTGCCGAGCAACGGAGGAGATCCAGGCCTCGGACGTCAGCTCCTACCTGGAATACCTGGCCACCGTTCGCCATGTCGCGGCTTCCACGCAGACGCAGGCGCTGTGCGCCTTGGTCTTCTTCTTCAAGCACGTCATCCGGCGTCCGCTCTCGGAACTGGGAGAGTTCACCAGGGCCAAGCGTCCTCTCACGCTGCCGACGGTCCTTTCCCGCGATGAGATCCGGCGCCTGCAGGCGCAGCTTTCAGGGAGCTACGCACTCATGGCCGGGCTGCTCTATGGGGCGGGTCTGAGGCTCATGGAGTGCGTGCGCCTCAGGGTGAAGGACCTGGATTTCGACCATCATCAGGTCGTCGTTCGCGACGGCAAAGGGCAGAAGGACCGGATTACCGTCCTTCCGGAGAAGCACCGGGCTGCGCTGCAGGCGCACCTGAAGCGAGTGCGCGAGCTCTTCGAGTCCGACCTTCGGGCCGGTCTTCGCGGCGTGTACCTGTGGCCAGCGCTGCTGCGCAAATTACCTTCCGCGCCGCGAGAATGGGCCTGGCAGTACGTGTTTCCCGCCGCGAGCCTCTCCAAGGATCCGCGCTCGGGGACGATCCGCCGGCATCACGCCAGCGAGACGTGCGTCCAGCGCGCGGTGAAGCTGGCGGCGGGAAAGGCAGGCATCGCCAAGCGGGTGAGCCCGCACACGCTTCGGCACTCCTTCGCGACGCACTTGCTGGAGGCGGGGCAGGACATCCGGACCCTGCAGGAGCTGCTCGGACACTCGGACGTGGCCACCACCCAGATCTACACCCACGTGCTGAATCGGCCCGGACTGGCGGTGAAGAGTCCAGAAGACTACCGGTGACGCGGGCGCGCCAGCGTGGCCACAGCGGTCCGGAAGGCCGCTCGGTTTCGACACTCCGCGCCCTTCGGTATACATACCGAATCGCGGGAACGTCCGCCGGAAAGGGCCCACGTCTCTGGACGTCAGCTCGACCTAGTCCGAGTCAGTCCGATCTAAACCGAGTGCCTGGAATGCTTTCGTAGTACTTGAATGTCTCGCCCTGCCGGGAGCACAGAGGTGACGACCGCCCAGCTGAGGGGCGTCGGCTGCGAGGCTCGGCGGTGCTCGGGCCGGGCCGATCACGTTCGCTCTTCTCCCGTTTCTCCCGTGGCCAGGTGCGTTGGCGGCGACCTTAGCACGCTCCGTCGACCCGCCGGGCTCGCCATGTTCAGCTCCGGAAGAGCCGGCGCAGCTTCGCGCCCAATGCCGAGTCTTCCTGGGCCTTCCTGTCGGCGCAATAGGCGGCGTAGTCCACGACCTGGCGGAACACGTCGGAGGTCGGCCAGAAGCTGAGGTGGTACATCCATCCCTCCTGCGCCAGCGGCGGCAGGATCTCGTCCAGCCGGTAATAGCGCCCCTCGTACGAAAGCGCCATGCCGATCGACCAGCCGGGCTTCTCGCGGGGAGAGAAGAGCCGTAGCGCCCAGTCCGTGCCGCCTCCCTCGTCCTCGATCACCGCGTCGCCGGTGGGAAGCGTGCGGCGGTGGATCGCGCTCCGCGAGCGCGACAGGTCGGCGGCCAGCTCGGCGGCGGTCGCGTAGCGGGCCTCCTTGTCCTTGGCCATGCAGCGCAGGATGGCCCGCTCCAGCCAGGCCGGCACCTGCCGGTTGCGCTCGCGCGCCGGCGGCGCGGGCTCGGCCTTGTGCTTCAGCGCGACGCCGAACGGCGTGTCGGCCACGAAGGGGGGCTCGCCGGTGACCAGCTCGAACAGCAGGACGCCCAGCGAATAGACGTCACTGCGCGCGTCGACCCGGTGGCTGATGAGCTGCTCGGGCGACATGTACTCCGGCGTGCCCAGCACCATGCCGGTCCTGGTGATCGTCTTGGCGTCGAAGGCCACCGAGCGGGCGATGCCGAAGTCGAGGAGCTTCACCGAGCCGTCCCTGGCCAGCATCACGTTGGACGGCTTGACGTCGCGGTGCACGATGCCGTGCTCGTGCGCCGCCTGAAGCGCGCCCGCCAGGGTGACGGTCAGCGCGACCGCCTCGGCGACCGGCAGAACGCCGCGCCGCGCGAGCTCCTCCTTCAGGGTGCAGCCGTCCACGAACTCCACCACCAGATAGGGCACCGGCGTCATCACCAGCTCGAAGACCGACGGGATCGCCGGGTGGCGCACGCGGCTCAGCAGGAGGGCTTCGCGCTGGAAGCGCTCGAGTCCCTCGGCGTCCGCGGCGATCTCGGGGTGCAGCACTTTCAGCGCCACCGGGCGGGCGTCCCGCTGGTCGAGGGCGCGGTAGACCGTGCCCATGCCGCCCCGCCCGCACAGCCCCTCCACCTGGAAACGCTCGGCGAAGATCGCGCCGCGCTGCAGCGCGGGCCCCCTGGCCGTACCCCCGGGCGACGCCGCCCCGGCGACGGGCGTCGGCAGCTCGAAGGTCGGCGCCTGCTCCATCTCCCGCGCGTCCCGATCGCACAGCGGGCAGGGGCGCTGCTCGGGCAGCGGCTCGAACCCGCAGAAAGGACAGCTCCTCACGGACGCAGCCGACGCTCGTCGCCGAGCCAGCGCTCCTCGAGGCCGCCGAGGACCCAGGCCGGACCGGGTGCGAGCATGGGCCAGAGCATCATGCCCGACGCGGCGCCCCTCCGGCGAGCGAAGGCTGAGCGGCTGTGCGACGATGCGGCGCCGTCCGATGCTGCTGCGCTTCCTGCTCGTCCTGGCCGCGGCGCTCCGGCAGCCGCGCGTGGCGGCGACCGAGGAGATCCGCACCCGGCACCGCTGCTGGCCGTGGGACTGCGATGCCAACTTCCACATGAACGACGGCCGCTTCGTCTCGGTGAGCGGCCTGGCGCGCGTGGCGCTGATGATGCGCCTCGGACTGTTTCCGCGATTCCGGCACGACGGCTGGCGGCCGATCGCCAGCGCCGCCGAGGTGCGCTACTTCCGGGAGATCCGGCCGCTGGCGCGCTTCCAGATCCGCACCCGCATCGTGACCTGGGACGAGAAGTACTTCGTGTTCGAGCACCTCTTCGAGCTGGCGGGCCGGGACGGCCCGGTGGCGGCGGCGCGCATCCTGGTGCGCAGCCTGTTCCGCCGGCGGTCGGGGCCGATTCCTACCGCCGAGGTCCTCGCTTCCATCGGGTTCGCGGGTCCCCGGCCGGAGCCGGCGGAGGAGATTCGCCACTGGATGGAGCTGTCCGAGCTGATGCGACGGAGACGGGCGTCGTGAGGTTGGCACACGCCATGCTTCGCGAATCGCCCCCAGGAGAGGAATTATGACGACACGCCTTCGGGGCTCATGCCTGTTCACACTGGCTCTCTGCGGCTGCGTCGCGGCGCTGCGCGCCCAGGCCCAGGAGCCGCCGGCTCCGCCGCCTCCTCCACCCCCGGTCTGGACCGGCAGCCTCGGGGCCGGCGTGGCGATCACGGGGGGAAACAGCGATACCACGAATTTCAACGTCGCGGTCAGCGTGCTCTACGACCCCAAGGTCAGAGACCTCTTCAAGCTCGACGGCCTCTACCTCCGCGGCGAGGCGGATTCCAAGACCACCGTCGACAAGACGACGTTCGCCCTGCGCTACGAGCGCAAGATCTCCGACCGGCTCTTCGCGTTCGGCCAGGTCTCCTACATGCGCGACCGTTTCAAGGACGTCGACTACCTCATCTCCCCGATCGTCGGCGCCGGCTACCACGTGGTGAAGACCGACCGGATCCTGCTGTCGTTCGACGCCGGCGTGGGCGGCGCCTTCGAGAAGAACCCCGGGATCGGCAAGCGCTCCAGCGGCGCCGTGCAGGCGGGGGAGGCGTTCGCCTGGAAGATCTCCCCGACGGCGACGCTGACCCAGAAGGCCAACGGCCTCTGGAAGACGAACGACTTCGCCGACTGCTTCTACCACTTCGAGGTCGGCGTGGCCGCCAGCGTCGCCAAGAGGCTGGAGCTGAAGGTGTCGTTCCTGCTGGACTACAAGAACCGGCCGACCGACCCTCGCCTCGACAAGACCGACACCGCGTTCGTGGCGGCCATCGTCGTCAAGCTGTAGGCGGCCTGGATAGCTGGATCCGGCCGAGCCGCTGCAGCTCGAGCAGCGGCTTTTTGGTCCAGGCCCATGCGCTCAGCAATCCCTGGGCGAGCTCGGACGGCTGCCGCGTGGGGTCCGATTCGAGACCCACCTGGAGCCATGCGACACCACGTTCGTAGCGGCGAGCCGCGATCTCGGTCAGGCCGACGACCCAGGCCACGTCGGCCATTCCGCCCTTGTCCTTGACCTCCGCCAACAGCTCCGTTGGAGTGCGCCTCCCGAGCAGGGCCAGGCTCAGGCCGCGGAAGTACGGCGCGGGGTCCGCATCCCCGCGGCCGGGGGCAGCCGTAGGACAGCGCCGCAGCAACCAGGGAGGCGAAGAAGAGGTGGAGGCCGCCTCTCTAGTCCGGCAGCAGCAGCTCGATCTCCTCCTCGAAGACCTCGCCGGCGCGGCGCGGGCCGACCTCCAGCATGTCGACCGCGTCGAGGAGACCGACGATCTCCTCACCGCGCATCACCAGCATTCGATTCATGCGCCGTGCCACCATGACCACGGTGGCTTCCTGCAGGCTGAGCTCGTCCTGGATGAGCGAGTCGGCCGGGTCGGTCATGATGTCCCGCACCTGCTGCTGGGTGCGCCGCCTGCGGCGGATGCCGGAGCCGGTCTCGCGCTCGAAGCCCGCCGGCTCCAGCAGCTGCTGCGCGGTCACCAGCCCCACCAGCTTGCCGGCGCCGTCCACCACCGCGGCGCCACCGAGACGCTTCCGGATGAGCAGGGTGCCCAGCTCCTCCAGCGTGGCGTCGTCGCGGATGGTGAAGACGCTGGGGCTCATCACGTCGCGCACCAGGCGCGGGATCCGGATGGCCGGCGACTCCACGGGGTCGCTCTCGCTAAGCACGGCGCGGGCGTCACCGGCCAGGGCGACGTCGCCGAGCCCGGCCAGCCGGGCGGCCAGCTCGCGGTAGCCTTCGTCGTCGGCGTTGGCGATCACCGCGCCCGCCTCGTACACGATCGCGCGGCCCCCTTTGCCGTCGGGCTCCCAGCCCTTGGCCACGCAGCGGGTCACCACCACCTGCGCCGCGATCTGAATGCCGTCAAGGTTGGCCTTCAGGTCGCAGCGGGTGCCGGCACGCACGCTGGTCCGCACGCGCAGGCGGAAGCCGGTGCGGGAGACGTCCAGGATGGTGGCCGGGATGGAGTTGCGAAGCATCCCCGCCGCGCGATCGACTTTGACACGTGGCTCTCTACGCCTGTTTGCCATCCCCGGGAGCCTCCCTGACGTACGGTAAGGAAACGATATCAGGAGACACCCGCCCAGGAGAGTCTCCGTTTGGATAGAGGCCGGCCCGGCCGGCCGGCCTAGCCGCCCATCTTCTCCCACCAGCGCTTCTTGCCGGGGACCACCTTCTGTCCGCGCTCCCCCAGGCCCATCCGCTTGCGGATCTCGGCGATCGGCCAGCCGGTCAGCGTCGCCAGCGTCTGCGCCTCCTTCTCCTGCCGCTCGTGCACGCCGTCGATGTAGCGGCGCGCTTCGGAGCACTGGCCGGCGTCGCCCCCCCAGGGGTGCTGGAGGACGTAGCGCGCCTGGAAGTTCTCCCGGTCGCCGGTTTCCTGGAAGACGAGGTCCTCGGGGAAGTGCTCGTTGTCGTAGCGCAGGTGGAGGCGGGTCAGGTAGACGTTGACCGCCCCGCCCCCGGGCTTGCGGATGATCGGCCTGGGCCGCGGCGGCTGCGGGGGCTGCGGGGAGGAAGCGTCAGCCGCCGGCTCGTCGTCGCCGTCCAGCCAGAAGACGCCCAGCTTGCGCAGCTCCTCCGGGGTCAGCGGGTTGGCGGCGCAGGGGTCGCACCAGGCCATGTCCCAGGCGTACTCGGTGAAGACGGCGCGCATGCTCTCGCGCTTGACCTGCTCGGCGAACATCGACTTGTAGAACTCCCCGAACTCGTCCTTCACGTAGATCGGCACGTTCATGCCGGTGGGGAGCTTCACCGCGCGGTAGTTCGTGGTCTCCACGCGGCCGTTGCGGGTGAGCGCGTAGACGAAGAGCTCCTGCGGCCCGTCGGCGTTCACCATGCCGAGGCGGATCGGCAGCATGAACTTCGGCGACTCGTAGGCGACCCGCAGGGGGCGCAGCATCGTGTAGCCGAGCCGCGCCTGCTCGGTGAGGTTCACCTTGGCGACGAAGAAGCGCATCCCCTGGCGCAGGTAGCTGCCCAGGACGGCCGAAGCGCCGGGCGGGATGCGGTACCCGTTCTCCCGCAGCCAGGTCTCCAGGCCGGTGCTCTGCTTGGCGGAGAGGATCAGGATGTCGTACTCGCCGACCGTGTACTTGGCCTCGATGGTGACCCCGAGCGCCTTGGCGCGGCTGTCGGCCGAGGCCTTCTGCATCGGCGCGGCGCGCGGAGCCATCGACATCTCGGCCTCGTAGCGGCGGCGGCAGGGGTCCTCGTCGAAGTACTCGACGAGGCGCGGCGACGAGTAGGCGTCGAGGTGGTCGATGATCGCCTTGTCGCCGACCTGGATCTGCCCGCGCTCCAGGAACGTCGGCACCGGCACCACGATCGCGAACTCCTTGGGGTCCCCCTTGAAGTCGTTCGACATGGTGAGGACCGTCTTGTCCTCGAGACGCACCAGCGCGACCTGAGACGCCTTATTGAAGAGCCTGGCGTCCGCCTTGGCGACGTAGAAGCCGCAGAAGGCCGCCGAGGGGCGCGAGGCCACGAGCGGCAGGGTGAAGAGCGGCAGGAGCAGGAGCCGGTGGGGGAGCTTCATGGAGCACTCCTATTTTCCAGCGGTAGGTGGGTCCGGGCAGGAGGCGATCGAGGATCGGGACCGCTAGCGAGCAGGCCGCCAGCGAGAGCAGCAGCCCGTTCGTGCGGAAGAGGCGGAACTGGACGTACCAGCCCCCGAAGGCGACCAGCGAGGCGAAGACCATCCGCCCGGCGCGCGAGTCGGGGGTCGTCTTGGGGTCCGAGATCATGAAGAAGGCGAACAGGAGGAGCGCCCCGCTCTGCAGCCGGTGGAGCGGAATGGCCGGCGGCTCCCCCAGCCAGAGCGAGCGGCCGAAGAGGAGCGCGGCGTAGGCGAGGAGGAAGGCGAACGTCACGTCGCTGCGTGCCGCGCGGTTCACCACCACGCCGCCGAGGCAGGCGAAGAGGAACCCGAGGAACGCGGCGTTCCCCCACTGGCCGGGGGAAACCCAGACCCGGTCGCTCAGGAGGACGAGCGCCACGATGCCGAAGTTCGTCGGGTTGAAGAGGTGCTTGCCGTGCCAGCGCAGCAGGAACTTGCTGGCGATGGTGAGGACGGCGGCGGCGATCGCCAGCGGCGCCGAGCCGGTGCGCAGGAGGAGGCAGAGCGAGAGACCGGAGATCAAGGCGCTCCGAGGGTCGAACGGACGGCGCGAAAGGAGAGAGGCCGCGAGCTGCGTGGCCAGCACCGTCGCCAGCAGCAGCGCCACCCGCGCCGGCGTGACCTCGAAGTCGAGCGAGAGGAGCCCGTACGCCAGCAGCAGGCCGAGCGAGGCGATCTGGTAGAGGCGGGGGTCGGCGGGCTTCACGTCAGGCACCGCTCACGTAGATCCGCGCCGCCGGGAGAAGTTCCCCGCCGCCGTCTCAGGCCTCGGCCGTCGCCGGCAGCGGATGCGGGATGGGGATCGACACCTTCTCGGTCTCCTCGCGCGGCGGCTCCAGCGCCTTCAGCCGGTCGACCTCCGCGCGCAGCTCCTTCAGCTCGAGCTCGAAGCCGCCGGAGAGGATCGGGAAGCGGCACCAGGTCTTCGGGTCGAGGTTCTCGTCGTCGAGGTGGAAGGACGGCGCGTAGCGCTCGCGCTTCCACTGGTTGCGGCACCAGAGGCGGAAGAAACGGTCCACCCACAGGCCGAGCGCCTCGAGGGAGTACTGCGGGAGCAGCATGCGCATCTCGTGGAAGACCTCGATCGGCGTGTGCTTGTCGCGGATCGCCGCGCGCTCGATGGCGTCCAGCACCGGGTAGGGCATCAGGTCGTCCTCGTCGGTCTGGTGCCGGCTGGACGGGCGCAGCTCGGCGGTCGGGGCCTGCACGTTGATGGCATGGAGCTCGGAGATCGGGTGCAGCCCGAAGGGACCCACCTCCTCCATCCAGCGCAGCCAGGTGCGCAGGAACGCCTTGTCGATGCCGGCGATCGGGCTGAGGCCGCCGGAGGTGTCGCCGTCCATGGTGGCGTACCCGACGGCGGCCTCGGAGCGGTTGCTGGTGGCCAGGAGCAGCGCGTCCTTCACGTTGGCGATCATCCAGACGCCCGGCGAGCGGACGCGCGCCTGGATGTTCTGGAGCGGCACGTCGTCGGTCTCCCAGGTCAGCTCGCGTCCCAGCGCCTGGCTGACGATGCCGACGTAGCTCTTCACCAGCGCGTCGACGTCCAGCACCAGGTGCTCGGCGCCGGTGGCCTCGGCCACCACGCGCGCCGCGTTGCGGGTGACGTCGCCGCTGTTCTCGGTCGCCTGGTAGACGGTCGTCAGCAGCGCCCGGACGACGTCGCGCGCGGTGGTCGCGTGGCGGAGCTGCGGCAGGTGGGGGAGCTTGGCCGCCAGCCCCACCGCGCCCAGCTCGGCCATCACCATCTCGGCCATCACCGCGATCAGGCAGGCGATCGCCGCCGAGTCGGCGCCGCCGGAGAGCGAGACCACGAACCCTTTGGAGCGGCTCTTCCTCAGGTAGTCGAAGAGCGCCAGCGCCTCGGCTCGCGTGAACTCCTCCTCCTTGAGGCGCGGGCTGCTCTCCCAGGGCTCCTCGCCGGCGACCGGCGCCTCCGGCTCCAGCGCCGGGAACGAGAAGTCGGCGGAGACGCAGGCGCCCGGCTGCTCGACGAGACACGGCATGAAGGAGCCGGTGCGCGCCTGGGTCATGCGGGTGGCGTCCACGTCGATGACCGCGGTGGTGAGCTGCCAGGAGGCGAATGAGAAGCGCCGCCCGCAGGCCAGGATCTGCCCGCCCGAGGCGATCAGCGCGCCGCCGTCGTAGATGGACCGCCCGGCCTCGTTGCCGAGGAGGTTCGCGTAGACGTAGCTGACGCCGAAGGCGCGCGAGCCCTCGAGCACGAAGCGCTTTCGGATCTCGAGCTTGCCGAACGCGAAGTGGCTGGCCGAGGGGTTCAGGATGATGTCCACCCCCTGCCGCGCCAGGTCGGCGCCGGGGCGGCTGGCCACCCAGGCGTCCTCGCAGATCTCGTAGCCCAGCCGCACGCCGCCGCAGTCGAAGAAGACGTCCCCCATCGGATAGCGGCGGCCCTCCAGCGTAACCTCGCCGCGCAGGTCGTCGGCCCAGGGGCGGAACCAGCGCGGCTCGTAGTGGATGCCGTCGCCGGCCAGGAACTGCTTGGCGACGAAGCCGAGGATCTGGCCGTCAGCCACCAGGCAGGCGGTGTTGAAGATGGCGTTGCGGTAGAGGAGCGGCAGGCCCAGCGAGACGATCATCCCGCCGGTCTCCGGCAGCAGCTCGTGCAGCACCCGCGAGGACATCTCCAGCGTGCCGTGCATCTGGAAGGCGTCCTCGCAGTTGTAGCCGGAGATGCAGAGCTCCGGCAGGCAGACGATCGAGACGCCCGCCTCGCGCGCCGCCGACAGCACCTCGGAGATGTGCCGGTGGTTGTGGGCCCAGTCGAGCGGGGTCTGGTTGACGACGGCGGCGGCGACCTTGACGAGCTTCACTGGTGCTCCTGGAGGTGCGGCAGGAAGAGCGGCGCGCAGCTCTCCACGGTCAGGAAGTCGCTGGCCAGGCGGCGCGCGTTGGGGTGGCTGTCGGTGCAGACGATGGCTTCGAAGAGGCCGCTCGCCTCCAGCCGGGGCAGCGCTCCGTCCGGGAACACGCCGTGCGTCGTGATGACGGCGAGGTGCCGGGCGCCCGCGGCCTTGTAGGCCCGGGCAGCGCCGATCAAGGAGCTCCCGGTCCGCACCATGTCATCGTAGACGATCACGTCGTGCCCCTCCACCTGGGCGCTGACCGCGGTCACCTCCGTCTCCGAGCCGGAAAGGCGCCGCTTGAAGACGAAGGACGCGTTCACGCCGAGGTGGTTGGCCAGCGACTCCACCCACTTGGCGCGCCCGGCGTCGGTGGCCGCCAGCACGAAGCCGTCGGGGAAGAGGCGGCGCGCCGCCGCCGACACGAAGGCGCTGCCGTAGACGTGCACCGCGCAGATGCGGCCGTCGAAGTAGTGCGGGATCCCCTCGCTGTGGAGGTCGAGGAGGAGGATGCGGTTGCCGGTCGAGGCCAGCGGCAGCGAGGACAGCAGGTGCGCGCGGGTCTTGGCGGTGACGACGTCGCCGGGATGCCCGGCGCGCTCCATGGTGGCGTAGCCGTACCAGGGCACGACCATCGTCAGCCGCCGCGCGCCCTGCGTGACGATGGCGAAAGCGAGGTCGTAGAGTTCCAGCGTGGCCTGGTCGGAGACGGTGCCGGCCACCAGCACGACGTCGCGGCCGTCCAGCTCGTCGCAGACGCGCAGGTAGCGCTCGCCGTCGGGGAAGGTCTTGCGCTCCAGATGCCCGGCCTCCAGCCCGCCCAGCCGGCAGAGGTCGGCGGCCAGCGGCAGGTAGTCGGCGACGGCGTACACGAGGCCCGTCATGGGAGCAGTAGCATGCCGTGGCGAGCATGCGCGCGCTCGAACTTTTCGTGAAGGAGGACCTTCCATGAAGATCGCCGGAATCTGCGGCAGCCTGCGCCGTGGCTCGTTCAACCGCATGCTCCTCCTCGAGGCTGGCCGGCTGCTGCCCGACGGCGTTTCCATGGACGTGCTGGAGATCCGCGACCTGCCGCTCTACGACCAAGACGTGGAGGCGGCCGGCGAGCCCGGGAGCGTGAAGGCCTTCAAGGCAGGGCTCGCCGGCGCCGACGCGCTGCTCTTCGCGACGCCCGAGTACAACTACTCGCTTCCGGGCGTCCTGAAGAACGCCATCGACTGGGCCTCGCGGCCGCCGGCGACCTCGCCGCTCAACGGCAAGCCGGCCGCCGTCATCGGCGCCTCCGGCGGCACCGGCGGGACGATCCGCGCCCAGCACCACCTGAGGCAGGTCGCGGTCTTCACCAACACGCTCTTCCTGAACAAGCCGGAGGTGCTGGTAGCCAAGGCGCAGGACAAGTTCGAGGCGAACGGCGCGCTGAAGGACGAGGCCACGCGCGCGCACCTCAGGAAGCTGGTGGCCGCGCTGGTGACGTGGACGAACCTGGTGGGAGGGAAGAGCTAGCGGGACGCTAGGAGTAGGCTGGCGCCAGCCCCTGCACGACCGCGGTCAGGACGCGCGAGAGCTCGTCCTCCTCCACGGCGGGGCGGCCGGCGCGCACGGCAGCCAGCCGGTCGCGCAGCAGCGCCTCGCTGGCCCCGACGATCGCCGCGGCCACGGCATTGGCGTTCAGCTCGGCCGGGAAGCTGCCGTCCTTCTGGCCGCGGCGCACCAGCCGCTGGAACACTTCGTCGAAGGTGATGACGCTCTGCGCCACGATCGGCTCGCCGGGGGCGCGCTGGCGGCGGGCCTCGAAGAGGAAGAGGCAGCCGAGGTCCGGGTCCTTGGCGATGGCGCGGGTCAGCAGCGCCAGCAGCGCCAGCACCGCCTCCCGCGCGGTGGTCGCATCGGCGACCGCTCCCTGCATGCGGGCCACCAGCGGCGCCAGCTCGGAATCGAGGATGGCGTTGAGGAGCCCGGCCTTGCCGCCGAAGTACTTCGAGAGCTGGGACTCGGAGGAGAGCGCGGCCCGGGCGATCGCTGCCGTGGATGCCTGCTCGTAGCCGGCGCGCGCGATGAGGCTCTTGCCCGCCGCCAGGAGGCGGACTCGAGCCGTGGAGGTGCTTTCGACGTCGAGTGCCACGCCGGGTCCGATTCTATCAACTGATCGTGTGACCTGGATCATCCGGTAGTAGCGCTACTATTGAAATTGAGATTGGACGCGCCTAGATTTCGGGGGAAGAACAAAAGACAGGGGGACGCGATGCTGAATGCGACCTGGGACCACGAGGGTACCCGCCCAGCGCTGCGGCTCCCGCCGCGCTATGCGGAGCACCTCTCGGCGACCGCGCGCGGCACCGTCGAGGCCCCTTTCGCCTGCGACGAGGACTCGCTCACCGGCGACTTCGCCGCCGCTCCCGACGGGCGTCTGCTGGCCTGCAACACGGCGCTGGCCGGCATCCTCGGCTGCCAGTCGGTCGAGGAGGCGCTGGCGGGCCGCCTGGAGTCGTTCTTCCCTTCGGTGCGCGCCTACACCGCATTCCTCGACGCGCTGCGCGCGAAGGGGCGCCTCCCCCGCACCGAGGTGGAGCTGCGGCGCGCCGACGGCGAGCCGCTGCACGTGATCGCCAGCTTCGCCGCCAGCTTCGACGCCCAGGGGCGGCTGGCCGGGCTGAAGGGCCACGTCTTCGACAACACGGAACGGAAGGCGCTCGAGGACCAGCTGCGCCAGGCTCAGAAGATGGAGAGCATCGGCACGCTGGCCGGCGGCCTGGCGCACGACTTCAACAACATCCTCCACATCATCCTGTCGCACGCCACCCTGCTGGAACGCGGCGGCGAGGAGCCGTCCACCGGCCTGGCCGCGGTGCGGGTGGCGGTGGAGCGCGGCACCGCGCTCGTCAAGCAGCTCCTGACCTTCGCGCGGAAGACCGAGGGCTCCTTCTCGCCGGTGGACGCCGGCGCGGTGGTGGAGGAGTTCCTGGGCATGTGCGCCGAGACGTTCCCGCGCTCCATCGAGTTCGACGTGCGGGCGGCCGCCGGCCTGCCGCCGGTGATGGCCGACCGCAACCAGCTCCACCAGGCGCTGCTGAACCTCTGCCTGAACGCGCGCGACGCGATGCCGGGCGGCGGCCGCCTGACCGTCGAGACAGGGCGGTTGAGCGGCGCGTCGGTGCGCCGGCGCCACCGCTCCGCGCAGGACGCGGAGTACCTGCTGGTGCGGGTGTCCGACACCGGCGCCGGCATGGACGAGGCGACGCAGGCGCGCGTCTTCGACCCCTTCTTCACCACCAAGGGGCCGGGGCAGGGGACCGGGCTCGGGCTGGCGGTGGTGTACGGCATCGTCAAGGGGCACTCCGGCTTCGTCGACGTCGACAGCGAGCCGGGGCGCGGCACCACCTTCACCCTCTATCTGCCGGCCGCCGCTGCCGACGCGCTGGAGCCGGCGCCGCTCCCGCCGCCGGCGCAGGTCGGCGGCACGGCGACCGGCACGGTCCTGCTGGTGGAAGACGAGGAGCTCCTGCTGGAGGCGGTGCGCGCGCTCCTGGAGAGCGAAGGGTTCCGGGTCCTGGCGGCGCGCGACGGGCTGGAGGCGCTGGAGCTCTACGGCAGCGGAGAGCGGGTGGACGTGGTGCTGGCCGACCTCGGCCTGCCGCGGCTGGGTGGCTGGGAGCTGTTCCTGCGGCTGAAGGTCCTCGCCCCCGAGCTCAAGGTCGTGCTGACGAGCGGGCTGGTGCCGCGCGACGAGAAGCTGGAGATGCGCAACGCCGGAGTCGCCGGTGTGCTGCGCAAGCCGTACGGCGCCGACGAGGTCGTCGCCACGCTGCGCGCCTTGCTGCCGCGGTGATCCTCGCGGAGGGAAAAAGCAAGCCGCGGGGCCTCCGAACATGGGGTACCGCTCCTGGCCTAGTGCCCTCTCGGCCCTGAGCGGCTGACGGGGAAGTTTGCGCCTCGACCGCCTGGGGGAGGAGATCTCGGCACGACTGACGGATCGGAGATCCGCCCCGCGGCTCACCGGAAATGCCCGCAACACGCGTGCCGCGCCGAAGCGCTTGATTCCTGGTGAGCCGGTCCGCCAACGGCTGCCTGGTCGGGGAAAAAGGACCTAGCCGCTTGTAAGCTGGACCACGACGGTGGCCTCGTCGCCGATGTGGCTGACCGAGAGCACGGCACCCTGGCTCTCCAGCGCCCATCGCGCCAGGACGAGGCTCAGATCGGCGCCGCCCCCCTCGCTCCGGCGTGTCGCGAAGACGCTGTCCAGCGTCTCGGCCCCGAGGCGGCCGGCGAGCCGGCAGACCGCGCGCGCCCCGTCCTCCTCCTGCTCGCAGCTCCAGACGACCGTGCCCTGCTCGCGGCAGCGCCGGACCGCCTCGGCGGTGAGCGCGGCAAAGGCGTCCTCGCTCTGGAGGCGCATGCCGAGGATCCGCGGACCCCCCGCCTCCGGCAGCTCGAGCGTTACCGACCTGCGGGCCGCCTCGCGCTCCGAGCGCCTGGCCCCGTTGCGGACCGCGTCGCCCAGAGCGAAATCGCCGGCCGGCTCCTCGGCGTAGGAGAAGACGTCGGAGAGCGGCTGGAGGATGGAGGACGTGTAGCCCACCTCCCGCTGCGCCAGTTGCACGCTCTCCAGCGCGCGGACCGGATCGGCGGTCGCGCCGCTCAGGCGCCGGCGCGACATCTCCAGGTGGAGCGCCGCCCCCGAAAGCGGTGTGGCCAGGTCGTGCCTCAGGCGGCGGAGGAGCCGGAAGGCGGCCTGGGAGCGGGCGCGCTCGAGCGCCTCTTGCCGCTCGGGGGAGGACATCGCGGCACGACGTTAGCACGCAGGAGCGGATCAGCCGATGAGCGCTCTGCGGAGGGGATCAGCGCGTCTCGCTGACCTGCCCCGGGACCAGCACCGAGTCGCCCGAGACGTTGTCGATGAGCGTCGCGTAGCCGCCCACCGGCGCCGCGCCGCCGTCGAGCTCCAGCACCACCGCGAGGCCTTCCCCCTGGATGCCGAAGAGGTCGCCGTCGTTCCACTGGGCGAAGCTCGTCCCGGGCCCGAGCGCCAGCGCGTGCGAGGAGAGAACGCGCCCGGCGCGGTCCACCGCCTTCACGATGCCGCGCGCCTCTCCCTCGCCGAGGAGGAAGAAGGCCGCGTTGGTGCGGTAGGAGCCGTTCGAGGTGAGCCCGGCCAGCACCAGCGAGCGCGAGGGGCCGCTCGACGCCGCGCCGTCGGCCAGGGTGTAGCCGGGCACCTGGAAGCCGACGTTGCCGCCGGGCTGCGCGTTGTAGGTGCGGGCGGCGACGACCAGCGGCTCGGCTCCGTCGGCGGCGACCTCCAGCGTGGCGCTGGCGAAGGATCCGCCGTCGGCTGCCGAGCCGAGCATCGCCTTCACGAAGTCCACCAGTTCGCGGGTCTCGCCGGCGGCGACGTCGAGCGTCTTCACCGCGGTCTGCTCCGCCGAGGCCGGCTCGCCGGGGCGCGCGACGCGGTAGAGGTAACGGAGCGAGACCGCCCGTGACCGCGCGGCGGGGTTGTGCAGGAGGACGTCGCTCACGAAGAAGGTGCCGGCCTTGCCGGCGGTGCGCACCACGCCGGGGAGGCGGTAGCTCGGCGAGAGGTGCGGCGCCGGCGCCACCAGCACCGGGTCGGACGAGCGCTCGTCGATGACCGTCGCGTAGGGGTAGATCACGCCCGAGACCGTTTCCACCGAGGCCACGAACGTCGCCACCGGGAAGGAGATCCCGGCGCCCTCGGGCGCCGGGGTCGAGAGGACCCGGTTGAGCTGGCGGACGCCCCAGGGAGAGAGCTCGACGACCAGCGGTGCGCCGAGGGCGCGGCCGCCGGCGTCCAGCAGCCGGATGCGCGCCGAGGCCGGCTCGGCGCCGACGTTGGCCAGCACCAGGTTGGTCCGGCTGATGCCGGGCAGCTCGCGCAGGCCGACCAGCAGGTCGGTGCGCGGGGCGTCGGCCAGCGGCAGGAGGCCGGAGGGGAGCGCCACCGCGGGCAGCGAGAGGCCGAACGTCCCGCCTTCGCCGCCGGTGCTGTAGGTGCGGCCGGTCAGGACCGGCGTCACCGGCACGCGGTCGCCGCGCACCAGCAGCGCGCCGTAGCTCCCGGCCGGCAGCGCGAACGGCGTGCGGGCCAGCACGTTCGGGAACGAGAGCGTCTCGCGCGGCGCGACCGTGAGCGCGTACCAGCGCAGCGACGCGGAGGCGGCTCCGCTGCCGGCGCGCCCGTCCAGGAACGCCAGGGAGACGACCAGCTCGTCCGTCGGGTGCGGGTTGAAGACCGCGAAGTCCGACTGCCAGAAGGTGCCGCCGGCGCCCTGGGTGTAGGCCATCCCCGCCATCAGCCAGCGGGGGCCGGAGCCGTCGCCGCTGACCGTCACCACCACCACCGCCGCGGTGGAGAGCGCGCCGCTCGCGTCGCGGGCGGTGAGCGAGACCGGGAAGACGCCCTTCTTCTGGAACGCGTGGCTCACCGTGCTCGAGCCGGCCGCGGCCGGCACGGTCTCGCCGGTGTCGCCGAACGTCCAGGTGGCGGTGACCGCGTCGCCGTCGGGATCGGAGACGACGCCGGTGAAGTTCAGCGAGCCGCCGGAGATGGTCAGCGACGGCGCCTGGGGAGAGGTGATGAGCGCCGCGGGGGCGCGGTTCGCCTGGGTGGTCAGCGCCAGCCGCCAGAGTCCCCGGCCGTGCGTGGCGGCGAGGACCGCGCCGCCGGCCACCAGCTTCAGGTCACGCACCGGCACGCTGGGCAGCCCGGTCCCGAAGCGCGACCAGGAGGCGCCCTGGTCGGTGGAGCGGAAGACGCCGACGTCGTTGCCGGCCAGGACGACCGCGGAATCGCCCGGGTCGGCGCGCACCACGTGCGCCGCCGCCTCCGGCAGGCCGTTGCCGCGCGGCGTCCAGGTCCCGCCGCCGTCGGTCGTCAGGAAGATGCCGGTGCCGGTCGCGGCGGCCAGCGCGGCCCACGCGACGGACGGCGACCGCGGGTCGACCTCGAGGCCGTTGATGCGCTGCCCTGTGAGGCCTCGCGAGGTCCGCACCCAGGTGCGGCCGCCGTCCGTCGATCGGTAGATGTCCGGGCTCTTGGCCACCAGCACCACCGCGCCGCGCGCGGCCACGGCGGTGATCGGCTGCTCGTTCCATGTGGAGCCGTCGGCAGTGGCGGTGGGCAGCGCGCTCCAGCGGCTGCCGCCGTCGGTGGACTCCCAGAGGCGCTGCGCGCCGGTCAGGAGACGCGACGGGTCCTCCTGGTCGAGCGCCAGCACGGTGGCGAAGGGGGCGCGCTCACCGGCCGCTTCGTAGGACGGTGTGACGTCGGTGAAGACCGGGCTGGAGGAGGTTGCCGAGGTGGTGCGGTAGATCTTTCCGTACTGGGTGGTGGCGTAGGCGATCTCGGGCGTCCTGGGGTTCACCGCGCAGGCGAAGCCGTCCTGCCCGAGCACGGCGCGGAAGGAGCTGCCCACTGCCTGATCGGTGCCGTTGTCGAGCGCGCCGGCCAGCAGGTGGTCGGGGCGCGCCGGGTCGACGGCCAGCGACTGGTACTGGCGCGTGGCCAGGCCGGCGTTGCGCTCGGCCGCCGACTGGGCGTCGTCGTCGCTCTGGTAGAGGCCGCCGTCGGTGGCGATCCAGAGCGTGCGGCCGCTGTAGCGCAGCTCCTGGATGTCGCGGTGCACCGCCGCCCCGGCGGCGCGCGAGAAGGTGCGGCCCCCGTCGGTGCTGCGGATGAGCTGCACCGCGCCGGCCACCACCACGTCGGGGCTGGAAGGGGAGACCGCCAGCGCGTTGTCGTACCAGGTCTGGTCGACCATGTAGCCGCGCACGCCGGCGTCGGTGCTGTGCGAGACCGACGGCAGGTCGGCCCAGGTCTCGCCGCCATCGGCCGTCTTGTAGATGTGGGAGATGTTGATCCCGCCCTGCTCCAGCCCGTAGGCGGCGTAGAGGACGCGCGGGTCGGAGGCGCTGATGGCCAGCGCGATCCGCATGTTGTCGCGGTCGGCGCCGACCGCCAGGTCGAGGCCGTTGCTCTTGACGGTCCAGCTGGCGCCGTCGTCGGTGGACTTCAGGACGCGCGCGCCGACGCTGCAGGGCACCACGTCGGGGCACCAGGTGGCCGCGTAGAGCGTCTCGGGACGCGCCGCGTCGCGCACCAGCCCGGTGACCAGGCCGTAGCTGGCGCGGTCGATCACCACGGTGAAGGTGGCGCCGCCGTCGGTGGAGCGCAGCGCGCCGGCGTCGGTGCCGGCGACCAGCACCGCCGGCTTCTGCGGGTGCACCGAGATGCGGAAGAACTGCGAGGCGACCGCGCGCGCCGGCGGCGTCCAGGTGGCGCCGCCGTCGGTCGACCGGAAGAGCCCGATGCCGGAGGCGTAGAGGCCCGGCCAGCTCCCCTCGCCGGTCCCGAGATAGAGCGTCGAAGGCGAGGAGGGGGCGAGCGCCAGCGCGCCCACCGTCAGGTTCGGGAGCTCGTCGGTCAGCGGCTCCCAGGTGGCGCCGGCGTCGGTGGTGCGGAAGACGCCGCCGCTGGCGGCGCCGGCGTAGCCGATGCTCGCCTGCGTCGGGTGGAACGTGATGGCCGTCATGCGTCCGCCGGCGCTGGCCGGGCCGAGCGGCTCCCAGCGCGCGGTCGTGGTCAGGGCGGTGCGCGCCCGCTGTCTCCGCGACGCGTACTCCCGCGTCGTGGCGGCGAGGCGCTGGGTGGAGGTCGCGTCGCCGGAGACGGCGCGCTCGTGCTCGCCGCGCGCCGCCTGCGCTCCACGCTCCCCTTCGGGCTCGTTTTCTTCTTCCTGGTCGACCTGCTGCGCCGACACCGGCATCTCTACCGAGAGCCAGAGGGTCGCGGCCGTAGCCAGTAAGAGGCAGCGCACGGCTTGTCAAGCGCAATCGAGGTGCCAGGAGGCGCTGTGCACCACCTCACGTTCGGATCACCCAAACGGGCACCGGCCGGCTATTTCTTGAAAAAAGCACATTTCCGGGACCGCGTTACCACAAACGAGAGAGCGCGCACGTTCCGGGCGCCCAGAGACCATGTTGGCACGCGCTTTGTTGCAACTGCGCTAGCGGGCGAGCGGTTCGCACGCAGGAGGGACAAGGCATGTTGGCAACGATGGAAGACGTGAGCGTCGACACCCTCAACAAGGTCCTGCACTCCTCTCTCGTCGCCGAGCACGCCTACCGCGCTCTCATCAAGTCGCTGGAGAAGAGCTCGGGCAGCCCGGTCATCCCGCTGCGCGTCCTGCTCCACGAGCACCGCACGCTTCAGAAGGAGCTCTCCGCCGAAGTCCGCCGCCTGGGAGGCGAGCCCGATCACTCCGCCGGCATCGGCGGGTTCCTGGCCGAGACCATGGAAGAGCTCGCGGCTCATTCCGGACGCGAGCGGGCGCTGCGCTTCCTGCGCCAGCGCGACGTGTCGGTGCTGCGCGCCGGTCAGGAGGCCCTTCCGCATTCGGAAGGCACGACCACCGGCCTCCTGCGCAACCGCGTCATCGACGCGGTGCATCGCAACCTCAGGCTGCTGGATGTGCTGATCGAGGCGGAGATCGAAGAAGCCGCGTAACGAGCCCGCTATCTCCTGCGGGCGCGCGGTGTGGACGCGGGTGTCGGCAGGCTGGAGGTCGCGGCCGAGACGTTCTTCCTGAGCTCGGCGGCGATCGCCTGGAGGTCTGTCTTCAGCAGGCTGAGGTCTGACTGGGTGAGGCCGGACGACTTCAGGATGCCGTAGACGTCGGCCACGACGGCGTCGACCTCCGATTGCGAGACGCCGGCGCTGTTCAACACCGCGTTCAGGTCGCTGGCCAGCGAGGCGATCTCCGCGCTCGAGAGCTTCTTGTCGGCCAGAGCCGCCGAGAGGTCGCTGGCCAGCTTCTGCAGCGACGCCTGCGAAGGCTTCGTCGAGCCGTGTGCCAGGGTCTGCAGGTCGGCGGCGAGCTGCGACGTCTGCTGGCCGGTCACCGCCGACTTCGAGGCGATCGCCTGGAGGTCGCTCTTCAGCGCGTCCAGGTTGGACTGCTGGGTGGAGGACGGCGCCGGCGCGGTAGTGGTGCCGCTCGAGGCGGGCTTTCGGCGAGCCGGCTGCGCGGCGGCGGGGAGCGTGGCGGCGGCCAGCAGCACCAGGACGAGGCGGTTCGGCTTCATGGCGTCTCCTTCGGGCTTCCTGACGGCCCGGACCGCCCGGAGGTTACGCGGGGCCCGCTGTTACCATTTGAGCTTCGATGCTGAGCGCCCTGGAGCACCGCGCCGTGTTCAATGCGGCCGGTACGGACTACACCTGGGGGGACGTCGTGCTGGCGGCCCGGATGTGGGGGGATTGGGCGAAGGTGGCGGAGAGGGCGGGCCAGGAGCTGACGCTCCTCGACCAGGGCGGCTCGGGTCTGATGGTGAGCGAGGACGCAGTGCAGAGCGCCGCCAACGAGTTCCGCTACGAGCGCGACCTGGTCTCGGCGGAGGAAATGGAGGAGTGGCTGGTCCGCTGGGCGCTCGACTCCGAGACCTGGATGGAATGGATGTGGGCCGATCTGATGCTGCGCAACCGGCCCGACGCGCCGGCGTCGGCCGGGGTCGGGACCGAGCTGGAGCAGGCGATCCACGCCGAGTCGGTTTGCTCCGGGGCGCTGTCGCGCCTGGCGATCCGGCTGGCCGGCCGCGCCGCCATCCACGAGAAGCTCGCCGGTCCGGCCGCGACCGCCGACCGGCCGGCGATGGTGGCCGCGCTGGAAGAGTCCTACCGCCGCTTCCGGGAAGAGATCGTCACCGAGGCGGCCCTGGAAACGAGGGTGCGGATGCACCAGGCCGACTGGACCCGGGTCCTCTCGCGCGCTCTTTCGTTCGGGAACGCCGAGGCGGCCCGCGAGGCGCTGATGACGATGCGCGAGGACGCCCTGTCGCTGGAGGAGGTCGCCACCGACGCCCACGCGCGCGTCGAGCCGCGTGAGCTCCTGCTGGAGGAGATCGACGAGGCCTATCGCCACCACCTGCTCTCGGCGCGGCCCGGCGACCTGGTGGGACCGCTGCGCGGGAGCGGCAAGGAGGGCGGCGAGACCTATACGCTCTTCCTGGTGGAGGAGAAGGTCCCGCCGTCGGTGGACGACGAGCGGATCGTGGAGCGGGCCGAGGCGAGCCTCCTGCAGGGCATGGTGGGGCGAGAGGTCGACGACCGCGTCCGCTGGCGATGGAAGCTGTGAGGGACGCGCGGTCGCAGGCGGCCGGCACGCCGCCTCCACCGGGGATCCTGGACGAGCTCGCGATCCTGCGGTTCCTCTCCCCGGAGGCGCGGCGGCTGGTGACCGGCTCGTTCGTGCCGGCCTCCTACCCGTTCGGCAGCGTGATCGTGCGCGAGGGGGACAAGGCCGACGCGTTCTTCGTGATGGTCTCCGGCAAGGCGCGGGTGCTGAAGACCGGCTCCAGCGGCGAGGAGGTCTCCCTCAACGTGCTGCGCGCCGGGGAGAGCTTCGGCGAGATCGGTCTTCTGGATCCCGACGCCACCCGCTCGGCGACGGTGCGCGCCTCCTCCGACGTGGAGGTCTACCGGCTCGACAAGGGGGTCTTCGACGGGCTGCTCAAGGTCGACCCCGACATCCGCACCTCGCTCGAGCTCTACATCAAGCACCGCCACCTGAACACCTTCTTCCGCCTCTACACACCGTTCGCCAAGCTGCCGGCCTCGGCGCTGGCCAAGCTGCTCCACGAGTTCGAGCCGGTGGCGGCGAAGAAGGGGGACCTGGTCATCCGGCAGGGGGACCCGGCCGGCCCGCTCTACATCGTGGAGGAGGGGCGGCTGCGCGTCTTCAAGACCGAAAACGGCGCGCGGCAGTACGTCGGCTACCTGCGCAAGGGGGACGTCTTCGGCGAGGTCTCGGTCTTCACCGGACGGGAGCGCACCGCCAGCGTCGAGGCGGTCTCCGAGTGCCGCCTGCTGAGCCTGCCCGGGAAGGTGGTGCGGCGGCTGGCCGGCGAGCACGAGGCGTTCAAGAGGGAGCTCGACGAGCGGATCCAGCAGTACGACTACAAGAAGGTCTCGCGCGTCCCGCTGGACTTCGCCGAGGAGTTGCTGCCGGCCGAGACCACCGCCGCCGAAGTCGGCCCCGAGCAGCTCGACCAGAGCGAGGAGGCGACCTCGTCGGCCTCGGCCGCGCCGTTCGCCACCGGCGGCCATTTCGTCAAGAAGGGGAAGCGGATCCGCCGCTTCCCCCACGTCCGGCAGATCGACGAGGCGGACTGCGGCGCCGCCTGCATGGCCATGGTCTGCCGGCACTTCGGGCGCGCGGTCAGCCTGGCGCGCATCCGCCAGCTCCTCTTCACCTCCACCGACGGCACCAGCCTGCGGGCGCTCTGCCGCGGCGCCGAGGAGCTGGGGCTGGCGGCGCGCGCGGTGAAGGCGTCATCGCGCAACCTCGACCAGATGCCGCTGCCGGCCATCGTCCACTGGGGCGGCAACCACTGGGTGGTGCTCTACCGCGTCGGCGAGAAGGACGTGGACGTCGCCGATCCGGCCATGGGCCTGCGCACCCTTCCGCGCTCCGAGCTCCACGAGCAGTGGACCGGCTACGCCGCGCTCTTCGACTACACCGACGCCTTCGAGAAGGCGCCGGTCGGCCGCTCCAGCTTCGCCTGGCTGGGGGAGTTCTTCCGCCCCTACGCCGGCCTCTTCGCCAAGTCGGCGGCGCTGGCGCTCATCGTCAGCGTGCTGCAGATGGTGCTGCCGGTCTTCACCCAGGTCATCGTGGACCGGGTGCTGGTGGAGAGCGACGTCTCGCTGCTGAACGTCCTCATCTTCTCGATGCTGGGGGTGCTGGTCTTCAGCACCGCCGCCACCGTGCTGCAGCGCTACCTGCTGAGCTGGGCGGCGGTGCGCATCGACGCCGCCACCCTCGACTACATCACCCGGAAGCTGCTGGCCCTGCCGATGCAGTACTTCAACACTCGCCGCACCGGCGACATCCAGCGGCGCCTGCAGGGCATGCGGCAGGTGCGCATGTTCCTGGTGCAGCAGGGCGTGGGCGGCCTCATGCAGGTGACCACCCTGGCCACTGCGCTGGCGTTGATGTTCGTCTACAGCCCGTGGCTGGCGCTGGTCTTCCTGATGACCGCGCCGCTCTACGCTTTCCTGATGCGCTTCTCCAGCAAGCGGCTGCGGCCCATCTTCGACACGCTGGAGGAGGCGTTCGGCAAGTACGGCTCGCACCAGATCGACGCCATCAAGGGGATCGAGACCGTCAAGGCGCTGGGGGCCGAGTCGTCGCTGCGGCAGCTGATGCTGGGGCAGTTCCACGGCCTGGCCCAGAAGCAGTTCCGCGCCGACTTCACGATGATGACCTACGAGGGGGCGGTCCAGATGGTGTCGTTCCTCTCGATGGCGCTGTTCCTCTTCGCCGGCGCGCACCAGGTGCTGGCGGGCAAGCTCACCATCGGCGCGCTGGTGGCGTTCAACTCGCTGGTGGCGCTGGCCAACGTGCCGCTGGCCGCGCTGCTTCAGCTCTGGGACCAGTTCCAGCTCAACTCGGTGCTCCTGGACCGGCTGAACGACGTCTTCGAGCAGGAGCCGGAGCAGGGGGACCGCGCGCGCCTCCTGCCGGTGCGCTCGCTGGAAGGGCGGGTGCGCTTCCAGAACCTCGGCTTCCGCTACGGCGGGCCGGAGTCGCCGACGATCCTGGAAGGCATCTCGTTCGAGGTGCCGCCCGGCGCCACGGTGGCGATCGTGGGCCGCAGCGGCTCCGGCAAGACGACGCTGATCAAGTGCCTCTCCGGCCTCCTGGAGCCGACCGAGGGAACGATCCTCTACGACGGCGTCGACATGAAGACGCTCAACTACCGCGACCTGCGGCGCCAGGTCGGATTCGTGCTCCAGGAGAACTACCTCTTCGACGACACCATCGCCCGCAACATCGCCTTCGGCGAGGAGGAGCCGGACATGGACCGGGTCCTCTGGGCGGCCCGCGTCGCCAACGCCCACGAGTTCATCGAACGGCTGCCGCTCGGCTACGAGACGCGCATCGGCGAGTCCGGCATCGCGATCTCCGGCGGGCAGCGCCAGCGGGTGGCGATCGCCCGCGCCGTCTACCAGCAGCCGCCGGTGCTGGTCTTCGACGAGGCGACCAGCTCGCTGGACACCGAGTCGGAGCGGGCGGTGAAGGAGAACCTCGACCGCCTCCTGTCCGGGCGCACCGCCTTCGTGATCGCGCACCGCCTGTCCACGATCCGCGACGCCTCGGTGATCCTGGTGCTGGAGAAGGGACGCCTGGTCGAGCAGGGGACGCACGACGACCTCATGGCGCGGCAGGGTCTCTACCACTACCTCTCCTCGCAGCAATTGGGACTATGAGCGCCAACCCGCAGGGCCCGCAGGACGAAGCGTCGCAGTTCCTGGATCCGGAGCCGCCGCCGCTGGCCGCCAACGGCCTGGCCTGGTTCCTGATCGCGCTCTTCACGGTGGCCATCCTGGTCTCGGCGGTGCTGACGGTGCCGGAGACGGTGACCGGCCATTTCACGCTGGCGCCGCTGAAGGGGACCGATCCGGTGCGCGCGCCGCGCGGCGGCCTGGTGACGCAGGCCTCGGCGGCGGAGGGGGCGCACGTGGAGCAGGGCACGCTTCTCTTCCGGCTGCGCTCCTCGGAGATCGTGGACCGCAGCTCCGAGCAGCAGACGCGGCAGGGGGAGTGGAAGGGCGTCGGCGAGAGCCTCCTCAACGCGCGGCGCCGCTACGAGAGTGAGAGCCTGGCGGCGGCCGAGGAGCTGCGTCGCCTGGAGGGGCGTCTCGCCTACCTCGACCGGATGCTGAAGCTGAAGACCGACCAGCTGGGCCTCACCAAGGAGCAGGCGCAGCGGGCCCAGCAGCTGAACGACCAGGGGCTGGCCAGCCTGAACGAGCGCGCCGACTCGCAGATCCGGCACGCGCAGACCGCGCTGGAGCTGGAGCAGCTGACCGGCGAGCGGCGCGAGGCCGAGGCGGCGCTCGCCAAGCTGCGCCACCAGGAGGAGGCGCGCCACAGCGAGCACCAGGAGCTGGAGCGGGGCCTGCGCGAGAAGCTGGAGGGGGCGCGCATCCGGGTCGAGGGGCTCTCGGCGGAGCTGGGGGAGTACCGCCCCGGGGGCGAGCTGGAGCTGCGCGCGCCCTGCGCCGGCACGGTGCTGCGGGTGCAGGCGCGGGCCGCCGGCGCGATCGTGCGCGAGGGGGAGACGCTGGCCGAGGTGGTCTGCGCCGGCGAGAAGATGCACGCCGAGCTGGCGCCGCCGCAGGGCGGGCTGGCGCGCATCCGGCCGGGGCAGCCGGTCAAGCTGCTCTATGACGCCTTCCCCTACCAGCGTTACGGGGTCCGCCACGGCAAGGTGCGCTGGACCGGGCCGGGAGGCGTCGACGCCAAGGAGGCCTCGACGTTCCGCGTCTTCGTGGAGCTGGAGGACCAGAGCGTGCCGGTGGACGGCAAGCCCCAGCCGCTCCTGGCGGGCATGGGGGGCACCGCCCGGGTGGTGGTGGGGCGGCGCTCGGTGCTGAGCTACGCGCTGGCGCCGCTGCAGGCCCTCAAGGAGAGCTTCCAGCAGTGAGCGACGGGGGAACCACCTCGCGGTTCCCCCCGCCCCCCTCCCCGAGGATGGAAAGGGCGGGGCTCACCCTCGAGCGCTTCGAGAGCTCCGACCCGCCGATGATGCGCTGCCTGGAGCTGGCGCGGATCGCCTGCCGGGCCGACATCCCGGTGCTGGTGCTCGGCGAGTCCGGCACCGGCAAGACGCTGCTGGCCCGCGCCATCCACAACTCCTCGCGGCGCGCCCAGGGGCCGTTCGTCTCCTTCAACGCGGCGGCCCTGTCCGACACCCTCCTCGACAGCCAGCTCTTCGGGCACGAGCGCGGCGCCTTCACCGGCGCGCAGCACCGGGTGCGCGGCAAGTTCGAGCTGGCCGACCAGGGGACGCTCTTCATCGACGAGATCGCCGACATGAGCGCGGTGGCCCAGGCCAAGATCCTGCGCGCCGTCGAGTACGGCGAGTTCGAGCGGCTGGGCTCGGAGCGGCTCCACCTGGCCGACGTGCGGCTGGTCTCGGCCACCCACTACCCGCTGCAGGCGTTCCAGGAGTCGGGCCGCTTCCGGCGCGACCTCTTCTACCGCATCAGCGGCATCTCGCTCACGGTGCCGCCGCTGAGGGAGCGGCCCCACGATCTGCGGGCGCTGGTGGCCGCGGCGGTGGCGCGGGCGGCCCGGCGGGAGCGGCGCACCATCACCGGCCTTTCCCGGAGCGCCGCCGACGCGCTCTTCTCCTACGCCTGGCCCGGCAACCTTCGCGAGCTGGACCGGGTCATCGAGGTGGCGGTGGCGCTCACCGAGGGCGACGTCATCCCTCCCGAGGCGCTCCTCCTCCAGGACGGGGCCGCCCCGCCGCGCGAGCCCAAAGCGCCGGCCGGAGACCTGACCCTGGAGGCCGCCGAGCGGGCGCACGTCCTGCGGGTGCTCTCGGTCTGTGCCGGCAACAAGAGCCAGGCGGCCCGTGCCCTCGGCATCTCCCGCACGACCCTGGAGCGGAAGCTGCGTCCAGAAACGAAGCGGTCGAAACGGGACAGGCTGTAGCGAAACGGTACGGGTGGCCGGAAGCAGCCCGCGGAAACAAGCGGCCGGCGCGCTGGCCCTGGCCTTGCACTTCCACAGGCGTGCCCCGAGGCAAGAAGAAGAGCAAGCGGGAGGAGCTGGTCCTCCTGAAGGACCTGGTCCCGCAGAAGGACCCCAAGGGGGGCCGGGCGCCCGGGCCCGTGTTCGGGGAGCACACCGTGGAGAGCGACGAGCAGAGCGATCGGGGCGCTAGGCCCGCCGACGACGGGGCGCGGCGCAAGAAGGGAAGCTGACATGGTAGCCAAGGCGAAGAAGCCCGCGAAGAAAGCAGCCGTGAAGAAGCAGACCGTGAAGGACCTCGACGCCGGCAAGAAGGCGTCCAAGGTGAAGGGCGGCGTGATCGTCCAGAACTCCGTCAACATCTGCGCCTAGGGCCAGCAAGAGGAGGAGACACGGTGGTAGTGAAGAAGACGGCCAAGAACAGCAAGCTCTCGGTGAAGAAGCAGACGGTCAAGGACCTCGACCCCAAGCGGAAGGCCGGCGGGGTGAAGGGCGGCGGGGGCGGCGGCGGCGGCGGCGGCAACAGCAACAAGCCGAACACGCCACGCACCGAGTGCTGCCCGGCCAGCACACTCTGCTAGCCGGTGGGGAGGTGGCGCCCGCTCCTGGGAGGCTCCCAGGGTGAGGCCGCGCTCCAGGCGGTCGCCGACATCGGCGAGGCCCTGAAGCGGCGCTTCGAAGAGGCGCCCCCGACATCGGACCCGGAGGACGGCGTCCCCGACGGCTCGTTCGCTGGCGGGGAGGCGGGGCGCGCCGTCCTCTTCTCCTATCTGGCGCAGGCCGGCGTCGTCGACGGCGCGGAGGAGACCGCGGTCGCCATGGTGGACGCGGCCGCCGACGCGATGGCCCAGGAGGCCATGCTGCCGTCTCTCCACGCCGGCTACACCGGCGTCGGCTGGGCGGTGACCCACCTCGAGGGACGCGTGCTCGACGCCGGTGACGAGGACGCGGCCGCCCCGGTCGACGAGGAGCTGCTCGAGCTCCTGGGCACAGAGGACTGGCAGGACGACTACGACCTCATCAGCGGCCTCGTCGGGTTCGGCGTTTACGCGCTGGAGCGTCTGCCGCGCCCTCGCGCCCGGGAGTGCCTGGAGCGCGTCGTGGACCTTCTGGCGCGGACCGCCGAGCGCGACGGCGCCGCCGGCACCGTCACCTGGCACACGCGTCCCGAGCTCCTGCCGCCCTGGCAGCGGGCGCTCTGTCCGGACGGCTACTACAACGCCGGCCTCGCCCATGGCGTGCCCGGCGCGATCGGGGTCTTGGCCGGCACGCTGGCCGCGGGGGTGAGGGTCGAGCTGGCGCGCGAGCTGCTGCACGGCTCGGTGGCCTGGCTCCTGGGCCTGCCGCCGCCGGAGGGCACCGCGTTCTCCAGCTGGTACACGTCCGGCACGGACCAGGGCGCCTCGCGCGCGGCGTGGTGCTACGGCGATCCCGGAGTCGCGGCCGCGCTCGACCTCGCGGGCCTGGCCGCCTCCGAGCCGCGCTGGCGGGAGCGCGCGCTGGCGGTGGCGCTCGACGTCGCGCGGCGCTCCAGGGAGGCCTGTCGCGTGGCCGACGTCGGCATCTGCCACGGGGCGACCGGCCTGGCTCACGTCCTGAACCGGCTCTACCAGGCGACCGGGCACGAGGAGCTGGGGGAGGCCGCGCGCTCCTGGTTCGACACCGCGCTCGGGATGCGCGCTGAGGGGGCTGGCATCGCGGGCTTCACCGCGATGCTCCCCAACGCCAGCGGCGGCGTGACCGAGCAGACCGACCCCTCCTTCCTGACCGGCGCCTCTGGAGTGGCTCTGGCGCTGCTGGCGGCGGCCACGGACCTGGAGCCGGAGTGGGACCGCGTGCTGCTCGTCTCGCTGCGCGACACTTCTCTTTGATGCCCGACTTCCGCCCGGCCCGTTTCTTCGCGTTCCGCACCCCGCTCTACCCGTTCGACGAGCTCCTCGCGTTCAGCGAAGGGCTGGCCGCGCCTGACGCCGTTCCCGCGGCGGTCCCCGCCGCGGTGGCCGCGGACCCGGCGGCCCTGGCCGCCGCGATCGCGGCCGACCTGCGGATGCTGCGGGAGCGGCTGAAGGCGGCGGTCACGCGGCCCGAGCTGCGGGAAGCCATCTTCGTGGCGTCTCCCGACCTGGACACCGCCCTGGCCGGCTGGCTGCAGGACCCCGAGGGGGAGAAGGGGCAGCGGGCCGAGCGCGCCCTCTACCGCTACTTCGCCAGGAGCGCCGGCCGGGCGACCCCCTTCGGCCTCTTCGCGGCGAGCTCGGTCGGGCACGCCGGGACGGAGACACGGCTGAGGGTGCCGGAGCGCCGGGCTCGCCGCCGTCACACCCGCCTCGACATGGACTACCTGGCGGCGCTGACCGACGCTCTGGCCCGCGACCCGGCGGCGCGAGCCCGGTTCGTCTACCGCCCCAACTCCAGCCTCTACCGCGCCGCCGACAGGTTCCGCCTGGTGGAGCAGCGGCTGGACCAGCGCGAGCGGACCTATCACCTGGTGGCGATCGACGACTCGCCGCACCTGGTGCAAGCGCTGGAGAGCGCCGCCGAGGGGGCGAGGCTGGACGACGTCGCGGCCGCGGTGGCCGGAGACGACGTGACCGCGGAGGAGGCGCGCGCCTTCGTGGAGGAGCTGGTCGAGGCGCAGGTGCTGGTGCCCGACATCGGTCTCCACGTCACCGGCGACGAGCCGGCGGGGGAGCTGGCGGCGCGGCTCCTGGCCGAGCCGGCCACCGCCGAGGCCGGGGGGCGGCTTCGCGATGCGGTGGAAGAGCTGGCCCGGCTGGACGACGGCGGCCTGGGAGGAGACCCGGAACGCTACCGCGGCGTGGCGCGGCTGCTGGAGGGGCTGCCGGCCAAGCCGGAGCTCCCCAAGCTCTTCCAGGTGGACCTCACCGGCAGCAGCGAGGCCACCCTGGGGAACGCGCTGCTGGACGAGATCGTCCGCGCCGTGGAGCTCTTCCAGCGCCTCGTGCCGGCGCCCACCGGCGGCGACCTCGCCGCGTTCCGCGACGCGCTGGCCGAGCGCTACGAGGAGCGGGAGGTCCCGCTGGTGGAGGCCCTCGACGAGGAGATGGGCATCGGCTACCCACCCTACCGCTCGGGCGGCAGCGAAGGAGCGCCGCTGCTGGCCGGTCTGCCGTTCCCGGACGCGCCGGCCGACACGGTGCGCTGGCGGGAGCGCGAGAAGCTGCTGCTGGAGCGCCTGACCCGGGCGATGGCGCGCGGCGAGCGGGAGATCGTCCTCACCGAGGAGGACGTGCCGAAGCTGGGCGCCAAGGAACCGAGGCCGCTGCCCGACGCGTTCGCGCTGATCGGCAAGCTGGCCGGGACCTCCGAGCCGCGCCTGGTGCTGGACGGTGTGGGCGGGCCGAGCGCCGCGAACCTGCTGGGGCGCTTCTGCCACATGGACCCGGAGCTGCACCGCCTGGTGGAGGAGCTGCTGCGCGCCGAGGAGGCGCTGCTGCCGGACGCGATCTTCGCCGAGGTGGTGCACCTGCCGCAGGGGCGCACCGGCAACATCCTGCTGCGTCCGGTGCTGCGGCAGTACGAGATCGCCCTGCTGGGCGATTCCGGCGCCCCGCGCGAGCGGCAGATCCCGCTGACCGACCTGACGGTCTCGGTCGCCGGCGGCCAGGTGGTGCTGCGCTCGCGCCGGCTGGGCAAGCGGGTGGTGCCGCGCCTGACCACCGCGCATAACTATTCAACGCGAAGCATAGGAATCTACAGGTTCCTGGGCGAGCTCCAGGGGCAGGGGGTCCTCTCGGGGTTCGGCTTCTCCTGGGGGGCGCTGGGCGACGCGCCGGTGCTGCCGCGGGTCGTGTTCGGCCGGGTGGTGCTGGCGACCGCCCGCTGGAAGCTGAGCGCCGCCGAGCTGAAGAAGCTCTCCGGCAAGGGCGCCGCCGACCGCTACGCGGCGGTGCAGCGGCTGCGCGGGCAGCTGAAGCTGCCGCGCTGGATCGTGCTGGCCGACGCCGACAACGAGCTGCCGGTCGACCTCGACAACGCGCTGGCGGTGGACTCCTTCGTGGCGCTGGTGGAGCGGCGCGAGCAGGTGGAGCTGAAGGAGATGCTGCCGGCGCCCGACCAGCTCGCCGCCGAGGGGGCCGACGGGCGTTACGTGCACGAGCTGGTGATCCCGTTCCTGCGCACCGGGCCGCGCCCGCCGGCGGTGGCGCCGGGGCTGGACCTGGAGGGCGGTCCGCAGCCGGAGGCCGCGCCGGCCGACCCGCCGGTCGTGGCGCCGGCGGTGCGGCGCACGTTCCCGCCGGGCTCCGAGTGGCTCTACGTGAAGCTCTATTGCGGCTCGGCGGGCGCCGACGGGCTGCTGATCGACGTGCTGGAGCCGGCGGTGCGCGCCGCGCTGGAGTCCGGCGCCTGCGACCGCTGGTTCTTCCTGCGCTTCGGCGACCCGCGCGACCACCTGCGGCTTCGCCTGCACGGCGACCCGGCACGGCTGCGTGGCGAGGTGCTGGCGTCGCTCCTCGAGGCCGCCGAGCGCTCGATGGAGGAGGGGCACGCCTGGAAGCTCCAGCTCGACACCTACGAGCGCGAGGTGGAGCGCTACGGAGGGCCTCTCGGCATCGGGCCGGTGGAGCGGCTCTTCTGGGCCGACAGCGAGGCGGTGCTGGAGATGCTCGGCATGCTGGAGGAGGGGGACGCCGGCTCCGAGGAGCGCTGGCGGCTGGCGCTGCGCGGCATGGACGTGCTGTTCGACGACCTCGGCCTCGACCCGGCCGCCCGGCGCCGGCTCGCCGGGCGCATGCGCGACGGCCTGTCCAGGGAGGTGCGCGAGGACGCCGACCTGAAGCGGGCGATGGGGGAACGCTTCCGGAAGATCTCACGCGAGCTGGCGGCGCTGCTGGACGGCACGTCCGACGCCGAGAGCCCGCTGGAGCCCGGCTTTCAGGTGCTGCGGCGCCGCTCCGAGCGCTCGGCGGAGGCGCTGGACGAGCTGAAGGCGCTGGAGCGCGGCGGCCGGCTGACCCGCCCGCTGGCGACGCTCGCCGAGAGCATCGCCCACATGCACGTCAACCGGATGCTCCGCTCCGCCCAGCGCCGCCAGGAGCTCGTCCTCTACGACTTCCTGGGCCGCCTCTACGCCCGCCGGGAGGCGATGGCGAAGCCCCCCCGCGACGAGCCATCGCGCTGAGGTAGCGGTGCACGGCGGTGGCGACCAGCCGCGTCGTCTGTCCGTTCAGGTCGAGCGCCGGCGCCATCTCGAAGAAGCCGACCGTGGCCACCGCCGGCTCCGCCCCGGCCGCCGCCGCCATCGCCAGGAAGTCGGTGGCGGTGAAGCCGTCCGACTGCGGCGCCGAGACGCCGGGGGCGTGGGCCATCTGGACGCCGTCCACGTCGAACGACACCACCACCCGCAGGCCGCGCCTGCCGAACTGCCGCAGCAGCCGCGCGAAGAGAGCCGCCGGACCGCCTGGCGCGCGGCGCGCCTCGTCGAGGGTGATGACCCGCACCCCGCGCGACCGCACGTACTCGAAGAGCGAGGCGTCGTTGCAGTGCTCCTGGATCCCCAGCTCCACGAAGTCGGCGGCCTTCACCACCCGCTCCTCGAGCGCCAGGTAGAACGGCGAGCCGGAGGTGATGCCGTGCGGCACCGTGGGGCGCACGTCGAGGTGCGCGTCCACGTTCACCAGCGCGACGCGCCCGTCGAAGGCGTCGGCGGCGCCGGCCACGTGCGGGTAGCCGTAGTCGTTGCCGCCTCCGAGGAGGAGCGGGGTGATGCCGCGGGCCAGCCGGTCGGCCACCAGCCGGCGCATCCGCTCGTGGGCGATCTCGATGGTGCGTCCCAGCGGCACGTCCACGCCGCGCCGCAGCTGGACGCGGGTGAGCGCTCCGTCGAGGCCGAGGTAGAGACCGCCCAGCGTCTCGCGGACCAGCGCGGGACCCTGGCGGGCGCCGGTGCGGCCGCCGACGTTCTCGACGCCGCGGTCGTCGGGCGCGCCCAGGAGCTCCACCACCGGCCCGCCCTCGGCGCGCGCCGGCCTCTTCCAGACGTCGCGGATCCGCTGGAACATCAGGCGTTCTTGCGGCGCGCGAAGCAGAGGCCCGACCAGGTCTCGTCGACCGCGCAGACCTTGTAGTCGACGAAGCCCTGCTGCAGGCCGAACTCGCGCACGAAGCCCTCGGAGAGGTCTCCGGCCAGCGCCGAGGTCTTCTTGGGCCAGGAGATCCAGAGGCGCCCCTTCTCTCCGAGCGAGCGCGCGGCGGCGGCGGCGAACTTCCTGCGGAGCTCGGCCTGCGAGCGGACGAAGAGGACGATGACCGCGGCGTCGGCGGTGTGGCGGCTGCGCAGCCGGACACCGTCGGGCAGGGTGCCGAGCGTCTCCTCGAAGCGGTCCGGCGCCCCCAGGAGCGTCACCGTGTGCCCCTGGGAGATGCCCAGCTTCTTGGGGAGCGGCGTGCCGGAGTACCCGGCCGCCGTGGCTGGCACCACCGGGGAGCCGGGAGGCCGGGCCAGCGCGCGCGCCAGGTCCTTCCTGATCGTCGTCCATTCGCCGAAGACGGCGTCGGGCAGGAGCCCTCGCACCACCGCGACCTTCTCCGGATCCCCGCCCACGAAGACGATCGGCACCTTGCGGGTGGCCTTCTGCTGCCGCAGGAACGTGGCCACCGCGCGGCCGTGCGACGGCATCCGCGAGAGGTCGATGACGAAGGCGTCCGGAGGCGCGCCGCGGACGCTCCGCAGGTCGTCTCCGCCCTTGACCAGGAGCGTCTGCACGTCGTGACCGGCGCTGCGCAGGCGTTCGGCGCGCTCGGCCAGCTCCTCCGCTTTCCAGTGGACCAGTGCCACGCGGCTCATGCCGCGAATCATACGGGCCGTGCGGCCAGGAGCTTGATGGCGCAGGCCTGGGTGCGCCCGAGGGCCAGCCCGCGCCCGAGGTCCATGGCGGCGAGCTCCAGGAACGAGCGCCAGTGCGGCGCCAGGTCGGCGTGCGGCACCATGTCGGTGGCGATCCAGACCAGCGGCTGCATCGGATACCAGAAGGCGCTGCCGATCGACAACACGCGCAGGCCGGCCCGTTCCGCCATCCGGCGCAGGCCGGGCTCGCTGTAGCCGGGCCGCACGTGCTCGTGCCGCTCGCGCTCCTGGCGGCACAGCTCGGGGTCCGACAGCTCCTCCTCGCTGGCGAAGGGCACCTGCAGGTAGAGCCGGCCTCCCGGCTTCACCAGGCCGGCCATCGCGCGGAAGACGCTCTCGTCGTCGTCGAGGTGCTCGAGGCACTCGATCGAGAAGACGAAGTCGGCGGCGGGGACCGTCCGCAGGAACGCAGCGTCGCGCAGGTCGCCGCGGAGGAGGCGGAGGTTGGCGGTGGCGCGGCCGGCCGGCGGCTCGCGGATGTCGACGCCCGCCACCTGGAGGTCGGGGAAGGCGTTCGCCAGGTAGGCCTCGTGGAGGCCTTCGCCGCTCCCGATCGAGAGCACCGTGCGCACCCGGCCGCTGCGTCCGAGCGCGTCGAGGAGGTGCACCAGGCGGAAGAGACCGAGCCCCCGGTCCAGCGCCAGGAGCTGGCGCCCGAGCCCCTCTTCCAGCGCCGCGCGCTCCGGGCGCGTCGCCGGAAGGGTCAGCCGCGGCGCCGGCAGCACCGCGCCTCTGCTTCTCGGCCAGAACGGACGGAACGGCATGGACTGCGCCGAGTTATACAGGGGGACGCGGCGAAGCATCGAATGATTCAGGTGGACCCTTACGGTGGCCCGCCCGCGGCTCCTATCGTTTCCTCGTAAGGAGGAACCGATGCGCAACGTCCACCGCGTCACCCTCGTGCTGGCCGGCCTGGGGCTCTCGACGACGCTCCTCGCCTCGCTCGACAGCCAGAAGGACTTCCTGGCCAGGTACCCGGACGCCAAGGCCAAGCTCGGCAAATGCTCGACCTGCCACACCGCGCCGATGCCGAAGAAGGACAGCCACGACCTGAACGCCTTCGGCAAGGACCTGGAGAAGGCGTGCGTCGACCCGAAGGCCCCCAAGAAGGAGCGCGACTGGTCCAAGGTCGAAGGGCTCGACAGCGACGGCGACGGCGTCAAGAACCTCGACGAGATCAAGGCGGGCACCCCTCCGGGCGCCAAGTAGGACGCCCGGACATCCGAGCACGGAGGTTGCGATGACGATCAGGAGGAGGCCGGTGCTCGACGCCCGGCTCTGCAAGGGGTGCGAGCGCTGCGTGGAGGCCTGCGCCAAGAGGTGCCTCGCCATCGGCCTGGAGATCGAGCCTCAGACGGGGCTCCTTCCGGTGGCGCTGCACCTGGACGAATGCTCGTCCTGCGGCCTTTGCATCGACGCCTGTCCCGAGCCGTACGGGCTGCGGGCCGAGAGCGAGCCGGCGGAGCTCCTCCGGAGACCCTGCCGCACGTCCGAGCCGCGGGCGGTGCCCGACGAGGTGCTGCCGCTGCCGGAAAGCGGCCCGCTGGCGTTGAAGGGGAACTACGCGTCGGCCGTCGGGGCGCTCCTGGCCGGCTGCCGGCACGTCTTCGGGTACCCGATCACCCCGTCCACCGAGGGCGCCGAGCTGATGGCCAAGCTGCTGCCCGGGCTGGGCGGCGTCTTCCTGCAGGCGGTGAGCGAGGTCGCCACCGTGAACCACATGTACGGCTGCGGCGGGGCCGGTGTGCGGACCATGACCTTCACGTCGTCGCCCGGCTTCAGCCTGATGCTGGAAGGGATCTCGTACATGGTCGGCGCCGAGGTGCCGGGCGTCTTCGTGAACGTGATGCGGGGCGGGCCGGGCCTCGGGAACATCGCGCCCGAGCAGGCGGACATCAAGCTCGCCTGCCGCGGCCTGGGGCACGGCAACACGCGCGCCATCGTGCTGGCGCCGGCCACCCCGCAGGAGATGCTCGACCTGACCCGACTGGCCTTCGACCTCGCGTTCCAGTACCGCAATCCGGTCGTCCTCCTGTCGGACGGCTACCTCGGGCAGATGACCGGCCGGGTCACGCTGCCGCCGCTCGCGGTCAAGCCGGGCCTGCCGGGCTGGGCGGTGTCGGGCGACGCCGAGCACCGCGGCAACCTGATCTGCTCCATCCACCTCTCCGAGGCGGACCTGGAAGCGCACAACGTCTACCTCAACGGGAAGTTCGCGCGGATGGCGGCCGCCGAGCAGCGCGCCGACCTCTTCCGCTGCGAGGACGCCGAGGTCCTGCTGGTCGCCTGCAACACCCCGGCGCGGATGGCCAAGGGCGCGGTGCAGGCGCTGCGGCAGCAGGGCGTGCGCGCCGGCCTCTTCCGGCCGCTGACGCTCTGGCCGTTCCCGATCGACGCGCTGCTGCCGCTCCTCGGCCGGGCGCGGCGGATCGTGGTGGTGGAGGCCAGCCCGGGCCAGCTCGAGGACGAGCTGCTGCTGGCGCTGGCGCACGCCGGCGCCCGGAGCTACCCGGAGGTGGAGTCGGTGCGCCGCCACGGCGGCGTGCTGCCCCAGGCCATGGAGATCGTGCGAAGGGTGCTCGACGGTCGGGAGAGAGGGGTGGCGGCATGAGCGGGGCCTTCTACGAGACGTTCTTCCGGCACGCCGGCGGCGAGGGGCTGAAGGGGAGCGCGACGCACTACTGCCCCGGCTGCGGTCACGGGCTGGTGCAGAAGTACCTGGCGGAGACGATCGAGGAGCTCGGCATCGCCGACCGCACCGTGGCCATCTCGCCGGTCGGCTGCGCCGTCTTCCTCTACTACTACCTGGACGTCGGCAATTCGCAGGCCGCCCACGGGCGCGCGCCGGCGGTGGCGCTGGGACACAAGCTGGCGAACCCGGACTCGGTGGTCATCGCCTACCAGGGGGACGGCGACCTGGCCTCCATCGGCCTGGCCGAGATCGTCTCGGCGGCGCAGCTCGGGCTGCCGATCACGGTGGTCTTCGTCAACAACGCGATCTACGGCATGACCGGCGGGCAGATGGCGCCCACCACGCTCATGGGGCAGAAGACCGCCACCAGCCCGGCCGGACGCGGCCCGCTGATGGGCGAGCCGATGAAGGTGGCCGAGCTGATGGCCGGGCTGGACGGGCCGGTCTACGTGGAGCGCGTCGCCCTGTTCGACGCCAAGCAGAGGGTGAGGGCCAAGAAGGCGATCCGGAAGGCCGTCCAGCTCCAGGTGGACGGCAAGGGCTTCGCGCTCGTCGAGGTTCTGGCCGAATGCCCCACGCACCTGAAGATCTCACCGCGGGAAACGGAGCGCTGGGTGAAGGAGCGGATGGTCCCGGTCTTCCCGCTCGGCGTGAAGAAGGACCGGACGCTCGAGAAGGGCTTCAGCGAGCTGCCACCCATGGCTCTCCCGATGCCGGAGATCGAAGCCGGCGCGCTGATCGAGGCGATCGGGGCCGGCGCCGCCGCGCCGCAACGGTTCGCCTCCGGCTTCCCCCATCACCTGGCCTCCCGCGACGTCTCGCTGAAGCTGGCGGGCGCCGGCGGTGACGGCGCGCAGACCGCGGCGATGCTGATCGCCCGGGCTGCCATCGCCGAGGGGTTCGACGCCACCCACATCCCCAGCTACGGGCCCGAGTCGCGCGGCGGGACGTCGTACGCCGACGTGCACGTCGCGCTCGACGAGGTGCTCTCGCCCGCTTCGCCGCACCCCGACATCCTGGTGGCGTTCAACGCGCCGAGCCTCCGGAAGTTCGGGCCGGCGGTCGTGCCGGGCGGCATGGTGCTCTACGACAGCTCGGTCATCGCCGAGGTGCCGGAGCTGGCCGCCGACGTGAGGGTCCACGGCGTGCCGTTCACGGCGATCGCGATGGAGCTGGGCAAGCCGATGGTGAAGAACGTGGTCGCGCTCGGGGCGCTGCAGGAGGCGACCGGCCTCTTCCCGGCCGAGACGTTCCTGTCCGCGATCCGGCAGGCGCTCTCGGCGCGCCCCGCGCTGGTCCCGGTCAACGAGCAGGCCTTTCGACGCGGCGCGGCGCCCACCCCCTGCTGCCCCGAGGCCCAGGCCGACGGAGTGCCGTGCGCGGACGTCCACATGGCGTGCGACCGGTGCGGTCAGGCGCGCGCCTAGCCCGCCGATCGCGAAAGCGATCGGCCTCCTACGCCGTGCAGAGGGCCGAGAGCGCGCGCGAGGCGCGGTCGACCTTGCGGTACACCGGGATCCCGCCGCGCTGCAGCACCTGGACGAAGGCGTCGTAGAGGCGCCCCGAGTCGACGCTCACCGCCACCGGCTTGCGGGTGGCGGCGAAGAGCCGGAGGAGCTCCTGCGGGAGCGAGCGCGGCGCGAAGATGTTCTCGGCGTGGGCGCCCGAGAGGTCGGGAGGCAGGTCGTCGAGCGAGGGGGCCACCGGGATCGGAGAGACCAGGAGCGCGTCGACGCCCGGGTCGCCGAGCAGCGCCTCGGCTGCCGCCACGAACTGCTCGGTGGTGGCCATCGGGGTGGTGTCGACTGGGTTGTCGGCGTGCGCGATGCCCGGCAGGCAGGCGCGCAGGGCCTCCCGCGTACTCGCCGACAGCGCGGCCGGCACCAGCCGGTAGAGCCGGTCGAGGACGGCCCCGCACTCGAAGCCGGCGTTCGAGAGCACCCCCAGCCGGCGGCCGGCCGGGATCCGGTCGAAGAGGAGCGTGAAGACCTTGGCGTAGTCCTCGAGCATGTCCAGGGTCTGCGCGACCACCACCCCGGCCTGCTCCAGGAGGCCGGCGGCGACCGCGTAGTCGCCGGCCAGGGACGCGGTGTGGGTGCGCGCGGCCTCGGCCCCGAGCTGGGTCCGGCCCGCCTTGTAGACCAGCACGCGCTTGCCCCGTTCGCGGAGACGGCGCGCCGAGCGCACGAAGCGCTCGCCGTCGAGCGGCTGGAAGCCCTCGACGTAGCAGGCGATCACCGAGACCGCGTCTTCGGTCTCGAAGTGCTCGAGGAAGTCCGAGACCGTCAGGTCCATCTGGTTGCCGAAGGAGATCGAGGCGCGCGGGAAGACGATGCCGTCCAGGTTGCTGCTCAGCGAGACGAGGTAGGCGCCGCTCTGCGAGATCGCCACCAGCCGGTCGCCGGGCGCGTCGTGGAACGGCAGCTTGTACTGCGGCAGGAAGAAGGTGTTGTACTCGTGCTTGGAGACGACGCCGAGGCAGTTGCCGCCCACCAGCACCGGGCCTTCGCCCGGCGAGAGGCGCGACGAGGCGAGCGCTTCCCGGATCGCCTCCTCGGGACCCCGGCGCCCCGTCTCGGCGAAGCCGCCGGGGATCAGGATGATCGCCTCCGCCTTCGCGTCCCTGGCCAGGTCCTCGACGATAGCGGCGGCGCCCTCGGCCGGCACGGCCACCACAGCCAGGTCGACCGGTTCCGCCAGCCGGGCGATGGAGGCCACGCAGGGCACGCCGTCGATGGACTCGGCCGTCGGATGGATGGCCCGCAGCTTCCCGTAGGTGAGGCCCTCGGACGCCTTGAGGTTCCGCAGGATGATCCGGCCGGGATTGACGGCCGACGCGGAGGCCCCGAAGACGGCGGCGCTCCGCGGATGGAGCAGGCTGCGGATCTTCCGCAGCGGGCGCCCCGCACGCACGACGCGGCGGTCCGAGAGGCGCCCCTTTCCGTCCACGGCGACCCAGCGACCGTCGGTGGTGAGGAGGACGGGATTCACCTCGAGCTCCTCCAGCGTGGGCGCGGAGTCGCCGTCCGGGCGTTCGGGGCCGAACGCCACGGCCAGGCGCGCCAGCGCCTCCAGCGACTCGGCGACGTCGTCCAGCACCAGCGGCGGGCGTTCACCGAGCCGGGACGGCCGGAAGAGCAGCTGGAACGCCGGGAGGCGGTCCACCGCGGCCTGGAGCCCTCGGCGCACGAGCCCCGGCTGGAGCACCGCGACCGACTGCCCCGACGAGAGCGCGCCGAGCCACTCCGTCATCCCGCCGCCGAGGCCGAAGACCACGGCCGGGCCGAAGGCGGGGTCGTGCTTGACCGAGACCAGCGACTCCGCGGCCAGGCCGGCGCGCGGAGCGAGCCGCTCGACCACCAGGATGCCGAGCCGCCGGGCCTGCGGGGCGCGTCGCGCAGTCTCGTCCCACACGCTCCGTGCGACCTGGCGCGCCGCGGCGATCCCTCCCTCCACGGCGGCGATCCCGCCGACCTCCGCCTTGTGGAGGAGGTCGGGGGAGACGATCTTCAGCAGGGCGCGGCCGCCGCCCGCCGCCAGGAGCTCGGCGACGTCGTCGGGCACACGCTCTCCCGGCGCCCCTTCCCAGAACGCGCGCCGGGGCGTCCGGAAGCCCGCCAGCTCGAGGAGCGCGTAGACCTCGTGCTCGAGCAGGGCCGATCGGCCCGCTCCGCGGGCGGAGATCAGGATCTCCCGCGCCTCGTCCGTGGCGGCGGCGACCGCGGTCATCGGCCGACGTACCGGCTCAGACGCTCACCAGCTCCGCCACCTGCTCGCCTTCGACCTCGCAGACCGCGTCGTGAACGAACGTGAGGAACTCGGGCGGGTGCTGGACCTGCCGCTTGACCGCGCACAGCTCGACCGCCCGCTGGAGGGCGCCGCGGTACTTCTCCGGGAAGCCGGCGGGCAGCGTGACGTCGAGCCGCAGGCCGGTCACCTGCTTGCCGGACGGCTCGCGGCGCACCGCCAGCGTCAAGGCCAGCCCCTGGGTAGACAGACCGCGCTCCTGGCAGAAGCGCAGGGCGTAGTAGCCGGCGCAGGTGGCCACCGAGGCGAGGAAGAGGTCGAAGGGAGACGGGGCGGTCGCGCCGCCCCCCTGGTCGATCGGCTGGTCGGTGCGGACGACGTGGCGGCCGACGACGGCTTCCACCGCCGTGCCGCCGGGGAAGCGGACAGGGATCATGGCGTCCTCGTCACCGCGCCGAGAGGAGGCGCGGGTCGTTGGTGCGGTTGTCGATGAGGGTGGCGCTGGCGGCGAAGGCGCCGTCCGGCGTCGCGGTGCCGAGGAGGAAGCGGCCGCCGGCGATTCCCGCGGGGGCTCCGAGGGAGCGCGGTGCGTCGTTGAGCTGGCGCATCTCCAGCGGCTCCAGGTGGACTCGGGTGACGCCCAGCGGCTCGCCCGAGGCCGCCAGCAGCGTGAGGTCGACGTCGAGAGCCCTCTCGGTGGCGTTGGTGAGTGAGAGGTTCGTCCGGAAACCGTCGTCCGAGCGAATACCGGCGATCGAGCGCCGGCGCTCCTCGGTCACGAGCTCGTTGCGCTCGACCGCCTCGTGCCCCAGTCCGTAGGAGCCGCCGCCGCCCGGCGTGGAGGTGACGCTCGACACCAGCAGGGTCGAGAGGTTCGAGGAGAGCCGTATGGCTCCCCAATCGGAGCCGAGGCCGAAGAGAGAGGCCAGCGCGTCGTCGAACGTGACCGTCTCGCCCGCACCAACGCGGAACGAGGCGCGCGGGCCGCCGCGGCCGTCTCTCTCGTGCCCGGTGAAGAGCACCTCCACGCGTGCTTCCATGGCCGCGCCGTTCGAGATCGTGAGGTCGGTGGTGTAGAAGCTGCCTCCCAGCCCCTGCGAGCGCGCCACCGAGGTCAGGTACGAGACGTTGCCGAGCGCGGTGGCCCCGTCGGCGTCGCCGAGGAGCACCTCGACGCGCCGGGCGTCGACCGAGCCGTCGGGGCGCTGAGTCCCCTTCACCTCGACCAGCGACCCGACCGCGAGCACGCCGGACTCCTGATCGATGCGGGTGACCTCGGTGACGTGGACGGTCGTGCCGTGGACCGTCCAGGCGCCGACGAAGCCGGGGCTCGACGCCAGCGCCTCCACGATGCCCTTGACCTCGGCGGCGCCGGGAGCCCCGTCGGTGCCCGGCACCGGGCTGGACTGCACCTCGATCCGTGAGGCGTCCAGAGAGCCGTCCCCACGCGGGTTGCCCTTCACCTCGACCAGGGCGCCGACGGCCGCCCGGCCGTGCTCCTGGACGACCTGCGTGGTGGCCGAAACTTGGACCGCTCTGCCGGAGATCGCCCAGTCGCCGATCAGCCCGCCGGCCGGCAACGTCTCGACCAGGCCGTGCAGCTCGGCGACGTCGTCGCCCCCTGGGTCCGCCGGATCCGATCCCTGGACCTCGATCTCCTTCGCGTCGATCGATCCGTCGCTCCTGGGAGTGCCCTCGACGTTTGCGGTCGCGCCGACGGCGACCGGCCCGGCTTCGGCCTGGATCTTCGTCGCCGCCGAGACGTGCACCGTCTTGCCGCCCACGGTCCAGGCGCCGAGCAGCCCGCTGGCGGGGAGCGAGGTGATCAGGCCGGCGAAGTGGACGTCCTCGGTGCCGCCGCCGCCGCTGGCCTGCGCGGACGGCACCGCCAGCGCCACGGCGAGGAGAAGCACTGCCGAGAGGCTGCGAACGAGCCTCATGGTCCTACCCTTCGCCCCGGCGGTTGCGGGGGACGAAGGCCCGCGGGCCGTGGCCGGTGTAGAGCTGCCGGGGGCGGGCGATCTTCCGGTCGCCGTCCCGCAGCATCTCGTCCCACTGCGCCAGCCAGCCGGAGATGCGGCCGATCGCGAAGAGGCTGGTGAACATGGCCACCGGGAACTTCAGCGCCTCGTAGATGAGGCCGGAGTAGAAGTCGACGTTCGGGTAGAGCTTCCGCTTCACGAAGTAGTCGTCCTCGAGGGCGATCCGCTCCAGCTCCACCGCCAGCTCGAGGAGAGGGTTCTTGCCGGTGACCGTGAAGACCTCGTCGGCCAGGCGCTTGATGACGCGGGCGCGTGGGTCGTAGCTCTTGTAGACGCGGTGCCCGAAGCCCATCAGCTTCTGCTCCCCGCCCGATTCCTTCACCTCCTTCACGAAGGCCGGGACGTTCGCCTTGCTGCCGATGCGCTGCAGCATGCGCAGGACCTGCTCGTTGGCGCCGCCGTGCAGCGGGCCGGAGAGCGCGGCGATGGCCGCGGCGGTGGCGGAGTAGGGGTCGGCCTCGGAGGAGCCGACCGCCCGCATCGCGTTGGTCGAGCAGTTCTGCTCGTGGTCGGCGTGCAGGATGAAGAGCACGTCCAGCGCCTTCTCCAGGATCGGGTTCGGCCGGTAGTTGCGCTCACCGGTCTTGAACATCATCTGCAGGAAGTTGCCGGCGAACGACAGCTGGTTGTCCGGGTAGACGTAGGGGAAGCCGATCGAGTGCCGGTAGGCGAACGCGGCCAGGGTCGGCATCTTGGCGATGAGGCGCACGATCTGGCGGCGCCGGACCTCGGGGTCGTGGACATCCCGGGCCTCGGGGTAGAACGTCGAGAGGGCGGCCACCGTCGAGCAGAGCATCCCCATCGGGTGCGCGTCGTAGCGGAAGCCGGTCATCAGGTCCTTGACGTTCTCGTGGACCATGGTGTGGACGGTGATCTCGTCGACCCACTCGTCGTGCTCGGCCGTGGTGGGGAGGTCGCCGAAGAGGAGCAGGTAGGCCACCTCGAGGAAGCTCGCCTCCTCGGCCAGAGCGTCGATCGCGTAGCCGCGGTAGCTGAGGATTCCGCGGTCGCCGTCGATGTAGGTGACCGCGCTCCGGCAGTTGGCGGTATTCAGGAGCGCGGGGTCGTAGCTCACCAGTCCGGCGTCGTCCGGTCCGGCCTTGATGCGGCGGAGGTCGTTCGCCCTGATGGCGCCGTCGGCGATCGGCACTTCGTAGGTTCGGCCGGTACGGTTGTCGACGACCGAGAGCGTCTCGGTGCCCGCGGTGGGCGGGGCGGCGGGAGCCTCGGCGAGTTCGGTAGGCTGCATCGTGTTCTCCTTCAGGCGGTCAGGCTGGTAAGGCGTTCGGGCACGTCCTGCGGGACGGGCGTCATGGGCAGGTAGGCCGGATCCCACATGGCGCCGGCGACGGCGTCCGGGATCTCACGGTCGGAGAGCGGACGTCCGAGCCCGGACTCGCGGGCCTCGCGGACGACCGCCTCGGCGATGCGGGCGCTCACGACGCGGAGCTCGCGGACACTCGGGAAGAGGCTGCCGGAGGCGAGGTCCGCCGGCGAGACGCAGCCGGCCAGCGCCCGCGCCGCCGCGGCGAACATGGCGTCGGTGACCTCGGCGGCCTCGGCCACCAGCGCGCCGAGCCCGACGCCGGGAAAGACGAAGACATTGTTGCCCTGGCCGATCGCGATCTCCCGGCCTCCCCACGACACCGGCGGGAAGGGGCTTCCGGTCGCCACCAGGGCCCGCCCCTCCGTCCAGGCGATCACGTCGGCCGGGGTCGCCTCGCTCATGCTGGTCGGGTTGGACATCGGGAAGACGATCGGGCGCTCGACGTGCCTGGCCATCTCCCGGAGGACCGGCTCGGTGAAGGTGCTCGGCTCGCCCGAGGTGCCGATCAGCATCGTCGGCCGGACGGCCCTGACGACGGCCAGGAGGTCGCGCGGCGTCCCCTTGCCGAGGCCGGCGGCCTCCGCCATCGCGGCCGTCCAGGCGAACGGGCGCTTGTGCGCGTCGGCGATCGGTTCGTCGTCCACCACCAGGCCGTGGCTGTCCAGGCAGGCGGTCGCCGCCGTCAAGGCGTCGCCCGAGACGCCTTCGCTCCGCAGCGTCTCGCGCAGGAGCCGGGCGATGCCGATCCCCGCCGCGCCCGCGCCGAGCAGCACGACCCGCTGCTCGCGGAGCGGGACGCCGGTGACCCGCGCGCCGGCCATCAGGCCGGCCACCGCCACCGCCGCGGTGCCCTGGATGTCGTCGTTGAACGAGGTGAGGCGCTGGCGGTAGCGGTCCAGCAGCCGGAAGGCGGTCGCCTTCTTGAAGTCCTCCCACTGCAGGAGCGCCTTCGGGAACCGCCGTTTCACCGCCACCACCAGCTCCTCGACCAGCGCGTCGTACTCGGCGCCGCGCAGCCGCGGTGCGCGCCACCCGAGGTAGAGCTCGTCGGAGAGGAGCGCCTGGTTGTCGGTGCCGACGTCGAGGCTGATCGGCAGCGTCCGCGCCGGGTGGATGCCGGCGGCCGCCGTGTAGAGCGCCAGCTTGCCGATCGGGATGCCCATGCCGCCGGCGCCCTGGTCGCCGAGCCCGAGGATCCGCTCGTTGTCGGTGACCACGATCAGGCGCACGTCGTCGAACGGCGCGTTGCCGAGCGCCTCGTAGACGCGTCCCCGGTGCTCGGGCGTGATCCAGAGCCCGCGGGCCCGCCGGAAGATGTGGCTGAACTCCTGGCAGGCACGCCCCACGACGGGCGTGTAGACGATCGGCAGGAGCTCCTCGATGTGGTCGACCAGCACCCGGTAGAAGAGGTGCTCGTTGCGGTCCTGCAGGGCGGCCAGCCCGATGAACTTCTCGAGAGGGTCGCTCTTGCGCGAGATGTTGGCGTAGGCGCGGCGGACCTGCTGGTCGAGCGTCGAGACGGCGCCGGGCAGCAGGCCCTCGAGGCCGAAGGCCTCCCTCTCCTGGCGCGTGAAGGCGGTGCCCTTGGTGTACAGCGGATGCCGGAGCAGGGCGTCGCCTCGATGCGGGCAATCGAGCGCGGCGCGGCCGTGGCCGTCGGTCCTCGACCGGAACGATTCCATCTCAGCCCTGGGCCAGGTGCAGCTGCGCCAGCTCGCGGGAGGGGGGCAGCGCGCCCCCCAGCGCCGGCGCGAAGAGGCCGAGCAGGAGGAGCACCAGCGCCCCGCCGGCCGCACCGGCCGAGACCAGGGCCGCCGGGACCCGGCGCACCCGCACCTGGTCGTAGTTGTTCAGCCGCACCGTCACGTCGGTGGGTTGGATCGTCAGGGGGCCGGTGGCGTCGTTGATGGTCACCCGCCCCTCGGCCAGCGCCCGCTGCAGCGAGTCCCCCTTCAGCAGCACCTCGGCGCGCGAGGTCACTTCGGCGAGGTCCCCGGCGAACTGCCGCGGCGTCCAGTAGCGGTCCGGAGGCTGGTTCCAGAGCCGATAGAGGTTGTAGGAGGCGGCGCCGAGCACCAGGAAGCCGGCGATGAGCGCGAAGAGCCGGAACGAGCGCTTGGTCATGAGAGTCCCCCTCTCCGGCGGATAAGTTAGCCCTGGGTCATGAATCCGTCTCTGATGCAAACGACCCTGCCTAGTACATCGAGCGCATGGACGCCGGTCAGCGGCGGCCCTAAACCTGCTTCATGCACGAATGGAAGCGGATCGTCTGTCCCACCGACTTCTCGCCGCCTTCCCGTCGCGCACTCGGGCACGCGGTCGCCCTGGCGCGCCGGTTCGGCTCCTCGCTCACGCTCCTGCACGTCACCCCGCCGTACGTCGCCCTTCCCTTCGCCTTCGACCCGCCTGGCTTGGCGCCGACGGTGACCGAGGAGCCGCAGAGCCTGCTCGACACCCTGGAGCGATTCGCCCAGCCGGCCCGAGAGGCGGACGTGCCGGTGGAGTTGATGTTGGACGCGGGGTATCCGGTGGACGGGATCCTCGACCTGGTCCGCAGGACGCATGCGGACCTCATCGTCATGGGGACGCACGGGGAACGCGGGCTGCGCCGGTGGCTGCTGGGCTCGGTGACCGAGAGGGTTCTCGGGATGGCGGCCTGCCCGGTGGTCACCGTTCCCCCGGCCGACGCCGGGCCGTCGGAGATCGGCCAGGCGGAGGGCGCGGTGCTCTGCCCGGTCGACTTCTCGGAGGGCTCCCCGACGGTGGTGCGGCTCGCCGCCTCGCTGGCCGGGAAGCTGGGGGCTCGACTGCTGGTGCTCCACGTCCTCGAGGGACCGGGGCCGGAGGCGGAAGCCCGGGCGCGCATGAGCTGCCTCCTCTCTCGCGCGCGGGCGACCGCGGTGGCCGAACCGGTGTTCGTGAGCGGCAGGCCCTACCGCGAGATCCTGCGCACCGCGGCGGAGCGGGGCGCTGGCTGGATCGTGCTGGGGCTCCGGAATCGTTCCGCTCTCGATCGGATGCGCTTCGGCTTCACGGCCAACCACGTCGTGCGGGAGGCGTCCTGTCCGGTGCTGACGGTCCGCCCCCGCGTGGAACGGGTCGAGGAGACGCTGGATCTGGTGGGCTCGAGATACGCCTGAACGCGGCCACTCCTCAGACCAGCACCGGCGTGCCGGCCTCGACGCTCCGCAGCGCGGTGGCCAGCAGCTCGGCGTGCTCGCGCTCCTCGGCCTCGAGCTCGCGATAGAGCCGCCACTCCGGCGAGGAAGGCTCGAACTTGCGTCCGGTCTCCAGGAAGAAGTGCCGCGCCCGGTTCTCCAGGTGGACGGCCAGCCGCAGCAGCGCGACCGGTCCGTCGATGGTGAGCCCCGCGCCGGTGGCCACGGCCACGCGCGCCGGCGCCAGGTCGGGCACCGGACCGTCCGGCGGCTCCACGTGGTAGCGCCGGCCGAGCGTCTCCATGTGCTCGCGCTCCATCGCGGCCAGCCGGCCGAAGAGGCCGGCCAGCTCGGGATCGGCGGTCTCGCGGGCGCCGCGCTCGTAGAGGGCGACCCCGCCGAGCTCGATCTCGAACGCGGCGCGGATGGCGCCGACAGCCTCCCCGCCGGCCACCCTCGGGTCGTGCTCCATCCGCAGCTCGCCGCCGCAGAGCGGGCAGAGACCGTAGGGGAACGCGAAACCCTCCGAGACCTTGTGGCACGACGTGCAGGTCCAGATCAGCCGCCTCCCGGCGCAGCAGATCGTCTCCTCCTCGCCGTCGGCGAGCGGCATCCCGCAGCGGGAGCAGCTCGGCACGCGCGGCTCGACGCGGGCCGGGGCCAGCGGCGTTTCCTGTAGGACCGGCGGCCACTCCCGGGTCGCCAGCCAGCTCTCGATGGCTCGCGCCGCCCGCCGCCCGGCGCCCAGCGCCAGGATGACGGTGGCGGCGCCGGTGACGATGTCGCCGCCGGCGAAGACGCCGGGCAGGCTCGTGGCCTGGGTGACGGGGTCGGTGTTGATGTACCCCTCGCCACGCGTGCTCAGGCCCGGGGTGGCGCGGGCGATGATCGGGTTGGCGCGGGTGCCGAGCGCGTAGATCACCGTGTCGCACTCGAAGGTCTCGGTGGCGCCGGCCACCGGCACCGGCCGGCGGCGGCCGGAGGCGTCGGCCTCGCCGAGCTCCATCACCTGGCAGACCAGGGCCTCCACCGAGCCGCTCGAACCGGTCCGGATCTCCATCGGGCCGCGCAGCCAGTGGAACGTGATGCCCTCCTCGCCGGCGTGGCGCAGCTCCTCGACGCGGGCCGGCGCCTCGGCCTCGGTGCGGCGGTAGACGCAGCGCACTTCCTCGGCGCCGAGGCGGCGGGCCACCCGCAGGCAGTCCATCGCGGTGTTGCCGGCGCCGATCACCACCACCCGCCGCCCCAGCGCGACCGGCGTGTCCTGGTAGGGGAAGCGGTCCCCACCCATCAGGTTGACGCGGGTGAGGAACTCGTTGGCGCTGTAGACCTGCCCGGCGAACTCCCCCGGGATCCCGAGGAAGCTCGGCGCGCCGGCGCCGGTGCCGACGAAGACGGCGTCGTAGCCCATCGGCCCCAGGAGGTCGGCGAGCGTGAACGTCTTGCCGATCACCTTGTCGATCTCGAACGTCACGCCCATCCTGGTGAGCGTCTCGACCTCGCGGTCGATGATCGCGCGCGGCAGCCGGAACGCCGGGATGCCGTACTTCAGGACGCCGCCGATCACGTGCAGGGCCTCGAAGACGGTGACCTCGGCCCCCTTGCGGGCCAGGTCGCCGGCGCAGGCGAGCCCGGCCGGGCCCGATCCGACGACGGCGACGCGTCCGATGCGTTGGGGGGCGGGCCCTGACGACGGCAGGGCCGCTCCCGGCTCCGATCCGTGGTCGCCCACGAACCGCTCCAGCCGCCCGATGGCCACCGGCTCCATCTTCTTGGTCAGGATGCACTGCGCCTCACACTGCGTCTCCTGGGGGCAGACGCGCCCGCAGACCGACGGGAAGAGGTTCGACTCGTGGATGACCGCCAGGGCGCCCGGCAGGTCGCGCACCAGGAGGTGGCGGATGAAGCGCGGGATGTCGATGGAGACCGGGCAGCCTTCGACGCAGCTCGGCCGGAGGCACTGGATGCAGCGCTCGGCCTCGGCCAGCGCGTCGGCCATCCGGTAGCCGAGGTTCACCTCGGCGAAGCTCCGCGAGCGCTCGTCGGCGGGGCGCTCCGGCATCGGGGTGGCGTGCGGCGCCAGGTCGCGCAGCTTCTTGTAGTTCCGCTTGCCGTCGGTGAAGAGCGTCTTCTCCAGGCCGCAGACGTAGGCGTCGTCCTCGCGCGCCTGCTTCTCCTCCTTGGCGAAGCGGACCTGCCGCGCCACCAGCTCGGCGAAGTCGACCAGGTGGGCGTCGAAGTCGGGGCCGTCGACGCAGGCGAAGCGGACGTCGCCGTTCACCCGCACGCGGCAGGAGCCGCACATGCCGGTGCCGTCGAGCATGATCGCGTTCAGGCTGACGACCGTCTTCACTCCGTGCGGGCGGGTGGCCTCGGTGCAGGCCCGCATCATCGGCAGCGGCCCGATCGCCACCACCAGGTCGGGCCGGTCACGGGTGACGACGTCCGCCAGCGCGCCGGTCACCAGGCCGGGCCGGCCGTAGGAGCCGTCGTCGGTGCAGATGATCAGCTCGTCGCAGTACTGACCGAGCTTCTGCTCCCAGAAGACCAGCTCCCGGCTGCGGAAGCCGAAGATGCCGGTGGTGCGGCAGCCCGCCTCCTTGAAGGCCCGGAGCTGCGGGAAGATCGGCGCCACCCCCAGGCCTCCGCCCACCAGCACCGCGTGGCCCACGTCGGCAATCTCGCTCTCCGCGCCGAGGGGACCCACGAAGTCCGCGAAGCTATCCCCTTCGCCGTAGTCGCGCAGCATCTCCTGGGTCGTCTTCCCGACCGCCTGGACGACGATCGTGACCGTTCCCCAGTCGCGGTCGTAGTCGGCCACGGTGAGCGGGATCCGCTCGCCTCCCTCGCGCAGCCGGAGCATCACGAACTGGCCGGGCTCGGCGGCGCGGGCCACGTCCGGGGCGTGGACGTCCCAGAGGAAGGTTGTCTCGTTGAGCCGCTCGCGCCGCACGATCGTGTACATGGGGGACATTCTTTGGCGGCGCGGGGGGCTCGGCCATGATGCAAACGGCTCAAACGCACCGGAATTGATGAAGTCGTACTAGAGATCCTGGAGCGTCCCGGCCCTACTGTTCGGTGCGGGAGGCGTCCGATGATCGACGTCGAAGACTTCACCATCCTGACCGCGGGCACCGAGGTGCCGGTCGAGGGTCCGGTGGGCACCTGCCCGCGCTGCGGCCGGAACGGGATCGAGCACCGACTCGACGCGGCGGTCTCCTTCTTCGTCCACCGCCAGTCCTCCGAGCTGATGTGCGACGGGTTCCTGGTCGACCCGTACGACCTCTGCTACCTGGAGCGGGCGCTGGTGTCTTGAGAGGCGCCCGGATCGCCTTGGTGGCGCTGGTGGCGCTGGTTCCGCTGGTCGCGCTGTCACCGCGCTCGGCCGGCGCCGAGCCGAGGACGTCCGAGGAGATCGAGACCTGCATGAGCTGCCATGCCGACCGGGAGCTGACGCTCGACCTCCTCAGCGGCGAGAAGCAGAGCCTCTTCGTGGACCTGGCCGCCTTCCAGGGCTCCATCCACGGAGCCCGGCTCGTCTGCACCGACTGTCACGCCGATGCCAAAGAAGTGCCGCACCCCGAGCGCGTGCACCGGGACCGCGCGGCCTTCTCGGCGAGCTTCCGGGAGACCTGCCGCTCCTGCCACTTCGAGAGCTACACCAAGGCGCTCGACGGCGTGCACTACGCGGTCCTCTCCAAGGGAGGCGCCGGCGCGCCGTTCTGCGCCGATTGCCACGGCGCGCACGACGTGAAGAAGCCCGCCGAGCCGCGCTCGAAGGTCTCGGAGACCTGCTCGGCGTGCCACGCCGACGTCGCCGAGGCGTACGCGACCAGCGTGCACGGACGGGCGCTCGGCAGGGGGAGCGCCGACGTGCCGGTCTGCACCGACTGCCACCGCTCGCACGACATCGCCAGCCCGCACACGAAGCCGTGGCGCCTGCAGACGGTCGAGACCTGCGTCCGGTGCCACACCGACGGCACCCGGATGACGCGCTACGGCCTCTCCACCAACGTCGGCAAGTCGTACCTCGCCGACTTCCATGGCATGTCGGCGTCGCTCTACCGCGGGCAGAAGGCCGAGACCGGCGTGACCGCCCTGTGCATCGACTGCCACGGCACGCACGCCATCCGGCGCACCAGGGAGGCGGGCCCGCAGGCGCTCAAGGCGAACCTGCTGGCGACCTGCCGCAAATGCCACCCCGACGCCACCGATTCCTTCCCGGCCGCCTGGCTGTCCCACTACGAGCCGAGCCCGAAGCGGGCGCCGCTGGTCTGGGCGGTGACGGTCTTCTACAAGGCGTTCATCCCCTTCGTCATCGGTGGCCTGGTGCTGCAGATCGTCCTTCACCTCTGGCGCGTCCTGGGGAACCGATGAGCCGGCGCGAGACCCCCACCGCGGTCCGCTTCTCCACCCGGCAGCGGGCCGAGCACCTGGCGGTCATGCTCAGCTTCGTGGCGCTGGCTCTCACCGGCTTCCCGCAGAAGTTCCACGACAACGGGTTGGCGCGCACCCTGGTGGACCTCTTCGGCGGGCTCGACCGGATGCGGCTCGTCCACCGCGTGGCCGGCATCACCTTCGCGCTGCTCACGCTCGAGCACATGGCGGGAGCGGCGGCCGCGGTCCTCCTGGGCCGCGCCTCCTTCAGCCTGGTGCCGGCGCGCAAGGACTTCCGCGACGCGGTGGTGCAGCTTCGCTACTACCTCGGCCTGTCCGAGGAGCGCGCCCGCTTCGACCGCTTCGACTACAAGCAGAAGTTCGAGTACTGGGGCCTGGTCCTCGGCGGGCTGGTCATGATCGTCACCGGTCTCGTCCTCTTCCAGCCCACGCTCTTCGCGCGCTACCTGCCGGGCGAGCTGATCCCGGCCGCCAAGGTCGCGCACAGCAACGAGGGGCTGATGGCGTTCCTGGTGGTGATCACCTGGCACATCTACAACGCGCACCTGGCGCCGGAGGTCTTCCCGTTCGACACGGCGATCTTCACCGGCAGGGTGACGCTCGAGCGGATGCGGCACGAGCATCCGCTCGAATACGAGCGGCTCGCGGCCGGCGCACCCGCCGAGGCGCCCACGGCGGTCGAGACGCCCGCGACCCAGGTGGAAGCGACACCGGCCGTGAGCGACGCCTAGGCACCCGATGGCGGACCTCCGGCCGCGCGGACACGGGCTCGCCACGCGAGTCCTCCTGCTGGCCGCGATCGGGACGCTGCTGCCGGCGGCGGTCCTCGGCGTGGTGTGCGCGGCGGCGGTCGCCGGCCTGGAGCGCCGCATCCTCGAGGAGCGCGCCGGCCTCGCCCGGAGCCTGGCGGTGAGCCTGAAGGACGCGCTCCGCGCCGAGGTGGAGGTCCTCTCCGGCATCCCACCCGGAGCCGAGGCGCCGGCAGCGATCCGGGGCGCCCTGGTGCGCACGCGGCTGCTGTCGGGCGTCTCGCTCTACGACGCCGGCCACCGCCTCCTGCTGGAGGAGCCCGTGGGAACGGCGACCGGCGCAAGGGTCCACCTGCTGGTGCCGCTCCGGGACCGCGAGAGCCGGCTCTTCGGGTTCGCCGGAGCGCGGCTCGACCCGTCCAGCCGTGCCCTCGGTGTGCTCCTGGCGTCTCCCGGGCGCGGAGTCGCCGTCGACGTCCTGGACCGCGACGGCGTGGTGCTGCTGTCGAGCCGTGCGCCGAGGACGCGCCCGCGCCACCCGGTCCGGACCTACGCGCCTCTCCCCGTCTGGGGATGGGGCGTCTCGCTGGAGCAGGAGAGGGACGAGCTCTTCGCCGCCAGCGCGCTCCTCGTCCAGCGCGCGCTGGTGCTGGGGCCGCTGGTGCTGGCGGCGGCGCTGCTCTTCGCCTGGGGCGCGGCGCGTTCCGTGCAGCGGCCGCTCGCCACCTTGACCGAGGCGGCCGAGCGCATCGCCGGCGGCGTGCTCGACCAGGCCATCCCGGCACTGCCGGAGGACGAGGTCGGACGGCTCGGACGCGCGCTGGAGGCGATGCGCGCAGCGCTGGAGCGCTCCATCTTCGGTCTGGAGGCGCGGGTGCGGGCGCGCACCGACGAGCTCAGCGCGGTGGCCGCGCGGCTCAAGGAGCGCGAGGAGCGCCTGCGGCGCCTCCTCTCGAAGCTCATCACCGCCCAGGAGGACGAGCGCAAGCGGATCGCCCGCGAGCTCCACGACGAGACCTGCCAGACGGTCTCGGCGCTGGCGTTGAGCCTGCCGGAGGAGGCGGCCGCCGGCGAGGCACGCCGGCTCGCCCATCGCGCCCTCGACGGCCTGCACCGGCTCATCTTCGACCTCCGTCCGTCGGTCCTCGACGACCTCGGCCTGCTTCCGGCCATCCGCTGGTGGGCGACCCGACATCTGCCGTCGGCCGGCATCGCGGTCCGCTGCGAGCTGGAGGAGTCCGAGCGCCGCCTCTCGCCCGAGACCGAGATCGCCGTCTTCCGGGTGGCGCAGGAGGCGCTGGTGAACGTGGTGCGCCACTCCGGCGCGTCGGCGGTGCTGATCCAGATGGCCGGGCGCGACGGGCACCTCGAGGCGAGCATCGAGGACGACGGCCGGGGCTTCGACCCGGGCGAGATGGCCGAGCCCACGGCGGCGGGCCGCGGCCTCGGCCTCCTGGGCATGCGCGAGCGGGTGGAGCTCCTCGGCGGCCAGCTGGAGGTGGAGAGCGCGCCGGGACAGGGGACGCGGGTGTCGTTCCGGGTGCCGTTCGCGTGAGCCGGATCCGGGTGTTGCTGGCCGACGACCACGCGCTCCTGCGCGAGGGCCTGCGCGCGCTGCTGTCGGCCGCCCCCGATGTCGAGGTCGTCGGCGAGGCGGCCGACGGCCTCCAGGCGGTAGAGCTCTGCCGGGAGCTCGCTCCCGACGTGGTGGTGATGGACATCGCGATGCCCGGCCTCGGCGGGCTGGAGGCGACGATCCAGGTCCGCAAGGACTGCCCGGCGACCCGTGTGCTGGTGCTCACCCAGTACGGCGACCGCGAGTACGTCGCGCGCTTCCTCAGGGCCGGCGCCGCCGGGTACGTGCTGAAGAGGGCCGCCGGCAGCGAGCTCCTGGCGGCGATCCGCAGCGTCCAGCGCGGCGGGCTGGTGCTCGACCCCGAGGTCGCCCGCGACGCGCTCGAGGAGAGCCGGGGAGCGGGGGACCAGGACCCCTACGAGACGCTCACCGACCGCGAGAAGCAGGTCCTGAAGCTGGTGGCGGAGGGGAAGAGCAACAAGGAGGTGGCCGCGTTGCTGGCGGTCTCGGTGAAGACCGCCATGTCCCATCGCGAGAGCGTGATGGAGAAGCTCGGCCTCCACAACCGCACCCACCTGATCAGGCTCGCCCTCAAGCAGGGCGTCATCAGGCTCTGACGCGCGGTTCCGGGATCGGCGCCAGCGCGCGCGCCCGCTTCTGCCAGACCGCCTGGCCCAACAGCGCGAAGCCGATGAACGGGAGGAAGAGGACGTAGAGCGCTCCGAGGGCCGGAGCCAGGACCAGCAGCAGCGGGGCGGGAATCCGGACGAAGCTGCCGGTCTCCGGCAGGACGCCCTTGCGCCCCTGGATGACGGCGATCTCCCAGCTGCGGGTGTTGCCGTAGAAGCCTCCCTCGACGGTGGATCCGGCTTCGTGAGTTCTCATGGTGGCCTCCTTGTCTGATCTCAAGGTGGCGCCTGGCCGGCCGGAGGACCATCCGGAGATCGCCGGATCCCCGTCGGAAAAGTACCGGAGAGGGGCAGGAAAGAGTCCGCGGCCCGGCCGGGCTCAGGCGGCCCGGCGCTTCTCCTGAGCGTGGCTGACGAGCACAGCGCCGGCGGCCGCGGTGACCGCCGTGACCAGGATGGCCGCGATGCCCATGGAGGCGTCAGCGGACACGGCGTCGTGGGTGATGAGGCCGGCCGAGACCAGGAGCAGGGCGATGCCGGTGATTCCCTTGGTGTTCATGCTCTCCCTCCAGGCCTGCGCGTGCTCGCGCAGGCACGACGTGACGAAGTCCAGCAGGGTGCCCGTCCAGAGCGCGGCCAGGGCGCGCGCGCCTCCGGAGCCCCACGCGTCCCGGCAGGAATCTCCGAAGAGGAGCCGCATCTCCTCGCCGAACCCGGCGCGGAAGGCGGCCGGGTAGGCGCGCAGCAGCAGCGCATAGAGCCTCTGAGACGCCGCCAGCGCGCGCGGCGTGGCGCTCACGCGAGCTCCCGCGTCGGCCGTAGGCCGCGCCTGCGGGCGGCCCGCACCAGCGACTCCAGCCGGGCCAGCTCGGCGGAGACCACCCGGCCTCCGAGGCCGCTGAGGCCATAGACGCGACGTCGCTCCTCGCCGGCGGCGCTTCCGCCGCGGGCGGTGCGCTCTTCGATGAGACCGGCGGCCAGGAGGCGCTTGACCGCGCCGTAGAGCGTGCCCGGGCCCAGCTTCACGCGTCCCCCGGTCCGCGCCGCCACGTCGCGCTGGATCGCGTAGCCGTGCCGCTCACCCTCCGCCAGCGCGAGGAGGATCTCGAAGGTCGCCTCGGGCAGCGGCAGGAACGACGCGGGATCGGAGCCGTATATCGTCGAACGATGCATCGCTGGACGCTATATAGCTCCGCTCCGAGCCGGTGTCAAGCGCGGCTGCACCCGGCTGGTTGCGCGCCCTGATGCAGCCGACGCATGGCACATCGTCGCTCGAAGAGCTAAATGGAATCCATGGTCCTCACGACGCCTGAGACCCGCCTGCTCCTCGAACCGGCCGCCTGCGCCTCGTTGCCGTTGCTGCCGCCGATGCGGCTGCCCGGCGTGCTGTCTCCTCCCGAGCGCGTGACCCCCTGGAACGACCGGATGGCGCTGCGAACCCTGTCGATGACGAGCTCCATCATCCGTGAGCTCCTGAAGTGGACCGAGCGGCCCGACGTGATCTCGTTCGCTGGAGGCCTCCCGGCCCCCGAGGCGTTCCCGGCGCCGGAGATCGCCGAGGCGGCGCGGCGCGTGCTGGCCGAGCGCCCGGCGGAGGCGCTCCAGTACGGGACCACCGAGGGCTACCTCCCGCTTCGCCAGCTCCTGGCGCTCCACATGGCGGCGCGCCACGGGGTGCGGGTCGGACCGGAGAACGTCCTGATCACCTCGGGCTCCCAGCAGGCGCTGGACCTGGTGGGGCGGCTCTTCCTGGACCCGGGCGACCGCGTGGTGACCGAGCAGCCGACGTTCCTCGGCGCGCTGCAGGCCTTCACCGCCTACCAGGCCGGCTTCCTGCCGGTGCGGATGGACGACGACGGCATGCGGCTGGACGAGCTGGAGGAGCGGCTGCGGAGCGGTCCGAAGCTGATCTATGCGTTACCCAACTTCCAGAACCCGACCGGCGTGACCCTGGGCCTGGATCGGAGACGGCGTCTCGTCGAGCTGGCGTGCCACTACGGGGTCCCGATCGTGGAGGACGATCCCTGCGGAGAGCTGAGGTACGAGGGGGACCACCTGCCGCCGCTGGTGAGCCTGGACGCCGGGCTCCACGGTAGCGCGGGGTGCGGCGGCTTCGGCGGCAACGTCCTCTACCTCTCCTCGTTCTCGAAGACGCTCGCGCCCGGGCTCCGCGTGGCCTGGATGGTGGCGCCGGCGAACGTGATCGCGCGGCTGGTCCAGATGAAGCAGGGCGCCGACCTCCACACCTCGACGCTCGCCCAGCACGTCGTCTACGAGGTGGTCCGGGACGGCTTCCTCGACCGCCACCTGCCGGTCGTGCGCCGGCTCTACGACGAGAGGCGGCGCGCCATGCTGGCCGCGCTCGAGGGCTCGTTCCCGCCCGGCGTCCGCTGGACGACGCCGCGGGGCGGCCTCTTCCTCTGGGTCACGCTGCCCGCCGGCGCCGACGCCTTCCGCCTGCTGGATGCCGCGCTGGCCGAGGGCGTGGCCTTCGTGCCCGGCGCGCCGTTCCACCCCGGTGGGGGCGGCGAGAGCACGCTCCGGCTCAACTTCTCGTACTCGACCCCCTACGCGATCGCCGAGGGGATTCGCAGGCTCGGTGGCGTGCTGCGGAGCGGCCGTTCGTGACGGGCAACTACCGCGAGACCAGCTCCTCCAGGAAGGTGAGCGCGCGCGGGTCGTGCGACTGTCCGAGCCAGAACACGGATCGCCGCCGCACCTCGCTGTTCTTGTGCGTCCTCGCCAGCCGGATGAGGTGCGGGACGCCTTCATTCCCCGGGAGCTGCGTCAGCGCGAAGACGGCATGCACCTTCACGTCGGTGTCGGGGTCGTGCTCCACGGCCTCGCCGATCGCCGGCACGGCCTTGGCGCTGGCGACCTGGGCGAGCCAGAAGAGCGCCTGCCCGCGGATGTGCGGGTCCTCGTGACGGCGGGCCAGGCGCACCAGGACCGCCGCGCCGCCGGAGTGGGCCGCCAGCGCCATCAGCGCTTGCTCGCGAAGGTCGCGGCCGGCGCGGCGCTGCTCGAGCAGCCGCTCCAGGAAGGCGAGGCTCTTCTCGGCGGCCACTCCGGTCAGCCAGACGACCGGCAGGCCGCCGGCGTCCAGCGTGCAGTCCGTCGAGAAGGTGCGCAGCTTGTCCAGGCGGCCACCCTCCAGACGCGCGAACAGGAAGAGGCGCCTCTCCTCGGGCTCCAGCGTCTTGCCGTCGCCGGAGACGAAGCCGCTCTCGACCCCCTCCAGCCGGCAGCCGCCGCAGCAGAAGTGGCGCGACTGGGCGTGGTCGATGTTGCTGTAGCAGCAGCGGTGCGACTGGGTGTCCTCGGTGGCGATCTCCCAGGCGGCCCAGAGCGGGCCGGCGTCCAGCCCCTTCAGGGCGGCGTCGGGGTCGCCGGCCGCGGCCGGCTGCACGCTGAGCCTGGCGTTGACGAGCTTGGACGGCTGCGAGGAGGCGGGAAGGGCGAAGGCGAGGAGCGCCAGGGGGATGAGGGCGGTCTTCATTTGCCGAGGATCTCCAGCATGTAGTCGGTGGCTTCCTTGCTGCGCATCGTGGAGAGCCGCTGCACCAGCAGGGCCTTCATCGAACGGTCGCTCTCGCCGCGGGCCAGCTCCACCATCGCGCGGGCGTTGTTGCTCATCATCAGCGCTTCGGCCACGGCCTCCTTCACCGCGTGGTCGCGCTCGGCCCGATAGAGCGCCAGCAGCGGCGCCTCGGTGCGGTCCCGTCGCACCATGCCGAGCCGGCGCACCGCCTGGGGACGGAGCAGCGGGTCCTTCTCCGAGCGCGCGATCGTGACCAGGTGCTCGGCGTCGCCGGCCATGCCGAAGCCGTTCAGGACGGTCTCCTTCACGTTGCGCGACGTCTCGGACTGGTAGATCTCCCAGAGCTCGGCGGTCGCCCCCATCGCCCCGAGCTGGGTGATGGCGTGCGCGCGGAGCTGCTCGTTCTTCTCGCCGCGGGCCGCCGCCTTGAGGCGCCCCCTGTCGCCGGCGACCATGTAGCTGCTCAGCACGCGCTCCTTCACCTCGGGGTCGTCGCTGGCGGCGTACACCTCGTCGAGCACCTTCCGCGCGTCGTTACCTCCCATGACCCCGAGCTGCTGCAGCGCCTCTTCCTGGAGCTCGCGATTGCGCTTGCCGCGGGCCACGTCGAAGAGGAGCGCCCGGGCCTCCGGCGCGCTGCTCTGCCCCAGGACGAAGAGGGCGCGCTGCTTCACCTGCTCCGAGCCGCGGCCGGCCAGGATCTTCTCCACCAGCGGCAGCGCCCTCGAGGGATCGGCGTGCATGAGGCCTCCGAGCGCCACCAGCTTCAGCTCCTCGTCGTCCTCGGCGGCCACCAGCGCGCCTTCGCCGCCGCCGCGCATCTCCACCTCCAGCGCCCGGGCGTCCTTCAGCCAGCGGCTGTCTGGGAAGCGCTTCTTGAGCTCCTGGAGCGTGGCGCCGGCGTCTGCCTTCCGCCCGAGCCGGTTCTGCGCGTAGGCCTTCCAGTAGAGCGCGGCGTCGGCGCGGTCACCGGCCTCCTCGGCCGCCTTGTCGAAGGACTGGACCGCGCGGTCCCAGCGCTCGGCGTCGAGCGCCTCGGTCCCCTGCTTGTAGAGATCGGCTTGCCGCGACGGCGGGGGAGCCGGGCTCAGCAGCAGGAGGGCGGTGAAGGGCAGGGCTTTCAGGTAGGGCGTCATGCGAGACCTCTCTTCGGTGTGGGCGATGTCGATCGGTTCGGGTTCTGCCGCCGGAGAAGCTCGCGCTCGCGGATCTCCAGGCCGAGGACGCGCACCTTGAAGAGCACCTCCTCGGCGCGCTTCTGGAGCGCGGCCCGTTCGGCCTCGGGGGCGTCGGCGGGCGTGCGGGCGAACTCCAGCAGCACGCGCTCCAGCTCCTCCAGCAGGCGGGCCAGGTTCTCCTCGCCGGCGCGCTGCGCGGCGGTGCGATAGAGGCGGCTGGAAGGCACCAGCCGGTCCGCCCTGGCGCGAGAGACCTCGTCCGCACCGGCGCCGTCCAGCTCCACCAGCACCATCTGCGAGCGCTCCAGGTGCTCGCCGATGGCGTCCAGGAGGAGCCTCTCGCGGGCCGCCGCGGAGATGCCCTCCTGCCCCGACGGGAAGTGGCGCCCGGCCAGGAACGCGCCGACCAGCAGCGCCGCCAGCGCCGCGCCGACCACCAGGCGCGGCCAGAGGAGGAAGCGGCGGCGCGGGGCGTCGAGCCGCGCCTCCAGGCGATGCCAGACCTGCCGGCCGTAGAAGTCGCCGCGCTCCGGCACGCTCACGGATCCGAGGGCGGAGAGGACGCGAGAGAGCTCGTCGACCCGCGCGCGGCACTCGGCGCAGGCGGCGAGGTGCTGGCCGATCGCCGGCTCCGGCTCGTACTGGTGCAGCAGCAGGTCCTGCTCGGTGGGGTGGCTCACGTGCCGAGCTCCTGCCTGAGCTTGGCCACCGCCCGGAAGATGCAGTTGCGCGCCGCGCCGTCGCTGATCCGCAGGGCGGCGGCGATCTCGGCCACCGGCCGCCCCTCGAAGTGGCGCAGCGCCAGGGCCGTCCGCTCGCTGTCAGAGAGACGGGCCATGGCCGCCGACATGCGGCGCCCCAGCTCCGAGCCGAGGGCCGAGTCCTCGGGGGAGACGCCGGGGCTGGGAAGCGTCTCGAAGACCTCGTCCGGCGGCCCGCCCACCGTCTTGCGCCGCTTGCGGCTGCGCAGCAGGTCGAGCGCGCAGTTGGAGGCGATGCGGTAGAGCCAGCTCCCGAACTGCGCGCGCTCGTCGAAGCTGCCGAGCGCCCGGTAGGCCTTCAGAAACGTCTCCTGGACCACGTCTTCCGCATCCTCCTCGTTGCCGGTCAGGCGGAAGGAGAGCCGGAACACGGTCCGGGCGTGCCGTTCGACCAGTTGCCGGAAGGCATCCCGGTCTCCCCGCTTCGCCTGGACGACGGCCGCCTCGTCATTTCCGTCCATCCCCGCACATCATGAGACGGCGGGGACGGAGAGACGTTAGGCGGTCTCAGCCGTGAGGCGCCATGCGGAAGCGGAAGGGGGAACCGATGGGCCGAGCGGAGCTCGGCCCGAGGTCTCTGGCGCGGGCGGGAGGCCGCGCAGTAACCCGGTAGGGGTTCCCCCCTATTGAACCTAGTTGAGGGAGATCGTCCAGGACACGGCGCCGGCCGTGTTGACGAACTGAAGCGTACGCGCGGCCGAGGCCGCGGTGGCGCCGGACGCCGGCGTCACCTTGACGACCTCGACGAGGAGACCGCCGGTGACCCCTTGGAGGTCGCCGATGTTCCCGTCGATCGAGAGCGTCCAGGCCTGCGCTCCGGTGGTGAGGTTGAGCGCCACGAGCTGGGAGGGGGTCGTGGTGGTGGCGTCGCGGTCGTGGTCGCCGCCCAGCGACAGCACGACGATGCCGTCGGTCGTCACCACCCGGTGGATGGCCGAGGCGGCGTTGTAGCTCCACGCCTTGGTGCCGTTGGCGGAGATGGCGGTCAGCGTGAACGTGGTGGTCGTCGTGGTGCCCGAGGTGGTGCTGGTGCGCTCCACGACGAGCGCCTTTCCGTCGGGCGCGATCACCAGACCACCGGGGCCGCCGCCGGGTCCGCGATCGCCGGGACCGCCGGGTCCGCCACCGGGTCCGCCGCGTTCCCCGGGACCTCCACCGTTCGCGAACGCAGCGCCGGAAAGGGCGAGGAGAGTGAGAGCCAGAGTGAGACGACGTGCGAATTGCATCGAGATGTTCCCTCCGTGGCCGGCCGCCTCGAGGGCCGCCGGTCGCGGACGCTAGGTCAAGAAGCGTGCCGGCGAATTCGCGGGTTTCCGGCCGTTTCTCGGGTCGCAATGACCCAGCGGCGGCGCATGCGAGACCCAGCCTGCGGCATCGCGACTCAGCGGCGCGGCTGGTTCGGCGGAGGCGGAGGTGGCGGCAACTGGCCGCTTCCCGGCGTGTGCCCGCCCGGCTGCTGGCCGCCGGGCTGCGGCGCACCCGATCCACCCTGTCCGGCCGGTCCGCGAGCTCCGCCGTCGCGCTGCCCGTCGCGGTCGGGCCCACCGTCGCCGCGGCGCGGGGATCCGCCGCGGTCCCAGGAGCGCTCGTCGAAGCCGCGCTCCTTCATGGGTACCGGCCGCGGCTGCATGCGCGGCGCGAAGGTGCAGAGCTCTCCCGCCCGCACCGACAGCGGCTCGAAGCGCAGCGGGGCGCTCGCCAGCGGGAACACCTCGACCTTCCCTTCGAAGACGGCCAGCGTCGTCTCGCCGCCCGGGGCGATCTCGACCGCGTAGCGCGTGCCGCGCACGGCCAGGAGCGCGCCGGGGGTGGCGACGCGGCGCTCCAGCGGAGCGCCCTCGGTGAGCGCGTCGAAGAAGGCCTTCAGCCGCCCCTTCTCCAGCACCAGCAGCACGCCCGGGTCGTCCCCCTGGAGCTTGGCGCGGGACGACGAGCCGATCTCGAAGCGGGAGCTCCTCTCCGGAACCGAGACGACGGTCTTGCCGAAGAAGCCGGTCTGGACGAGATCGCCGCCGGCGGCGGTGTCGCCCGCGGCCACGCGCTGCTGCTTGCTCTCGTCGCCGGCGGGGAGGCGGGTGACCTTGCTGGTCACCGCATCGAAGCGATAGCTCAGCGGCCCCGGGGAAGGGGTCGAGAGCAGGGCCGCCGCCGCGGCACTGGCCAGGATTCTCGCGATCATCGGCTGTCAGCCCTCACCTTCCGCGTCTTCCCGCGCGGGTTCGTCCTTCAACTTCCGCGCCAGCGTCTTCCGCTCGATGCCCAGGAGGCGGGCGGCCTCGGACTTGTTGCCGCCGGCGAACGCCAGCACGTCCTGCACGTAGCGGCGCTCGGCCTCGTCCAGCGAGAGAGGCTGACGCCCGGCGGCGAGCGTCATCTCCGGCACCGGCGGGGGAGCGGAGGCCGCGCCTTCCTGGCGCGTCAGGAGCCGCTCGAGCGCGCCGGTGTCTTCCAGCGCGCCGGTGTCGATGAGGAGCCGTCGCACGACGTGCGCGAGCTCCCTCACGTTGCCGGGCCACGGATGCGCGGCCAGCCGCTCCAGCACCGCCGGCGAGGCGGCGGCGCCGCTCAGGCCGAGGTCTTGCGCGCCGCGGCGCGCGAAGTGGGCGACCAGCTCCGGCAGGTCGGCGAGCCGCTCGCGCAGCGGCGGGATGGGGACCTCGTATCCGGCCAGGCGGTAGAAGAGGTCCTGCCGGAAGCGGCCCTCGGCCACCATCGCGCGCAGGTCGCGGTGGGTGGCGGCCACCACCCGCACGTCGGCCTCTTCCGGCTTGTCGCCGCCGAGCGGCGTCACCAGGCCGTCCTCCAGGAAGCGCAGCAGCTTCACCTGGAACGGCGGCGAGATCTCGCCGATCTCGTCGAAGAAGACCGTGCCGCCGTGCGCCTCGCGCAGCGAGCCCTTGCGGTCGCGGTGGGCGTCGGTGAAGGCGCCGCGCCGGTAGCCGAAGAGCTCCGCCTCGATGAGCGTGTCGGGGATGGCGCCGCAGTGCACGGCCACGAACGGTCCGTCGGCGCGCTTGCCGAAGCGGTGCAGCGCGCGAGCGACCAGCTCCTTGCCGGTGCCGGTCTCACCGAGGACCAGCACCGGCACCGGGAGCGGCGCGACGCGCGCGACCGCCTTGTAGACCTCGACGATGGAAGGGTGGCTGCCGACGATGAGGCTCTGCGGGCCTTCCGGTGTCGCCTCCGCCTGCGGCTTGCGGCCGGCCAGCGCGGCGCGCGCGCGCTCCACCAGGGCCGAGACGTCGAACGGCTTGGCCAGGTAGTCGAACGCCCCGGACCGGGCCGCCAGCGCGGCCGTCTCGACGCTGCCGCGCGCGGTCATCAGGATCACCGCCGGCGGCTCGGCCAGCTCGCGCAGCTCGACCAGGAAGTCGACTCCGGTCTCACCCGGCATGTAGATGTCGCAGACGACGAGGTCGGGGCGCGAAGCGGCCAGCTTCCGGCGCGCGTCGGGCACGCTGGCGGCGCGCACCGTCTCGAAGCCGGCCTTGGTCAGCGCCAGCGCCACCATCTCGCGGATCGCGAGGTCGTCGTCGACCACCAGCGCTCGTGTCATGCGCGCCGCGGCCGCAATCTGGGTGCCAATCGCATCGTGGGTGTCATGACGCCATGGGAAGCATGACCCGGAACAGGCTTCCGCCACCCGGGTTTTCCAGGGCCTCCACCTCGCCGCCGTGCCAGGCGGCGATCTCGGCGACGAACGCGAGGCCCAGGCCCAGGCCTGGGGCGAGGGCCGCTCCCGGAGATCGGGCGAAGCGCTGGAAGACGCGCCGGCGGTCCTCGGGCGGGATGCCGGGCCCGCGATCGGCCACTTCCAGGAGAGCGGCGCTGCCTGAGGTGCGCGAGAGCCGCAGCTCCACCTCGGTATCCTCGGGGGAGAACTTGAGCGCGTTGCCGACCAGGTTCTCGATGACCCGCTCCAGCAGCGCGGCGTCCCCGAGGACGTCGACGCCGGGCTCCAGCGCCAGCCGCAGCGTGCGACGGCTGCCGCGGCGCATCACCTCGGCGCGCCGCTCCACGAGCTCGGAGAGCGCCACCCGGGTCGCCGACGCGCGGAAGTCGCGCAGCTTCATCCGCTCGAGGTCGAGGAGCGTCTCCACCATCTCCGAGAGCCGCGACGTCTCGCTGGCGAGGAGGCCGGCGACGCGACGCCGCTCCTCTTCGGAGAGGTCGAAGTCGGCCAGCAGCTGCGCCAGCCCCTTCACCGAGGTGAGCGGCGTCCGCAGCTCGTGCGCCACCACCCGGCGCGCCTCGGCGTCGTCGCTGCGGCCGGCGCGCAGCTCGTCGGCGACGGCCGAGAGCTCGCGCACCCGGCGCTCGGACAGCGTGACCTGGCGCCGTTGCCGCGCGAACGCCCGGAGCGCGTCGGCGGCGGTGACCGCCAGCGCCGCCGCGGCGGCGGTGACGCCGGCCACCTCGAGACGGGCCGTCCCCAGCAGCAGCGCCGCCACGGGGAGCGGCAGAAGGGCTGCCGCGAGCGCTCTGGCATACCCGCTGGCCGGGGTGGCGAGAGCGGCCAGCAGCGCCGCGGCCGCCGACAACAAGGCGGAGACCAGCGGAGACGCGGGGCGCAGCAGGTCGCGGTCGAGGATCGACTCGCAGGCCTCGGCCTGTACGACCACGCCCGGCTCGGGGATGCCGTGCCGCGAGGCGGGCGACACCACACGGTCACCCACGCCGGCGGCGCTGGCGCCGATGAAGACGACGCGCCCGGCCAGCTCGGCGCGCGGCCCGTCGAGGAGCGAGGCCGCGCCCACGCGCGGCAGCTCGGTCGCCGCGAACCCGGGCCGCACGCTCGCCCCCACGGCGACCGCCAGCGACGGGTCCGCCAGGCGCGCGCCGGCCAGCGCCAGCGCGGGGAACGAGCGGTCGGCGAGCTGCAGCGTGGCGCGGAAGCGCCGCACCACGCCGTCCCGGTCGGTCTCGAAGCTGACGTGTCCCGGCGATGCGGCATTCCTCAACGGCGGCGCCGGGAGGAGCCATCCGTCGCGGTCGTCGACGCCCACCGCCAGCACGCTGGCCGAGGCGCGCAGCGCGCGCGCCAGCTCGCCGTCCCCTTCGCGCTCTTCCGGCAGCAGAACGTCCAGCACGACGCCCCGGGCACCGGAGGCGCGGGCCGCGTCCACCAGCGCGGCGAGCCGCCGCCGCGACCAGGGCCACGCCTCGCGCCGCAGCGCCTCCTCGTCCACGAGCACCAGCGCGACGTGGCGCGCCGGCCGGCGTCCTCGCAGGCGCAGCACGGCGTCGCGCGCCAGCAGCTCGACCGGCTGGAGGAGGCCCGCTCCCGCCGCGGCGGCGGTCAGCAGCGCTGCGAGGAGGGCGGGGCGGAAGCTGTGGCGCGTCGCGCCGTCAGGTTAGCAGCGTCACCCCTTGGCCAGCAGGCCCGCCTTCTCCAGCTCCTTGGTGACCGCGCCGGCGAGCTCGGCCACCAGCTCCTCCACACGGCTGGGGTTCAGGGTGCTGCTCACGCCGGCCCAGACCAGCTCGTCCTGCGCGGCGGAGTAAACGAGCGTCTCGACCTTCACGTACTCGTCGGTGCGCAGGTAGCCCGGCTCCCAGACGTGTCCCCAGCCCCAGCCCCAGTAGCCGCCCCAGAAGCGGCGGTAGTAGGGGCGCGCCCAGACGACTCCGGGCTGATAGGAGACCTCGGTCTCGCGTCCGGCCATCCGCATCACGACCGAGCCGGCGAAGCCGAGCTTCTCCACCTTGGCCTTGGCGGCTTCCTGGTCGCGCGCCTCCTCGGCGCTGAGCAGCGTGTAGGACGGCACGCCCTCCACGCCGCGCGCCGAGAGCTCGCGCGCCAGGGCGTCCTCGGCGCGGCGCCGCACGCTCTGCTTGCGGGTCACGAAGACGGCCAGCACCTTGCGGCCGCCGAACCGCAGCGGCTGGGCGTCGGGGGATCTCCAGGTGGATTGGAACCGGGTGGTCGCGCAGCCGGCGGCCGCCAGGACCGCCAGGCAGACGAGGACCGCTCGCAGCGGTCGGGGGGACTTCCTCATGGTCGCTCTCCTTCGGAGCTCGCGGACGGGTACTGCCCGCCGTCGCGGGCCCCGCCGAATCGGATGCATCCGGGCTGCCAGCGCCGCGCGACGCCATGGCGGCCGCGTACGTATCCTCTGGAGACGATGCTCGCCCTCGTCCTGCTGGGATTGCTCGAGGTCACGGTCACGCCGCCACGCGACCCGGCGGGGAAGCCCTGGAGCGTGCAGCTCCTGAAGGAAGGCGAAGGCGGGGCGCTGGACGTCGTGGCCGACAGTCCGCTGCTGGCCAACGGCACCTGGAGGACCGAGCGCCTCGAGCCGGGCACGCCGTACCGCCTGCGGGTCAAGACCGCCGAGAACGAAGGATGGTGGATGGACGAGAAGCCGTTCACCGCCGACGGGGCGGAGATGAAGCGCGAGATCGCTCTTGGCGGGGTGAACGTGCACGGCACGGTGCGTTTCGGCAAGCGCCTGCTGCGGGACGCGACCGTCGTCTTCGGGACCGAGGGGGCGAAGGTCGCGGTGCGCTTCCAGGCCGACGAGCACGGCAAGTTCCAGGGGCTCGTCCCCCGCGAGGGATGGTGGCGGGTGACGGTGACGTCGGAGTCGCCGCGGGTCAACAAGATCGTGGACGTGGAGGTCGAGCCGGCGGCGAAGGAGGGGTACTCGGAGGTCGACGTCGCGGTCGCCAGCTACGCAATCGAAGGGAAGGTGGTGGACGAGTTCGGCGCGCCGGTCAGCGACGAGGGCCATCTGAACGTGCTCAAGCTGGCCTATCCGTCCGACTTCTTCCAGAAGCGAATTCCCGACGACATCTCCCCCTTCTTCCGTTTCGACGCGCTCAACGTCGGCGAGTACCGGCTGGAGTTCTCCGGGCACAAGACGGAGAGCGAAATCGTGAGCGTGATGGTCGGCGAGGACGGGACGACTGATCCGCCGTACCTCGTGCTGGTGGCTCGCCCGCGGAACATCTTTCGAGGGCGCGTCGTGCTGCCGGGCGGAATCGGCGTGCCCGGGGCGGTGGTGCAGGTCGAGCAGCTCGTCGAGCAGGCATTCCCGTTCCACGGACGCGCGTGGACCGACGAAGAGGGCCGTTTCCAGGTGGAGCTGAACGCGCTCGCCAAGGAGGCCTGCTTCCTGGTGAAGAGGAATCGCGTCTGGCGCGTGATGCGCGCGGTCGTCTCTCCGGACGAGCAGGAGCTGACGATGAGCGTTGCCGGCGGCGCCTTGCGGCTCCAGGGGCGCGGCACCCTCGAGCATGCCGGCTGCCGGTTCCAACACGGCCCGATCACCGAGATGCCTTCCATGGGCCCTGGCCGTTACAGGTTCTGCGCCTACGGTCTCGAGCCCCGCACCTGCGTCAGCGGCGACCTCGCGGCCGGAGGCACGCTGACGCTCACCCTCGACGAGAAGAAGCGCTGACTGCGGTACCTTAGGTAGCGATGCTGTTCCTCGCGCTTCTCCTCCCACTCGCCGCACCCCCGCCGTCCTCCGCCACGCTCCAGGTCTCGGTGACCCCGCCGCGCGATCCGGCCGGCCGACTCTGGACCGTCCAGCTCCTCAGGCAGCGCGACAAGAACGCGCTCGACTTCGTGACCGAGGGGCCGGTGCGCGCCGACGGCACCTGGAAGCGCGAGCGGCTGCAGCGCGGCACGCCCTACCGTCTGCGGGTGAAGACCGGCGACGACCAGGGGTGGTGGATGGACGAGGAGCCGTTCACGCTCCAGGGCGCCGACCTGAACCGCGTCCTGCCGATGGGCAAGCTGAGCGTGCACGGCATCGTGAAGATGGGCAACAAGCCGCTGCGCGCGACCGTCGTCTTCGGGACCGAGGGAGCCAAGGTCGCGGTCCGCTTCCGCGCCGACGAGAAGGGCAGCTTCCAGGGATTCGTGCCGCGCGAGGGGCTCTGGCGCGTGTCGGTGGCCTCCGACGCGCCGCGCGTCAACAAGATCGTGGAGGTCGTCGTCGAGCCGCCTCCGGAGAAGGAGGGGACCTCCGAGCTGGAGCTCGCGGTCTCCAGCTACTCCATCGAGGGGAGGGTCGTCGAGCAGGACGGAACCGGGCTCTCCGGGGCCGGCATCCTGAGCGTCCAGCGGCAGACGCCCCCCTACGAGTCGTTTCAGAAGCGCATTCCGACCGAGCTCGAGCCGGCGTTCCGGCTGGAGGTCTTCGACCCCGGCGAGTACACGCTGCTGGCCTCCGCCGACGGCAAGGAGAGCCGGGCCGAGCGGGTGGTGGTCGGCAGGGACGGCGTCGTCGATCCGGCGCAGCTGGTGCTGACCCTGCGGCCGCTGAACGTCCTGCGCGGCCGCGTCCTCGCGTCGGGCGAAGGCGTCGCCGGCGTGAAGGTGGCCAGGGCGCGCCTCGAGGGAGACTTCGCGCCGGCGGAGGTGGTTTCCAAGGACACCGACCCTGAGGGGCGCTTCGAGCTGCCGGTGAACGCCGGTGCCAAGGAGGTCTGCGTGCTGCTCGAGAAGGGCGGCCTGGCCAGCCGCCTGGCACGGGTGCCGGTGACCGCGGACGAGCAGCTCCTCTCGATCGCCGCCGAGGGCGGGTCGCTGAAGCACGATCCCAACGCCTATCTCGGAAAGGGCGGCTGCATGCTGCCCCCGCCGCCGGCTCGGATGGTCTCGTTGCGTACCTTCGCCTCGGCCGAGCCGGGCCACTACACGCTCTGCCGCCGCGCGAACGGCGACAAGCCGGCGCGCTGCGTCGAGGGGGACCTGCAGGCCGGGGGGACGCTGACCCTGTCCTTCGAGAAGCGGCCCTAGAAAAACGCTGGTTCCGAACTTGCTAATTCCGCTGCAGGAGGTGAAGGTTGTGTCTTCACCAGGTGTGCGTGCCGCCTCCCGCGGTTCCCTGCTCCTGCTCATCGTCGTCCAGGCGTCGGGCTGCGCCGTCACCCGCAGCGTGCTGCTCGCCGAGAAGCGCGCCCACTACAAGTTCGAGGCGTCCTCGTCACCCGGGGACCCGGAGTTCCTTCACTCCATGGAGGCCTTCGGCAACAAGATGGTGCCGGGCAACAAGGTCGAGCTCCTGAACAACGGCGTGGAGTTCTTCCCGGCGATGCTCCGCGACATCGCCGCCGCCAGGAAGAGCGTGAACCTGGAGATCTACGCCTTCCGGAACGACAAGGCGGGGCAGCGCTTCGCCGAGGGGCTGGCCGCGGCCGCGCGGCGCGGCGTCGAGGTGCGGTTGCTGGTGGACGGCCACGGCAGCAAGCTGGGGCCGCTGCGCGAGATGCTCCAGCAAGCCGGTGTGAACGTGCAGACCTACCGCCCGGTGACGCCGCTGAGCATCTTCAAGATCGGCCGGCGGACCCATCGCAAGATCCTGGTCGTGGACGGCGCGATCAGCTACACCGGCGGTTTCGGCATCGCCGAACGATGGCTCGGCGACGCGCGCAACCAGAAGGAGTGGCGCGATTGCGCGGTGCGGGTCACCGGCCCGGTGGTGGGGCAGATGCAGGGGATCTTCGGCGAGGACTGGACGTTCACGACCGGCGAGATCCTCGTCGGCGAGAACCTCTTTCCGCGCAACGCTCCGGCCGGCGGCGTGCTGGCGCAGGCGGTGAAGGCCTCGCGCGGCGACGCGACCTCGGTCGCCAAGATGCTCTACTACGTGGCGATCTCCTCGGCGAAGAAGTCGATCACCCTCCAGAACGCCTATTTCGTGCCCGACAAGCAGATGAGGGAGGCGCTCGCCGCCGCGGCGCGGCGCGGCGTGGACGTGCGCATCATGGTGCCGGGGCCGCACATCGACATGCCGCTGGTACGCCTGGCCGGGCGCGGCAAGTACGGCGACCTGCTCGAGGCCGGCGTGAAGATCTACGAGTACCAGCCCAGCATGCTGCACAGCAAGGTCCTGGTGGTGGACGGCCTCTTCAGCACCGTCGGCTCCATCAACTTCGACGTGCGCTCGATGATCAGCAATGCTGAAGAGAGCTTCATCTTCTACGACAAGGACGTGGCCGCCAGGCTGGAGGCGAGCTTCCGGCGCGACCTGGCGCATGCGCGCGACGTCTCCTACGACAGGTGGAAGAAGCGGGGCCTCGACAAGCGATTCGCCGAGGCACTTTCGACTCTGGGGACACCTCTTTATTGAGCCGAAACCTTGAATCTCGGCGCGCGCGACCCTATCTTTTGAGTGGCGGAACGGAAGTCCCGCCGGAGGCGGCAGAAGACGAAATAACGTCAACTCGCAAAAAAAGAGGTTAGGGAATCAAAGGAGATTCCCACCAAACAACCTCGGCTGGAGCGCAGAAAACCGCCTTCCAAGCGACCGGGTACTGCAAAGGGCAATCCTTGCAGACCCGGTCGCACTGTTTTGTGGGCTGCTAGAGTTCGCTGCCGGAGGGCACGATGGCCGCCAAGAAGGAGACCACCAAAGACAAGTTCGCCGCCGCCAAGGCGCGCGTGGAGAAGCTCTCGTCGAGGCCGTCGAACGACGACCTGCTGGAGCTCTACGGTCTCTACAAGCAGGCCACCGAAGGGGATGCCACCGGGTCACGCCCAGGCATGCTCGACCTCAAGGGGAGAGCCAAATACGACGCCTGGGCGGCCCGGAAGGGTATGGCCGGCGAGGAGGCAATGAAGCGCTACGTGGCGCTGGTCGACCGCCTCGACGGCAAATGATCGACCTCCGCCGAACGACCCCGTAGACCGCGCCGTCCGCAATGTACCCGGCGCGGGGTGGAGCGCCTACACGGCCTCGGAAGGGCGGGGCAGGCGCGCCGGCCGCAGCATCGCCACGAAGGTGCGGTGGTCCAGCGGGAACTCCAGTAAGACGTGCAGGACGCTCAGCAGGTAGAACGTCGCGAAGCCGAGGCGGTAATCCAAGCCGTAGAGCGCCAGGCCGGCCAGCCAGAGGAGGAAGATGGCGACGCCGCGGCGCCTCGGGATCTCGTGCCAGCGGATCACCGAGGTCTTCGAGAACCAGTTGAGATAGTGATAGGTGTAGGCGAACGCCAGGAAGCGCCAGACGCCGATCCCGCGCCCCTCGTCCAGGCCGTCGCCGGAGCGGCCCACCAGGCGCAGCAGCTCGGCCCCCAGCGGCCCGAACGGCGCCAGCAGGCTCCTCGCCTCCGGACCGGCCGGCAGGAACGGGGCTCGCCAGGAGACCACCGCCGCCGCGCAGGCCAGGAAGACCACCAGCGAGACCAGTCCGGCGGCGCTGTGGCTCTTGCGGGCGCCGTAGAAGATGAAGCCGGCGGTGAAGAGGAAGACGTGCACCACCGTGAGGAGCAGGAAGGCGGTGGATCCGTAGGCCGGCGCCCGGCTGGTGAAGACCATCGCCAGCGCGGTGAGCGCCAGCACCGCGATGGCGTCGGGCCAGCCGCGGGCATAGTTCACCAGCGCGGCCGAGACGAAGACCAGGTAGACGAGCGCGACCGCCGCGTCGCCGCCGGCCGGGCGGTGCACGATCTCCGAGGCGACGTAGGCGAAGGTGATCACGCTGACGGCGGCGGCCACCAGCAGCAGCCAGAGGCGGCGCGCCGCCGGCCGCGCGGCGAAGTAGCCGCGGTCGTGCAGCCAGGAGATCTGGGTGAGGTAGTGGAGCGGGCCCAGGATCGCGTAGGCCCCGAGGAAGAGGTGATACGGCGCGACGATGGCGGCCGCCGCCGACGCGACCATCAGTCCTGAGTTGAGCCACGAGAGTCCGTCGGCGCCGAGCCGCACGGGGGAATCCTATCGTCGCGAGGCCACGGGCACCGGTCTTTCCGGCGGCGCCGCCGGCCAGGTCGGGCCGACCAGCTGGGTGCGCAGCACCGGGCCCCCCATGTAGAGCGGCGACTCCGACTTCACGAAGGTCGGCGACATCTCCCGGTAGATCCAGACGCGCGAGTCGGGGGGAAGCTTGCCGAGGAGCCGCGCCGCGAAGCCGAGCAATCCCCCGATCTCCACCTTGGCGGTGAAGCGCGCCACCTTGCGCTGCGTCGCGCCGATGACCGCCGGCTCTTCCATGGCGGGGCTGATGACCAGCTCGATCAGCCTCGGCTGCGGGGTCGCCGCCAGCATCGGCAGGCGCAGCCCGCGCGAGCCGGGGGGCAGGTTCTTCAGCAGCACCACGACGAGGCCGTTGGCGAGGTCGGGCGGGAGCGTCATCAGCTTGGTGATGATCTCTTTCTCCCCGTCCTCCTTGTTGTGCTTCACGGTGACCTTGCCGCTGCCGGCGTCGATCGAGAGGTCGATCGGCTCCTTGAAGGTCGGGCCTTGCTGGACCTGGCGATAGCTGAGGAGCCGGAACGACCCCCGCTGCGAGAAGACCGTCGTCTCGTCGCTGATGGAGCCGTCCTCGAAGCGGAAGAGGAGGCGGTTGGTCACGCGGTCCGCCTCGACGGTCTGGATCGAGTCGCCCGAGCCGACCGTCTCTCCGTCGAGCGTAGTAAGTGCCAGGAAACCGTGTATGACCCCTTCCGGGAACCTCACCGGCATGGCTCCTCCGGCGCGGAGCCCCGGGCCTTCCCACAGCAGCGCCAGAAGCGCGGCCGCGCACGGAACCGCCAGCCACCGGAGTTGTTTGTCTCTACGATCTCTACGGAGCACGCAGCCCTCCGCCCTGGCTTTGCGGCTTCCGTGCCAGCGCTCTCGGTCCGTGGCATGCGTCGTGAAGAGAACGCAGCGAAGGTGGACCTCCTGCTCGCGGGGGAGGCGAGAAACGAGGCGAGGGGCGGAAATGCGAAACCTGGTTCCTGCGTTGTTCGGTTGGGTGGTGCTGAATCAGCTCGGGTTGCCGGTGCCAGCCTGCCCGACGCTGGTGGGCGCGGGGATCTTTCTCGGCCGCGGCGACGGCAGCTTGCCGCTGATCCTTAGCGTCGCCGTGATCGGTACGCTGCTGGCCGATCTGGCCTGGTTCGGGATCGGACGCTGGCACGGCTCCGGCGCGATCGACCGCCTCGCCAAGCTGGCGCGTCGCTCTCCGGAGTGGATGAAGCGGGCCGAAGACCGCTACCACGATCACAAGGTCCTCTTCCTGCTCGCGGCGCCGTTCCTTCCCGCGGTCAACCCGTTCGCGTCGGGGCTCGCCGGAGCGCTCGGCATGCGCCTCTCCGCCTACCTCCTCTGCGCGCTCGGCAGCGCGGTCGCCTGGACGGTCGTCTGGGTCGGCGTCGGCTACATGTCGTCGCACCTCTTCTGAGGCCGATGTCGACGAGGCGCCGGCTCTCCCCGCTGCTCCTCGTTCTGGCGATCTCCTTCCCCGGCGCGGCGGCCGGGTTCTTCGACGGGCTGCCGCGCTCGGCCTACGTGAGGGACGACGTTTCCTGGACGGTGGTCCGCGCCGGATCGGGGGTGGAGGACGATCCGGTGGCGACGCTGCGTTACCTGCGGCTGGCGCTCGACCCGGGGCGCCGCGACCGCCCGTTCGACAGCTGGCCCGAGCGCGAGATGCTGCTGGTGGAGCTGGCCTCCGGTGAGCGCGTCGTCTTCGAGCGCCTTTCCCGTCTCGACGGCTTCGCGCCCGGCGACTACGCGCCGGTCAGCCGCGTCGGGCTCTCGGGCGTGGCGCTGGAGGTCCTGGCGAGAGCCGCGGCGCCGGGCGGCGGCTCGGTCTGCGGAGCGGACTTCCAGCTCCTGCGCGTCGGCGCCCGGGAGCTCCTCATGGCCAAGGAAGACCGCGAGGCCGAGTCGGTGAAGCTGGCGCTGTCGCAGCTCGCCGACGACTTCTTGGGCACGCGGCAGGTCGACACCGTGGATACCGCGGTCAGGGTCCTGATGCGCGCCGACCGCGCGCGAGCCCTCGCCGGCGGGGCGCTGGAAGGGCTTCGGACGCTCTTCCCGACCCGCTCCTTCCCCACCGGCGCCGCCGACGACCTGCAGTTCCGTCCGCTCACCGGCGAGCCGCTCGACCCCGCCGCCGGCGAGTGGCGGCAGGTGACGGACGCCCCGGAGCTGCACGCCGGGCTTCCGGCCTTCTGACGATGAGACGGCTTTCGATTCCGCTGCTGGCCTCGCTCGCGACGATGGGAGCCGGACCGCTGCCAGCCGCGGCGCCGCCGCCGCTGGAGATGTCGCGGCTCGTCGAAGGGAAGACCGTCCGGTTGCAGGTGGTGACCGCGGTGAGCCGGCTGACCGGAGCGCGGGTGACGGTGGTGCAGGGTCCGTCGGGCGCGCGACTCCTCTTCCGCCGCTCGGAGCCGGAAGCGGGCACGGTCGTTTACGAGGCCGGCGTCAACGGGCGCCCGGCGCTCACCGTGACCCGGCGGCCCGGCGAGCCCGTGCTGCTGGAAGGCGCGGGGCGAAGCCTGTCGTTCTACGAGAAGGACCTGCCGCGCCGCACCGTGCGCTGCTGGATCGCCTCGCTGGTCGCCGAGGTGGACGCCGGCTTCCTGCGCGCGGCGATCGATGCCGACCCGTTGCGTCCGGCGGCCGGCGCCGAGGCGGAGAACGGCACGCTCTACCCGCTGCTGCTGCTGTGGGAGTCCGGCCCGGGCGGGCAGCGAGCGCTCCCGGCGCGACAGAGCTTCGAGCGCGGGTCCTGGAGCGGCGCACCCTGGGACGAGCTGCGCCGCCTGGCGACCGGCGAAGTTGGTCGCTGACGCGCCGCAGGCCGTCGCCGGCGCTCGAGCCGCGCCCGCATCGGTGATCGGGCTCACGGGAACGCAGCTCCGCCGGTCGTAAGTCCGTTCCGTTTGAGCAAAGTTTGCGAGGCCGTGCGAGCGGCGCAAGTCGGCTCCCGGCCGCAACCCGCTTGGCTCCATCACCTGCGTTCTGGCTCCGGACTTGCTACGTCGTGGTGGGGGTGCCGCGTGTCCGCAACATTCACCATGACTCGTGAGCCGCTGATGCGTTTCGAGCGCAAGAGCAGACGTGTGGTGCCGCGAGCGAGGATGGTCTGGTGGTTGATCGGCACCGTGGTGTTCGCGGCGGTGACAATCGAGCTGCAGACGTCGACCCTGGAGTCGTGGTTCCTGGCTCGCTCGGCGGCGAAGCTCTCTTACGTGCTCGGACCGGGCCCCAGCCCGTCCATCGTGTTCCCCCGCACCGGCCCCGCCGACAAGGCGCGGGGCTACACACAGCTCCCGGTCATCCAGAAGCGCCTCGAGGAGCGCGGCTTCGAGGTGAAGGAGCAAGTCCGCTTCTCGCCGCAGCTGGCGCGGCTGGCCAGGGCCGGCATCTCCCCGCCCTACCGCGACGGCGTGGCGGCTGGGCTCCAGGTCATCGCCTCCGACGGCGGGTCGCTGGTGGGGCGCGAGCGGCCGCTGTTCGGACGCTTCGAGGACATCCCCAACCTGGTGACCACCGCGGCCTCGTACATCGAGGACCGCCAGCTCCTCCTCGCCGACGAGAACTCGCGCCAGAACCCGGTGGTGAACTGGGGCCGCCTGGCGGCGGCCGGCATGACCTACGCGGGGCGGAAGGTGGGCCTGCCGATGCGCCTCCAGGGCGGCAGCACGCTGGCGACGCAGATGGAGAAGTACCTGCACTCGCCGGGCGGCCGCACCGAAGGCGGCATGGAGAAGCTCAAGCAGATGGCCGGCGCCAGCCTGCGCGCCTACCGGGAGGGCGCCGACACGCGGCACCGTCGCCAGGAGATCCTGCTCGACTACCTCGACTCGATCCCGCTCGGCGCGGCGCCGGGCTACGGCGAGGTCTCCGGATTCATGGAAGGCATGAACGCCTGGTTCGGCATCACCAAGGAGCAGCTCCGCCGCGACCTGCACCCCTCGTCGTCGCACGACGTGCGGGCCCGGGCGTTCAAGCACGCGATGGCGCTGCTCTGCGCGGTGCGCGCGCCGAGCTTCTACCTGCGCGAGGACCGCCAGGCCCTGATGGACCGCATCGACCTCTTCACCAAGCTGATGTGCGAAGAGGGGTTCCTGGATCCCACCATCGCGGCCCGCGTGCCGCGCATCCCGCTCCAGTTCCGTCCCGACACGATCGAGATGGACCCGTCGAGGGACAAGGCCGCCGGTATCGCGCGCGTCCGCCTGATGGAGCTGGTCGGCACCGCCAAGCTGTACGACCTCGACCGCATGCACGCGATCGCCAGGACCACGCTCGACTCCGACCTGCAGAAGCACACCGACGGCATCCTGAACTGCATGGGCGACTCCGACTTCCTGCACGAGAAGCAGCTCTACGGCGAGCACCTCCTCACCCAGGGCGCCGACCCGAGGAAGATCACCTACACGGTGCTCCTCTTCGAGAGGACGCCGATGGGGGACGTGCTGCGCGTCTCCACCGACAGCTCCGGCCAGCCCTTCGACATGAACGCCGGGATGAAGATGGAGCTCGGCTCGACCGCCAAGCTGCGCACCCTCACCCACTACCTGGAGATCATCGACGACCTCTACAAGGAGATCGCGCCGATGAGCGCCTCCCAGCGGCGCCGCCAGGCCGATGCGGCGCGCGACCCGCTCACCAAGTTCGTGGCCGGCACGCTGGTCGCGCACCCTGACGCCACCGCCGAGGAGGTCCTCGAGCTGGCGCTCGACCGGCAGTACAGCGCCGCTCCCTGGGAGGTCTTCTTCACCGCCGGCGGCAACCACGTCTTCTCCAACTTCGAGGGGCTCGACGACTACAAGGTGCTGCCGGTGCGCGAGGCGGTGGTGCGCTCCACCAACCTCGTCTTCATCCGGCTGATGCGCGACGTCGTCCGCTACCACACGGCGCGGCTGCCCTACGACGCGGACGCGGTGCTGGCCGACGAGAGCAACCCGGTGCGTGTCCAGATGATGAAGGAGATCGCCGACAAGGAGGCCCGCAGCACCGCCAAGCGCCTCGGCCGCTCCGAGCCGATCGACATGGCCTGGCTCTTCAAGTCGCACAACAAGGCGGCCCGCGACTCGCGCCTGCGGACCCGCATCGAGCGCGACGCCTTCGAGCGGATGGTCCCCTCCTGGCGGCGGCTCGGCTTCCCCTTCCAGCACCTGGTGCCGTCCCTGGCCACAGCGATCGGCAGCTCGGCCGACCGGCCGGCGGCGCTGGCCGAGCTGATGGGCATCATCGCCAACGGCGGCATCCTCACCCAGCCGATCTGGCTGACCGAGCTGCGCGTCGGCCCGGGCACTCCCTACGAGACGGTGTTCCGCCCGTCGGCCAAGGAGCCGGAGCGCGTGCTGGCGGCGCCGGTCGCCGACACGCTGCGCAACGCGCTCCTCGGCGTCGTCGAGCGCGGCACCGCGCGGCGTGCCGCCGGCGCGCTCACCGAGAGCGACGGCACTCCGATGGCGATCGGCGGCAAGACCGGCTCGGGCGACAACCGCTACAAGAAGGTGGGACGCGGCGGGTCGGCGATCTCCAGCTCGGCCTACAGCCGCACCGCGGCCTTCGCGTTCTTCGCCGGGGACCGCTACTACGGCGTTCTGACCGCCAGCGTCTTCGGCAAGGACGCCGAGCGCTTCCACTTCACCAGCGCGCTGCCGGTCTCGATCCTGGCGCTGCTGGCGCCGAAGCTGAACGAGCGCCTGGTGCCGACGGTGCAGGCGTTGCCGCTGGGCAACCAGCTGGTCACGAACCGCCCGCACCGGGCCCCCGGGCCAGTGGTGCCGCCGGCGCCGGAGCGCCACGCCTCGGCGTGGTTCAACCCGCTGCGGAAGACGAGCGCCGCCCTCACTCCGGCCACTCTTCAATAGGGCTCAATAGGGCCCGGCCGGCCGCCGTATCCTCACCGCTCGTGTCGACGGACGGTGAGGTCGCCCGCGGAGCGCCGCGCCCCAGGCTTGCGCTGATGGCGCTGGTCTACGGCGCCATGCTGGCCGCGGCGGTGGGCGCGTTCCTGCTGTTGCGCGCCTACGGCGAGGGGCGCCACCCGTATCGCCCGGCGGCGGCGGCCCTCGGAGCCGGCTCGCCGCGCGCCGACCAGCTCCCGCACGTGCTCGGGGCGCTGGTGGCGGTGATCCTCCTCGGGCTGGTGCTCGGCAAGCTCTTCGCCCGGGTGGGCCAGCCGCCGGTCATCGGAGAGGTCGTCGCCGGCATCCTGCTGGGTCCGTCGCTGCTCGGGCACGCCCTCTCGTCGGCGATCCTGCCGGCTGCGGCGGCGCCGGGGCTCGGCATCCTGGCCCAGCTCGGCGTCATCCTCTACATGTTCCTGGTCGGCCTGGACCTCAACGCCGAGCTGGTGGCGAGCCGGGTCCACGTGGCGATCGCCGCGTCGCACGCCAGCATCGTCGTGCCCTTCCTCCTCGGCTCCTGCCTGGCCCTCGGTCTCTACCCGCGGCTGGCCGGCGAGGGCGTCCCCTTCACCAGCTTCGCGCTGTTCATGGGGCTGGCGATGTCGATCACCGCGTTCCCGGTGCTGGCCCGCATCCTCTCCGACGTCCAGCTGGCCGGCACCCGCCTGGGCGCGATCGCGCTGAGCTGCGCGGCCACCGACGACGTCACCGCCTGGTGCCTGCTGGCGCTGGTGGTGAGCGTGGCCAAGTCGCAGGGGACCGCCGGGCTGGTGGTGGCGGTGCTGGCCCTCGCCTACCTGGCGCTGGTGGTCTTCGCGGTGAGGCCGCTGGCGCGGCGGCTGAGCGCCCGCTGGCCGGCCTCCGAGCCGCCCCGCGGCGCGGTGGCGCTCGTCTACCTGGCGCTGCTGACGTCGGCACTGATTACCGAGTCGATCGGCATCCACGCGATCTTCGGCGCTTTCCTGCTGGGCGCGGTCATCCCCCACGACAGCAGGCTCTCGCGCGAGTTCAAGCAGCAGCTCGAGCCGCTGGTGACGATCGTGCTCCTGCCGGCCTTCTTCGCCCTCACCGGCATGCGCACCGAGATCGCGCTGGTGCGGGGCCGGGAGTGGCTGATCACCGGCGTCCTGGTGCTGGTGGCGACGGTGGGGAAGTTCGGCGGCACGTTCGCGGCGGCCCGGCTCACCGGCCTGGGCGGGCGCGAGGCCGCCGCGCTGGGGATCCTGATGAACACCCGCGGGCTGATGGAGCTGGTGGTGCTCAACATCGGCCTCGACCTGGGCGTGCTCTCGCCGGCGCTCTTCGCGATGATGGTGGTCATGGCGCTGGTCACCACGCTGGCGACGGCACCCATCCTGAAAGGGATTCTGCGCGGCCTGCCGGTGGTACCCTGACCGCTGGGGTGGGCCGAGAAAAGGAGAAGCGCATGGCGCAGTACACGCTTCCGGACCTGGGATACGACTTCGGCGCTCTGGAGCCCCACATCTCCGGGAAGATCCTGGAGCTCCACCACGGAAAGCACCACGCCGCCTACGTCAAGGGCGCCAACGAGACGCTGGAGCAGCTCGACGAGGCGCGGGCCAAGGAGGACTTCTCGAGGCTCGCCGCGCTCGAGAAGGCGCTGGCCTTCAACCTCTCCGGCCACGTCCTGCACTCGATCTTCTGGCGCAACATGGCACCGAAGGGCGAGTCACGGCCGTCGGGAGAGCTGGCTCAGGCGATCGCCGGCGACTTCGGCTCCTACGAGTCGTTCCGGCGGCAGATGAGCTCGGTGGCCGGATCGATCATGGGCTCGGGATGGGCCGCCCTGGTGTGGGAGCCGCTGGGGCAGCGACTCCTGGTCACGCAGATCTACGACCACCAGTCGAACCTCTCGCAGTCCGGGGTGCCGATCATGGTCATCGACGCCTGGGAGCACGCCTATTACCTGCAGTACCAGAACCGCAAGACGGAGTTCTTCGAGGCGATCTGGAACGTGTGGAACTGGCAGGACATCGGCGAGCGCTACCGGAGCGCGCGGACGCTCAAGCTCGAGGTCGGCCAGAGCCGCTGACGCCGAACGGCCGGGCCCGTGGTTGCGGGACCCGGCCGATCGTTTCCGTGTCGAAGGCGGCGGTTTGTTCGAGCGACGGGAGGCTTCCGAGGATTGCCCGATCGGTGAACGTGGATTGAAAGTCTGTCTCAGATGGGGCGCCGGCCCTGGATCACGTTGATCAGCAGGACGACGATTGCGACCACCAGGAGGATGTGGATGAAGCCGCCCATGGTGTAGGACGAGACCATTCCCAGGAGCCACAAGACCAGAAGAATGACGAAGATGGTCCAAAGCATCGTGACATCCCCTTCTGCGCGGAAGCGGTTTGGCCCGCGCCCTTGCGGGAACAGTCGCAAGCGCCATGCCGCGATTCCTGGCACGTCGCCTGCACCTATCCAGGCGGAGGTATTCAATGAAGTTGAAGAGTCTGATGATCCCCGTCGTGGCGAGCGCGCTCCTGGTGGGGGGCAGCTCCTACGCGCAGCAGCCCTCGACGACGTCGAAGACGACCGAGACGAAGTCGAACGACAGCAAGAAGACGACGACCGAGACCAAGATCGACACGGGCGCGACCACGCACAAGGCGAAGGACGTCACCGTGGTCGGCACCGTGAAGAAGTTCGAGGCCGGCAAGTCCCTGACGGTGACCGTGCCTGGCAAGGTGAAGAAGACCAAGAAGTTCGATCTGGACGACAAGGACTGGACGATCACCGTGGCCCCCGAGGTCGCGGTCGGACAGAAGGTCAAGGTGATCCAGTCGAAGGACGACACCGGCAAGAAGACGCTGACGGTCTCGAAGGCCTGAAGGCCGCCGAAGGCGACGCCGCTCGCTAGACGGCGTCGCTCTTCGACGAGAAGTTGAAGCCCGAGGCGCGGATCGCCGGCACGATCAGGTTGCCGGCGCGCGTCGCGGCGCTCATCCCCTCCACGTTCTTCAAGACGGTCGCGGGGCTTTCGTTGAACCGGAAGTTGTTCACGGGCCCCGCGACTTTTCCCTTCTCCACCAGGAAGACGCCGTCGCGGGTGAGGCCGGTGAGCTGCATCGTCTGCGCGTTCACGCTGCGGATGTACCAGAAGCGGGTGACCACGAGTCCGCGCTCGCAGCCGGCGATCAGGTCCTCGACCGTGCCCTTGCCGCCTCCCAGCACCAGGCCGCCCGCGAAGGGGACCGGCTGCCGGCCTGTCTTCTTGGCCCAGTAGCGGTCCACCGAGAGGTTCTGGAGGACGCCGTTCTCCACCCAGGTCACCTTTCGCGCCGGCAGCCCCCAGGAGCCGCCGGCCAGGCCGCCGAAGCCGAAGCCGCCGCCTCCACCGCCACCACCGCCTACCCAGGGGCGGCCGGGCCGCCTGGCGTCGAAGGGATCGCTGACGAGGTTGACCGACTCGTGAAAGACCTTCTCGCCGATGCGGGTGCCGCCCCCCTGCTTGGAGAAGTAGCTGCGCCCTTCCTCGGCGCTGCGCGCCGCCAGCGCGAAGCCGAGCCCGGCGCTGAAGAGGTCGGCCACCGCCTGCGGCTCGAGGATCACCGTGTAGAGGCCCGGCGGCAGGTCCCGTGGGGAGCGCGACGCCTCCGCCTTGCGGGCGGCGCGGCTCACCAGCTCGGCCGGGTGGAGCTCGGCCACCCGGGGCGACTCGTCCCCCGCCCAGCCGGAGCCGGTGCCGTCGGCGGTGCGCATGGTGGTCGAGAACGAGGCCTGGGTGGAGCGGTGGAACCCGAAGAGCCCGGTCTTGCCGGCAATTGCCGTCCAGGTGGTGTCGGTCTCGAAGAAGCCGGAGGCGTCCAGCTTCGTGGCGCGTGCCTTGTCGAGGGCCAGCTTCACGCCCGCCGCCCGCTGCGCCGGGCCGGTCCGCGCGGCGCCGTCGTCGTAGCCGGCGTCGATGACCGGGTACTCCTGCGGCGGCAGCGGATCCACCGTCTCCGGATCGGGCGGCGCCACCGCCATCAGCTCCTCGCTGCGCGCGACCGCCCGTGCCAGCGCCGCCGGCTCGGTCTCGCTCAGGGTGACCGTCCCGCTCCTGCCCTCGCGCCGGCTGGTGATCGTGATCCGCAGGTCCAGCGCCGTGCCGGCGGTGGTGACGTCGTTGGCGGCGAACCGGGTGTGCTCGTTGCGCTCCAGCGAGAGGGTGACGTTGCACTCGGGCGCCTTGCTGGCGGCCAGGATCTGCTTGGCGAGCGCCTGCGCCTCGTCGCGCGTCCACGGCATATCGTTGCTCCTGCTATTCCGTCTTCAGCACGTTGATGCGGCGGAAGCGCGCCGGCGGGCAGCCGTGGCTCATGGCGTTCACCTGCGGCGGCTGCCCCTTCCCGTCGTTGTTGAGGCCGACGTTCTGCCAGGTGGCCTCGCCGCCCAGCCCGTCGCAGGCCTGCCAGAAGTCCGGGGTGCGGCTCTGGTAGGCGACGTCGGCGATCATCGGTCCGACCTTCCCGCCCTTGATCTCCCAGAACGCGTCGCCCCCGAACTGGAAGTTGTAGCGCTGCTGGTCGATCGAGTAGGAGCCGCGGCCGTCGATCAGGACGCCGTCGTCGACTCCGGAGACGAGGTCCTCCAGCGTGACCGCCTTGCCGGCCGGCACCAGCCAGACGTTGGGCATGCGCTGGAACGGCACCGAGGCGTAGGAGTCGGCGTAGCAGCAGCCGGTCGACTCCTCCTGCCCGATCAGGTGCGCCTGGTCGCGGATCGTCTGATAGCCGACGAAGATGCCGTTCTTGATGAGCGGGAACTGCCGGGTCTTCACGCCGTCGTCGTCGTAGCCGCAGGTGGAGAGGCTCTCCGGCCGGGTGCGGTCCCCGTTGAAGCTGACGATCTCGGCGCCGACGCGGAACTTGCCGAGCTTGTCGGGCGTCAGGAACGACGTGCCGGCGTAGTTGGCCTCGTAGCCGAGCGCGCGGTCGAGCTCGGTGGAGTGGCCGATCGACTCGTGGATGGTCAGGCCGAGGTGCGGCGGCAGCAGCACCAGGTCCTTGACGCCGGCCGTCACCGAGGGCGCCTTCAGGTGGGCGACCGCCTCCTCGCCGACGCGCCGGGCATGCGCCGGGAAGTCGGCGCGCTCGACGGCCTCGTAGCCGGCGGTCACCGCGTTGGGGCGATAGGTGCGGGACTTCGTCTTCTTCCCGCGCTCGACGGCGGTGGCGGTCATCTCCGGCGCGGTCTGGGTGACGTGCTGCTCGATGACGCTCCCCTCGGTCGAGGCGAAGAATCGGTGCTCGGTGCGCTGGGAGAGGAAGCTGTTGACCGAGAACACGCCCGGGACGCCCTTGGCCTCGGCGTTGATCGAGCGCAGCAGCTCGAGCTTCTGTCCGAGCGGCACCTCGAACGGGTCCTTGGCGACCGCCGTCCGGTAGACGTCCTTGTAGGACGGCGTCCTGGCCAGCTTCACCGGCACCCGGCGCAGCGGCGCGCTGGCCTTGGCGACCTCCACCGCCTCCAGGGCCGCCTTGGCGATCGCGTCGCGGGTGACGGTGTGCGCCGCCGAGAAGCCCCAGGCGCCGCGCGCCAGGACCCGCACGCCGAAGCCGTAGGTCTCGCTGTCGGAGACCGAGGGTGAGTGGTTCAGCGTCCCGCTGTCGCGGTCGTTCTGGCTGCGCATCGAGACGACCTGCGTGCGGTAGCGGTTGATCCGCACGTCGGCGTAGGTGGCGCCGGCCTTCCTGGCGCGCTCCAGAGCGAAGGCGGCCAGCTCGGCCAGCTTGTCCGGCGGCAGCACGTCGGCTGAGAGGCGCGAGACGAAGATGCGGCCGGGGATCAGCTCGGTGAGCGCCCAGGCCGCCGCGCCGGCCCCGCAGGCGCCCAGAAGGTCCCGTCTGGTCAACATGATTCGAGATTCTATGTTTAGTCGCGTGCGGCTTGGCATATGGCGGTGCCTACGGCACCGCAGAGATCGCCTCCGCCAAGTCTCCGGCGACCCGGTCTGCGGACCGTCTCGCCATGACCGTCTTCGTGCCGTCTCGCTAAATTCCGGCAATCACCAGGAAGCTGACGTCGTCCTCGTAGGGGCGGCCGCGCGCCCAGGCGTCGGTGGCCGCGAAGAGCGCCTGGACGATCTCGGCCGGAGTGCGCTCGGCGACCCCGGCGAAGGCCGCGGCGGCGCGCTCGTAGCCGAGCTGCTCGCCGTCGGGGTCGAGGCACTCCGGAAAGCCGTCGGAGAAGAGGAGCAGCCGGTCGCCGCGCGAGAAGCCGACCTCGGTATCGTGGTAGAGCGCCCGCTTGAGCTGGCCGGCCGGTGGGGCTTCGTTGGTGATCTCCACGACACTGTTCGCCCCTGCGCTGAAGTGGAGGGCGGGGGGCATACCCGCCGCCGAGAGGCGCGCCGAGCCCGGCGTCAGGGAGACGCGCGTCAGCGCCATGTTCATTCGTGAGAGCCGCAGGCTCTTGACGCCGAGGTTCGCCCGCGCCAGCGAGCCGGCCGGCGTCGACCCATCCACCTCGGTCTGGAAGAGCGTCTTGGCGGCGACCACCAGGAGCCCCGCCTTGGTGCCGTGCCCCGTCGCGTCCCCCAGCACCAGCTCGAGGCGCCCATCCGAGGCCTCGCGACAGTCGTAGTAGTCGCCGCCGACCTCGGTGGCGGTGCGCATGCCGAACGCCACCGCGATGTCCGCTCGGTGCGGCGCCTCGGTCGGCAGCATCGAGATCTGCAACGCCCGCGCCTCCTCCAGCTCCACCGTCTTGCGCTCGTTCTCGGTCTCCAGATACGCCATCCGCAGCTTGTCCACCTCGGCCGTCGCGCGTGCCCGCTCGGCCTCGACGAGGCTCGAGGTGGTATGGAGGGCGTTCATGAAGCCGGTGAGCGCGAGCCCGCACAGATAGGAGATGAAGACCGCCGAGGGGTAGCGGAAGAAGTTGAAACCCGAGGTGAGGCGGATGATGCCGATGCACAGGAAGAGCAGCGCCGAATAGAGCGCCAGGATCTTCACCAGCGAGGTCATCGCCATCCGCATGGGCGCACGCGTCGCCGCGCCGGTCGGCTGGTACAGCGGCGCCAGGAGCTCGAATGCCGGCCACATGACGCCGGCGAACGTCATGTTGATCGAGAGCGCCACCCGCAGGTTGGGGACGAAGCCGGCGAAGTAGACGGCCAGGCCCATCCCCGCGCCCAGGAGCAGCGCCCGGGCTATGACCCAGAGCGCCTGTCTCGGCGTTGCCCACATCGCTGCCTCAGCATCGCACAGCCGCTCAGTCGGAGGCGCCGCTGACCTCCAGGAGCTCGTCGACCATCCGCAGCGTGAGCCCCCAGATCTCCCGCCCCTCGAAGCGGTAGCAGGGCATCGGCAGCGGCAGGCCGCGCCGCACCCAGGTGAAGGAGCTGCGGTTCCGCCGATCGGCCAGGAAGGAGAGCGGCACCCAGAGCGTCTCGGCCACCTCGTGGTTCAGCGTGAAGCGCGGGTCCCCCTCGACCGCGAAGCAGAACGGCACGACGCTGTGGGGCAGCCGGCCCAGCGGGAGGTGGGTGCGGACCTCCGACAGCCGTCCGACGTGGCGCGCGCCGGAGACGAGGTCGAAGCCGACCTCTTCGAGCGTCTCCCGCACCGCCGCGTCGAACGGAGCGGCGTCGCCGGGGTCGACGCGCCCTCCGGGAAACGCCATGTGCCCGGACCAGGGGTCGCGCGGGTGCACCGAGCGGCGGATGAACAGGAGCTCGGCGGTCCCGGGACGGTCCCTCAGCAGCGCCGCCACCGCCGCCTTGCGGCTGGCGTCGACAGCCTCCTCGCGGGGCGCGAACCGCGCAAGCGCGGCGGCGATCGTGGCAACGTCGAGCGGCACGCTCGTATCATGGCCCGGCGTGACCACCGACCGCGACGCCGACGCGCGCGACGTGGCGCGCCGTCTCCTGCGCGAGGCGCGCTGGGAGCCGTCGCCGGAAGAGGCGAACCTCCTGGCGCGCCTACACGGCCGCGAGCTGCTCCAGGACTTCGTCCTTGTCCTGAAGGAGCACCCCTCGCAGGAGAGCCGGCGCCTGCTGCTGGAGGAGCTGGTGGCCGAGCTGCGCGGCGAGGCCCTACCGGCGATCGAGGCGCTGCTGGCGAGCGGCGATGCCGCTTCGCGTCACGAGGCGTTCCAGCACCTGATCGCGCTCGGCGAGGCGGCGCCGAAGGCCGCTGTCCTGAGCGCGGTCCGCCAGGAGCTGGCCGGCGACGACGTGAAGGCGGCCGCCGGCGCGGTGCGTGCCGCGGCACCGCTGGCGATCCCCGAGCTGGTGGACGACCTCTGGCCGCTCCTCGACAGCGAGGAGCCCGAGCTGCGCGCGGCCGCGGTCCAGGCGCTCGCGGCGATCGGCGGCGCGGTGGTGGACAGGGCGCGGCCGCTGGTGTCCGAGGGTGCCAGCGGGCGGCTGCGGGCGTCGGCGATCCAGCTCCTCTCGGACGGTGCCGCGCCGGAGGACCTGCGCCGGTTCCGGGAGCGGTTGCGGCTGGAGACGGACGCGCCGGCGCGCGAGGCGCTGTGGAGCGCGCTGGCGGCCCATCCCTGGCCCTTCTCCGAGCCGCTCTTCACCGGCGAGGAGCTGCGCCGGCTGCTGCGTCCGGCGGGCCGGCGGCCGTCGCTGCCGAACTGGGTGCCCGAGGAGAAGCTGCCGGAGCTGCGCTGGAGCGGCGGCGAGGCGCTGGGCAGGGCCGAGGCGCGGGCGCTGCTGGAACGCTTCGTTCGGCGCAAGGATGTCGAGCCGGATGCCGCGGCAGCGCTGCTGGCGTCAGATCTGGAGCCGGCCTCGGCGCGCGCGTTCGGCAGGACGTTGCTGGAGGCGTACGCGGGCGCCGGCGCGGACGCGCGCCACCGCTGGGCCCTGGCGGCGGCGGCCGTGCTGGGTGGCGCCGGCGTCGTGACGCCGCTCCTCGAGGGCGCCCTCGCGCTGAGCGAGGCGCGCCGCACCAGGACCGCGGAGCACTTCGTGCGCGCGCTGGCGCTGAGCCCCTCCGATGAGGCGCTGGGCGCGCTCGACACGCTGACCCACCGGCTGCGCGGCCGCCGCGAGCGCCTGGCGGACGCCGCCGGCGAGGCGCTGCAAGAGGCGGCGCGCCGCCGCCGCCTGAACGTGGAGGAGCTGCGGGACCTGCTGGTCCCGTGGCTGGGATTCTCGAGCGATGGGCGCCGCCAGCTCGGCGGCCTGGAGCTGCTGCCCTCTGCGCAGCACTCGGTCCTCTACCGCGATCCGGAGACGAAGCAGCGGTTCGCGCGCCCGCCCCGGGGGCTCTCCCGCGAGACGCTCGCCGAGCTGCGCGCCGTCTCCAGGGCGCTGGCGGAGGCAGGGAAGACGCAGGCGGCGCGGCTCGAGCAGGAGATGGCGGAGGAGCGCCGCTGGCCGGCGGCCCGCTGGCGCGCGCTCTTCCTGGGGAATCCCGTGCTGCTCCCGTTCGCGATCCGCCTGGTCTGGACGGCGGTGAGACCCGAGGCTGCTGCTGCGGTGACCTTCCGCGCGCTGGCCGACCGCACGCTGACGACGGTGGGAGACGAGGAGCTCGAGCTCGGGCCGGACGCGGAGCTCTCTCTCGCGCATCCGGTGCTCCTGATGCCGGCGGAGGTCGAAGCCTGGCGCGCCCATCTCGACGCGCACGGCGTGGAGCCGCCCTTCGCGCAGATGGAGCGGCCGGTCGCGGTGGTGACGGACGCCGAGCGCTCCGCCGTCGAGGTCGCCGAGCTGGCGGGCAAGGCCGTGCACGGCTTCGCCTTTCGCGCCCGCGCCGAGAAGCGGCGCTGGGCCTCCACCGAGGAAGGCGTCTACCTGCGGCGTTTCCGCGCGGCGGACATCGAGGCTCGCCTGCAGCTCGAGGGCTTCTTCGGCGGCTATGCCGACGAGGTCACGCTGGGTCGGCTCGTCTTCCGGCGCGCCGGCGCCCGCCGCCGCCTGCGGCTGGAGGAGGTGCCGCGCGTCGTCTATTCGGAGACGGTGGGAGACCTGCGGGCCTTCGCCTCCGGCTAGCGCGTCACAAGCCGGCGCAGGCGCCGCGGACGGTCTCGGCTTCCGCGGCGAAGCGCGCGTGGTAGGCGGCGCGCAGCAGCTCCTCGGCGAGAGGCGGAAGGTCGAGCCGGCCGCTGCGCGTTGCCGCGGCCAGCTGCCGCGCCAGGGAGCGGGCCGGCGCGGCCGTGGTGGTGAGCTGGAGCCGCTCCACCCTCTCGAGCGCCGCGAGTAGCTGCGGCAGCGCGGCCCCGGACGCGAGGCCGGCCTCGGCCAGCGCTTCCAGCGCCCCCTCCAGCGAGAGCACCGCGCGGGCGACCGGCGTGGTCGGGGTGGGCACCTCGTCGAGGACCCCGCTCTCCTCCTCGTCTCCAGCCTCGGCGGCGGGTGGTCCCGGACGTTCCAGCGACGGGCAGCGCACGGTGGAGCCTTCGTACAGCGCCACCGGCTGCACCGACAGGCGCCCGCGCCAGAGACGGAGCTGCCCGAGGAGACCGGTGAGCCTCTTGCCGGAGGCCTTCTCCACCGCCTCCACGGTGGCGGCGCTCTCGGGCGCGTGCGGCACCACCAGCGCCAGCTTCCTGCCGGCGGCGTCGCGGACCTCGCGGACCAGCTCCTGCCGGACCGCGTCGAAGGACGCCGGGCCCCAGGAGGCGGTCTTCAGCAGCACCAGGTCCTCGAGCTCGCGGCGTCCGGCGAGGCCGCTGCCGAAGAGCGCGAAGGCGGCGTCCTTCAGCGCGCTGAAGTCGGCGATCGCCGGTGGAAGCGAAAGCGGGTCCGAGGCGCCGAGCGGCGTGTAGAGCGACGCCTCGCGGCCGGAGAGCCGGCCCCGAGCGTTGCGCTGCGCGTGGCGCAGCCGGAATCGGCTGCGGCTGGCGGCCTCCGGCGAGGGGCAGCCGGTCCAGGGCCCGGGCGCGGTGAAGCGCGCGACGGGATCGAAGTCGGTCGTGTCCTCCGGGCGCGCGTCGGTCCAGGCGGCCAGCCGGCGCGACGTCTCGTCCCAGAAGATCAGCCGCAGCCCGACGAAGCCGCTCGGCGTGCGGAACGCGCGGCCGCCGAGGCCGTGCAGCACCAGCTCGCCGACCGGCACATAGGCCGAGCGGTGCTCGCCGACGAGCTCCGGCGCCGGCCGTTCCAGCGCCTTCGCCAGCGCCCAGACGCGCGCCGCCGCTGCCAGGAAGCGCCCTGGACCGCCGGTGACGCTTTTCTCCAGCAGCCCGCGCGCCTCGGAGGCGAGCGCGTCGAGGTCTCGCGAGAGGCGCGGCAGGTCGACTCCGTGCGCCGACACCGCCAGCGTCTGGAGGCGCGTCTCGGTCGCGCGCGACAGCCGCGAGAGCCCCGTCGCCACCGCCTCCCCCAGGACCTGCCGCACCGCGGTGCGGACCTCCTCGCGCGTGCGGGGCGCGCCGCTGGACGCCTCGAGCGCCTCCTCCTCCAGCGCCACCACCCGCGCCCCGCGCGCGGCCTGCACGGCCAGCACGGCGGCCACACGGTGCTCGCAGGCGGCCTCGGCGGCGCAGCTGCAGAGCATGCCCTCGAGCCCCTGGCCCGGAAAGAACCGGCAGGTCACGTTGAGGGCCGGGAGCGCGATCACCAGCGGGACCGCGGATTCGGCCACCACCGTGGCCTCGACGCCGCGCGCCACCGACTTCGCGGCCCGGCGCAGCAGGGGCTTCCCGGCGTAGCGGAGCAGCGCCGCGTCGTCGATCGCCAGGAGCTCCGGCAGGGCGGTGTGTGCCGGCGCGGCGGTCCTGGACGCTTCCTTCAGCAGCAGCAGCGCGGCCAGGACGTGCCGGCAGATCAGCCCCGCCGGACAGCTGCAGGAGGACTCCGCCGGCGGCACGCGCAGGAACGTGGTCTCCGCGCCGACCCTCACCAGCAGGCGGTCCTCCGCCTCGTCCACGGCGCTCGGCCTCTCGCGCGCCAGGTCCTTCCGCGCGCGTGCCAGCAAGCCCGGTGAGGCGAGCGCGGCCAGAGCGCCGTCGTCGAACGCCGCCAGCGTCTCCACCAGCCGCCCGCGCAGGCTCAGGAGATCACCCGGGCGACCCACTCGGCCAGCCGCCTCGGCGTCAGCGCCGCGATCTCGGCGCCGGCCTCGGCGCAGCGGCGGGCCATCTCCCGGTCGTAGGCCGGCTCGGCGTCGCTGCCCAGCGCGGCCAGCCCGAGCACGCGGACGCCCGCCTCCCGCAGCCGGCGGATCGCGGTCACCAGGCGCCGCGGAGAGCCGCCTTCGTGGAAGTCGGTCACCAGCACCAGCAGCGTGCGGGTGGGAGAGATGACGAGCGTCTCGGCGTGCTCCAGCGCGCCCGCGATGTCGGTGCCGCCGCCGAGCTGCACGCTCATCAGCACCTCGGCGGCGTCGCCGGCGTGCTCGGTCAGGTCCACCACCGCGGTGTCGAAGACCAGGAGGCTCAGCCGCAAGCCCGGCAGCGCGGCGAAGACTCCGGCCATCACCGCCGCGTGGATGACCGAGTCCACCATCGAGCCGGAGGTGTCGACGGCCATCACCACGTGCCAGGGGAGGTGGCGGTCGACGCGCGCCACGAAGTGCAGCTCGGCCGGCACCAGACGACGCCGTGCCGGTTCCCAGTGGCGCAGGTTGCGGCGCAGCGTGCGCGGCAGGTCGAGGTTGCGGGCGACCTTCAATGTGCTGCGGCGCCGCCGGTCGAGCCTTCCCCAGAGCACCGGCCGCACGTCGCTGGAGAGGCGCCGCAGCAGCTCGTCGACGACCTGCCGCACCAGCGCGCGCGCCGCCTGAAGCACCTCGCCCTCCATGGTCCCCTTGAAGGCCAGGAGCGTCTTCAGCAGCTCGTAGGTCGGCTCCAGCTTGCGCAGCACCTCGGCGTCGGTGACCAGCTCCTCGAGGCCGTAGCGCTCCAGCGCGTGCTTCTCGAGGACCTCGACCGTCTCCTTGGGGAAGAGCTCGCGCACCTCGCCGATCCAGCGCGGCACGGTGAAGAGCGCGGCGTCGCGGCCGGCGTCGCGCTCTCCGTCCTGGCGAGCCTCCTGCCGAGCGCCGCGCCCCTCGTACTCGCGGCCGTAGAGGAACTCCAGCGCGTCCTCCATGCGGGCGTAGAGCGCGTCGCCCGAGGGAGGCTCCGGCAGCTCGCGCTTCGAGAAGCGCCCGAGCACCAGCCGCCAGCGGAGGAGCGGGTCAGCCATCGGTCTCCAGCAGGCCGTCGCGGTGCAGTGCTTGTCGCACCCGCGCGTCGACCTCCAGGGCCGCGAGGACGTCCTCCTCGGCGGCGTCCGCGGTCGGGAGCTCTGCCGATGACGCGCCGCCGGCCCGGGCGGCCACCATCTGCGCGAGCCGCTCGGTCTCGCGCGGGCTGAGCCTCGCGAACGCCAGCCTCAGGCGGGGGAGCAGCCGCAGGAAGACGGCGTCCTCGGCGCCGGCCAGGAGCGCGTGCAGCGCGTCCATCACCTGCGGCACCTGCCAGAGGACGCTCCGCGAGGCGGCCAGCAGGCCGCGCAGGTAGGCGGCTCCTTCGGCGCCCCCGTCGCCGGCGCCCTTGAGCTCGCCGGCCAGACGCGCGGCCAGCGGATCGGCACCCAGGCGCCCCTCGGCGAAGAGCGAGCCCGCCGCGGCGCCGCGCAGCGCCGCGTTGCCGGAGGTCACGGCGGCCAGCTCCTCCAGCCGCGACAGCAGGAGCTCCCGCTGTCCGGTCGGGTCCTCGCCTTCGGAGCGACGCTCTCCGGCGAGCGTCGTCTCCGCCTGCTGCAGCGCCAGCAGCGCGTCGAGGCTGGCCGGCTCCTCCGCCTCGACGACGCCGGCCAGCTGCGGCAGCAGGTAACAGGCGCGCTCGTAGGCCTCACGCGCGACTGCCGGCAGGGACGGCAGGTCGTGCGCCTCCAGCACCTCCTGCGAGACGCGCAGCAAGAGGAGCGCCTCGAGCGTCGCCACCACCGACGAAAACGACGCATCCTCCGCCACCAGCGCCGCCGTGGCCGAGAGGACGTCGCGGGCGTGCGCGTGGAGGCCCATGCGGCACGCCTCCACCAGCAGCGAGGCCGCCACGTCGGAGCGCTGCCCGAGCCCCTTCGCCTGGGCGGCGGCAAGAGAGTCCTGCAGGCGCGCGGCGGCGGCCTCGGCGATGCTGGCGCCGTAGAGCGACGCCTCGATGAGCGCCGCGTCGGTCTCGGGACGCCAGCGGAACGCCCAGATCTCCTGCACGCGGTCCAGCTCCTCGCCGGCCACGAAGTCCGGTCCGGCCAGACGCTGGCCGAACGGGACCTCCAGGAACGCCAGCCGGAAGAGGAAGCGGCTCGTCTCGCGGTGCGCGACGCGCCGGTAGAGGTCCAGGGTGACCTGCCGCGGCGCCAGTCGGTCGTGCTCGAGCCCCAGCAGGTCGCAGGTCGTCCGGAAGTCCTCGACGATGGGGGGCACGCCGGCCTCGGGCGGCACGCGGCCCACGCGGTCACCGGCCAGGAGCGCGCGCGCGGCCGCCATCGCCGAGGTCCCCTCGGCGTCCAGCGGCCCCTTCACCAGCGCCGAGCGCACGCCGTCCAGCACGTCCTCGCGCGACGGGCGGTCGTGCCGGCGCAGTTCCGCCAGGCGGCGCGCCTGAGCGGCCGCGGCGATGACGTCCGCCGTCGAGACGGCGGAGAGGCGGCGCCCGAGGTCGACGAAGAGGCGCTCGGGCTCCTCCGCCTGCCACTGCCGCTGGTAGAAGCCGGGCGACGGCATGCCGGACGCGTAGCCGTTCAGTCGGTCGAGCTGCGGGAAGCCGTAGCGCATCAGGACGACCTGCGCGTCGGCCGCGGCGACCTTCATCGGCTTCGGGCGCTTCGGCGGCGCGGTGAGGAGCGCCGGCGTGTGAAAGCCGCCGCTGACGACCACGATGCGGCCGCCTTGCGCCTTGGCCTCTCTTGTCTCCTCGGCGATCTCGGCGGCCATCGCCGATTCGCGCGCCGGCATCCCTTCGGCGCGCAGCATCTCGTCGGTGTAGTCGCGGCGCGCCGCCTCGCAGTAGGCGAGCACGTCGCCGAAGAACTCGGCGTGCGAGCGGCGCTCGCCGGCGGCCTCGAAGAGGTGGTCCCAGAGGTCGTCGGGATCGCGGGCACCGGCCCGCTGGCAGAGCGCCGCCAGGAGGCGCGAGTGGGCGAGGTAGCGCTCGGAGAGGAGGCTCTCGGCGCGCTCGCTGCGCACCGGCCGCCCGGCGGTCACCATCTCCGGGAACGTGAGGTCGATCAGGCGCACCCGCGCCCCGACTTCGGTGCCGGCGCGGACCGCGGCCAGCTCCGGGCTGTAGTCGCAGAACGGGTAGAAGGCGGCGTGGCGGCGCGGACGCACGTCCTTCCTGTCGCTGCGCCGGACGTACGTCGTGTAGATCGCCACCGGCATCCGCGTCGTCTTGGCCAGCAGGAAGGGGAGGAGCGGGGTGGCGTCGCGCGGTCCCTCGATGAGCACCGCGGCCGGCCGGACCTCGCGGATCACCGCGGCGACGCGGCGCGCGCAGGCGGGGCTGTGGTGGCGGACCGGGAGGCAGACGACGCGGGCCGAGAGGTCGATCAACCGCCTACTTCAGCTCGAACTCGACCATCACGGCGTTCTCGTCGCCGCGGTTCACCAGCGTGTGGGTGACCTCGGTGTCGACCCAGTGCAGGTCGCCCGCCTTCACGGGATGGTCTGTGGTGCGCCCGTCCGGCGCGGTCATGCGGAGCTTCACGTCGGTGGCCGCGACGACCATGTAGGGCCGCCGGTGCGTGTGCTGCGGCGAGCCGGCGCCGGGCGCCAGGTCCCAGCGGTAGACCCTCATCCGCGCGTTCTCCGCCGCCGGTTCGGCGATCGGCTCCGACGGCGGCCCGTCGGGTCTGGCGAGCACCTGGACGTCGATCACGTCGAAGCGGGTCTTCCCGACGTTGTGCACGGCGTGGACCGTGGGCTCGGGCTCGTTCTCCCGCGCCGAGACCCTGCCGGGAGCCGCGGTCTCCGGCGGGCCGGTGGGCCGGCCGGGGCTCTCCGAGGTCGTCGTGGCATGGCTCAGCCGCACGGCGGCGTCGGCATGCCGGTGAATGTGCAGGAGCGTCGACTGGCCGGCCTCGAGCGTCACCCGGAACGCCTGCAGGTGGGCGTTCTTGAAGACGGTCTTGTGAAAGGGCTCTTCCTCGACGGGCACGGCGGTCGCCAGCATCAACGCCCCCACGAAACAGAGTGTCGTCATTTCCGCTCCTCTCCGCTCAGGTGCCGGCGCGCCTTCCAGAAGTCGTCCCACAGAGAAGAGGTCTTGCCGCGCTCCTTCACCACCACGTCGAAGTAGTGGCGCAGCTTCTTCACGTCGTCCTGCGCGTCCTTCAGGACGGCGCCCGAGAGGTGGCGCCCGAGGAGCTCCGGCGTGACGCGCTTGGCGCCGTAGTAGTAGGCGTCGAGGCCGGCGGCGAAGCCGACCGACACCGCCTCGGCCGTGGACATCACCGCGGCGGGGCGTTCGACCGGGATGCCCTCGGCGGTCTTCCCATCGCGCAGGTCCTGGAACGCGGTCACCAGCAGCTCGACGACGGAGCGGGGCATCTCGACCGGCGCCCTCGACTCGCCGAGGAGGCGCGCCGTCTCCTCGGCGACCAGGGTCACCTCGAGAGCCAGGTCGCGGATCGGCGGCACCGTCTCGAAGTGGAAGCGGCGCTTCAGCGCGCTCGACATCTCGTGCACGCCGCGGTCGCGCACGTTGGCGGTGGCGACGACGTTGAAGCCGGGGCGCGCGAAGAGCACCCGCTCGCCCTCGGGCAGCTCGGGGATGACCAGCGCCTTCTCCGAGAGGACCGACACCAGCGAGTCCTGCACCTCCGGCGGGCAGCGGGTGATCTCCTCGAAGCGGACGGTGAGGCCGCGGCTCATGCCGACGTGAAGCGGCGCCGGCACCAGGGCGCGCGCCGTCGGCCCTTCGTTCAGGAGCAGCGCGTAGTTCCAGGTGTAGCGGATCTGGTCCTCGGTCGTCCCGGCGGTGCCCTGGATGGTGTTGGTGGAGACGCCGGAGATCGCCGCCGCCAGCAGCTCGGAGAGCATCGACTTCGCGGTGCCGGGCTCGCCGACGAGGAGCAGCCCGCGGTCGGAGAGGAGGCCGACGATCGCCCGCTCCACCATGGCGTCGTCGCCGTAGAACTTGCGGCGGACCGGCGGCGTCTCCGAGCCGCAGATGAAGGCGCGCACCGCGCGTGGCGAGAGGCGCCAGCCCTCCGGACGCTCGTCGCGGTCGGCGGCCGCCAGCGCGGCCAGCTCGCCGGCGAAGCGGACCTCGGCAGGGGCGCGCAGGATGCCGCGTTCGGCGCTCACCGCCGGCATGACAGCAGCGGGGCGGGTGGGCGTCAAGCGTATGCTCGTCGGCATCGCGGAAACGAGCGGGCAGGTCCGTCCCATGGACTGGTGGCAGCCGTCTTGAGCCTCACGCGCGGATCGGTCCGCAGCGGCGCCGGGAGCGGCTCGCGGTGGGGCGCGCGGCCGAAGATCACCAGAGGGCTGGTGCTGTCGGCGGCGGCGCTCGCCTTGGTCGCCGGAGCCGTCACCTACCGGTCGTTCCGGTCGCGCAGCGTCGACCTCCGGAGCGCCACCGAGCAGCTTGCGGCGGGGCTGGAGAGGGAGCGCCCCATCGAGCCGAGGCTCTCCGGGTTTCCGCACTTGCCGCTCCGGCCGATGGTGCGCTCGGGCGAGGGGGCGGCGCCGGCGTCCTTGAAGCTGGAGGCGGCCGCCGCGCGGGTGCTGGCGCGCGCGGGTGATGACTCGCCGCAGGCGCTGGCGGCGCGCGGTACCGCCGAGCTCCTGCGCGGAGACTGGAACGCCGCGGTGGACGACCTGAATCGCGCGGCGTCTCTGAAGGAAGATCCGGACCTCCTCAACAACCTGGCGGCGGCTCATCTGTCACGCTGGCTTGCGACGGCACAGAGCGCCGCCGATCGCGACGACGCCCTGCGTTTCGCCGAGCGCGCCCTCGCCGTCGACCGCGAGCATCGGGGCGCTCTCTTCAACCGCGCGCTGGCGCTCGAGACCCTGTCACCGGGCCAGGTCGTGGCGGCCTGGAGGCGCTACCTCGAGCTCGACGCCAGCTCGGCATGGGCGGAAGAGGCCCGTGGTCACCTCAGCCCCTCGACCACCCACAGCGTCGCGAGCCACCGCGAGTAGGCCATCACGTACGACTCACCGTCCGGCGTCATCCGCATGATCTGAAGGCTCGCCGCGTCACCGCCGGACGGGTGTGCGATCGTCTTCCAAGGCTTTCGCGTGCCGGCGGCGACGTCGAGCAGCGAGACCGCAATGGGGCTGTCGCCGTCGTGAATGACGTACAGCCCTTTTCCGTCCGCGCTCCAGCCGACCGGGAACTCACCCGCGGCGAGACCCGGGATTCGCTTTCCCTCGCCCCCGCCGATAGGGTACAGCGCGTAGGTGCCTGCCCAGCGCGCCTCACTCCCCGACTGCGTCCAACGCTGTGAGGTGACGCCGAGGACAGACGTGCCGTCCGGCGACGGCCGGCAATACGTGTTCATCGTGACGCCCTCGGGCGAGATCGGCTTCGGGTTCCCGCCGAAGACATCCTGGACGTAGATGCGTGGCTTGCCGCCTTTCGACTGACCCGAGAAGACGATGGCCTTTCCGTCTGGCAGGAAACCGCTTCCGGCGTGCTCGGCCGGGTGTCCGAACGCCTCCAGATCAGCCGTGGGGAGCACCCTTCTCTCGCCGGCTCCGGTCGGCATGAGCGCCAGCGCGGGGGAGTTGAGGTCAGGCTGGACGAGCGCCAACCTGCCGTCGGGCGACAGGGCGCGGGCGAAGCCGGGGCCCAGCGCGACGGCCGGCGAGCTGTCGGTGTTGCGCACGTAGGTCGTCGCGGTGCCGTTCCCGGTGTCGACCTCGGAGATGAGGAGCGTGCGTCCGTCGGCGGACAGGTCGGCCGGCAGGGTGGCGTCGAGCCAACCGAGGTTGCGATCGTGCTCGTCGCCGCGCAGCCGCCCGACCGTGATCCAGGGCTCGACGCCCACCGCGGTCAGCAGCTCTCGTCTGGGCGAGATGTCCAGCAGCACGAAGGAGCCGGGCAACGAGGCGAGCTGGCGCTCGCGGCCGTCCATCGACACGGCCACGAGGTCGGTCGCGCCTCGCTCGTAGCGCGCCACCAGCACCTCCTTGCCGCCCGGCAGGAAGAGGAACTCGGGGGAGCTGCGGTCGGTCATGCGCGTCCGCCGGCCCTGCTTGTCCAGTACATAGAGGACGCCGTGGCAGTTCATGGCCAGCCGCTCGCCGTCCGGCGACAGCGAGAACCCGAACTCCCCGCATTCCGGCGAGACGACGTGGCCGGCGGGGTACTCGATCTGGGTGCGGTTCTCCACGCGGCGCGCCAGCGCCAAGCTCTTGCCGTCGGGCGCCCAGGCGGCCCAGACGATGTTCTCGAAGAGCGCCCGCGGCGCGCCGCCGCCCATGGGCGCGACCGAGAGGATGCCGTCCTGCAGCAGCGCCATCTCTCCCGAAGACGAGACCGAAGGGAGGTAGCCCTGGACGCCCAGGCGGCGAGACTCGCGGCTTCCCGGGCTCAACAGGTACACCTCCTGCCGCGGCCCGTCGAAGGCCGAGTAGAGGATGGACTTGCCGTCGGGCGCGAACACGCCGCGACTGATCGGAGAGCTCTTGAAGGTGACCTGACGGCAGATCGGCACGCCGGGTCGAGGGGAACCGGCGCTCCTCAGCCACCATCCGGCGGGCCCGGCTGCGGCGGCCACCAGAAGGAGCAGCCACAGGCGCCGTCCGCCTGATCGGGCCGTTCTCGTCACCGGGCCCGCCCCGGAGAGCGCGCTCACTTCCGGGAAGTGCTCGATCAGCGTGTGCAGCTCGAGCGCCAGGTCGGTGGTCGAGGCGTAGCGCTGCGCCGGCTCCTTGCGCAGGCAGCGCTCGGCGATCCAGCGGAGCTGCGCCGGCACGTTGGCGTTGAGCGACTCGATGGGCGGCGGCTCCTCCCGCAGGATCGCGGTGAGCGTCTCCGGCTTGGTCGGCCGGTCGAACGCCAGCCGGCCGGTGATCATCTCGTAGAGGATCGCGCCGAACGCGAACTGGTCGGTGCGCGCGTCGACGGAGTGCCCGCTCGCCTGCTCCGGTGCCATGTAGCCGACCGTCCCCAGCACGACGTCCGAGCCGGTGAGCGCGCTGTCGGTGCGCGCCGAGGTCAGGTGCTCCGGCGACTCCGGCGTGGCCAGCTTGGCCAGGCCGAAGTCGAGCACCTTGGCGAGGCCGTCGGCGCGCAGGACGATGTTCTCGGGCTTGAGGTCACGGTGCACGATGCCGGCCGCGTGCGCCGCGGCGAGGCCGCCGGCGACCTGCGCGGCGATCTCCACGGCGCGCCGCAGCGGCAAGGCTGCGGCCGACAGCGTCTCCCGCAGCGTCTTCCCCTCGACCAGCTCCATGGCGATGTAGGAGGTGCCGTCCACCGAGCCGACGTCGTGGATGGTGACGATGCTCGGATGGTTGAGCGCCGAGGCCGAGCGGGCCTCGCGCTCGAAGCGCCGCAGCCGCTCGTCGTCCCTGGCGAACCGCGGCGGCAGGACCTTGATCGCCACGGTCCGCTGCAGGCGCGCGTCGTAGGCGCGGTAGACCTCTCCCATGCCGCCGGCGCCGAGCGGCGCGACGATCTCGTACGGCCCGAGACGGGTACCCGGCTGAAGCGCCATCGCGTGGTTGCCGTCAGTCTAGCGGGCTACCGGCGGACCCGTTCATCATGGCGAGGTCGTGCGGATGAGAGACCGCGCCCTCCTCCCGCTGGCCCTCCTGCTGCTGGCGGCCGGCTGCAGCGAGAGCCCCACCGAGCCCACCCCCTCGGGCGCCTCGTTCCCGCGCCAACGGGAGAGCGCGCACTTCCTGCTCCGCTACGGCGACGCGGTGGCTCCGCTGGTGGATGCCTACTCTGACCGCGCTGGAGGAGAGCTGGCCGCGCATCACCGCCGATCTCGGCGCCGCGCCGGCCTGGCGCATCGAGGGCTTCCTGCACCAACACCAGGCCTCCTTCACCGCCACGACCGGCTACAACGCGACCGGCTCGGTGGACGGCCCGACGCGCTTCCACGTCGTGGCCCTCCCGCTCGCGCCGGTCACCGCGGTGCACGAGTTCGCGCACGACGTCACCCTGCCAGCGCGGCGTCGGGCTCTCGACCGCCGACTTCGAGCAGGGTTTCCGGGAGTTCGTGCGCCGTCGCTACCTGTAGGACGGCGGGGGAGGCGCCGGCCGCATCCGGCGCCGGTCGTCATCGCTGCGCTTCTGCCACCGCTCGGTCAGACGCTCCCACCGGCGCCGCGAGTCGAGGCGGAGCCTGCGCGGGCGCGAGCCCTCCTCGTCGAGCTTGCGCCGGTGGGTGAAGGCGATCACGAAAGGCCAGAACGGTTCCATCGGCTCAGTAGAAGAAGCCGGCGGCCGTCTGCACCGCGCCGTGCGAGGCCTTGACGGTGACCGGATGGAAGCTGTTCGACTGCCGGGCGCGGCTCACGAAGGAGACCAGGTACTGCGAGCGCAGGTCGCGCTCGATGCTGGCGAAGATGGCCGGCAGCTCCTCGGGGTTCTTGATCGCGTAGGTGCGGCCGCCGGTGGCCGAGGTGAAGCGCTCCAGGGCCTCGATGTTCGGCGGCTGGTCGACCGTACCCGCCTGCGGGGCGGGCCGCGGTTGGCGCGCCGGCAACGCCAGCGCGTAGATCTTCACGCCCGACTGCCGGGCGTAGGCCAGCGCGTCGTTCTCGGTGATGTCGCCGTCGTAGTCGTAGCCGTCGGTCATCAGCAGCAGCGCGCGGGCGCCCTGGCTGCCCTGGAAGCGGTAGACCGCGTCGACGATGGCTTCGTGGAGCTGCGTGCCGGCGACCTCCCATTCGGGCAGCGCCTGGAACGCGCCCTTCACGGCGTCGGGGTCGGCCGACCAGTCGAGGACGTGCGTGACCACCGGGCCGAACGACGTGACGAAGCCGCTGTCGCCGCGGTGGAAGCAGCGGTCGATGAACTGCTCGGCGGCCGCCTTCAGCATCGGGCGCCCGTGCGACAGCGAGACCGAGGCGTCGATCGCGAAGCCGATCGCCAGCGGCGCGTCACGCACGAAGTCGACGTGCCGCACGTCGCAGACCCCCTTGTCGTCCCTGATCGTGAAGTCGCCGGCCTTCAGGTTCTCGACCGGCTGGTCCTTCCTGTAGACGCCGACGAGCTGTTCGACGACGCAGACGTCGGACTCGGCGGTGAAGCCGGCGGTGTTCAGCACCAGCGGCAGCTCCACCTCGCGGCCGGCGCGTGTCTTCGCCCTGGCCACGATCGCCACCGACGCGCTGGGGAGCTCCATGACGGTCTCGTACAGGCCGTCCCCCTTCTCGAGCGGCGTGCTCTTGCCGTCCAGCTCGACGGCGACCGACTCGATCGGGTCGAGTCGGTGCGAGTCGGCGCGCAGCGCGACCCTGGTGGGGCCTGAGACGCTGGCGCCGGCGACCGGGCTGACGAAGGTCAGCTGGAGGCCGCGTCCTCCGCGGTTCACGACGGCGTCCTGCTGGTAACGGGGGCGGCGGTCCTTGTCGAGCGCCACCACGCGCAGCCGGCGCTCCTGCGGGACGGCGCCGACGTCCAGCGAGAACGTGAACGGCGGGCCGACGGTCTTGGCCCAGTCGCCGACGATCCACTTGACCCAGGCGATGTCCTTGTCCGACGTGCGCGCCTCCAGCAAGACGGTGCCGGTGACCATCCCCTGCGGTGCCATCACGGCGAAGGGTGGGAGCGGGAGGCCGCTCAGCGCTGCGTTTGTGAGCAAGTGGGCGACGACCATTTGCACGGTGGAAACCATTGGTCACCCCCGCGTCGGGCTCCTAAGGGCACGCCGCATTTGGGCCTGAGCAAAGCGCACGCCACGTGCGCCAAATCACGACGAAACGGCCCCGATGGGCAGGATAGAGACACTGGTCACCGGCCGGGCGCGGAACGATCTGTAGAAGCGCCCTCTGCATCGGCCGTTCTTGCTTTCGCGCGCCCGAAATTACAGAGAACGCTCGTAGCGGAACGCGGGTTGCACCGAACAAGGGATGCCGCTCAGGCGGTGTGAGGAGGTGTGCCGATGCGACCGGACTTCTCTCTGGCGGCGGCCCTGGCGCTTCCCGTGGCGTTCGCGTGCCTCGCCCTGGCGGCCGGACTGGTGGCGCGGCGCGTCCTGGGCAAGCGCCTGGAGTCGGTGCACGCCGGCGGCCGGCACACGACCGCGGCGCTGATCCTCTCGGCGGTGCGCGGCTCGATCGTCGTCTGGTGCACCGTCCTCGGTCTCTTCCTGGCGGCCAAGGTCGCCGAGCTCCCGCCCGGGGTCGCGCGCGTCGTCCCCAACGTGATGCTCGTCGTCCTCATCGCGTCGCTGACCTGGGCGCTGGCGCGGGTGGCGGCGGGGCTGGTGCGCCGGGTGGCGTTCGGAGTGCAGGAGGGCGCGCCGGGAGGCGCCGAGGCAGGCTCGCTGCCGTCGGCGAGCCTCATCGCCAACGTCACACGGCTGGCGATCCTGGCGCTCGGCCTGCTGGTGATCCTGCAGACGCTCGGCATCTCGATCACGCCGGTGATCACCGCCCTGGGCGTCGGCGGCCTGGCGGTGGCGCTGGCGCTGCAGGACACGTTGGCGAACCTCTTCGCCGGCGTACACCTCCTGGCCTCGCGCCAGCTGCGCCCCGGGGACTTCCTGAAGCTCGACTCCGGCCAGGAAGGCTGCGTGCAGGACATCACCTGGCGCTACACCAGCATCCGCGAGGTCCCCAACAACAACCTGGTGGTCGTGCCCAACGCGAAGCTGGCCTCGGCGATCACCACGAACTTCAGCCGCCCCGACAACCGGGTCAGCTTCGCGGTGCTCGCCGGCGTCAGCTACGACACCGACCTCGGCCGTGCCGAGCGCCTGGCCCTGGACGTCGCCCGCGAGGTCCAGAAGGACGTCGCCGAGGCGGTCCACGACTTCGAGCCGGAAGTGAGCTTCCTCTCCTTCGGCATGCGCCGCGTGATGTTCGAGGTGGTGCTCCAGGCGCGCGAGGCCGTGGCCGTGGGACCGGTGCGCCACCAGCTGGTGAAGCGGCTCCACCAGCGCTTCCGCGCCGCCGGCATCGCCATGTCGGACGGCTGGGACACCTCGAAGGGACGGCTCGGTGGAACGGCCCTTGCTCAGCAGCTCCGCGAGGGAGTCGACCGATGAAGTCCATCACCCAGGCCCTGTTCCTCGCCGCAGCCCTTACCGTCGCTGTGGTCGCCGTTCCGGCTTCCGCTCAGCCGTTCGACGACGACGACATCCAGCAGACGGTGGCGCGCATTTCTTACATCTCCGGCAGTGTCTCCTTCAACCGCGGGGACAACCCCGACGACTGGCACCTGGCGGCCCGCAACTACCCCCTGACGCTCGGCGATCGCATCTATGCCGGCCGCGACGGCCGGGCCGAGCTCCAGACGGGTGCCGCGGTGGTGAACCTGGCGCCCCGTACCGAGCTGGCCGCGCTGAACCTCACCTACGACGTCAAGCAGTTCTCGCTGGCGGCCGGCACCGCCGCGTTCCGCATCCGCGGGCTCGACCGCGACGAGGTGTTCGAGGTCGACACGCCGAACGCGGCGATCACCTTCGACCGCGCCGGGCAATACCGCGTCGACGTGGACGAGGACGGCAACACGCGCGTCGGCGTCACTCAGGGCCTCGCGCTGGTCGCCGCCGGCGGCGGTGAGGTGCAGGTGCGCCGCGGCGAGGAGATGTCGGTCACCGGCCTCGACCGCCCCTACTACGACGTCTACCGGCTCGGGCGCCCCGACGCCTTCGACAACTGGGTCGAGGTGCGGTCGCGTCGCATCCGCGAGGGCCGCAGCAGCGCGTACGTGAGCTCGTGGGTCGAAGGCTACGAGGACCTCGACGAGTACGGCCGCTGGGACAACGTGCCGGGCTACGGCAACTGCTGGACGCCCGCCTCGGTCGAGGCTGGTTGGGCTCCCTATCGCTACGGCAACTGGATCTGGCAGGACCCCTGGGGCTGGTCGTGGGTCGGCTACGAGCCGTGGGGCTGGACCCCCTACCACTACGGCCGCTGGGTGAACGCGAGCTCGCGCTGGTACTGGGTGCCGTCGGGTCCGACGGTGCGCGCCCGTTACTCGCCGGCGCTGGTCGCCTTCGTGGGCGGCGGGCCGAGCTTCTCGGTCGGGGGCGGAAGCTTCTCCTTCTCGCTGTCGGTGGGCGGTGGCGGCGGCTACGTCGGCTGGATCCCGCTCGCCCCGCGCGACACCTTCGTCCCCTGGTGGGGATCCCGGCGCCGCCAGACCAGCTACGCCACGAACGTGAGCTTCACCAACCGGCGCTACGTCACCGTCGTCAACCAGACCGCCTTCCTCGGCGCTCAGCCGGTGTACCGCAATGTGGTCACCAGCGGGTCCGTCCTCCAGCAGGTGGAGCGCGCCCCGATCGTCAGCGGGCCGGTGCCGGTCATGCCGACGCGCAGCTCGCTGCGCGTCTCCTCGGTCTCCGGCGCTCCCCTCGTCAGGCCGCCTTCGCAGGTCGTCTCGCGCCCGGTCGTCACCCGCGTGGCGCCGCCCCCGGTGCCGCCGCGCTTCGAAACCAAGCTCCAGGAGATCCGCGAGAACCGCGGCGCCCCGCTCGCGCCGGTGGACTCGGCGCGCCTCTCGGTGGAGACGCACCGTGGCGCGCGCGCGGTGACGCCGGTGCGCCCGGTGGTCACCGAGCCGGGCCGTATGGTGCTCGCCCCTCGCGAGGGACGCGGCGGCGACATCGCCGCTCCGGCCCCGGTGCGTGAGGCTCCCAGGAACAAGGCGCTGGCGACCGCCGATCGGCCGCTGGTGAACGCGCCCAACGCCGCCTCGCAAGAGGCGCCGCCTCCTCCGGCGCGCGTCGCGCCGGGAGCCGTCGTGGAAGCTCCCCCTCCCGGACAGGAGCGCAGGCAGGAGCGCGAGGGCGACCGTCCCGGTGTGGGGCATCGCGAGCCTCCGGGGCAGATCCGCCGCGCCGAGCCCTCGGCCCCCGCCGATCGCCAGGAGGAGCCGCCGTCGCGCCGCTTCGAGCGGCCCCAGGAGCAGGCGCCGCCGGAGACGCGCGAGGAGCGCCGGCGCGAGCCCCCGGGCCAGGAGCGCCGCCGCGAAGCGCTGCCTCCGCCGGGGGTGGATCTCCCCCCGGATCGGCGACCGAACGAGCCGCCGCACCCCACGCCGCCGCCCCAGCAGGCGCCTTCCGAGGTCCGCGAGGAACCGCGCGAGGAGCGCCGGGTCCCGCCCGGCTGGGAGCGCCGTCGCGAGCGCCCGGCTCCTCCCGAGGCCGAACGTCCCGCGCCCCAGCCACCTCCGGCCGAGGTGCGGCAGGCCCCGCCGCCGCAGGCTCCGCCTCCGCAGGCGCAGCAGCCCGAGGCCCCGCAGCCCGCGCCGCGCGTCCGCGGCCCGCGGCGGGTGATGGCGCCCGCCGACCAGGCGCCGCCTTCACAGGCCGCTCCGCCGCCTCCGCAGCCCCAGCAGGGGCAGCCGGCGGCCGCGCCGCCCGCGAGCCAGGAGAAGCGCGACGAGCCGAAGCAGCGAGGCCGCGGCCGCGACAAGGACAAGGAAAAAGACAAGGACAAGGACAAAGACAAGGACGAAGAAAAGAAGATCTGACCGCGGGAGCGGCCTCTTCGGATAACGCCGGCGATGACCTCGCCGGCGTTACCATTTGCGGCCTGCGTGGGCCGCGGAGTCCCGGTGCGTTATAACGTTCGTTATAGGCTCCGGAACTTCGAGGAACACTGTGGGGAACCTTCACCAGCAGCTCGACGCGCTTCAGCGGCAGCTGGCGGCGATCCAGAGGCGGCTGGACGACGTCTCCAGCGTCGATAGCGTCTTCGTGGTCGGCTGCCCCCGATCGGGCACGAGCGTCCTCTCTTGGGCGCTGGCAGAGCACCCGTCGTTCTGGACTTCATCGGAGTCGAACTTCCTGTACGAGTTCGCGGCGCCCCGCGGCGGCGTCGTCAGCTTCCTGCGAGAGGCGTTCGAGAAGGGCAACGCGCGCGCGGATGGCTGGCTGCGGACCAACGGCGTCGGCTACGAGGAGTTCGCGGCGAACGTCGGCTTCGGCTTCCACAGCCTCTTCGCGAGCCACTCCCGGGGCAAGCGCTGGGTGGATTCCTCGACCGAAAACCTGCTGGTGGCCCAGGAGCTCTCGCTGATGTTCCCGAAGGCCCGCTTCCTCCACGTGGTGCGTGACGGACGCTCGGTGGTGGCCTCGATGCTCGAGAGCGGCTTCGTCGAGCCGTGGGCCACCGACTTCACGACCGCCTGCGAGACGTGGGTGCGGTTCGTCGGCGCCGGCCTCGAGTTCCAGGAGGCGCGATCAGGCCGGATGTTGGAGGTGCGGAACGAGACGATGGCCGACGACTGCGACCGCATCGTGGAGTTCCTCGATGAGTTTCCACATCCCAAGGTGGCCGAGTTCCTGAGGGAGCGGCGCGTGAACTCCAGCTACGGGAACGTCACGCCGGCGGACCTCAAGAGGAACAAGCCGCCCGAGGTCCGGCCGCGCCGCGAGCCTTGGCGGGGCTGGAGCGAGGAGAGGGCCGCGCTGTTCGACGAGCTGGCCGGGCCGATGCAGCGGCGGCTCGGCTACGGCGCCGCGCGGCCCGCATGAGTGTTGGACGCAAGGTCCGCGAGCTGCGTGAATGTGCCGCACAGGTCGCCGCCCGGCAGGAGCTCGCCCGGGGGAGAGCCGGCGGGGCGTTCGTGATCGGCTCGCCCCGCGCGGGCACGACCGAAGTGGCCACGGCTCTGGCGCAGCATCCGGAGCTCTGGACGTCACAGGAATCGAGGATCTTCTTCCCGCTGATCGGACCCGACGAGCAGGGCAGGAGCCTGCTGCACCAGCTCTACCTGAGAGGTTCTTCCCGCGCGGTCGCGCCCACGCCCTACCCTGAGTTCGCCCGCGCCTTGGGATGTGGCCTGGACCGACTCCTCCGGAGCCGCTCGGGTGGAAGGCGCTGGATCGACTCCTCTTCGGAGAACCTGCTGGTCGCCGAGGAGCTGGCGTTCCTGTTCCCGGCGGCTCCGTTCGTCCTGGTCACTCGCGACGGCCGGGCGGTGGTCCGCTCCGCGGTGGCCGCGGGCGTCGTCTGGGCGAAGGACGTGAAGAGCGCGGCCGAGCTGTGGGCGCACTGGGCGCGCGAGGGGCTGGCCTTCGCCGCTGGCCACCCCGACCGGGTCCTGACCCTGACGGTGGAGAGGCTGGCGGGCGACCCGGAGAATGAGCTGGCGCGCCTCTACGCGTTCCTCGGCGAGGAGCCGTCCGAAGCGGCGGCGCCGCACCTTCGTCGCTGGGGGCTGAGCGTCGACTACGGCTGCCCGGTACCGACCGCCGACGGCTTCGAGATGTTCGACGTGCCGGTCGACGGCGCCTGGGACGACTGGAACGCCGAGGATCGCGAGACTTTCGAGGCGGCGGCCGGGGACGCGATGCGCGGCCTCGGCTACTGGCACTAGAGCGAGACGCGCCGTTCGTCCACCGGCGAGAAGAGGTGCAGCCGCTCGGGCGCGATCCTCAGCCAGACGCGCTCCGGGAGCGGGCGCGTCGGGGTGAGCGCGCGCAGCAGCTCGTCTCCGGTCCGCACCGTCAGCAGCGTCCGGTCCCCGAGCGGCTCGGCGAGCTCGACCCGCCCCTCGAGACCGCCGGGCAGCGGCGACTCCGAGACCTCCACGTGCTCGGGGCGGAAGCCGGCCACCAGCTCGCCCGGCGATTCCGGCGGCGACGCCACCGACGTCAGGCGGACTCTTCTTGCGGCGAGCCCTTCCCCGTCGCGCCGCACCGTCCAGGTGTTCATGCGCGGGCTGCCGACGAACGTCGCCACGAAGAGGTCGGCGGGGCGCTCGTAGAGCTCCTGCGGCGGCGCGCACTGCCGCACCCGTCCTTCCTTCAGCACCAGCACCTCGTCGGAGAGGCTCATCGCCTCCCCCTGGTCGTGGGTGACGTAGAGGACCGTCGCCGCGAGGCGCGCGAAGAGAGCCTTCAGCTCGCTGCGCGTCGTCTCGCGGAGCAGCGCGTCGAGGTTGGAGAGCGGCTCGTCCATCAGATAGAGGCGCGGCCGCTTGACCAGCGCGCGCGCCAGCGCCACCCGCTGCTGCTGGCCCCCGGAGAGCTGCGCCGGCCGCCGCTGCAGCAGCGGCAGGAGCCCCAGCATCTCCGCCGTCTCGCGGACCCGCGCGGCGATCTCCGCCCGCGGCTGCCGCCGCACCTCGAGCGCCAGCGAGAGGTTCCGCTCGACGGTGAGGTGCGGATAGAGCGCGTAGCTCTGGAAGACGAAGCCGACGTCGCGCCGCCCGGCCGGGACCGGCAGCAGCGGCTCGCCGTCCAGCGTCAGCTCGCCGCCGCTCGGCTGCTCGAGCCCGGCCACGATGCGCAGGAGCGTCGTCTTCCCGCAGCCGGACGGTCCCAGCAGCGTCAGCACGCGCCCGGCGCGTGCCCGGAACGACACGTCCTCCAGCACGGGCACGGCGCCGAACGCCTTGCGCAGGGATGTGCCGGTGAGCTCGCCGCGCCCCGCCTCGGTCATCCCTTCACCGCCCCGCGCGTCAGGCCGCCCACGATGCGGCGCTGGAAGAGGAGCACCAGCAGGACGAGCGGCGCCGTGGTCACCACCACCGCCGCCGAGAGCTGTCCCCAGGGCACGTCGAACATCGAGGCCCCGCTCACGCTGGCGACGCCGGCGGTCACCGTCTTCGTCTCGTCGCGCGTCAGGAAGGTGAGCGCCAGCAGGAACTCGTTCCAGCAGAAGATGAAGACCAGCACCGCCGAGGCGGCCAGCGACGGGGCCGCCAGCGGCAGGTGGATGCGCGCCAGGCGGCGCAGCGGCCCGAGGCCGTCCAGCTGCGCCGCCTCGTCGACGGCGCGCGGGATCTGCGCGAAGCCGCTCTCCAGCACCCAGACCGAGAGCGGCAGGTTCATGGCCGCGTAGGGGAAGAGGAGCGCCAGCGGCGAGTTCAGCCAGCCGAGCGCGCGCACGCCTTCGTAGAGCGGAAAGAGCAGCAGGATCGGCGGGAAGATGGCCAGCGCCAGCAGCGCGCCGAGGATCGCCTCGCGGCGGCGGGCCGGCAGCCGCACCAGGGCGCCGGCCGCCAGGGCTCCGAGGGCAGTGGTGAGGAGCGTGGCCAGCCCGGCCACCAGCGCGCTGTTCCTGAGGTAGGTCGCGAACGGCTTGCGGGCGAAGAGCGCCTGGAAGTGGCGCAGCGTCGGGGCGCTGGGCAGGTAGACGGTGGGGAAGGCGGTGATGTCCTGGTCGGGCTTGATGGCGGTGAGCAGCTGCCAGAGCGCCGGCGCGAGGCTCCAGACGAGGAGCAGCGCCACCGCCGCCGCGAAGAGCACCCTCCTCAACTCATCCTCCAGCGCGGGCGGGCGGCGCGCCGCAACGCCAGCAGGAGCAGCGCCGCCAGCAGCACGCCGTTGGTGGCGATCGCCGAGCCGTAGCCGAAGTCGAGGTAGCGGAAGTAGGCCTGGTAGGCGTAGAGCGAGACGGTCTCGGTGGAGCCGCCGGGCCCGCCGCCGGTCATCACGTAGACGAGGTCGAAAGCGCCGAAGGCCTGGGCGGCGCGGAAGAGCACCGCCGCCAGGATCGACGGCGCCAGGAGCGGCAGCACCACGCGCCAGAGGCGCTGCAGCGGGCCCAGGCCGTCCAGGCGCGCCGCCTCGACCACCTCCTGCGGGATGCCTTGCAGGCCGGCCAGCACCAGGATCGCGACGAACGGCGTCGTCTTCCAGACGTCGGCCAGGACCAGCGCGGCCATCGCGGTGCCGCGCCCGCTCAGCCAGGCGATCGGCGTCGCGACCAGGCCGGCGCGGCGCAGCAGGTCGTTGGCCACGCCGAAGGCGTCGTTGAAGATCCAGGCCCAGGCCAGCGCGATCACCGCGGTGGGGAGCGCCCAGGGGATCAGGGTCAGCGCCCTCACCACGCCGCGGCCGCGGAAGCGCACGTCCAGGAGCAGCGCCACAGCGATGCCGAGCAGCGTCTCCAGCAGCACCGAGGCGCCGCTGAAGAGCGCGGTGTTGCGCAGAGCGGTGTGGAAGCGGTCGTCCCCCCAGAGCCGCAGCGTGGGCCCTAGGCCGGCCCAGTGCACCGCCATGCCGCCGTCCAGCTCCACCTGTGTGAACGAGAGGTAGGCGACCCGCAGGATCGGGACCGCCACGGCCGCGGTCACCAGCGCCAGCGCCGGCAGCAGGAGCAGCAGGCTCTCGCGCCTCAACGTCGTCTCCCAAGCAGCAGCCGCGTCTCGGCGGCGGCCTGCGCCAGCGCGTGCGGCGGCTGGTCCAGGCCGGCCAGCGCGGCGCTCACGTGGCGCTGCAGGATGTCGGAGGCGTGGGCGTAACGAGGGATCGCCGGGCGCGCCACCGCGCCGTCGTGCATCCGGCGCAGCTCGGGAAGGAGCGGGTTCCTGGCCAGCAGCTCGGCGTCGTCATAGGCGGCGACGAGCGCCGGCGCGTAGCCGGTCGAGGCGCAGAGCGCGCGCTGCCCCTCCAGCGAGACCGCGTAGCGCAGGAACTTCAGCGCCAGGTCGGGGCGCCGGCTGGAGCGCGAGATGCCGAATCCCCAGCCTCCCAGCGTGCCGCCGCCGGACACGCCGGTAGCGTGCACCATTGGCACCACGCCGATCCTCCCGCGCACCTTCGAGTCCTCCCGCTGGGCCAGCCGCCAGACGAAGGGCCAGCTCCGCAGGAAGACGGCGCGGCCGTCCTGGAAGAGGCGCCGGCTCTCGTCCTCCTTGTAGGCGATGACGCCCGCCGGGCTGATGCCGTGCTCTCCGGCGCAGGCGCGAAGGAACTCCAGCGCCCGCACCGCCTCGGGGCGGTCGAGCCCCACCTCGAGCGTCGCCGGATCCACCCAGAAGCCGCCGTGCCCGTGCAGCACCTCGAGGTAGCCGCAGACGAGCCCCTCGTACTGGCTCCCCTGGAACACGAATCCCCAGAGCTGCGGCGGGCGCTCCAGCGCCCGCGAGGCGCGCACCAGCTCCTCGAACGTCGCCGGAGGCGGAAGGCCGGCCTCGTCGAGGAGGTCCTTGCGGTAGTAGAGGAGCCCCACGTCGGTGCGCACCGGCACGCGATAGAGGGTGCCGTGGTAGCGGCCGGCCTCCAGCGCGGCAGGCAGGAGCTTGGCGGTCTCGGAGGCGGGGAAGTCGGCGTCGAGCGGCAGCAGCCAGCCGGCGGCCGCGAACTTGGAGGTCCAGGTGACGTCCATGTAGACGAGGTCGAAGGCGTCGTCCCCGGCCAGGAGCGACGTGGTGTAGAGGTTCTCTCGCAGCTCGGTGGCGTTGGGACCCTCCACCACCGAGACGCCCACGCCGCCCGGCGTCCGTGCGAACCCCTCGACGACCGCGCGCCAGACCGTCAGCTCGCTGGCGTGCACCATGAAGGTGACGTTGCCGGAGGTGCGCGCGCGGCCGCCCGATCCCAGGCAGCCGGCGGCCGCGGCGATCAGGGCAAGGACGAGTGCTGCCGCGCGCACGTTCCTAGCCTACCGGACGCCCGGAATCGGGAACGATCCTTGCTCCGAAAAGGGCGTGGAGCCTTCTCCCTGCATCGCCGTCTTCGGGGAGGTCCTCGAGGAAGGATGGCCGGACGACCCGGTGCCCGCGGGCCTGCCTCTGCGGGTGGCGCGCCACCTCGCCGCATTCGGCTTCCGTCCGCTGCTGATCACACGTGTCGGGCACGACGAGGCGGCCCGGAGGCTGCTTGCCCACCTGGTGCGCTGGGGCGTCGACACGCAGGGCGTGCAGCGCGACGCCACGCACCCGACCGGGCGTGGAGCGCGCGCTTCGGACCTGCCCGAGCAGCCCTGGGACTTCGTGGACGCGGCGCAGGCGCTGCGTGCCTTCGCCGAGCGGCGCCCGGCGCTGCTTTACTTCGGCACGCTGGCGCAGAGGAGCCCCGCGTCGCGCCAGGCGCTGCAGCGGCTCGTGGCGTGCAGCCCCGGGCCGCGAGTCTTCGACGTGAACCTGGTGGAGCCCTGGTACGAGCCCCGGATGCTGCCGGCCTGCCTGCTCTCGACGGACGTGCTGGTGATGAACGAGCGCGAGCTGGGGCTGCTCTCCCGCCTCTGCGGGCCGGTGGAGGGGCTCGCCGAGCGGATGGCCGCGCTGCTGAACCGCTTCCTGCTGCACCGCGTGGTGGTGCGCCGCGGGGACGGCGCCTGGCTGCAGGACGCCTCGGGGGCCGACGCCTTCGAGCCGGGCACCGGCTCGACGCGGTCGGCGGAGGGCGCGCGCGACGCCTTCGCCGCGGTCTTGCTCGCCGGCATGGCCGCCGGCTGGCCGAGTGACGTCACCCTGATGCGCGCGGCGGCGTTCGCGCGCGCTACCGGCGGACGGCTGCCGGAGGACCAGGGGTTCTACTCGCCATTCCTGCGCGAGTGGCAGCTGGCCGGCCGCGAGGCGCTGGTGGAGACACTCTCCTGACGTTGATCACTCGTCCACGTCCGACATCGGCACGAAGGCGCCGTCGCCGCTGCGCTGCCCGGGCAGGCCGCCGTCGTTGACCACGGCATAGGCGACGAAGGGGTTGTTGCCGGAGGTCCTGGTGACCTTCAGGTAGCCGTTGGTGACCCCGGACGCGTAGACCGCCAGCAGCGTGGTGATCTGGGTCCAGCGGCGGGCGCCGAGCGTGACGCCGTCGACGCTGTTCACCAGCGCGCCGGTCTCTCCGTCGTAGATGTCGAGCCGGAAGACCGAGCCGCTGCCGTCCACCTCGCCGGTGTTCACCAGCGCCACGTTGGAGCGGTTCTCTCCATCCTGGAGAAGTCCGTAGAGCCAGGCGCTGCGCGAGGCGCCGAGGCCGTTCGGGACGCCGGTGTAGAAGAGGCCGTAGCGCCCGCCTCCGCCGGCCGAGGAGGTGCGGGCGCCGGCGAAGATACCGGAGGCGTCGCCGCCGTCGACGGTGACGAAGAGCGGGCCGACGGTGGTGCCGCCGGCCGGCCCGATGCCCGCCACCTGCAGGTCGCGCAGGTACTGGACGAAGCTCGGCAGGATGACCTGCTGTCCGGCCGGCATGTCGAGCCCGAAGCTGGCGGTGGCGCTGTCGGTGACCAGCGCCAGGCGCACCGTCTTGCGCGAGGTCCCGAAGTTGGTGACCACCAGCTCGGAGGAGAAGGCCGAGGTCTCCACGATGACCGGCACGGTGATGCCGCTCTTGCCGCTCAGCGAGGCCGCCGAGACCGGCGGCACGAAGGAGCCGTCGGAGTTGGCCTGGTCGTTGATGACGCCGTAGGCGAAGAAGGGCGCGGTGCCGCCGACCCGCTCGACCTTCACGTAGCCGTTCTCCAGCGACAGCCCGTTGGAGCCGAGGACGCCGCTGATCTGGTTGAAGCCGCCCGGAGGCAGCGCGATGTCGGAGAGCGTGGCCGCCAGTGGCGTCTCGCCGGAGTAGACCGTGACGCGCAGGACGACGTCGCCCTGCGTCCCGGCGTTCATCAGCGCCAGGTTCGAGCGGTCGGTCTCGGTCTGCCGCAGCCCGAGGATGTAGACCGGGCCGGTCAGCGCGGCGGCGGCCGGTACGCCGCCGTAGGCGAGGCCGGCACGCCCTTCCGGCACGCGGGTGGTCGTGCGCACCGTGGCGGTGGCCGCGCTGGAGGACGAGAGGCCCGAGAAGGAGAGCGACACCGTCCCGCCGCGGTTGCCGCCGTCGGGCATCGGCGTGCCCAGCGACTTCAGGTAGGCGAGGCCGTCCGGATAGATGCGCTGGGCGCCGGGTGCCAGCACGTCGAAGGCGCTCCCGCCGCCGCCGCCGAAGGCCTGGGTGTAGGAGGCCTGCAGTACCGCGCTCGAGGTGCCGCGGTTGGTGAGCGTCAGCTCGGACGTGAAGAAGGAGCCGTTGAGGCCGGCGGTCGAGAGGACGATCGGCACGAAGACGTCGCGCCCGAAGGCGGCGGCGCTTCCCGCCGCGACCGATTGCGTCACCTTGCTGTCGAGCTGGGCGATCGAGATGCTGGCGCTCCTCGGCGCGTCGCTGGGGGCGGGGGCGACTGTGTAGCGCACGGTCCCGTTCCCGCTGCCGCCTGCAAGCGGCTCGCGCGCGCCGGAGAAAGACAGGAACGGCTGGTCGCTGGTGACGGTCCAGGGGCAGCCCGCCGGCGCGGTGACGTCGATCGTGCCCGAGCCCCCCTCCTTGGGGATCGCCAGCTTGGCGGGTGCGATGCCCCAGGTGCAGGACGACGGAGCGGAGCCCGAGGCCACGGTCGCGCGGATCATCAAGTTGGCCGGCGCTCCCGTCGACGAGTTGACGACCGGACCGGAATACGTCGAGCCGTTGGCGGAGAACCAGCCACGTTGCTGCTGGGGGCCGTTCGTGTCGGCGGCGAAGCCGACGCCGGCGGCTGGGCTCGGAGCGACGTAGCCGACGTAGAGGTCGCCGCTGATCACTGTGGGGCCGTTCGGCAGGTCGAAGTCCTGGTAGGCGCCGTTCGGGGCCGGCAGCGTGACCAGCTGGTCGAGGAGGAGCAGCGGGGAGGCCGGCGGCGTCGAGCCGCCCGCGGAGAAGGCGATGAGCCGGACCTGCTTGCCGGCCGGGCTCGGCTGTCCCTGAACGCCGGTGACGAAGAGGGAGACCTTCTTGAGCTGCGCCGGATAGGTCGAAGGCGTGAAGCGGTTCACCATCGTCAGCCCGTCGGCGATGAACGCGAGCTCGACCGAGCCGTCGTCCGTCGCCAGCGCCTGCGTGCCCGCCGCGGCCGCCCCCTCGCCGCGCAGCTGTACGTCGACGCTGGGCTGCTCGACGTCGTTGCTGGCCAGGGTCAGCTTGCCGGTCTGCGCTCCGGCGCCGCTCGGGGTGTAGGACACGTTCACCGTCTGCTCGGCGCCCGGCGCGAGGTTGAGGGGCAAGGTCGCCGACGCCGCGAAGCCTCCGGTGGGGGTGAGCGAGGTGACCGTGAGCGTCGCGTCCCCCTTGTTGCGGATGCGCATCGCCAGGCTCCGGCTCTGTCCCACCGACACGCTGCCGAAGTTCAGCGCCGCGGGCGAGAGCTCGAGCAGGGCCGGCGCGGTGGCGCTGCCGGTGAGCGCGAGCGTCGCGCCGGGCTTGGCCGGGTCGTTGGACGAGATCACCAGCGTGCGATTGAAGGTGCCGGCGGCCTGCGGCGCCAGGCGCACTGTGACCGTCCGCTGCCCGCCGGCCGGGACGTCGAACGGCGCGGACGGGCTGGCGATCCCGTAGGGTGGAGAGGCGCCGATCGCCGCCACCCTCAGCGTCGCGTTGCCGGTGTTGCGGACGTCGAAGGTGCGGTCGCGGGTGGTCTTGGCGGCCACGCTGCCGAAGTCGAGATTGCTGGCGGAGAGGGCAATGACGGGCTTGGCGCCGGTCGTCACCGTGAAGACGTCGAACGGGCGCTGCCCGCCGACGCCGCCATCCGGGTTGGTGACGTAGGCCTCGCGCTCCCCGAGCGGCGCGCCGCCGGCGATGTGGATCGTCGCGTGCAGCTCGACCGGCGAGACGAAACCGAAGTTGGGCGCCGGCCCGGGCACGACCTCGATGCCGGTCGAGGGCTGGAAGCTGAGCACCGCGCCCGGCTGGAAGCGCACCCCTTCGACCTTCAGGTCGATGTTGCGGGTCCCCTGCGCGGCCGAGCTGGGCGTCAGCTTGGTGATCGCCGGCAGCGCCACCACCCGCGTCGGATCGGAGAAGACGTCGTTGCCGGGGTTGGGGTCGCTCTCGTCGCCGGTGACCGTGACGACGTTGCTGTGCAGGCCGGCCTGGATGCCGGTAGCGATGAGCGTGATGGTCGCGGTGGCGCCGGGGGCCAGCGTGCCGAGGTTGCAGGTCTGGATCTGGCTGCCGCCGCAGCCGCCCTGGCTGGCCGCCGCCGAGACGAACGAGATGGCCGGCGGCAGCGTATCGACGACGGTGGTGTTGTGGGAGTCGTCCGGGCCGTTGTTGGTGACCCGGATGGTGTAGGTCACCCGGTTGTCGAGCGGCGTGACCGCCGGTGTGTGCGTCTTGACCACCAGCCGGTCGGCCTTCAGCGTGGTGGGTGCCTTTACCTCCACGCAGACCGTCGAGGCGTTGTTGCCGGAATTGGGGTCGTACTCCTCGGCGGTGACGTCGCCGGTGTTACAGAGCCGGCCCGCCCGGGTCGGCGTGACCACGATGGTGACCGTCACCGTCACGCCCGAGGCGATCTCGCCGAGCGCGCAGGTGACGGTGGGGAAGCCGCTGCAGCCGCCCTGGGTGGCGGTGGCGCTCCTCAGGGTGACCTCCGCCGGCGGCAGCACGTCGATCAGGGTGACGTTGGAGGCGCGGTCGGGGCCCTTGTTGGTGACCTTGAGGAAGAAGGTGAGAGCGTTGCCGGTCTGCACCGGGTCAGGGGAGGCGGTCTTCTCGACCTCCAGGTCGGCGGCCAGCACCTGCACCGTGTCGGTGGCGGTGTTGTTGGCCGGGACCGGATCGGGCTCCTTGCCGGTGACGGTGGCGGTGTTCGTCAGCGTGCCGGGCCGCGTCGTCCTCACGGTGATCGTCACCGACGTCTGCGCGCCCTTGGCCAGCGGACCGATCGTGCAGGTCACGGTGGTGGTGCCGGTGCAGCCGTTGGATGCGGAGACGAACTCCACGTCGGAGGGCAACGTGTCGGTGACCGTGGAGCCGGTGCTGTCCTGCGGGCCCCGGTTCGTCACGGTGAGCGTGTAGGTCAGCTCCTTCTTCACGTTCACCCGGTCTGGGCTGTGCGACTTGGTGATGCCGAGGTTCACGCCGGACGGCGGATCGGCGATGAGGGTCTCGCAGGTGGCCTTGTTCTCGTGCCCCTGGCTGGTGGTGTCGGGGTCGACCGCGTCGCTGGTCACGCTGGCGGTGTTGACGGCGCTGCCCGCGGTGGCCGCCTTCACGTCGATGGAGATGCCGAAGACGTCCCCGGCCGCCAGGGTGGGGATCCTGCAGACGACCGGTCCGGTGCCGGTGCACGACCCCGGAGGGGTGACGTGCGCGCCGTCGAACGTCACCCCCGGCGGGAGCAGGTCGTTGACGGTCACGTTGGTGGCGATGTCGGGCCCGAGGTTCTTGACGGTGATCAGGTAGGAGATCGGCTCCCCGACCACCGCGGCCCCGATGCAATCCTTCCTGATGAAGAGGTCGGCGCTCTTCTTGACCAGCTTCAAGGCGCCCCGCCCGTGGGTGAAGGCGACGACCGATCCGGTGAGGCTGGTCTTGATGTCGTAGACCGGCACGTTGGGCATGCCGCTGTCGGGCCCCATCGGTACCCAGTGGTCGCCGCCGTCGTCGCTGCGCATGACCGCGAAGTCGGTGCCCAGGAAGATGGTGCCGGTGCTGGTGGGGTCCAGGAAGATGGCGTTGATCGGCTGGTCGATACGCTTGCTCCCCGCGGCCAGGTAGGCGGCGGCCCCGCTCTCGGTGGGCGTCATGTCGCGCCAGGTGGGTGCGGCGGCGAGCGCGTCGTCGGTGCGGAAGAGGTGTCCCAGACGGCCGGAGCTGTGGTCGTAGCCCTGGAACGAGACCCAGAGGACGTTGGGGTTCGTGGCGCTGAACGTCAGCTCGCTGACGTGGCGGTTCGGCAGCAGTGCCCCGTTGCTGATGGTGCGCCAGCTGGTGCCGCCATTGTCGGTCAGCTTGATCTCGGGCAGCACCGCGTTGTCGGCGCCGGCGGAGCCCACCGCGTAGGTGGAGCAGCCGGCCGAAGGCGCGAAGCCGATGGCCTGAACCGCGTTGGCCAGGGCATCGGCCGGCGGCATGTTCTGGCTCCAGGCCGGGAAGAAGTCCTTGAAGAGCGTGTTGTTCCGGTAGGCGACCTTGGTGCCGGTCAGGAAGACGTTCTCGTCCGTCGGGCACTGCGCCAGGCGGATCTCGAACGGCAGGTTGTCGGTGTCCAACCCGTTGTGGATGTCCAGGAAGACTCCCAGGAAGTTACCGCTCCGGGTGATCCTCTGATTGCCGTTGATGACCGCCGCGCGCTGGCTGCCGTCGTTCGAATAGGCGACGTCGCCACCGTCGCCGCCGACGCCCAGCTTCCATTCGCCTCCCGAACGCTCCTCGGTGCCGTTGTCCTGGCTGCCGCCGATCACGTCCTCGGAGTTCCTGGGATGCACCGCCCCCGAGAAGAACTGGGTGATCGGGAGCTCCTTGTTGAACGCGGTGAAGCTCGAGCCGGCGTCGGTGGAGGTGAAGAGCCCGCCGTCGTTGCCGACGTAGGTGACGGTGGGCCGCCCCAGCTTGTAGATCGGCTGGATGCTGTAGCTGAACGGGCGGATGGTGCGTCCCGACGCCGAGCGGATCCGCAGGAAGGCCGTGCCGTAGACCCCGTACACGCCTTGCGCCGGATAGGACCCGGCGGTGTTCATCCAGTTGAAGCTGCAGGTGGCGGTGGCGGTGAAGGTGTCGCTCTCGCCCGGCTTGAGCTCCTTCTGGCCGAAGGTCTGAGCGTGGCATTCCTTGTCCACGGTGAAGAGCTGGATGTCCAGGAGGTTGTTGAGGTACGTGGTCGGGAGCTCGCCGGCGGCGGTCGGCGGCGCGGTCCAGGTGGTGGTCACCGTCATGGTGACGGTGGCGGGGGTGTCCAGCCGCAGGATGCCGTTGCCGGACTGCGGCACGGTGGACGGCTGGAAATCGTAGACCGCGTTGGCGACGTGCGCGTCGGCGGTGAAGGTCAGGTCGCCGGTGGTGGTGCCGTAGACCGCGGTATCGCAGGGGCCGGAAACGACCGGCGTGGAGTAGCTCGCGCCGGCGGGCTGGATCTTCTCGGTGGTGACGCAGACGGTCCGTTGGGCATCGTAGCGGTAGAGGTCCAGCGGGCCGCGCTCCTCGGTGGTCTGCGTCAGCGCGTGCTGGTCGGCGTGCAGGCTGGAGCTGGAGCCCTTGCCGAGCGCGGTCCAGGTCGGCGAGCCGCCGGTGCACCCGTCGCACTTCCAGAGGTCGACGCCGCCCGCGTAGAGGACGTCCTCGTCGTTGCGGTCGACGAGCAGCACGTGGTTGTAGAAGCACTGCTTCCGGCAGTAGCCGTGCACCACCGTATCGACCTTGTTGATCTTCTCGGTGACGTCGGTCTGGCTGGTGTCGATCTTCGTCCAGGAGACGTCGGCGACCTTCGAGGTCCAGGCCTTGTCGGTGTACCAGAGCCCCAGCAGGTCGGTGTTGTGCCCGGGCGCGAAGTCGGCCACGCTGACGTAGACGCGGTCGGGCCTGGTCTGGGAGACCGCGAGCGCCATCCGGCCGGGCACCGCGCCGGCCGGGAATGGGAAAGGAACCTTCTCCCAGCCGGTGTTGAATCCGGTCCACCGATAGACGGCGCGGTCCGCCACCGGTCCGTAAGCCACCCCCGCGTACATCCGCAGCCCGCCGGTGTAGTCGGCGGCGATGTCGCTCACGCCTCCCACCAGCTCCTGCGCCCAGTGCTCGCCGGAGTCGGTGGACCGGAAGAGGCCGTTGGCCGCGCCGGTGCGCGCGCTGACGGTAGACGCCCAGACGTACTTCGGGTCGTAATCCAGCACCTTGATCGCGGTGATGGTGGAGTCGGTGAACTGCCCCTCGGCGATCAGCCTCCAGCTGCCGCCGCCGTCCGTGGAGCGGAGGATCCCGACGCCGGGGAACCCGTAGAGCTCGCCGGTGCCGGCATAGATCATCTTGGGATCGCTGGGCGCGAAGGCGAAGGCCTGGATCGCCAGCGACTTCTCCTTGTCGGTGTTGGTGCTCCAGGTCTTCCCTTCGTCGGTGGTCTGCCAGATGCCGCCGGCGGCCGCGCCCACCAGCCAGTGCTTCTTGTTCTTGGGGTCGACCGCGAAGGCCGGGATGCGTCCGCTCATCTCGGCGTTCCCCGTGCCCAGCACCTGTCCTTCCTTGATGGGCTTCGGCCCGATCGGCTCCCAGCCGCCGACGGCGGCCAGGGGCTGGCGGCGGGCGCCGAGGATCTCGAGCTGCTTCAGCGCCCGGGCGGCAGCCGCCGGAGGGAGCTCGTCGAGGGGGAAGGCACGCTTGCGCTTCTCCGATTCCACGCGCCCCCAGACGTCCTCCCGCTCTTCCTGTTCCGGGGGCTCGGCGGCGTGGGCCGGCGCGGGCACCAACAGGAGCAGCGCGATCAGGGCTAGGCGTCTCATTTCGACCTCCGGAACAGGGAATCGCGGCAGATCCACTCCTGCCCGGCGGCGGTGGGCACCGAGTGGACGGCTCCGTCCTGGAGGAGCCGTTCCAGCGCCTCGCGGGTCGCCTGGAGGAGCCCGGCCGCCTCGTCGGGTGTGACGCCGGGCACGTCTTTTCCGCAGGAGGAACACGGCACGGCGGGTGCCGAGGTCATCACCACGGCCCGCCTCACCCGGCGCACCCGGACGGTCCGCCTGGTGGCGACCTGGGTCATCGCTCCTCCTCACCGGTGCGTGTCATCATCATCCGCGAGACGAGCTCGTTTCCAAGGGTGGGTGCGGGGGTGGCAAAAGACACGGCCGAGCGACGAAAGTCTTCCGAAATCTCCGCTTCGTCGAGCGGGGCTTTCGGAAGCGTCTTTCGGTTCGACGGCCTCGAGGTAGACGCCTCCCGCGGCCGGGTGCTGAAGCCCGACGGCCGCGAGGAGCTGTTGCGTCCCAAGAGCTGGGAGGTGCTGCTGACGCTCCTCCTGAACCGGCACCGGATCGTGTCGAAGGAGGAGCTGCTCTCCACCGTCTGGCCCGACGTGGTGGTCGACGAGGACACGCTGGTCCAGTCGGTGGTCGAGATCCGCAAGGCGCTCGGCGACCAGCCCCGCAGCCCCCGCTACATCCGCACGATCCCGAAGGTGGGCTACCGCTTCATCGCCGAGGCCATGCAGGAGCTGGCCCCGGCGACCCCCGCCCTGGGCGGCTCGGTGATCACCGTCGAAGACGAAGTCGAGGTCGAGGTCACCGAGGAGACGGTCGTCCGGGAAGAGCTCGTGGAGCTGCCAGCCAGCCGCGAGCTGCCGGCGCTGCCGCCGGCGCCGCTCCGGCGCTCGCTCGCCTACCTCCTGGGGCTCACCGCCGCGGTGGTGCTCGTCGCGCTCCTGCTGCTGCGCCGGCCTCCGGTCGCCACCTCGCTCCAGAGCGTTCCGGGGCAGACCCGCCTGGCGGTGCTGCTGTTCGAGAACGAATCGGGAGACAAGGAGCTCGACTGGCTGCGATCGGGGCTCACCGACATGCTGAACAACGACCTCTCGAGCTCGGGGCGGCTGAACGTGCTGAGCCGCCAGCAGCTCGAGCTGCTGCTGCGGCGTGCCGGGACGCCGCCCGGGAGCCCGCTCTCCCTGGAGCGGGCGGTCGAGGTGGCGGGCAAGGCCGGAGCGGAGTCGTTCGTCCTGGGCAGCTTCACGCGGCTCGGAGACCGCGTCCGCATCCAGGCGCAGCTCCACGACGCCCGCAGCGGCGCGCTGCTCTTCGCCGAGAAGGCCACCGCCGAGCGGCCGGAGCTGATCTTCTCCGAGGTCGACGCGCTCTCCGGCCGCCTGCTCTCCCGCTTCGGCGGCGCGCCCGACGTCACGCCGGCGCCCGGCCTGGCCGTCGCCATGACCGGCAACCTGGAGGCGTACCGGCTCTACACGCTGGCCCTGGAGAACTCCCAGGCCTTCCACTACAAGGAGTCGGTCGAGCAGCTGGAGCGGGCCATCGCGCTGGACCCCGACTTCGCCATGGCCTACGCCCGGATCGGCATCACCTACGGTCTGCGTTGGGGTGACGCCGAGCGCGCGCGCGGCTACCTGTCGAAGGCCTTCGCGATGTCCAAGCGGCTCAGCGACCGCGACCGCACCTACATCGCCGCCTGGTACGCGATGGTCAACGGCGACACCGCCGGCGCCACCCGCGCCTTCCGCGAGGTCCTGCGCTCCTACCCCTCGGAGCTGGAGGCCTACCAGCGGCTGACCGCGCTCCTGACCGGGGCGACGCGGTTCCAGGAGGCGATCGACGTGGCCCGCCGCGGCCTGGCGGTGGACCCCGAGAACGGCGACCTCTACAACGTGCTCTCCGGCGCCTACCAGGGGGCCGGGCAGTGGGACGAGGCGCTGGAGGCGGCCCGCAAGTACGTCGCGCTCTCTCCGCAGGAGTCGAACGCCTACGACTCCCTGGGGCTGGCGCTCCAGCCCGTCGGCCGCTACCGCGAGGCGGAGGAGGCTTACCAGCAGGCCATCCGCCTGAAGCCGGAGTTCGACGTCGCGGTGATCCACCTCGGCAATGCCTACCTCGCCCAGGGGCGCTACCGCGAGGCGATGGAGCAGTACCGGCGCTACATCCAGGTGGTCCACACCGACGCCGGGCGGGAGCGCGGGCACGCCAGCATCGCCTATGCGTACTTGCGGAGCGGACATCCCGAGGAGGCGCGCCGCGAGGCCCTCCTGGGCGACCGGCTGGGGAAGCTGATCGTCGCGATCGAGCTGGGGGACCGGGCAGGCGTCGCGGAGCTGGAGCCGCAAACGCTCTTCTCGTCGCCCGACGCCCTCCGCACCGTGCTCCGACCGCACCTCTACGCGCAGGCGGGGCTGGCGCGCCTGCAGGGGGACACGAAGCGGCAGCTGGAGCTCCTCCGCGAGATGCTGCGCTACCGGGCGCCTGTCTGGCACAACGACGTCTTCGAGGACGCTCTGGCCAATGCCCTGCTGGGTGAGCGCCGCTACGACGAGGCGATCGCCGAGTACCAGCGGGTGCTGTCGGTGAACCCGCGCTACCCGCTGGCCCGCTACCGGCTGGGGCTGGCGTTCGAGGCGAAGGGAGACAGGGAGCGCGCGCGCGAGGAGCTGCGCCGGTTCCTGGAGGACTGGAAGGGAGCCGATCCGGGGCTCGCCGAGCTGCGGGACGCCGCCTCGCGCCTCGCCGTCCTATAGTCCGCGCCCCTGGTGCGCTTTCTGCTCCTCGCCTTCCTCCTGTCGGCCGTCTCGCTGGCCGAGCCTCCGCGCCACCTGCCCGAGGTGGACGCGGCGCTCGACCGCGGCGCCTACGACGAGGCGGTCTCGCTGGCCGAGCGGGCGGTGGCCGCGGACCCGCGCTGCTCCGGCTGCTGGCACTGGCTGGGGAAGTCCTACGGCCTGAAGGCGAAGCACGCCGCGATCCTCCTGCAGCTCCCGCTGGCGCGCCGCTGCAAGGCGGCCTTCGAGAAGGCGGTGGAGCTCGACGGAAGCAACACCGGGGCGCGGCTCGACCTCCTCTCCTACTACGTGAAGGCTCCCGGCCTCGCCGGTGGCAGCCGCAAGAGGGCCGCCGAGCAGGTCGAGGCGCTGGGGCGGCTCAGTCCGGCACGCGGGCACCTCGCCCAGGCGCTGACCCGGCTGGAGGCGGGCGACCAAGCCGCCGCCGAGGCCGAGCTGAAGGCGGCCTTCGAGGCCGACCCCGGCGACTGGCGGGTGCTCTCCGCCTACACCTCGCACCTGGTGGCGCGCAAGCGGCTCCCGGAAGCGCTCCAGCTCTGCGACGACGCCGCGGCGCGCCGCCCGCAGGTCCCCGGCCCGCGGTTCCTCTTCGCGCGCCTGGCGCTGGAGAGCGGCCAGCGCTATCAGGACGCGCTCGACCGGCTGACCGCGTTCCTGGAGCTGCCGCCCCCCGAGGGGGAGGGGCCCACCCGCGCCGAGGCGCTCGCCCGGCGCGAGCAGCTCCTCAAGAAGCTGGGCATGGGTGGTAGAACAGGGCCGTGACGTTTCCGCCCCCGCGCACCCGCATCACCTCGCGCGCGCACTTCAGCGCGGCGCACCGCCTGCAGAACGACGCCATGGAGCCGGAGTGGAACCGGCGCGTCTTCGACAAGTGCAACAACCCCTACGGGCACGGCCACACCTACGTGCTCGAGGTGACCGTGGAGGGGGACATCGACGCCGAGACCGGCTGGGTGATGGACTTCAAGGACCTCAAGCGGCTGATCGACGAGCGCGTCGTCAAGCCGTGCGACCTCCGGAACCTGAACAGCGACGTGCCGTTCCTGGCCGGCATCAACCCCACCGCCGAGAACCTGGCGGTGGCGATCTGGAAGGAGCTCGAAGGGAACGTCGCGCCGGCGCGCCTGGTGCGGGTGGTGCTGCACGAGACCGAGCGCAACAAGGTGGTCTATACCGGTGATGCGGCGCCTCGCGGCGCCGCGGAGATCGCCTCCGCCAAGTCTCCGGCGACCGCCCGATGAGATGCCTCGTCTCGAATGACGACGGCGCCCACAGCGCCGGCCTGCAGGCGCTCAAGCGCGCCGCCGAGGCGGCCGGCTTCGAGACCTGGGTCGTGGCCCCCGACCGGGAGCAGAGCGCGACGGCGCACTCGCTCACGCTGCACCGCCCGCTGCGCGTGGCGCGGCTCGGCGAGCGCTTCTACGCGATCGACGGCACCCCCACCGACTGCGTGAACCTGGCAGTTTGCTCCATCATGAAGGACGCGCGCCCCGATTTCGTCCTGTCCGGCATCAACGCCGGGCCCAACCTCGGGGACGACGTGACCTACTCCGGCACCGTCGCCTGCGCCTTCGAGGGGACGCTGCTGGGCGTGCCCTCCATCGCGTTCTCGCTGAACACCTGGTCGCAGGAGGGGCAGCCCGACTACACCGAGGCGGAGAAGGCCGCGCTGGAGATCATCCGCTGGGCGCTCGACGACCCGCCGGAGGGGGAGATCCTCTGGAACGTGAACATCCCCGCCGGCGTGCCGAAGGGGATCATGGCGACCCGGCTCGGCCGCCGCCGCTACGGACAGAACGTGGTGGAGAAGATCGACCCGCGCGGCCGGCCCTACTACTGGATCGGCGGCGCGCTGATCGACACCCACGCCGACGGCACCGACCTGACCGCGGTGCACGAGGGGTGGATCTCGGTGACGCCGCTGCAGCTCGACATGACGAACTACAAGGCGCTGGCGAACCTGGAAGCGCAGCGAATAAAACCACCGGTCCCGTAGAATCGCCTTCCGTGACCCCAAACGATCCCGAGGTGGCGCGGGCGGCCAAGGCCGGCGCCATCGAGCGACGCGCGCTGGTGGCCCGCCTGCGCGCGGGGGGGTGGCTGCGGGACCCACGAGTGGCCGCCGCGCTGGAGGCGGTGCCGCGTCATCTCTTCGTCCCGACCGCGCTCGTCGGCGAAGCCTACGGCGACCACGCGCTGCCGATCGGCTCCGGCCAGACGATCACCCAGACCGCCAACGTCGTCCGCTCGCTGGAGCTCGCCGCGCTGCGCCCGTCGGGGCGGGTCCTGGAGGTGGGCACCGGCTCCGGCTACCAGACCGCGCTGATGGCGCGCCTGGCGCACCACGTCTTCTCGCTGGAGCGGATCCCCGAGCTCGCCGCCGGCGCCACCCGCCTGCTGGCGGCGCTGGGGGTGGGCAACGTCTCGATCCGCGTCTTCGACGGCACCTACGGCTGGCGCGAGCACGCCCCCTACGACGCCATCGTGGTGGCCGCGTCCGCCCCCGAGGTTCCCGAGCCGCTGCTCTCGCAGCTCAAGCCGACCGGCCGGCTGGTGGTGCCGGTCGGTCCGGCCAACGCCCAGCGGCTGCTGGTCGTCCACAAGCTGCCCAGCGGCCGTACCCGCACCGAGGACGCCGGCGAGGTCTGCTACGTGCCGCTGGTCGGCAAGTTCGGGTGGCAGCCGAAGGCCGCCGCCGCGCGCTGATGGGGGGCTGGGACGTCCAGGCTCGCCGCTACTTCGTCTCCGGCCGCGTGCAGGGCGTCGGCTATCGCGCCTACGCCGCCCGCGTCGCGCGGACGCTGAGGCTCACCGGCGGCGCCGCCAACCTCGACGACGGCCGGGTGGAGGTGGTGGCCCGGGGGCCCGAGCACGCGTTGGAGCGGCTGGAGTCGGCGCTCCACGAGGGTCCGCGCGGGTCGCGCGTCGATAAAGTGGACGTCGAGGCGCTCCAGGACGGCATCCCGGACACGTCCGGGCTGGACGTCGAGTTCTAGCCGGCTCCCTCGTCGCGTACTCTCTCCCTGTCCATGGATGGCAAGAAGGTCCTGATCGTCGACGACGACGAGGACATCCTCCTCATCGTCCAGACCCTGCTCAGCAACGCCGGCTACGCCGTGACCCTGGCCCGCAACGGCAAGGAGGGCATCGACCAGGCCAGCGCCCTGCACCCGGACCTGATCCTCCTGGACGTGATGATGCCGCACCTCTCGGGCTGGGAGGTCTGCGCCACCCTCAAGAACCTGCCGGAGACCAGCACGATCCCGGTGGTCATGCTGACGGTGAAGTCGGAGATCAAGGACCTCATCACCGGCATGCAGGTGGGCGCCGACGACTACATCACCAAGCCGTTCACCAAGCGCGACCTGCTGGGCACCGTGCAGCGGCTCATCGAGGCCGGGGAGAGCGTGCGCCCCAGCTTCCTCTCGCGCGAGACCTCCGACCTCAGGGCGCGGAACCTCCTCTTCGACGCCATCAGCGCTCTGCCGACGGTGCCGGTGATCGTGGACGCGCTGCGCGACCGGCTGCTGGTCGACCAGGAGGTCGGCGTCCTCTTCGTGGACATCGAGAAGTACTCGCACATCGAGGACTTCTACGGCTGGGAGGTCTTCGACGAGGTGCTGGCCGAGACCGCCCGCGCGCTGAAGCGCTTCCTGGGGACGCTCTTCTCGACCGACGACCTGCTGGCCATCAACCGGCCCTCCGGCTCGGAGTTCTACGTCTTCCTCTCGATGCCGCCCGGCTTCTCCAGCGACGACTCGCTGGACCGCCTGCAGAAGAAGGCGCGGCAGCTCGAGGACTCGCTGAAGGAGCACCTCACCGAGCGCTTCCGCCACCGCATCCACCGGAAGATCGGCCTCTACATCGGCTGGGCCAAGATCCGCTACAGCCCGCAGGTGCGGCTGGAGCGGCTGGTCTACCGGGCGCTGCGCGAGGCGGTGGCGGTGGCCGCCTCCAAGGAAGGGGAGCGCGCCGCGCTGCTGCGCGAGCAGTTCAAGGACATCCTGGCACGGCGCCAGATCGAGACCGTCTACCAGCCGATCGTGGACCTCCGGACCGGCCAGGCCTTCGCCTACGAGGCGCTCACCCGCGGCCCGCTGGAGACGAGCTTCGAGAGCCCCGAGGTGCTCTTCGACTACGCGCTCAAGACCGACCAGGTCTTCGGGCTGGAGCGCATCTGTCTCGGCAGCTCGGCGCGCGGCTTCACCGACCGCAGCAACGCGATGCTCTTCGTGAACATCGAGACCGAGCTGATCCACGAGCTGAAGTCGCGCGGCCACGAGATCCTGCAGCCGCTCCTGTCGGTGCCGAACGGGGTGGTCCTGGAGATCACCGAGCGCGCCGCCATCCGCGACTACAACCTCTTCCGCGAGAGCGTGTCGGTGCTGCGCGGCATCGGCTTCAAGATCGCGATCGACGACGCCGGCTCCGGCTATGCGTCGCTGCAGTCGATCGCCGAGCTGCGTCCCAACTTCCTGAAGATCTCGAACTACCTGGTCTCCGGCCTCCACGCCGACACCATCAAGCGCGACGTGGTCGAGATGCTGGTGCGGCTGGCGGTGCGCATCGACGCCCAGACGGTGGCCGAGGGGATCGAGAACGAGGAGGAGCTCGCCGAGGTCAAGCGGCTCGGCGTGGACTACGGCCAGGGCTTCCTGCTGGGCCGCCCCGGCGCCCTGCCCTAGACCCGCTCCTGCGGGCGATGTCCCGGAGCGCCCTCGTGCTAGCGTTCGCGCAGCAATCCGAAATAGGGGGGCGTCCCATGAACAGCCGCTTCCTGCGTCGTGTTCTGCTGCTCTCGAACGCGCTGGCGTTCCTGGCCGGCGCCAAGGCGGCCCGGGCCCAGTGCGCCGCGCCGGCGCCCAGCATCGTGGCACCCGCCTCCGTCCTCGCCGGCTCCAGCAACCTGGTGGCGACCGTGAAGCGCAACGCCGGGAGCTCCTACGCCTGGACGGCCACCAACGCCGCCGTCTACTTCGGCCAGGGCTCGCACCAGGTGGCGTTCAACGCGGCCGGCTCGGGTCCGATCGACCTGGCTGTCGTCGAGACGGATGCATCCGGCTGCGTCGCGTCCCCGGCGACGCGGCGCGTCGAGGTCAAGGCGCTCCCCGCCTGGTACGACCCCGCCGCGCGGGTCGTCCCGATCGTGGTGTCGACGGCCGGCGTCAACGACTCCTTCTTCACCTCCCAGCTGACGTTCACCAACCGCGGTGCCAGCGATGCCGCGGTCGAGCTGACCTACACCGCCGCGTTCGGCGGCGGAGGCGGGACGGGCAGCGTCGCGCTGCCGGCGCGGCGCCAGGCGATCTTCCCCGACGCCATCGCATTCCTGCGCTCCATCGGGGTCCCGATCCCTCCCATCGGCAACCGCGGCGGCACGCTCTTCGTCCGCTTCTCCGGCCTCTCCTCTCCCGACGCCGGCTCGGTCACCGTCCGCACCACGTCGTCGCTCGCCGAGGGCCGTGCCGGTCTCTCGTACCCCGGCGTCGCCCCCGCCGCGGCCTTGACCGGCCCCTCCTATCTGGCCGGGCTGCGCCAGGACGCGCGCGACCGCACCAACGTCGCCTTCGTGAACGCCGGCGTCCCGGGCGCCGACGGAGCCATCGTGCTGCGCCCGACCGTCTTTTCCGGAGACCCGGCGAACCCGGTCCGCCGGACCCTTCCCGATGTCTCGCTGGAGGCCGGCGGCTTCACCCAGCTCAACGAGGTGCTGAGGTCGAACGGCCTGGAGCTCGCCAGCGGCTACCTGCGGGTCGAGCGCGTCTCCGGTGACGCGCCCTACATCGCCTACGCGGTCACCAACAACGCGGCGACCTCCGACGGCTCGTTCATCCCGGCCGTACCGGAGGACGCCTTCACCGCCACCTCCCAGCTGGTCCTGCCGGTCGCCGTCGAGACCGGCGGCTTCGTCAGCGAGCTCCTGCTGGCGAACCTCTCGCCGCAGGCCAAGAAGCTGCGCTTCGCCTACTCGGCCGAGGCGATTCAGCACCCGTCACGCTCCGCGCCGTTCACGCTCGAGCTCGGGCCCGGCGAGCAGCGCATCGTGCCGTCGGTGCTCGGTCTGCTGCGGGAGGAAGGGGCGATCGGCGTGGGGCCGCCCGGGCCCACGTTCGCCGGGCCGCTCTTCCTCCAGGTGCTGGATGCGGACGCGCGCGGACTCTTCGCCGGCGCGCGCACCACCACCGCCGACGGGCGTTTCGGGCTCTTCTACCTTGCGGTCTCCGCGGGGCAGGCCGCCGACGGCGAGGCCTGGATCTACGGCCTCGAGCAGAGCGACACCGACCGCACGAACCTGGCCCTGGTGAACGCCGGCGACGTCGACGCGACCTCCGACAGCTTCCGGATCGACCTCTACGACGGCGCCACCGGCGCGCTGGCGGCGAGCGTGGAGGGTGTCACGCTGGCGGCCCGCGCCTGGACGCAGATCGGCAGTGTGCTGGGCGCTTACGCGCCGGGCGTCTCCAACGCCTACGCGCGGATCGTGCGGACCGGCGGCTTCAACTCCTTCCTGACCTACGGCGTCGTCAACGACGGCGGCAGCCCCGGGCAGCGCACCGGCGACGGCACCTTCCTGGCGGCCTCGCCGGTCCTGGGACGCGCGCTGGCCAAGATGACCACGCGGCTGACGGCCGAGGCCCGCGCCGAGTTCCTGGCCAACCCGGGCGCGCTCGAGGAGAACGGCATCACGCTGACGCCGGCCGGCGCGCAGCTCCCGACCGCGGTCCCGGAGGGCTTCGCCGTCTTCGCCGGCTCCCGGCGGACGCAGGTGAGCGGGCAGGGGACGTTCGCCTTCGACACGCTTCCGGGCGGCACGCTGCTCGGAGAGCTGCGCCGCGACGACGGCCTCAACCGGCAGACGTTCCCGCTGGCGAAGCTCCTGGCGCCGGGGGGCCAGCCCCCCGAGCCGATCGACATCCCCATCATCTGGGACGGGCCCGTCGGGATGTCTCCCGAGGACCCCGACCTGGACTTCCCTCCGGACGCCGCGCCCTTCGGCGTGCGCTCCTTCCTTCCGCTGGGGTCGGTGGCCCCCGCTCCCCTGGCCGATCCGCTCCTCCTCTGCGTGCCGAAGACCGGCTGCAGCGACGTGACCGCCAAGTGCCAGCGGGACGCCAAGACCTGCTGCCTGGACTACGACGGCGTCTGCGCCGACGGCCACCGCTACTCCGGCTGCGCGCTGTGGGCCCAGCAGTTCATCGACAGCACCTGCTTCTCCTGGGTGGTGCGACTCTGCTGCAACACCGAGTCCATCTTCAAGCTGGGCTACGCCGGCAAGAGCTGCCACGCCACCCACGAGGGGCGGATCTGCCAGTCGCTGGACGACAGCGACGCCGGCTTCATCCTCTCGACGAAGCCGATCCCCGATCCGCCTCCGGGCCGCTATCTTCCGGAGTCCATCAGCGTCGCCTGCGGGCAGACCGTGCCGCTGAACCTCTACAACAACACCTGCGGCAACCGCACCGACGTCGAGGTCGCCGGCGACGCCGGCGGCAGCCTCGACCGCGACGGCCTCCTCGACCACTTCGAGCCTCACGGCGACAACGCCGACCTCTCGATCGTCCACCTGAAGACGCTGAGGCTCACCTACACTGCGCCGCGCCTGCTCGCCGACGGGAAGTCGGTGGCCCAGGACCGCGTGATCGCCCGGACCGACGGGAAGCTCCGCATCGTCCAGCTCAACGTCCACTGCGCGAACCAGAAGGTCGCCCAGCCGGTCTTCTACCCGGGCGGCGGCAGCTATCCGGCGCCCGCCGTCTCGGTGACCGTCACCTCGGCCACGCCGGGGGCCACGATCCACATCACCACCGACGGCTCGGCGCCGACGCCGGCCTCGCCGACGATCGCCTCCGGCGCCAGCATCACGATCGACCGCACCACCCGGCTTCAGGCCCGGGCGTTCCGCGACCTCTTCGAGACGAGCGACCTGGCATTCGCCGACTACACGATCCTGCCGTCGGTCGTCGAGAACCCGGTGCTGCGGCCGGCCGGCGGCACGTTCCTGGACACCGGCGGGAGCTCGCTGCCGGTACGCGTCGTGGTCACCGGCACGACGCCCGGCTCGGTCCTCAACTTCACCAAGAACGGCCGCATCCCGAACGCCAGCGACGCAGCCATCGAGAGCGGCGGCGAGCTGCTGCTCTTCCTGAACGAGACGACCGCCGACGCCACCATCATCAGGGTGCGCGCCTCCAAGCTGGGCCTCACGTCGAGCGAGGTGGTGACCGGCACCTACGTCCTCAAGGCGTCGCGGCCGGTGCTCTCGCCGGACGAGGGGTCGACGCTGGAGGCGGTCACCGTCTCGATGACGACCAGCGTTCTCGGCGGCGTCATCCGCTACACCCTGGACGGCAGCGACCCGACCGAGAGCAGCCCCGCCTACTCGGCGCCGATCCGCATCGTGAAGCCGACGACCGTCAAGGCCCGCACCTTCAAGCCGGGGGAGGTGAAGAGCGACGTCGTCACCGCGACCTACAGCATCCAGGGGCCGGTGATCGTCGCCATCCAGTCGAGCTTCAACCAGATGCTGCATACGACCTACTGGGGGGTCGAGGCGCTGGTGAACACCAGCGACGGCTCGGGGCCGATCTTCGGCTGGGAGCTCTTCTATCCCGGCGGGCCTTGTGGTCAGGTCCTCTCGCCGGGGGGGACGGGGTCCGGGAACGGCTGGAACCACGAGGGCTGCGTCGGCGACCTCGAGCATCGGACCAAGGTGAAGGTCACGGTGCGCGACAACCAGAACCGCAGGACGTCGTGCACTTTCTGCGCGCGGAAGTGGGAGGGGCAGGGCGTCATTCCGTTCGAGAGGGCCTGCATCGCCGAGACGGCGGCATGCCCGTGAGTCGCGGCCCGGTGCTGTATCGTCAGCCCCGTGATCGCCGTGCAGTTCCTGTCGACGCAGCACTATCGCGTACTGTCTGCGGAGATTCTCACCGCCGATGTCCCCGAAGACTTCGAGCGAAGGGGCGGCAGCGCCTACGACCAGGCGGGCCGCCTGCGCTATCCGAACCGTCAGGGCGCGGAAGGCGACAGGCCGCTGGAGCCCAAGAAGCTCGCCTTCCGCAAGCCCGGCGACATCTGCCTGGTGCGCTCCGACGACCAGGACGACGGCTCGGGCCTCACGCACTGGCTGCTGGCCCGCGTGGAAGGCCGGCTCTGATCCTCTAGTCCGCGACTGAAAGCGGTACGGCTCTTGCTACCTTCCGCAAGATGAAGGCGTTCGGGCTGTGCCCGAGGCTGCTCGGGGTCTTGCTCCTCTGCGGGCTGACGGCCGGGAGCACGAACGCGGCCGCGCAGGAGGTCGCCGGATCACGGGTCGATCCCGACCACGTGCAGCTCCACGAGCCGATCATCCCGTTCCTCTGGCGCGACATCCGGCACGTGCTCGGCCAGCCCCTCCACTGGGAGGCCGAGCAGTGGGTGCTCTTCGGCGCCTCGGCCCTCACGCTCGCCGCCGTGGCACCGAAGGACGAGGAATGGTCGGTGTGGGCGCACGAGGAAGGCCCCGACCTCGGCGCCCTGGGTACGATCGCCGGCTACTTCGGCGACAGCCGCTCCTTCGTCTTCGTGGGCGCCTTCTGGGTGGGCGGCGTCTTCACCGGCGACCAGCAGGCGCAGAACGCCAGCCAGGACATGCTGACCGCCAGCTGCATCTCGGCGGGCCTCATCAATGCGATCGGCGCCACCGTCGTGGGGCGGGACCGCCCCTCGGCGAACGCCGGCGCGTTCTCGTTCCGTCCGTTTCGCGGCCGTTCCTTCCCGTCGGGTCACGTGGCCAACACGTTCGGTGTGCTGGCCGCGCTGGCGACGACCTACGACGACAAGGCCTGGGTGAGCGTGCTGGCTTACGGCATGGGGACGATCGCCGCCTACATGCGCGTGCACCGCTACTCGCACTGGGTGACCGACTCGATCGCCGGCGCCATCCTGGGCACCGCGGTGGGCCGGGCGGTGGTGATCTACAACCGCAAGCAGCGGGCCGAGCGCGGCCAGGTGCTGGGCGCGCCGGTCCCGCAGTCCACCACGGCGTCGGCCTCGCCGCCGGTCTACGGGGCCCTGCCGGCCGTCTGGCAGCACGGGCCGGAGCGCGGAGGCACCCGCATCTCCATCTCGCCGTTGCTGGGGATGGGGACCTACGGGCTGAGCGGCTCGATCAGCCTGCCCTAGCCGCTACGATCGGGCATGCTGCTGGAGGAGCTGGTCGCGGTCTCGCGGCGCGTCGGCGAGGTGGGCGGGCGCAACGAGAAGATCGGGCTCCTGGCGGAACTCCTCAGGCGGCTGGCGCCGGAGGAGGTCCGGATCGCGGTCGCCTTCCTCTCCGGGGCGGTGCGGCAGGGGCGGATCGGCATCGGGTACGCCTCGATCCAGCGTGCGCTCCCTGGCCGCGCCGCCGAAGCGGCGACGCTCGCGCTCGCCGAGGTGGACGAGGCGTTGGCGCGGATAGCCGGGCTCTCCGGAGCGCGCTCCACCGCCGGCCGCGCCGAGCTGCTGCGCGCGCTCCTCTTGCGCGGCACCGCGCCGGAGCAGGACTTCCTGGTGCGCCTCCTCTTCGGCGAGCTGCGCCAAGGGGCGCTCGAGGGCGTCCTCGCCGAGGCGGTGGCCCGCGCCTCGGACATCGCCGCGCCGCGGATCCGGCGGGCCGCGATGCTGGCGGGGGACCTCGGTGGCGTGGCGGCGGCGGTGCTCACCAGCGGCGAAGCGGGCCTGGCGCCCTTCACGATCGAGCTCTTCCGGCCGGTTCAGCCGATGCTCGCCTCGCCCTCGGCCGACCTCACCGAGGCGCTGGAGCGGCTGCCGGAGGCGCTCCTGGAGGCGAAGCTGGACGGCGCGCGCATCCAGGTCCACAAGGCAGGGGCCGTGGTGAAGGTCTACACCCGAGGCCTGCGCGAGGTGACCGGCGCGGTGCCCGAGGTGGTGGCCGCGGCGCTGGCGCTTCCGGCCAGGGAGCTGATCGCCGACGGCGAGGCGATCGCGCTACGCCCCGACGGCGCTCCGCACACGTTCCAGACCACGATGCGCCGCTTCGGCAGGAAGCTGGAATCGGAGGAGCTCCGCAGGCAGCTGCCGCTCTCACCGTTCCTCTTCGACCTCCTCTACCTCGACGGGCAGGCGCTGCTGGACGAGCCGCTCTCGCGGCGCCGCGACGCGCTCGCCGGCCTGGCACCCTCTCTCCTGGTGCCCAGCCTGGTGACCGGCAGCCACGAGCGCGCCGAGGCCTTCTTCGAGGAGACGCTGCGGCGCGGACACGAAGGAGTGATGGCCAAGGCGCTGGAAGCGCCCTACGAGGCGGGGAGCCGCGGGTTCAGCTGGCTGAAGGTGAAGCCGGCGCACACGCTCGACCTGGTGGTCCTCGCCGCCGAGTGGGGGCACGGCCGGCGGCGCGGCTGGCTCTCCAACCTGCACCTGGGCGCCCGCGACACCGAGCGCGGCGGCTTCGTGATGCTGGGCAAGACGTTCAAGGGCCTGACCGACGAGCTCCTCGCCTGGCAGACCGAACGCTTCCTGTCGCTGGAGATCGGACGCGACGAGATGACCGTCTACGTGCGCCCCGAGCAGGTGGTGGAGATCGCCTTCAACGACCTGCAGGAGAGCCCGCACTACCCGGGCGGGCTGGCGCTGCGCTTCGCCAGGGTCAAGCGTTACCGCGGCGACAAGCCGGCGTCCGAGGCGGACACCTTCGAGACGGTGCGGCACGTCTACAGTCGTGCGACCGGGCTCGAGCCTCCTCCGCGGCGTTAGCCGAGCCGGTCGATCGCGTGCCGCGCCGTGTGCAGGTAGACCGCGTTCCTTTGCAACGCGTATTCACGCAGGCACGCCTCGGTCAGCTTGATCGCGTGCTCGTCCCCCGTCGCGATGGCTTGATCTATCAAATCAGCGGGATGGTCAGCAGCGCGGTTCTGGGTCTCTTGTGCAGCGCCTGGCGGCGCCGCGGGGATCCGCTCCGCCAAGTCTCCGCGGACCCGGTCTGCGGACCGTCTCGCTAGCACGCCACCAAAGCCCGAGTAGTGGGCGGCGGCGCCCTGCCAGGCGTAGCGCAGCGCGGCGGGAACGGAGGCCGCGGGCAGGTACGGGAGGAGCAGCCGGAGGGCGCTGGGGCCGGTGATCGCGTGCAGGAACCCGATCACGCTGCCGGGCGGGACGCTTGCCAGGAAGACCCCGGCGAACGTTTCGGTGAGGTCGCTCAGGAAGAGGGACGGGTCGCCGGAGGTGTCGGCCATCGCCGCCACGCCGGCGAAGGGCTCGAAGCTCTGGAGCGGCGCGAGGCGCGCCAGGATGAAGCCGTTCAGGACGCGCCGCTCGGGAGGCACGCTGGCCACCGAGGGCAGCGCCTTCGACGGCAGCGCCGGTGTCACCGAGACCCCGGCGCCCTCGGGAAAGGCGTAGTAGCTGGCGGCCCAGTAGGCGAGCCCATCGGCGAGCTCGCGCCGCCGGGCCGGCGTCTCGCGGCGCGCCAGGCTCCGCGCCGCGTGCCCGGCGCGGATGAGGCCGTGGAAGGCGGCGGCGATCATCCCCGGCGCCAGGCGCGGCACCCACTCGGCGACGGTCTCGCCCCAGGGCTTCTCTTCGACGCGGCGGCGGAAGAAGGCGATCCAGTCCCCGAGGCGGGCGCGGTCGCCGAGCGCCTCGCGCCAGCCGCTCGCGGCGATGGCGTTGCGAGCGGCCGGGCGGTCGTCGAGCCGGCGCCGGTAGCCCTCCACCCACGGCACCACCGCCTGCGGGCGTCCTAGCGTCACCAGCGCCTCGGCGGCCATCGGGCCGTGGTTCGCGAGGCCGCCGTGGAACTCCGGCCCCTTCGTGGAGAGGAGCGCCAGCGCGCTCTCCATCGCCTCCTCGGCGCGAGCATCGGGCGCCGTGGCGCCGACACCGAGCATCGCCAGCGGTACCGACGCGGCGCCGCGCAGCAGGTCCCGGCGCGACGGGGAGCTCATTCCGGATAGGCTAACAAGGATGAAACGCCTTTCTATTCTCGCTGCGCCTCTCTTCGTCCTGGCCGCGCTCCAGGCCCAGACGCCGCAGACCCTCCCACCCTGGACCCGCGGCATCCTCGACATCCACCAGATCTCGACCGGCCGTGGCAACGCGGCGTTCTCCCGCCTGCCCGACGGCACCACGCTGCTGGTGGACGCCGGGGACGCGGCCGATGCGATCCAGGGCGCCACCGCCTTCCCCGACGCCTCGCGCCCGGCGGGGGAGTGGGTGGCCCGCTACATCAAGCGGCAGGCCGGCGAGGGCGCCGTCCTCGACTACGCGCTGGTCACGCACTTCCACATCGACCACATGGCCGGCCTGCCGAAGCTCGCCGAGCAGGTCCCGATCCGGCGGCTGCTGGACCGCGGCTATCCGGATTACGGGGCGCCGGTCGCCCCGCTCGACAACGTCTTGCCGGGCTACCAGCGCATGGCGGAGACGTCAGGCATCCCGAGGGAACGCGCCAAGGCCGGACGTGCCGACCAGATCGTCCTGGCCCGCGAGCGCGGCGCCTTCCCCTCCTTCGAGGCGCGGGTGGTCGCGGTCAACGGCGAGGTCTGGACCGGGGTGGGGGTGGAGACCGCGACCCGCTTCCCGCGCGACATGAAGACGCTCCCCGAGGAGGACCGTGTCCCGGAGAACCCCTGCTCGATCGCGCTGCGCATTCGTTATGGAGACTTCACCTATTACACCGGCGGCGACCTCTACGGCCTGCCCGAGCCGGGGGCGCCGGCCTGGTGGGACGTGGAGACGCCGATCGGCAAGGCGATCGGACCCACCGACGTGATGGTGGTGAACCACCACGCCTCTCCGGAGACCGCCAGCCCGTTCTTCCTGTCGGCCCTCCGCCCGCGCGTCGTCATCGTGCCCGCCTGGGCGCCGACCCACCCGTCGCCCGACTCGCTGAAGCGGCTGCTCTCCCGGCGCATCTGGAAGGAGCCGCGCGACATCTTCGTCACCCGGCTGCGCGAGCCGACCAAGCTGACGATCGGGCCGCGCGCCTCACAGGTCGCCTCCGACGCGGGGCACGTGGTGGTGCGGGTGGAGCCGGGCGGCGCCTCGTATCGGGTCTTCGTGTTGGACGACACCAGCGAGAGCGGCGCGGTGAAGTCGGTCCACGGGCCCTACGGCGCCGGCCCTTAGCTCCTAGTCAGCCCGGGCAGTCGTCCGTCGTCAGTCGTCGAGGCGGAACGTCACCATCATGTTGACCTGGTAGCTGGCGATCTTGCCGTCCCGGACCTCCACGCGCTGTTCCTTGACCCAGGCGCTGTGGACATTGCGGAGCGTCTTCGACGCGCGGGCGATGCCGATCTTCATCGCGTCCTCGAAGCCCACCGTCGAGCGGGCGCTGATCTCGGACACCTTCGCGACCGAGCCTGTGGAAACGTTCTTGTCTTTTGCCATGTTGCCTCCTTCGGCGAGGTCAGTGTGACAGCATTTCGACTGGTCACCAGATCCGTATGCGTTCGGCCTGGGCAAGATGGAGCTTCTGTCCCGGTTTCACACCGAAGGCGCGGTACCAGGCGTCCAGGTTGCGCACCGTCAGCGCGCGGTAGCGGTTGGGGGCGTGGCTGTCCACGACGACCTGCTGCCGCAGCGCCGCCTCGCGCGCCTTGACGCGCCAGGTCTGCGCGAAGCTCAGGAAGAACTGCTGGTCGCCGCGGACGCCGTCCACCGCCGGCGCTTCCTTCCCTCCGTAGGAGATGCGGTAGGCGTCGTAGGCGGCGGCCAGGCCGGCCAGGTCGGCCATGTTCTCGCTCACCGTCAGGCGGCCGTTCACCGCCAGGTCGGGGAACGGCTTGTAGGCGTCGTATTGCTGGATGACCTTCTCGGCCGACGCCTGGAAGTGGGCCTAGTCCTCCTTGGTCCACCAGTTCTCCAGCTTCCCCTTCTCGTCGAAGAGCGCGCCCTGGTCGTCGAAGCTGTGGCAGATCTCGTGTCCGATGATCGCGCCGATGGCCCCGTAGTCCATGACCCGGGGGCGTTTCGCGTCGAAGTTCGGCGGCTGCAGGATGGCGGCCGGGAAGTTGAGCGCGTTCATGGCCGGCAGGTTCACCGCGTTCACCAGCTGCGGGTTCATGACCCACTCGCCGCGATCCACCGGGCCCCCCAGCTTGGCCAGCTGCTGGCGCAGCCGGAACAGCTCGGCGCGCTGCGCGTTCCCCAGCGCGTCCCCCTTGGTGACCACCAGTCCGGAGTAGTCGCGCCAGCGGTCGGGGTAGCCGATCCCGACCCGCAGCACCGCCAGCTTGGCCTTGGCGCGCTTCTTGGTCTGCGCCGTCATCCAGTCGAGCTTGTCGATGCGCCGGGCGAAGGCCGTCACCTCGTTCTTGACCATCTCCTCGACGCGCTTCTTGGCTGCTGGCGGGAAGTAGCGGGCCACGTAGAGGCGCCCCACCGCCTCGCCCAGCGCCGCGTCGGTCACCGACACCGCGCGCTTCCAGCGGTCGCGCTGCTTGGGGGTGCCGGAGAGCGCCGTGCCGTAGAAGGCAAAGTACTCGTCCACGACGCGCTTCGGCAGGAACGGGGCAACGTGCTCGACGGCGCGCAGCGCCAGGTACTCCTTCCAGGTCGCCAGCGGTACCTCGCGCGCCGCGGCGGTCAGGCCGGTGACCGCGGCCGGCTGCCACATCACGAACTCGCGCTGTGCGTCCAGGCCGGCGGCTTTCAGGAACGCGCCCCAATCGAGGCCGGGTGCCTTCTGGTCGAGCTCTTCGCGCTTCCAGTGGTTGTTTCCCTTGAGCACGTCGGAGGAGTCGGTGCGGGTGGCGTGCGTCTCGGCCAGCCGCTTTTCCAGAGCGTAGATCCGCTCTGCCGCTGCGGCGGCGTCCCCCTCGGCGGTGCCCATGAGCCTGAGGACCGCGACCAGGTGCGCCTGATATTTGCCGCGGATCTCCTCCATCCGCGGCGACGGGTCGGTGTAGTAGTCGCGGTCGGGCAGGCCGATGCCGCCCTGCAGCAGGAACGGCACGTAGCGCGACGGGTCGTCGAGGTCCTGGGCCACCCAGAGACCGAGCACGTTGTCGGTGTGGAGGTTCGTGGCGTTGAGGACGTCCACGTCGGCGCGCACCGTCGAGCCGAGGTAGGCGGCCAGCTCACCGGCGTTGCCGATCGCGGCGATGCGGTCCAGCGTCGGCTTCAGCGGCTCGAGCCCCTTGGCCTCGATCGTCGCCTCGTCCAGGAACGTGCTGTAGGTGTCGCCGATCTTCCGCGCCTCCGAGCCCTCGGGCGCCGCCCCCTTGGCGGTCTCGGCGATCAGCTCGGCGGTGCGCTGCGCGGTGAGCTCGGCCAGCATCGCTCCGACGCTCCAGATGGCGCGATCGGCGGGGATCTCGGTGCGGGCGATCCAGCCGCCGTTGGCGTAGGTGAAGAAGTCGTCGCCCGGCTTCACCGAGCGATCCAGGTTGGCGGGGTCCACCGCGGGGGCGGGGGCGCTGGAGAGCGTGGAAGAGACGAGCGAGAGGACGAGGGCCGAGGCCGCGTAGGGTCGCGCGTTCATGAGACGGACCATAGCAAGCCGCGCCGGCGCGGCGCGCTACGCCGGGGGGGAGGACGGCTCTGTCGCCAGCGGCACCCGCACCCAGAGCTTGAGCGGCTTGCCCATGGCCTTCGCCTCGTTGCGGGCATCCCGATCGCCGCCGGGCCCGCGACCTCCACCCATGCCGCCGCCGCCCATGCGGCCGCCGCCACCGCCCATCCCGCGGCCTCCGCCCATGCCGCCGCCCATTCCCCCACCGCGGCCGCCTCCGCCGGAGCGCGAGCGCTTGAGCTTCGGCTCGGTCGTCTCCAGGCCGAGCGCGATCGTCTTGCCGGGCGCCGACTCGACCGCGTGCGGCGAGTCCACCGAGAAGGCGAGCGGGACCTTCAGCTCGATCACCAGCGTGCCGTCGTTCTCGCTGAGCGCCGCGTCGATGGGCCTGGCCTCGCTCACCGACATGCGGCCGACGTCGGACTCCTCCTTGCCGAGCACCTCCAGATAGGCGCCGGCGGCGGAGACGTCGAGCCTGGACGCGGTGCCGGCGTCGTCGGTGATCGGGACGTCGGGGCGCCCGCGCCCGCGGCCGACCGGGAAGCGCACGCCGAAGGCGCGGTCCTCCTTGCCGCTGCTGTCCAGGTAGACGCTCAGCCCGAGGTGCAGGATCTTCTTGCGGGTCGCCTCGTCGGACGTCTTCACGCAGACGTAGACAAAGGAGGCGTCGTTCACGACGCCTAGGACGACCGGCGCGTCCCCGATCGGGATCAGCTTCCCCTGCCAATCGTCGGCGATGCCGTCCACCCGTACGTCGGCGCGGCGGAAGCTGCTGGGCAGCTCCGGGTCTTTGGCATGGGCGAAGGCGGCGATGAGGAGGGCGGCCCCGGCGGCCGCGACCAGGAGCACCATCGTCCTCCGCACCTGCGTTCGACGCCGGGGCGGTCGGTTGGGTTTACGGTCGGCCGGCTCGTGGACTCATTTCGAGGTTCGGCTCTTGATCGGCGCAGTCACCGGCGACGTCCCGCCGGGGCCGGTCGCCGAGGCCTGCAGGGTGTAGGCCGTGCTCGGGGTCAGCCCCTGGACGGTGTAGGCGTTGCCGCTGGTCGTGCCGGCGAGGGTGAAGGCAGCGCCGGTCGAGTAGAAGATGCTGTACGACGTCGCGCCGCTGGACGGCGCCCACGAGAGCGAGATCGTGTTCCCGGTGCTCCCGACCGCGTTGAGGCCCGCCGGAGCCGCGGGTGGCGGGACGCAGGCCGTCGCGGCGGTCGCGCCGGCGAGGCACGACGTGCCGGAGGGGCAGGCGGTGCAGGAGGTGGATCCGGTGCTGGCCGCATAGGAGCCGGCCGCGCACGGCGTGCACGCGGTCGCGAACGTCGCCGACGCGAAGGTGCCCAGCGCGCAGGGTGTGCAGCTCGTGGCTCCCGCCGTCGCGGAGAAGGAGCCGGCCGCGCACGGCGTGTGCCGGATGGCCCCGGTCGTCGCGACGAAGGTGCCCGGGGGCGCCGCGAGGCAGGCCGTGGAGCCTTCCGTGCTCGAGAACGTGCCCGCCGGGCACGGCGTGGCGCTGCTGGCCCCGGCGGTCGGCACGAAGGAGCCGAACGGTGCCCGGGCGCAGGCCGTGGCTCCGGGCGCGCTGGAGAACGTCCCGGGCGCGCACGCGCTCGGCTGCGCGGTTCCGGGCACCGCCACGTAGTAGCCCGCCGGGGCGGGGGAGCACGAGGCCGCCCCCGGGGGGGAGTAGAAGCCAGCCCCGCAGGGAGTCTGCGACGTGGCGGCCATGGCCGCCACGAAGTACCCGGCGGTGGCGGTAAAGCACCTGTTGGAGCCCGAGTTCGGTGCGTACGAGCCGGGGTTGCAGGGGGTGCAGGCGATCGCGGGCCCGCCGGGCGACCAGGTCCCGGGCGTGCACAGCTCGCACCTGTAGCTGGTGCCGAACAACGCCTGGGTCGCGATCACGTACTGCCCGGGGCTGCAGGTCTGCGCCGCCGCAGGAACGGCGGCCATCAGCAGCGCGGCCGCGAGGGCGATGCGGGGGATTCTGGAGCTCATGACTGCCTCCTTACCCGTTCTCGTCGCCGGAGAGCTTGCGGAAAGGTAGGGCACGGCCCGAGGCAAGTAAATACACACAACTACGTAGGCGGAAAAAAGGCGGCGCCCGCAGTGCGCGGACGCCGCCTGTCGATCAGAAACGGGTTACTTCAGGGGCACTTGGACTGCTGGGCAGCGCTCCAAGCGCTCGAGCCCCCGGAGTTCGTGACTCTCGCGCGGTAGTAGAAGATCGTGCAGGCGTGCGGGAAACCGTAGGTCGTCGTGGTGACCGGCGCGCCGATCGAGCTGACGCCGGACGTGAAGGCGGCGTCGGCTGCCTCCTGAATCGTGAAGCTGGTGACGCCCGGCTGGACCACGTAGGTGTAGGTCACACGACCGCCGCTCTGGGTGGCCGAGATCGTCGGGGTCGCCGGCAGCGGCAGCTTCGTGGCGGTGGGGGTGACCGTCGGCACGATCGTGGCCGTGGGGGTGACGGTGGGCGGAACCGGCGTGGGCCCGGCGGAGGTGAAGGTGATCGGACTGCTCCAGGCGCTGGTGCCGGCCATACCCGCGGCGTTGATCTTGTACGTGTAGGTGACGCCGGCGGTGACCGCCAGGTGCGCCGTCGTGCCCGCCCCGGCGGCGTAGTTGGTGTTCTCCCCCGCGTTCGAGGTGATGTTGATGGTGTGGCCGCTCAGGCACCCCGCCGGCAGAGCGGCGTCCGTCCAGGCGAAATCGACGCCGTTGGCGCTGGTGGCGCCCGTCTGCTTGACCGTGAAGCTGGCCGGCACCGCCGCCAGCGGGCAGGGGCAGTCGCTCTTCTGGGCGGCGCTGTACGGGCTCGAGCCGTACGAGTTCCTGGCGACCGCGCGATAGTAGAAGGTGTAGCAGCCGTGCGGGAAGCCGTAGGTTGTCGTGGTGACCGGCGCCCCGATGGACGACACGCCGGACGTGAAGCCGGCGTCACTCGCCTCCTGGATCGTCAGGCCGGTCATGCCCGGCTGGATGACGTACGTGTAGGTCACCCGCGTGCCGCTCTGGGTCGCCGAGATCGTCGGCGCCGCCGGCTTCAGCGACGGGGTGGCGGTGGGGGGGATGGCGGTCGCCACCGGCACCGCGGTGGCGGCGGGAGTGGCGGTCGGTGGAACGGGCGTCGGCGCGACACAGTCGCTCCTCTGGGCGGCGCTCCACGGGCTCGAGCCGGACGCGTTCCTGGCGACCGCGCGGTAGTAGAAGGTCGCGCAGACGTGCGGGTAGCCGTAGCTGGTCGTGGTGACCGGCGCCCCGATGGACGACACGCCGGACGTGAAGCCGGCGTCAGCCGCTTCCTGGATCGTCAGGCCGGTCATGCCCGGCTGGATCACGTACGTGTAGGTCACGCGACCGCCGCTCTGGACGGCCGAGATCGTCGGGGCGCTCGGCACCGCCAGCGGGGTGGAGGTGGGGGCGGCGGTCATCACCGGCACCGGGGTAGAGGTGGGGGGGACGGTCGTCGGAACGGGAGTCGGCGCGACGCAGTCGCTCCTCTGGGCGGCGCTCCAGGCGCTCGAGCCGTACGAGTTCCTGGCGACCGCGCGGTAGTAGAAGATCGTGCAGGCATGCGGGAAGCCGTAGGTGGTCGTGGTGACCGGCGCCCCGATGGACGACACGCCGGACGTGAAGCCGGCGTCGGCCGCCTCCTGGATCGTCAGGCCGGTCATACCCGGCTGGATCACGTACGTGTAGGTCACGCGACCGCCGCTCTGGGTCGCCGAGATCGTCGGGGCTGCCGGCACCTGGGACTCCGCCGGCAGTCCCCAGCCGACGACGAGAAGCGAGACGGCTGCGAGGGTCCAGCTCTTCACTGGCGATTTCATGGGCTCTCCTTCAGGCGCTGGGCGAGGGTGACCCTCAGGTCGCGCGTACCTGTCCGGGGTACTGGGCAAACTAGCGCTCAAAATGTGGGATGTAAATACGCACAACTACGTAGACGGCGGCCGCGTCCCGAGCTCGCGGTAGCGGCGCGGGGTGATGCCCAGCAGCCTCACGAAGGCGCGCCGCATCACGTCGACACCTCCGAAGCCGGCGGCCGAGGCCACCTGCTTGAGCGCGCGATCGCTCCGTTCGAGCTCGCGCCGCGCCGCCTCGACCCGCACCTGCAGCACGTACTGAGAGGGCGTGGTGCCCACCTCGCGGGTGAAGACCCGCTCGAAGTTGCGCACGCTCATCGCCATGCGCTCCGCCAGGTCCTCCACCGAGAGCCTCTTGCCGAGGTGCTCGGCGATCCAGATCTGCAGCTCGCGGATCGACGTCATCTCGGAGGCCTGCGAGCCGAGCGACACGCTGAGCTGCGGCTGCCCGCCCGGCCGCCGCAGGAAGAGCACCAGCTCGCGGGCGGCCTCGTGCGCCAGGCCGGCGCCGCAGTCCTCTTCCACCCAGGCCAGCGCCAGGTCGATGCCGGCCGAGATGCCGGCCGAGGTGTAGATGTTCCCGTCCTTCACCCAGAGCGGCTCGTGCTCCACCCGCACGCGCGGATAGCGGCTGGCCATCTCGCGCCCGAACCTCCAGTGGGTGGTCGCGCGCCGCCCGTCCAGCAGGCCGGCCTCGGCGAGCAGGAAGGCCCCGACGCAGACCGCGCCGAGACGCCGTGTCCGGCCGGCCATCGTCCGCAGCCACGCTGACAGCGCCGAGTCGCGCACGCTGCGCGTGCCCAGCCCGCAGACCAGGAGCGCCGAGTCGCACTCGCCCTGGACGCTGTCGAAGCGCTGCCGGGCGAGGAACGTCAGCACGCCGCTCTCTCCCTCGACGGTCATGCGATCGGCGCTGGTGACGACCTCCATGGCGTAGATGGCCCTGCCGGCGAGGCGATTCACGGAGTGGAAGACCTGGAGGGGGCCCACCAGGTCGAGCTCGTCGACCGGCGGCACCACGACCACCACGATCCGGCGGGGGGACGGGCGCCGTGACGGCATGCGCGCGACTATGGCGCCGCGCCGGAACCGTCCGCAAGCGGCCATGGCGGATTCCGGCGGATCTCTGTCGCGAATCGACCGGCGGCCCGGCCCAGGCTGCGGCGCATGACACGGCGCTGCTTCGCGTTGATCCTCGGCCTGGTCGCTTCCCTCGCGGCGCGCGCCGAGCCCGGCCCGTTCGCGCGCCTTGCGGTGCTGCGCCCGCACGACGGCAAGACCGTCGAGTTCGAGGCCGGCTACCTCCGCCACCTGGAGTGGCACCGCGCGGCGAAGGACCCCTGGGCCTGGTACGGCTGGAGCATCTGGGCCACCGGTGAGCGCTACCGCTGGTTCGTCTACGCGACCTTCGGCCGGACCGCCGCCGAGCTGGACACCCCGGTGGCCCCCGCCGACGACGAGCGCGACAACGTACTGAACGTGGCGCCCCACGTGGCCTGGGTGGAGAACGGGCTCTACGAATTCCTGCCGGCGCTGTCGCGCGGCAGCGGCGTGCCGCAGCCGGCCGCGCGGACCGAGCTGGCGACGGTCGTCGTGAAGCCGGGGGCCGGCAAGGCCTTCGAAGCTGCGTTGGCCGCCGGCCAGGCGGCGCCAGGGGAGGAGACGCTGTGGTACCGGATGGTGGTGGGCGGCAATGTCCCGCGCTACCTGAGGCTCCGCCCGCGGGCCGGCCTCGCGTCGATAATCGAGGCGCGTGGCGAGCAGGCGCTCTCGAAGGCGGCCTACCAGCACGTCGAGCGCATGACCGTCGAGGTCCTCATGCTGCGCCGCAACCTGAGCCTGGGCCTGACCCCATGAGCGAGCTCGTCCGCGGCGCCTGCGCGCTCGACTGCCCGGACACCTGCGCCTGGATCGTGACCGTGAAGGACAACGAGGCGGTCGCGCTGCGCGGCGATCCGCAGCACCCCTACACGCGCGGTTCGCTGTGCAACAAGGTCGCCGACTATCTGAGCTACGCGCGCTCGCCGGACCGCCTCCTCCATCCCATGCGTCGCCTGGGCCCGAAGGGCGCCGGAGAGTTCGTGCGCATCTCCTGGGAGGAGGCGCTGCAGACGATCGCCTCGCGGCTTACCGAGGTGATCGCCAGACACGGCGCCGAAGCGATCTGGCCCTTCCTCGGCTCCGGCAGCATGGGGCTGATCCAGGGCGCCTACAGCGCCGGACGCCGGTTCTGGAACGTCCTCGGCGCGTCGCGCCACGCGCAGACCATGTGCACGATCGCCGGCGGGTTCGGCACCGGCTACACGCTCGGCGACAACCGCGTGGGCATGGACCCGGAGACGTTCCGCTCCTCGAAGCTGGTCCTGCTGTGGGGCGCCAACCCGCTCTCGACGCATCCGCACTTCTGGCGTCCGGTCCTCGAGGCGCGGAAGCACGGCGCCAGGGTGATCACCATCGACCCGATCCGCACGCGCACCGCGGCGGCCAGCGACGAGCATCTGGCTCCCATCCCCGGGACGGACGCCGCGCTGGCGCTGGGCCTGCTGCACGTCGTGCTGTCGGAAGGCAGGGAGGATCGCGCGTTCCTCGAGGACAGCACGCTGGGCTGGGAGGCGTTCCGGCAGCGCATCCTCGAGTTCCCGCCTTCGCGCGTCGCCGACATCACCGGGCTGCCGGTCGAATCCATCGTCGCGCTCGGCAAGCGGCTGGCCGAGACGCGGCCGACGGGGATCCGCATCGGCATCGGCCTCCAGCGACACGCCGGCGGTGGCATGGCGGTGCGGACGATCACCTGCATCCCGGGGGTGACCGGCGACTGGCGCCATCCCGGCGGCGGCGTCTTCTACGACACGCGCGGCTTCTTCGGCGTGAACTGGCCGGCGCTCTGGCGCGACGACCTTCGGGCGCACCCGAGCCGCCTGCGAGCGAACGCGAGCGCCCCACCCTTGGCGCGTGAGCTGCACATGACGCGGCTGGGGGAAGGGCTGCTGGAGCTCGAGGATCCGCCGGTGAAGGCGCTCTTCGTCTACGCCAGCAACCCGCTGGCGAGCATCCCGCACCAGACGAAGGTGCGGCGCGGGCTGGCGCGCGAGGACCTCTTCACCGTCGTCGTCGAGCACTTCCTGACTGACACCGCCCGCTACGCCGACATCCTGCTGCCGGCCACGATGATGACCGAGCACCGCGACCTGTTGATCGCCTACGGGCACCTCTACATCGCCTGGAACGAGCCCGCGGTCGCGCCTCCCGGTGCCTGCCTGCCGACCAGCGAGATCTTCCGGCGCCTGGCGCGCGCGATGGGGCTCGAGGAGCCGGCGCTCTACGACGGCGACGAGACGCTGGCGCGGCAGGTCCTCGACAGCGGGCACCCCTCGCTGGCCGGCATCACGCTCGAGACGCTGAAGGAGCGCGGCTCGGTGCGGCTCTCCTATCCGGAGCCGTTCGTGCCGTTCGCTTCCGGCTTCCCGAGCCCCTCCGGCCGCCTGGAATTCGTCTCCGAGCGGATGGCGCGCGCCGGGCTGGATCCGCTGGCCGGCTACACCGCGCCGCTCGAGGCCGCGGGCGGCGACGAGGGCACGCTGGCGCTGATCACGCCGGCCGACCACTGGTTCCTGAACTCCATCTTCGCGAACGTCCCCGGCCAGCTCCGGCGGGCCGCCGCGCCGGCGCTGACGATCCACCCCGGCGATGCGGCGCCGCGGGGCATCGCCTCCGGCGACCGGGTGCGGGTCGGCAACGCGCGCGGAGCGTTCGTCGCCGTGGCCGAGGTCAGCGACCGCGTGCGGCGCGGCGTGGTGGCCAGCCCGAAGGGTCGCTGGCCTGGGCAGGGCACCAGCGTCAACGCCACCGTGGACGAGCGCGACTCGGACATGGGGGGCGGCGCCGTCTATCACGACAACCGCGTCTCGGTGGCGAGGGTATGAGCGACCTGCGGGCGGCCCTCCGCCAGCATCGCCGCCGGCCGGCCTTCGCGCTCACGGTGGTGGGGACGCTGGCGATCGCGGCGGGCGCGACGACCGCCGTCTTCTCGGTCGTGAGCGGCGTGCTCCTGCGCGCCCTGCCCTACGCCACGCCCGAGCGCCTGGTCTGGGTCGCCTCGGTGCGCGCCGACAACCCGGCCGCGCCGTTCACGCTGCCCGAGTACCTGGACTACCGCGGCCAGACGCGCGCGCTCTCCGGCCTCGCCGCCTACGCGAGCTGGAGCGCCAGCCTCGCGGGGGACGGCGCGGCCGAGAGGCTGAATGGCGCGCGGATGTCGGGCAACGCGTTCGAAGTGCTGGGGCTGACGCCGGCGGCCGGCCGCCTGCTGAACGAGGCGGACGACCGGTCCGAGGCGCCGAAGGTCGTGGTCCTCGGCCATCGGCTCTGGCAGCGGCGCTTCGGCGGCTCGCCCGGCGCCGTCGGCCGGGCGGTGCGCATCAACGGCGAGCCCTACGTGATTGCCGGCGTGCTGCCGGCCCGCTTCCCGCTGCCCTTGCGCGACATCGAGGCCGTGACCGCCCTGGTGCCCGACCGCGATCCGCTGCGTCACCAGCGCGGCTCGGTCAACTTCCTCAGGCTCTTCGGCCGGCTGTCGCCCGGGGCCGACGCCGCGGCAGCGCGCGCCGAGCTGACCGCGGTCTGCAAGGCGCTGAAGCAGCGTTTCCCGGTCGAGTACGCGCGCAAGGAGTCGGTGAGCGTCGTGCCGCTGCGCGAGGCCCTGGTCGGCGACCTTCGCAGGCCGATGCTCCTGCTGCTGGGCGCGGTGCTGGCGGTCCTCGGCGCGGCGCTGGCGAACCTCGTCTCGCTGGCGCTGGTACGGGCGAACGCTCGGCGCGGCGAGCTGGCGATGCGGAGCGCGCTGGGCGCCTCGCGGCCGCGCCTGGCGCGGCAGCTCTCCGTCGAGGCCCTCCTCCTGGCCGTGCTGGGGAGCGCCGCCGGCTGGCCGATCGCCCTGCTGCTGACGCGCGGGGCGACGGCGTGGGCGCCGTCCTCCATTGCGCGCCTCGACGAGGTGGGCCTGGACGGCACGGTGCTGGCGTTCATGGCCCTGCTGACGGCGTTGGTGGCCGCGCTGCTGGCGCTGGCGCCGTTCGCCGCGGCGGTGAGGACGCCGGCCGCCGAGGCGCTCCGCGCCGGCCGCGGCGCGGTCGGGGATCGCTGGAACCATCGCTTCCGCAACGCCATGGTGGTCTCCGAGGTCGCGGCGGCGCTGGTCCTCTCGCTGGCGACGCTCGCGCTCACGCAGGGCCTCCTGCGCCTGCGCGACCTCGATCCCGGGTTCCGCCCCGACGGCGTGTTCCAGGCGCGGGTGACGCTGCCGCCGGCCTACCGCACCCCCGAGGACGTGATCCGCTTCCACGACCGCCTGGCGGAGCGGCTCGCCGCCACCTCCGGCGTGCGGAGCGCTGGGGCCATCTCGGTGGCGCCGCTGAGCGGCTTGCTGGCCACGGTCCCGTTCACGGTCGAGGGGCGGCCGGCGGCCGAGCGCGACAAGGTCATGGCGAACCTGCGCGCTCTCTCGCCCGGCTACCTGGAGACCGTCGGCACCCGGCTGCTGCGCGGCCGGCCGTTCAGCGACGCCGACCGGACGGGAGCGGTGCCGGTGGCGCTGGTGAGCGCGGCGCTGGCCGAGCGCTTCCTCTCCGGCGGAGGCCTCGGACAACGGCTGCTGATCGACGACAACAACGACGGGCCTCGGCCGGTGGAGGTGGTGGGCGTGGTGGAGAACGTCCGCCACGTGGCGCTGGACCTACCGCCCTCCCTCGACGTCTATGTCCCGATGCGCCAGCTCCACGCCGACGGCGTGTCGCTGGTCCGGGGCAACCAGTTCTGGATGGTGCGCACGTCGGGAGACCCGGCGGCCTTCCGCGCGACGTTCCTCGCGCACCTCCGCGCCGTCGACCCCGACGGCGCGGTCTCCGGCGCCGGCACCATGCGGGCGTTCGTGGAGGCCTGGCTCGGGCCGCGGCGCTTCCATCTCGGCCTCTTCGCCGCCTTCGCGGCCACCGCGGTGCTGCTGGCGGTGCTCGGGCTCTACGGACTGGTCTCCTACGCGGTCAGCCAGCGCGCCGCCGAGATCGGCCTGCGGATGTGCCTGGGCGCCAGCGCGCGCGATGTCCGGCGCATGGTGCTGGGCCAGGCGGCGCGGCTGGGCGCCGGTGGGGTCGCCGTCGGCCTCGCGCTGTCGGCCGCCCTGCGTCCGCTGGTGGCCGGCGCGGCCGAGGCGACGGTGACGGCGACGTCGGTCGCGGCCACCGCGGTCTCGCTGCTGGCCGTGGTCGCCCTTGGCGCCTGGCTGCCCTCGCGGCGCGCGGCGCGCATCGACCCGATGCTGGCGCTGCGGGCGGAATGACCGCCGGCCAACCGTCGCGCCCGTAGGCATATTCTTCGGGCGAGGGAGTGGTCTCATGAAGCTGACGCGCTGGATCCTCGCCATGGCTCTCGTCACCGGCTTCGCCGCGGAGGCCCGCCCCATCCGCCTCCCGAGGCACCCGGACGTGAACGGGCAGACGATCGTCTTCAGCTACCTCGGCGACCTCTGGATTGTCGGCCTCGAGGGCGGCCGCGCCGCGCGGCTGACCTCGCACCCGGCGAGCGAGACGCACCCGCACTTCTCCCCGGACGGCAAGTGGATCGGGTTCACCTCGAACCGCAGCGGCAACGACGACGTCTTCGTGATGCCGGCGGCCGGCGGCGAGCCTAGGCAGCTGACGTTCCACAGCGCCGCCGACACCGTGGTCGGCTTCTCGCGCGACGGCAGGCGCGTCCTCTTCAGCTCCACCCGCGGCCGCGTCTTCCCGGGCATTCCCAGCCTCTACGAGGTCTCGGTGGACGGCGGGCTCGAGGAGGCGCTGCCGGCGGACTGGGGCACCTACGCCAGCTACGCTCCGGACGGCAAGACGCTGGTCTTCAACCGCCATCCGATTCCGTGGTGGAGGAAGCACTACCGGGGCAGCTACGCCGCGGACCTCTGGACCCTGGACCTCGCCACCAAGCGCTCCCGGCTGCTCCTCGACGCGGACCTCCCGGACGACCAGAAGCCGAGCAACCTCTGGCCGATGGCGGGAGCCGATTCGGTCTGGTTCGTGTCCGACCGCGCCACCAAGGCCAAGGCCGGTTCGCCCGAGGCGATGCGGTCGGTCTCCAACATCTGGAAGCTGCCGCGCGGCGGCGGCGCGCCGGTGCAGGTCACGCACCACACCAGCGGCTCGCTCTTCTTCCCGTCGCTCTCGAGCGACGGCAAGACGATCGTCTACGAGGAGGACGCACGTCTCTTCCGGCTCGACACCGCCACCGGCCAGAGCCGGGAGGTGCCGCTCGACGTCGAGAGCGACGGCAAGGAGTCGGACCCGGAGATCGCCACCTACACCGACGAGGCCGACGAGTTCGACCTCTCGCCGTCCACCAAGCGGGCGGTCGTCTCGGTGCGCGGCGAGCTCTTCACCATCGCCACCGACAAGGGCGATCCGGCGCGGGTGACCCGCGGCAGCGCCCGCGACCACCGCGCCGCCTTCTCGCCGGACGGCAAGCGGATCGCATTCGTGAGCGATCGCAGCGGGCGCGACGAGGTCTGGGCCGTCGACGAGGATGGCCGGAACCCGAAGAAGCTCTCCGACGGCGACACCGAGAAGCTCAGCCTGGCCTGGTCGCCGGACTCGCGGGCGGTGGCCTTCATCGCCTCCGACCACAAGCTCTGGGTGGTGGACGTAGCCGCCGGCGTGCCGCGGGCCGTCGCCTCCAGCGACGTCGCGAACCTGCAGACGCCGGACTGGTCGCCGGACGGGCGCTGGCTCTCGTACACCAAGCTCGACCGCGACCTGCGTCCGCACGTCCACCTGGCCGGCGCCGCCGGCGGCGAGGAGCGGCGCCTCAGCGACGACCGCCTGTTCGCCAGCTCGGGGGCGCGCTTCTCGCCGGACGGCAAGACGCTCTACTTCCTCGGCGGCTACAGCCAGGGCGGCTCGGCCACGCTGCGCAGCAACGTCGCCGCGCTGTACCGCGTCTCGCTGGCGCGTGAGGAGCGCGACCCGATGAGCCGTGACCTCGACGACGAGGCGGCCGCCGAGGCGGCCGAGCGCGACGCCAAGGAGAAGGAGCGGGACGCCAAGGCCGACCGGACCAAGCCGAAGCCGGAGGTGAAGGTCGACTGGGACGGCCTCGAGCGCCGCATCCACCGCATCACGAACCTCTCGGACCCGATCTCGGTGGCGGTCCCGTCGCCCGACGGGAAGCTCCTGGCGTTCCTCGCCTCGGGCCGCGAGGAGGAGGCGCGGGCGACCCAATCGCTCTACGTCGTGAAGCCCAGCGGCGAAGACCTGAAGAGGATCGCCCAGCACCAGATCGACGAGGAGGCCGAGCCGGGCCGCGGAGGCCCCGACAGCGGTATCGGCTCGCCGCAGTTCGCCAAGGACGGCAAGGCGGTTTTCTTCCGGGACGGCAACGGCATCGCCTCGGCGCCGGTCGAGGGCGAATCGCGGGAGGGTGCGGCCAGCGGGTCACGCGGCGGCCGGAAGAAGGTCTCCTTCACGCTGCGCGTGGAGGTCAGCCCGAGGCAGGAGCGCGAGCAGATCTTCGAGGAAGCCTGGCGGATCATGAAGCACCGCTTCTACGACGCGAAGATGCACGGCGTGGACTGGGAGCGCCTGAAGGCGCAGTACCGGCCGCTCCTGGCCGAGGCCGGCGACCGCGAGGAGGCGCAGGCGATCGTCCTGCAGATGATCGGCGAGCTGAACGCCTCGCACACCGGCCTCTCCGGCGGGCGCGACGAGCGCGAGCCGGTGCGCACGCGCTTCCCCGGCTTCGAGATCGTGCCCGACGCTTCCGGGTATTACCGGATCGAGCACGTCTACGAGCGCGGACCCGCCGACAAGGACTACGCCAAGGTGCACAACGGCCAACACGTCCTGGCGGTGGAGGGCATGCCGCTCAAGTCCGGCGAGAACTACTACCGCCTCTACAACCTGATCGCCGGCCGCAAGGCCGAGCTGACGCTGAGCGAGAAGCCGTCGCCCGAGGGCGCGTTCACCGTGCGGGTGGACACGGTCACCGCCAACGGCCTCGGGACGCTCCAGTACGAGCGCTGGGTGGAGGAGCGGCGGAAGATGACCGAGAAGCTCTCCGGTGGCGAGATCGGCTACCTCCACATCCGCGCCATGAACGAGGCGTCGCTCCGGAAGTTCGAGCGCGACCTGGCCGACAACCGCTTCAAGAAGGGGCTGATCGTCGATCAGCGCTACAACCCCGGCGGCGGCATCGACCAGGAGCTCCTGCAGATCCTCGGACAGCGGCAGTACCAGTACACGCGCGGCCGCGACTCGGTCTACCTGACCCGGCCGCAGCGCGCCTACTTCGGGCCGGTGGTGGTGATGCAGAACGAGCGCTCCACCAGCGACGCCGAGGTCTTCCCGGCCGGCTTCCAGAGGCTCGGGCTCGGCAAGACGGTGGGGGTGACGACCTACGGCGCCGTCATCGGCACCGGCGCCTACCGGCTCGTCGACGGCTCGACGATCCGGACCCCCGGCACCGGCCTCTGGGACGTCAAGGGACAGAATCTCGAGAACTACGGCGTGCCGCCCGACGTCCGCGTGGACAACACGCCCGAGGACTTCCTGGCGGGGCGCGACGCGCAGCTCGAGAAGGCGGTTTCGGTGCTGAAGGACGAGATCGGCAAGCGCGGCAAGGAGGAGATCCCGGGACGCTGACCCTCAGTAAAGGATCTTCGGCGTGGATGTGGTGCCCTCACCGCGCTGAGGTTCGTCGGCACCGTTCAAGGTTGGTGGGCCCGGGGAGACTCGAACGCGCCCGCCCGGCGGACTTCGTCCGCCAGCGGAGAGGGGGGCGCGCTGGCTGACTGTTCTGAAGGCGGGGGCTCCGCCCCCGCACCCCCAGTGTCGGGAGTTCGAGTGTGTCTTAGTGGAAGGTTGGTGGGCCCGGGGAGACTCGAACGCGCCCGCCCGGCGGACTCGTCCGCCACCGGAGAGGGGGGCGCGCTGGCTGACTGTCCTGAAAGCGGGGGCTTCGCCCCCGCACCCCCAGTGTCGGGAGTTCGAGTGGTGCTTGATGAAGGTTGGTGGGCCCGGGGAGACTCGAACGCGCCCGCCCGGCGGACTTCGTCCGCCACCGGAGAGGGGGGCGTGCTGGCTGACTGCCGGCGGGGGCTCCGCCCCCGCACCCCGAGTGTCGGGAGTTCGAGTTGTGCGTGGTGAAAGTAAGTGGGCCCGGGGAGACTCGAACGCGCCCGCCCGGCGGACTTCGTCCGCCAGCGGGAGAGTCGGGCGCGCTAGCTGACTTGACTTCAAGGTGGGGGCTCCGCCCCCACACCCCAGTGTCGGGAGTTCGAGTTCTTTGATTCAAGGTTGGTGGGCCCGGGGAGACTCGAACTCCCGACACACGGTTTAGGAAACCGTTGCTCTATCCACCTGAGCTACGGGCCCCGAAAGCAGCGGGGCCGGGATTGTAGCGGCTCGCGGCGAGGCTAAGATGCCGCGCGCGTGAAAGCGACCAAGCCCTCCGGCGAGCTGGCCCTGCAGCTCGAGCGCCTGGTGAAGGAAGTGCGGCGTCCCGCCAGGTCGCGTGCCTCGCTGCGCGCCGCGGTGAGCGAGATCCCGCTGCTGAGGGACGTCCCGCCCGAGTACCTCGACCTCATCCTGCAGCAGATCCGCGACCGGCCGGTGGAGAAGGGCGAGGCCGTCTTCGCACAGGGGGAGGCCGGCGACTCGCTGGTCTTCGTGGTGTCGGGCGAGCTGGCCGTCCGCGCCGTGGACGACACCGGCGCCGAGGTGGAAATGGCCACGCTGGTGGCCGGGGACGTCGCCGGCGAGATCTCCTTCCTGTCCGGGGTGCCGCGCACCGCCACGCTGGTGGCCAAGGGGAAGGGAGAGGTGCTGGAGCTTCCCCGCGGCGCCATCGAGCCGGTCGTGCGCAAGCACCCCGACCTGGCCGAGGCGCTGCTCAAGCTCTACCGCGAGCGCGTCCTGGACGGTGTGCTGGCGCGCTCCCGGCTCTTCCGCAGCCTGCCGCGCACCGCGCGCGAGCGGGTCGCCGGGCAGCTCGTGCCGATCTCGGTCGAGGCGGGACAGCCGATCGTGACCGAGGGGACTCCGGGGGCGACGCTCTACATCCTGCAGCGGGGCGAGGTGCGGGTCGCCACCGCGCGCTCGAAGCGGGGCAAGGACGTCCAGCTGGCGGTCCTGAGGCCGCACGAGGTCTTCGGCGACCTGGCGCTCATCCTGGGGACCGCCCGCACCGCCAGCGTCACCGCGCAGACCGACGCCGAGCTGCTCTGCCTGGAGAAGAAAGACCTGGAATCGCTGCTGGCGCACAACCCGAAGGTGCGCGCGGAGCTGATCGACATCCAGCTCGAGCGCTTCGTCTCCACCGCGCAGATCCTCGGCCGGAAGTAGCCCTCACGGCGCCTGCATGCTGACGAACGCGCCGTCGCCGCTGCGCTGCCCCGGCCCGCCGCCGTCGTTCACCACCGCGTAGGCCAGGAACGGGTTCGTGCCGGCGGTGCGGGTCACCTTCACGTAGGCGTTCCTGGTGTCGGGCGCCTGCTGCGCCACGATCGAGCTGAGCTGCGTCCAGCGCCGTGGGCCCACCGAGATGTCCGGCACCTGGGCGACCTGCGAGCCGGTGGCGCCGTCGTAGATCACCAGCGTGAACGTGTCGGTGGAGCCGTCCTTCTCGCCGGTGTTCACGATGGCCACGTTGGAGCGGTTGTCGGCGTTCTGCTGGAGGCCGTAGAGCCAGGCCTCGTCGGAGGCCGCCGCGCCGTGCGGCACGCCGGTGTAGAAGAGGCCGTAGCGGCCGCCGCCCCCCGGCGACGAGGTGCGGGCGCCGAGGAAGAGGCCGCTGACGTCGCCCGAGGCCACGTCGAGGAAGACCGCTCCCGCGTAGGTCGTGCCGCGCGGGCCGATGCCGGCGATGCCGCGCGCCCTCAGGACCTGCACGAAGTCCGGAAGGATGCGCTGCTCCCCGGGCGCGAGGTCGAACACCAGGCTGGCGGCGTTGTCGGGCGCCTGGATCGTGTCGGCCACGAAGGTGACGCGGAAGGACTTCGCGGCGGCGCCGAAGTTCGTGACCACCAGCTCGGTGTCGAAGGTGCTGACCTCGACCGCCACCGGCAGCGAGATGCCCTTCTTGCCGGCCAGCGCGTCGGCGGTCACCGGCGGGACGAAGGAGCCGTCGGAGTTGGCCTGGTCGTTGATGACCGCGTAGGCGAAGTAGGGCGCGCTGCCGCTCACCCGCTCCACCTTCACCCAGCCGTTCGACAGGCCGCTCTGGCCGAGGAGGCCGGAGAACTGCGCGAAGCTGCCGGGACCGAGCCCCACGTCCGGCAGCACCACGGTCGCCGGATGCGCGGCATCGCCGGAGACCACCGTCAGGCGCAGGACGACCTCGCCGTCCTCGGCCGTCCCCGCGTGGAGGACCGCGACGTTGGAGCGGTCGGTCTCGTTCTGGCGGAGGCCGCAGAGGTAGGCGGTGCTAGTCAGCGCCGCGCCGCGCGGGACGGAGCCGTAGGCCAGGCCGGCCCGCCCCTCGGGCACGACCGAGGCGGTGCGCACCGTCGCCGCGGCCGAGGACGGCGTGGTGAGGCCCAGGAACCGCACGCGGAGGGTACCGCCGCGGTTGCCTTCGGCCGGGATCGGCACACCGAGCGAGCGCAGGTAGGTGATGGCGTCCGGGAAAACGAGCTGGGCGCCTGCCGGGACGACGTCCGTCCCGGTGCCGGAGCCGCCGCCGAACGCCGCGTTGTAGGTGAACTCGGCGACCGCGCTGGCCTGCCCGCGGTTCGTGAGCGTCAGCTCGGACGTGAAGAACGAGCCGTTCACGCCGGCCGAGGTGAGGACGATCGGCACCGTGGTGGTCGCCCCGTCCTCGGCGCGCTGGGCCACGTTGAAGGGGAGGTCGGCGACCGTGAGCCGGCCGCTGCGCGGCACCCCGCTGCCGTTGGCGAGCACGGTGAACGTCAGCGAGCCGGTGCCGCTGCCGCCGGCCCCGGAGAGCGTCACGAACGGGGCGGCGCTGGCGGCGGTCCAGACGCAGCCGGCCGCGGTGGTCACGGTGACGCTGCCGCTGCCACCGCCGGGCCCGAGCTCGGCCGTGCCGGGCGTGAGCGCGTAGGTGCAGCTCGCCGGCGTGGTCCCGGCCGCGGTGCCGGTGCCGGAGATGGGGACCGCCACCGAGGCCTCGTCGAGATCGTTTGAGCTCAAAGTAATGCTGCCCAGCGCCGCGCCCGCCGCGGTGGGGGCGTAGCGCAGCGTCAGGGCCTGCTCGGCCCCGGGGGCCACCGAGAACGGCACCGCCGGCGAGACCAGCGTCACCGGCGTGAGGCTGGAGGTCACCGCGGTGACGTTGAGGGTCGCGGTGCCGGCGTTTCGGACGGTGAGGATGGCGTTGCGGCTCGCGCCCGAGGCCACCGAGCCGAAGCCGAGGGCGTCCGGCGCGACGGCGATGTCGGGTCCGCCGGCTGAGCCGCCCGCCCGCAGCGCGACCGACGCGGTGCGCCGCGAGACGTCGTTGGTGGAGAGGACCAGCGCCGAGCTGGCGGGTGCGGCGCCGGACGGCGCGAAGCGGACGGTGAAGACCTGCTGCGTGCCGGCCTCCACCGTCACCGGCGCGAAGAGCGTGACCGGCGGGACGGCGGTGAAGGGGGAGGGCACCGCAAGCGCCGAGATCGTGAGCGCGGCGCTGCCGCCGTTCCGGACGGTGAACGTCTTCTCCACGGCCTGGCCGATGGCCACGGTCCCGAAGTCCAGCGACGCAGGGGAGATTTCGAGCGCCGGCGCCAGCAGGTCGAACGGGGCGACTCCGCTCCCGACGTCGGCGCGGCTGACGGTCACGTCGTAGGTGCCGCCCGGCAGCGTGGCCGGAACCGTCACCGAGAGCTGGGTGGGGGAGGCCGAGACGACGGCCGCGCGCTCGCTCCCGAAGGTCACGACGTTCCCGGCGACGTCGGCGGCGAAGTTCCGGCCCAGCAGCGTGACCCGCGTACCACCGGCGGAGGCGGCGGGGGAGACGGCGTCGAGCTGCGGGACGTCGGGCGGCACCACGAACGTCGCCTCGGCGATGTGGTCGACCGCCGGCACGCGGCTCCAGTAGGTCTGGGAGTCGATGACGAAGGGAGGCGCGCCGCTGCCGGGCACGCTGAAGACGGCCCGGGCGTCGTAGTCCGGCGGCGGGAGCTGGAAGTAGACCTTGCCGTCCTTGACCAGCAGCGTCTGCCGGGTGTTCAGCGCCTCGAAGCCTGCGGGGTATTCGATGGAGGCGATCACCTGCGAGAGCGGTACCGTCGTCCCGTCGGGCCCGACGAGCTTCACCTCCAGGTACGAGCCGGGCACCGGCTTGGGTGCCTCCCGCGACGGGCGCGGCGCCAGCGTCTTGCTGCGGTACTCCGTCTCGTCGAGCGCGTACCCCTTCCATTCGCCGCCGTTGGCGGCGCGCCCCACCTCGTCCCCCTCGTGGAAGAGGCCATCCCCCTGCTTGTCGTGGAAGAAGCCGTGCAACAGGAAGACCGGGTCGACGCGCTGCGCGCCGAACTTCGTCTGGGCCGCCGTGTAGACCTTGAGGACGCTGCTGGGCTTGCCGTCGAAGAGCGACACCACGTTCGTGGCGCCCAGCGCCGCGCCGTCGGTGAAACGGGTGCCGTAGCGCTCCTCGCTGTCGGCGCTCGTATCCAGCAGGTCCCAGAGCGTGCCGGCGAAGGCCAGCTCCTCGTGCGGCGGCACGCCGTAGGCGAATTTCGGCTTCTGGGGGTCGGCGGCCTGGTAGTTCGTCTCCAGGGTGATCTGGGTGCTGCCGTTCTCGCCGGGCTGCTGGTAGACGCCGAGCTCACGCTTCGGGTCGGTGCCCAGCGTGCGCTGCGTGAGCGCCGCCCAGAACGTCGCGAAGCCCTCGTCCATCGAGTCGGTGGTGTAGTCGTTGGCGTAGCCGTTGTGGTTCTCGTCCACGTCGGGGTTGCCGGGGCGGGCAATGACGTCGGCTCCGTAGATCTCGCTCAGGAGGTAGTGGCCGAACTCGTGCCAGATGGTGTCGGGCGGCGCGCCGGGGAGACTGTCGGGCCGGCCGAGGCCGATCGACGTCGCGGCGTAGCAGCCCGGCGCCGTCTCGATCGGGCAGAAGTGCGACTCCTTGGCGTTGAGGCCGATCTCCAGCGGCAGCGACCGCTGCAGCGGGGCGCGCGACATGCGCGGCAGCATCTCGTGCACCTGCCGCCAGACGTGCCAGTAGACCTCGGCCGCGGCCTCCAGATCGCTCACCTCGCCGCCGGAGAGGCCGGAGGAGCGGTCCACGTTAAGGTCCCGGCGGTTGAAGAAGGGGTTCATGCCGAAGGGGGCGAAGCGGATCGCCAGCGGCGTCGAGGTGCGCTCCCGGAAGCTGTCGGTCACCAGGAACGTGGGGCTCGCCGGCGGCAGTGCGTCCTGCAGCTTGACCACCAGGTGGAACTGCTTGCCGACCGGGTTGAAGCCGGCCGGCAGGTCGGACCCCTTCACGCAATACTCGTAAGAGGCGCGGTCTCCGGACCCGGCGCGGCGCGCCTGCGCCGTGGCCAGCACCGTCTCCCCCTCCCGCAGCTCCACCGGCACGTCGGGCAGCCAGAAGTCCTTGCCTCCCGAGCTCCTCCGCACCAGGCCGGTGAGGACGCACTCCTCGATCCGGTACGTGGTCCTGGCCGTGGCCAGCCCCTCGTTGGTGTCGGACGCCGTGAGCTCGAAGACCAGCGAGAGCGTCCCCGAGGTGGCCGGCAGCGTGACCGCCGGGACGGTGAACGGCTTGCTGATGTCGAACCGGGTGATGTGGATCGGCCCGGCGGTGGCCAGGACCGAGCCGTCGGGCGCCAGGAGCTTCACCCGCACGTCCCCTTCGGTCTTGGTGCCCAGGGTGGCGTACACGTTGCCGGTGATCGGCTGGGAGGAGCCGGCCCGCAGGTTGCCTGGGGCCTGCGGGCTGAAGACGGTGAAGGACACCTCGTTCCAGTTCGGGTAGCTGCGCAGCCAGGCGTAGAGATCCTTTCCGGCGGCGATGGTGCCGTTGGCGCTCAGCTCCGCGCGGAACTGGATTTCTGCCTCAGTGGTGACGACCGAGGGGTTGAACCAGTGGAGCAGCGTCGCCTTGCATTCGCCGAGCGAGACGGTGAAGGTGGCGCTGGTGTTCGCCTTGACGCTCTTCGTCTGGGGAGGGGCCGAGCAGAGCAGGATGTCGGGCACCGGACCCTCGTCGATTGCGTTCAGGGTCAGGGTGGCGGTGAAGGACCTGTTGGGGTCGGGGTCGAACGGCGCCTTCCAGGTGACGCTGGCGGAGGCGGCGATCGGCAACGGCTCGGCGAAGGTCCACCAGTAGGGGCCGTTGGTCCGGGAGTTGATGGCGACGTTCGCCCGCGGCGGGAGCGTCACCGAGATCGAGGTGGCCGGCCCGTTCGGTATTTCGGACGACACGGTGCAGGAGGGGTAGATCGGCTGCCGCGCGAAGCCGGCGCAATAGAGGGGCTCCTCGCGATAGGTCCCCTTCTGGGCCAGCGCGGGACCGGCGACGACCAGGGCGGAGATCGCGACGCGGGCGAGGCTTCGGCGCATTCGGTGCTCCTGGTCGCAAGCTAGAGCCCCGGCACGGCGAAACTTACCCGGGGCTGCCGAAATCCTGACGAAAGTTGCGGATCGGGGTGCTAGAACCCCTTCGTACACCCTGGAGGTGCTCCATGCGCCGCGTCCCCTGGCTCGCCCTGGCTGCCTGTCTGTCGTGTCCCCTCCTGGCCGGCGATCGGCCCACGCCGCGCAAGCCGGCCGCGCGCCGGAAGCCGTTGGCGGTGCCGCTTTGCGAGACCACCCGTCGCGCGCTCTCCGACAGCGACGCCGGCCTGGTGGAGACGCCGCTCCCCGGGGGCGGCGTCCTGGTCGACCTCCAGGGGCGCTACCAGACGGCGGTCGTCGCCGTGGTGGACGCCGACGGCACGGTGCGGATCGGCTGCGTCTCCCACCTGCCCGAGGAGAGCCCCAAGCGGTGAAGGCCTTCCTGCTGGCGGTGGCGATCGCGGTGGCGGCCGAGACCCAGGGCGCGCGCATGGTCATCGTCGGGGCCGACGCGCCTGGCAAGGGGTTCGACGACCCGACGCCGGTCCAGCCGATGCCCGGCAATCCGGCCACCACGCTGGGCGCCCAGCGGCTGGTGGTCTTCCAGGCGGCCGCCGACGCCTGGGGCGCCCGCCTCCAGAGCGTCGTCGACATCCGCGTGCAGGTGCAGTTCGTGGAGCTGCAGTGCTCCCCGTCGTCGGCGGTCCTCGGCTTCGCCGGCGCGGTGAAGGCGCTCAAGGACTTCAACGGAGCGCCGCGCGGCAACACCCTCTACCCGATCGCCCTGGCCAACTCGCTGGCGCGGAGGGACGTGGACCCCGCCTCCGGGGCGCACTTCCAGGTCGACGCCAAGTTCAACGCGCTGATCGACACCGGCTGCTTCGCCAAGCGCTTCTACTACGGCCTCGACGGGAACCCGCCGGCGGACGGCATCGACCTGCGCACGATCGTCCTCCACGAGCTCACCCACGGCCTCGGCTTCCTGACGTTGGTGAACCTCTCGACCGGCGCGCGGGCGCTGAACTCCAACGACGTCTTCATGCTGAACCTCTTCGACGAGGAGCTTGGCCTTCCCTGGAGCTCGATGACCGATTCCCAGCGCGTCGCCTCGGAGACCCGCACCGGCAAGCTCGTCTGGACGGGGCGCAACGCGTCGGCGGCGGCGGTCCGTTTCGTCTCCGGCATCGCGGCCAGCGGCCGGCCGCTCATCTACGCGCCCGAACCGTTCCAGGCCGGCTCGGTCACCCACTGGGACGACGCCCTGGCGCCCGACGAGCTGCTGGAGCCGGCCTACACCGGGCCGCTGCGGGGCCCGGTCCTGGCCGACCAGGCGCTCTACGACATCGGCTGGGTCCCGGCGCCGCAGGCGGCGCCGATCACCGCGATCCTCCCCTCCAGCGCGCACATCGGCGGCCGGAACGGCGCCTTCTTCACCACCGACCTCACGCTGCGCAACAGCGGCGCCGCCGACGCCACCTTCACCCTGAAGTTCCTGGGGCACGACGCCGACGGCCGGACCGGCGTCGAGAAGACGTTCGCGCTGGGAGCGGGGAAGTCGGTGACCTACGCCGACGTCCTGGCCAGCGTCTTCGAGGCCGGCGACACGTTCGGAGCGATCCTCATCACCTCCAGCGCGCCCCTGGCGGCGCTCAGCCAGACCTCGACGCCGGCGCCCGCCGGCGGGACCTTCGGGCAGAGCGTCCCGGTGTTCGCCACCGCCGACCTCCTCACCAGCGCGGCGCCGCGCTCCATCGTGGCGGTGCGCGAGGACGCGGCCGCGCGCACGAACCTGATCCTGGCCAGCACGGCGTTCCTGGCGACCGACGTCGACGTCCGGCTCGTCTCCGAGAGCGGCGCTACCCTGGCGACCCGGCGCTACACGCTCCCACCGCTGGGCATGACCCAGGTCGGCTCGGTCGTGCGCGACCTGGGCATCGCCGGCGACGTCGCCCGCGGCACGCTGGTCCTCTCGACGCCGACCGCCGACGGGGCGGTGGCCGCCTATGCCGCGGTCATCGACAACGTGACCAACGACCCGCGCACGCTGCTGCCGCGCTAGCGGCCCGGACGCCTACTCCTCGGGCTTCGTCTTCTCGACCTGCACGTGCTCCACCCGCAGCACCCGGTTGGCGCGCACCGCCACGGTCTCGGAGATGACCAGGAAGTCGTCCTCCTGCCGGGAGATGTACTTCGCGATGGTCTCGGTCACCTCGGCGATGTCGTCGAGCTCGTGGAACGACCGGAACTCCACTGTCTCCGGCAGCCCCTCGACGGTGAGGCGGAAGACGTGCAGGTAGTTGTGCTCCATCCGCCGATTCTCTCAGCTCATTGCTTGGCCGCGCTGAAGCTGGTGCTCCCTCCGAACCCGAAGCAGATGGCGTTGCCGGCCACGATGTAGGAGACGCGGTAGGTTCCGGCCGCCTGGGTGGTCGAGCCGAACGTGGCCGACAGCTCGAGGTTGATGCCTCCGCTCTGCGCCGGGATGAAGACGGTGCCGGTAAAGGCGTTCTGGAAGACGGCCGGCCGCGTGGCGTAGTCGATGGCGAAGGTCCCCTCGGCGCGGCACTGCCCGATCGTGACGTTGACCGCGGCGCTCAACGACAGCACCTCGTTGCGGTCGATGCGGAAGGACAGCGGGCGGTCGGACGACTGCCAGCTCCCGTCGTAGGGACCGGCCAGGTTGCCGAGCTGGTTCACGGTGATCGTCTTTCCGGCGACCGTGAGCGAGCCGGTCCGCCCGGCGGCCACCGGGTTGGCCTCGACCGCGTAGGAGATGGTCGCGAAGCCGCTGCCGGAGGAGGCCGAACGCAGCGCGATCCACGGGTCGTTGCTGGCGGCGTCCCAGAAGCAAGGACTGCCGGAGAGTGACAGCGAGGCCGTGCCGCCCGACCAGCCGTGCGCCACCGAAGTGTTGATCGTGTAGACGCAGTCGCGCTCCCCGGGGAGGAAGGCGCCGTCGCCGCTCCGTTGCCCCGGCCCGGCCCCGTCATTCACCACCACGTAGACGATGAAGGAGCCGAAGCCGCCGGTGCGGGTCACCTTGGCGTAGGCGTTGCGCGCTCCGGGGCTGATCTGCGTGAGCACGGTGCCGATCTGCAGGAAGGAGCGCGAGGGGACGGTCACGCTGTCCAGCGTGCCGGCGGGCTGTCCGGTCGAGCCGTCGAAGAACTCCACCTTGAAGACGTCGGGCGTGCTGCCGGTGCCGGTGTTCACGAAGGCCAGGTTGGTGCGGTTCTCGCCATCCTGCTGGAGTCCGTAGACCCACGCCGTGCTGGCCGAGGAGTCGGGCACCACGCCGGTGTAGAAGACGCCGTAGCGACCGGCGCCGCCGGGGGACGAGGTGCGCGCGCCCACGACCACGCCCTGCGCGTCGGAGAAGGAGACGTTCACGAACAGCGGTCCCGCGAAGCCGGTGCCCGCCGGCCCGACCCCGGCGATGCTCTTGTCCCGGAGGTACTGGAGGAAATTGGGGATCACCAGCTGCTCGCCCGGGGCGAGCGTGACCGTGGTCTGCGCCGACTTGGTGGCGGTGGCGATGTTGTCGGAGAAGTACGTCAGCGTCAGCGTGACCGTGGAGGCCGGCGTGGTGTTGGTGAGGACGACCTCGGTGGTGAAGACCCCCGCTTCCACGACGGCGGCGATGGTCAGCTCGCGCGAGCCATAGGGGCGGTTCGGCACCGGCGGGATGAAGGAGCCGTCGGAGGTGCCCTGGTCGTTGATGACCGCGTAGGCGTAGAGCGGCCCACCTCCCGAGACCTTCTCCACCTTCGCCCAGCCGTTGGTGAGGTTGAACATCCCCAGGATCCCGTTGATCTGCTGGAAGCCGCCGGGGGGCAGCGTGATGTCCGGCAGCGTGAACGACTGCACTCCGCCGGCGCCGCGGGAATAGACGGTCACGCGGACCACGATGTCGCCGTCGGCGTCGCTGCCGGGGTTCAGCACCGCCAGGTTCGAGCGGTCCCTGTCGGTCTGGCGCAGCCCGGCGAGGAGCAGCACGACCTGCGCCTCGTCGATCGTCACGTCGCTGCTGAGGAACCCGCTGCCGCCGCTGTCGGAGAGGATCACCACGCCCAGGCCGGTCGGGCCGACCAGCAGGATGTCGACGTCGTCCGGCTCGTCGTGCTGCAAGTCGTTGAGCTCGACCGCCACGTTCAGCACCGTGCCGGCCAGGTTGGCGATTTGCAGCGCGGAGGGGTAGACGGCGGCCGGCGCCCCGGAGGGATCGCCGGTGCCGGTGGCGGGGATGGCGTTGCGCTGGGTGGTGCAGGGGCGCTGCGTCCCGGCGGTGGTGCGCACGTTCAGGCACCAGCCGCTGATGAGCTCGCCGTCGCCGCCGCTGGTGTCGTCCACGATGTAGAGGCTCCAGGCGCCGTTGGGGTTCGTGCCCTTGAATGCCGACAGGCTGGCCGCGCGCGGCGACTGTGGCGCGGGAGCCGGGAAGGGATCTCCCGGCTCGTAGTCGGTGGCCTGGTAGGGGCCCGCCGACAGGGTGCCGCTGTCGAGGGCCTTGGGCACGACGGGCAGGGCCCGCACGTTGGGGCCGGCGTAGGCCAGCCCGGCGCGCCCCTCAGCCACCGGCGTGGTGGTGCGCACCGACGCGAAACCGTCGGCCGGAGAGGAGAGGCCGGAGAACCGCACTCGCAGCGTGCCGCCGCGGCTGCCGGAGTCGGGGATCGGCACTTTCAGCGAGCGCAGGAACTCGATGGCGTCCGGAACGACGAGCTGCCTGCCGGCCTCCAGCGTCATGGTGGCCGAGCCGCTGCCGCCGCCGAACGCCGCGGTGTAGACCAGCTCCACGGTGGCGGGGAGAAGACCGCGGTTCGCCAGGGTGAGCTCCGAAGTGTAGAAGGAGGGCGGCACGCCGCCGAGCTTCAGCACGATCGGGATGAAGAGCTCCGAGCTTGCGCCGATGGCGAGGGGCTCGGGATCGCCGCGGAGCGTGGCCGCGGCCAGGAAGAGAAGCGTGAGGGCCGGTGCCGCTCTCTTCATGACGTCCTCCGTGTCGGTGACCGATCAGATCGCCGTCGGACCTGGAACGCAAGCCGTATCCTCCGCGGGTGCCGGCCGGCCAAACGCCTCTGCGGGTGCCGCTGCTGATCGCCGCGGCGGCTTGCGCCCTCTACCTCTTTTGCGGCTTCCAGCGCGACTTCTGGGCGCCCGACGAGCCGGACTTCGCCGAGCACGTGCGGGAGATGCTGGAGCGCGGCCGCTACCTGGTGCCCTACGAGAACGGCAAGCCCTACGGCGAGAAGCCGATCCTCTTCTACTGGGCGGTGGCGGCCACGACCCCCTTCAGCGGCGGCGACGTCCATCCCGGCGCCACGCGGCTGCCGTCGGTCCTCTCCGCCGCGTTCCTGGTGTTCGGAGCGGCCTGGCTGGCCGGTTTCCGCGGCACACGGGAGGAGGCGCTCCTGGCCGGAGCGATGACCGCGGTGGTGCCGCTGGTCCTCTGGCAGGGGCAGTTCCTGCAGATCGACGCGATGTTCTCGGCGCTCCTCCTGGCCGGCCTGCTGGCGATGCTGCTGATCGAGGAGGACCCGGAGCACGCCGGCCGCTGGCGCTGGGTCTTCCAGCTGATCCTCCCGCTGGCGGTCCTGACCAAGGGGCCGCTGGCGATCGCGCTGCTGGGGCTGGTCGCGGCGGTGCGCGCGGTGAACGCGCGATCCTGGAGGCCGATCCTGGTGCTGGGTCCGCTGCGCGGCGCGCTGGTGCTGCTGGCCCTGGTCGTGCCCTGGTACGTCGCCGCCGCGCGTGAGGGCGGCCCCGAGTACGCCTACAACCTCATCGTCAACCAGAACTGGAACCGCTTCTTCCACGCCTTCGACCACGTCCAGCCGTGGTGGTACTACCTCAAGAAGATCTGGGGGGACTTCGCGCCCTTCACGCCGCTCGCGCTGGCCGCGCCGTTCGTGCTGCAGCGCGCCGGGCTCTTCCGTTCGCGCCCCGAGCTGCGCTTCGCCGGCATCGCGATCGTGACCGCGTTCGTCTTCCTGTCGCTGTCCGGCTCCAAGCAGGGGAAGTACCTGCTGGTCGCCTATCCGCTGGCCGCCGCCCTGACGGCCGCCGCCGTCGGCGAGCTGCAGCGGCGCGGCGGCGGCGGGTTGCGGGCGGTGCGCGGCTACGTCCTGCTCGTCGCCGCGGCCCTGGTGGGCGGGTCGCTGGCGCTGGTGCTGATCACCCGCTTGCGGCTGCCGCAGCTGGCGCCGCTGGCCCCGCTGGTGGCCGTCCCGCTGGTGCTGGGCGCGCTCGGTGTCGGGGCGCTGCTGATGCTCCGCAGGCGAGACGCGGTCCCGGCGCTGCTGGCGCTCTGCGCGACCTTCGCCGCGGCGGAAGGGGTGGCCGCGGCCGTGGTCTTCCCGGCCATCGACCCGCTGAAGACCGGCCGCGCGATCTACGAGCGGATCCGCCCGGCGGTCTCGCACGGCGAGCCGCTGGCGTACTACGGCCCCACCTACCACTCCTACGCGATCCTGGTGCTGCGCCGCCGGACCGAGCACTTCAGGAACGAGGACGACCTGGCCCGCTGGGTGGAGCGGACTCCCGGAGCCCGGGTGCTGGTCGACGAGAGCGTGTACGCCCGCTTCACGAATCCCCTGCTCCGATCCCTGACCGTCCACGACCGGCAGCCGGTGGGGCAGGACGCCACCCTGTTCCTGGGGCGCTGATGTCGCTCCCCGGTCGCGTCGTCGTGCCGGAGGACTCCCGCGCCTACCCGGGGCGCCACCAGGTGCAGGATGCGCTGCTGCTGGAGGGCGCGCGCGAGATCCCGGTGGTGGTGAAGCGGACGCGGCTCGGCTGGCGCCAGCGGCTGGGGACACCGAAAGGGGAGCGCTCCTATCGCACGGCGCTCGAGCTGCGGGCGCGCGGCCTGCCCACCCCGGAGCCGCTCGGCTTCGAGGTGCGCGACGGCGATTCCTGGTTCGTGGCCCGCCGGCTGGAGGGCGCGCGCCAGCTGCGGGAGTGGCTGCTCTTCCGGGACGGCGCGGGGCCGGCCCCGGCCCTGCCGATCGCCTTCGAGACGGTGCTCGGGGAGGTGGCCCTTTTGGCCCGGGCCCTCCACGACGGCGGCGTCTTCTTCCGGGACCTCTCGGACGGCAACGTGCTGCTGACGCGGGAGGAGGGGCCTCCCGGCTTCCGGCTCTGGCTGGTCGACCTGAACCGCGCCCGGGTCTCCTCGCGTCCGGTCGGGCTCTGGAACCGCCTGCGCGATCTCTCCCGGCCGGGGATCAACCGGGAGGACGATCACAAGGCATTGCTGTCCAGCTACTTCGCCCCGGCCGAACCACCCGGGCTGGCGCTGGCCACGGTGCGCCTGATGAGGCGGCGGCGGGTGCTCTGGGACCGCCTGAAGCGGGCGCTCCGGCCCTGGAAGCGCCGGTGATATCCTCCGCCGCCTGAGCGGGTTGACGTAAACCCCTCCCCCCGGCGCCGCGTCCAAGAGCCCGTGAGGTGCGGAGCGGCGGCGGCGGTCCTGGCGTTTCCCGGGAAGGCCTGGATGAGCCGGATGAAAAGAGACGAGGACTCGCACCGCCAGCAAGTCGGAAACGCGCCGCTCGACCGGATCCGGGAGAGCGAGATCGTCGCGCGGATCCTCGGTGGAGAGACCGAGGCCTTCGAGTACTTCGTCCGGCAGTACCAGAAGCGCGTCTATCGCCTCGTCTACGCCCTGGTGCGTGACGCCGCCGACGCCGACGGACTCACCCAGGACGTCTTCGTGAAGGCCTACCGCGCCCTCGGCGATTTCAAGGGGGAGGCCGCCTTCGAGACCTGGATCACCCGGATCGCCATCAACGCGGTGCGGGATCTGGCCCGGCGCAAGAAGCCGGTGGTGAGCTTCTCGGAGATGATCTCGCCGGGGGAGGAGGAGACCGGCGACGTGCCGCGCTCGATCGACCCCGCCGACGGCACCTCGCCGGAGCGGGACCTCCTGTCGCGCGACATCCGCCGCCGCATCGCCGAGGCGCTGGTGGCGCTCTCCCCACGGCAGCGCGCCGTGTTCGTCATGAAGCACTACGAGGAGAAGACCATCGCCGAGATCGGCACCGCCACCGGCCTCGACGAGGGGACGATCAAGTCGCACCTCTTCCGCGCCGCCCGGAAGCTGCGCGCCAAGCTGGAGGACCTCCGATGAGGACCGCCGAAGCCCCCGGAAGGCACCTGAGCGCCGAAGAGATCGTCGACCGGGTGTTCCCCAGCAACGAGGGGCCCATCCCGGTGCCGCTGCACCTGGCCGCCTGCCCCGACTGCCAGGCCCGGGTCGCCGGCGTGCGCGAGAGCTGGCTGATGGACCGCGGCGCGGTGACCGGCGCGGTGGAGGCTCTGCCCCCGGCGTTCTGGGAGGCCCAGTCGCAGTCGATCCTGCAGGTCATCACCTCCGAGCCGGCGCGCGACGCGGTGAGCCCGTTCCCGCTGCTGCCCGCCTCCTTCTCGAAGTCCTTCTTCCGGCGCCCGGTGCTGGCCTTCGGCAGCCTGGCGGCCGCGCTGGCGCTGGTGGCCGCCATCTCCTTCTCCCGCACCAACCACGTGACGATCGGGCAGCAGAAGGCCGTCCCTCCGACGGCGGTGCCGGCTTCGGTGGAGCGCCAGGCCGAGCAGGACAAGCAGGACGACGAGCTCCTCCGCACCGTCGACTCGCTGCTCGACGAGGACCCGCCGCTCACCTCTCTACTCCCGCAGGAGGCCTCGTGAGGCGTCTGACTGTCGTCCTGGGAGCCCTGTTGCTGGCTGGCTCGGCGCGCGCGCAGATGCCGGAGGTGCCGCTCGGCAAGTGGTGGAAACGCCCGCGCGCGGTGGAGGAGCTGCGCCTCTCCGCCGATCAGCAGGAGCGGCTGGAGCAGGTCTTCTCGAAGAACCGGAAGGCGTTCATCGACCTCAAGGCCGAGGTCGAGCGCCGCCAGGTCGACATGGAGGAGCTCTTCAGCAAGAAGGACTCCGAGCCCAAGAAGCTGGCCGCGGCCAGCGAGGGGCTGGAGCAGGCCCGCGCCCGGCTGCGCAAGGCGCACACGCAGATGATCATCGAGATGCGCGAGGTGCTGAGCGCCGACCAGTGGCAGAAGCTGGTGGACGGCTTCGAGCGCATGCGCGACATGAACCGCATGCGGCGCAACCGCCGCGATCAGCGGATGGGTGTCGAGGGACCGAGCTCCCCCAGGGAATCGCCCGAGTAATCACGGCGCCGGTGTGCCCAGAGCCTTCGGCGAGGCTCCGCGCCCCTTGGTGACGGCCAGCGCGACCAGCGCCAGGATGCCCGGCAGCGCCAGGAACAGCGCGTAGGGCACGCTGCCGTAGCCGCCCGCCTGCAGCCGGTACTGCAGCGCGGTGGCTCCTCCGATCAGCAGCGAGCTGGGGATCAGCACCAGCGGCTTCCAGCGGCTGAAGACGACGATCGCCAGCGCCAGGAAACCGCGGCCGGCGGTGACCCCCTCGACGAACGTGGGGGAGACCGTCACCACCAGCAGCGCTCCCGCGGCTCCGGCGCAGACGCCGGCGAAGAGCGAGACCCAGGAGCGCACCGCCACCACCGATAGGCCCTGGGCACGCAGCGCCTCCGGGTTCTCGCCGGCGGCGGTGACCTGCAGCCCCGCCCGCGTGCGGGTCAGGAAGAGGTGAAGCGCCGCGGGTAGGAGCAGCACCAGCAGCACCGGCAGCACGCCGGTGATCGAGCCCACCTGCAGCATCGCGCCGGTGGCGCCGGCCAGCAGGCGATAGCCGAAGGCGGTGGCTCCGTAGGCGAGGAGGTTCCAGGCGGTGCCGACCAGCACCGGGTCGGCGCGCCGGCGCACCGCGAAGAACGCGAAGAGCGTTCCGGAGACGAAACCGGCGCCCCCGCCGGCCAGCAGCATCCAGCCCGGCCGCGCGCCGTGCAGGCCGACGTCGAATGCCGCGAAGGCGCCCAGCAGCATGGTCCCCTCGACGCCGATGTGCAGTGTCCCGGAGCGCTCCAGGAGGAGCTCCCCGCAGGCCGCCAGCAGCAGGGGCGCGGAGAGGAGGAGCGCGATCTCCAGGAAGCCGGTCACCTGGGTGGGTCCCCCCTGCCGCGCGCGGCCAGCAGCGCCAGCATCGCCAGCGCCGGCGCGATCATGGAGAGCGAGGCCGGCACGCCGGCGTCGCGCTGCATGGCCGATGAGCCGGCCCCGAGCGCCGCGAAGAGGAGCGACGCGGCCGCCGCCCCCAGAGGGTGCGTGCCGCCCAGGAGCGCGGCGGCGATGCCGGTGTAGCCGACGCCGCTGGTGAACGGGTCGTAGAGGCGCCCGGTGATCGCGGTGATCTCCAGCCCGCCCCCCAGCCCGGCCAGCGCCCCGGAGGCGGCGAACGCGCAGGTCCGGATGAGGACGTCGTTCAGGCCCGCCGCCCGCACCGCCAGCGGCGCCTCTCCGGCGGCGCGCAGCTTCAGGCCGGCCGGTGTCCGGTAGAGCGCCCAGGCCAGCGCCGCCGCCAGCGCGAAGGCCACCGGCACCGCCGCGGTGGCCCGCGCGCCCGACACCAGCGGGTCGAGGCGCAGCTCCTCGTGGAGCGGCCGGCTCTGCGGGAAGTCGCCGGCCGGATCGCGCAGCGGGCCGCGCACCAGCCAGGTCAGCATCGCGGCCATCATCATGTTGAGGAGGATCGTCGAGAGGACCGCCGGCACCCCCCTCCTCTCGGCGAGCCAGAGGGCCGGCAGGGTGACCAGCGCGCCGGCCGCCATGGCCACCAGCGCCAGCAGCGGCTGCGCGAGCCAGCCGTGCGCCGGCAGCAGCGGCCCGAGAGCGGCGGCCGCGCAGGCCCCGGCCAGGAACTGCCCCTCGGCGCCGATGTTGAAGACGCCGCCGCGGAACGCCACCACCGCCGCCAGCGCGCAGAGCAGCATCCCGGTGGAGCGCATCAGCGTCTCGCCGACGGCGGCGCGCGAGCCGAGCGATCCCTGCAGCAGCGTGCGCCAGGCCTCCTGCGGAGAGGCTCCGGCGATCCGCACCAGCGCCGCCGAGACCGCCACGGTGGCGCCGGCCACGATCAGCGCCTGCAGGAGCGCGCGGCTCCTCAAGCGGCTACTCCTGCCATCCGCCGCCCCAGCACGGCGTGCGGCGTGTCCGGCGGCAGCGGCGCGCCGAGCTCTCCGCGGTAGACGACGCGGATCGGCCCGCCCAGCTCGAGCGCCTCGTCGGGGTCGGACGTGGCCACCAGCACCGCGCAGCCCTGGGCGGCGGCGGCGCGCAGACGGACGCGGATCTCCGCGGCGGCGGCGATGTCGAGGCCGCGGGTGGGGTGGATCGCCACCAGCGCGCGCGGCGTCTCGGCCAGCTCGCGCGCCAGCAGGAGCTTCTGCTGGTTGCCGCCGGAGAGCTCCCGCCCGCGCGTGTCGGGCCCGCCGGCGCGGATGCCGAAGCCGGCGATCCGCTCGGCGGCGGTGCGCCGCAGGACCTCGCGGTCCAGGCGCAGCCCGCGCGTCTCCCGCAGCGCCAGGTTCTCCCAGAGCGTGAAGCTGGGCACCAGCCCCTCGGCCCGCCGGTCCCCCGGCACGTAGGCGCCGCCGGCGGCGCGGAAGGCGCGCGGCCGTCCCGCCGGCACTTCGCGGCCGGCCACCCGGAGGCGCCCCGCCGCGCGCCGCATGCCGGCCGCCGCCGCGGCGATCACGTCTGCGCCGTTGCCGTCGATGGCCAGCAGCGTGACCAGCTCCCCCGGAGCGACGGCCAGCGTCAGCGGCGCGGCCCTGAGCCCTTCGGGAGCGAGCTGCAGGAGCTCCAGGCCGTCGCCGCCGTGCGCCGCCACGCTCCCGCCGGCGGGGAGCACGTTGCCGGCGTGCTGAGCTCCGCCCAGGAGCTGCGAGCCCACCTCCTGCAGTGTGGTGTCGGCGACGCGGGACACGAAGGCGGTGCGCCCGCGGCTCAGCAGCGTGAGCCGGTCGGCCGCCTCGAACACCTCGGCCACGCGGTGGGTGATGAGGACGATCGAGCGCCCCGAGCGGGCGCGCTGCCGGAGGCTGGCGAAGAGCGCGGTGGCCTCGTCGGGGGAGAGCACCGCCGTCGGCTCGTCGAGGATCAGGATCGCCGGGTCGAGCGCCAGCGCGCCGGCGATCTCGATGCGCTGTCGGGTGCCGACCGGCAGATCGGCCACCAGCGCGTCCGGCTCGCCGAGGTCGAGGCTCAGCTCGGACGCCAGCCGCGAGACCCGCGCGCGCCGGCCGGAGGGGCGCTCGAAGAAGGGCGCCGCCGGATCCAGGAGGGCGAGGTTGTCGGCGACGGTGGCGGCCTCGATCAGCAGGTCGTGCTGCGGCACCAGCGCGATGCCCAGCGCGCGCGCCTCGCCGGGGGACGACGGCGCGACCTCGCAGCCGTCCCGCAGCAGCCTCCCGGCGTCGCTCTGGAGCCGCCCCGAGGCGATGGCGACGAGCGTCGACTTGCCGGCGCCGTTCTCGCCGAGGAGAGCGTGGATCTCGCCGGGCGCGATGGAGAGCTGCGCCCCCTGCAGGGCGCGCACGTCACCGAAGCTCTTCTCGATCGAGAGGAGCTCCAGGGCGTTCATGCGAGGGCGCGGCTGCGGAGGGGGGGAGTCAGAAATTGCCGCGCGGGATGACCAGCGAGCCGTTCTGGATAATCTGCTTGGTGCGCTCGACCTCGTCGATCACCGGTCCGGGGATCTGCCCCGCCGCCGCCGGGTTCGGGATGAAGCTGATGACCCCGCTCTGCAGGCCGTAGCGTATCGGCTTGCCGTCGAAGGCTCCGGTCTTCACGCGGCGGGCGGTCTCCAGGAAGGCGCGCGGCAGGTCGATCACCGCCGAGGCCAGCACCGAGGTCGCCAGGGCGTTCTGGTCCTTGTTGGTGCCGAAGGCCCAGATGCCGCGCTCGGCGGCGGCGCGGAAGACTCCCAGGTTGGCGGCGTCGGCGTTCGGCAGCACGAAGTCGGCGCCCTGGTCGGCCAGCGCCAGGGTGGCGGTCTTGGCGCCGGCCACGTCCTCGAAGGAGCCGGTGAAGACGGTGATCGCCTTGGCGCCCGGGTTGCCGGCCTTGAGCCCCGCCTCGAACGCGATGAAGGTGGAGCGGATCGAAGGCAGGTCGACGCCCCCGACCATGCCGGCCTTGGCGGTCTTGGACATGCGGCCGGCGACGAGGCCGCAGAGGTAGGTCGCCTGCTCGAGCTCGAAGACGATCGGCGCCAGGTTCTTGGCGGTGCGCGAGCCGGAGGTCGTCACGAAGACCGTCTTGGGGTACTCCTTGGCGGCCCGCTCGGCGGCGTCCTGGAACTCGAAGCCGTGCCCGAAGACCAGCGCGTAGCCCTGGGCGGCGTACGCCCGGAACTGCTCCTCGAACTCCGACGGCGTCTTCACGTGCACGTGAGAGACCTTGGCTCCGAGCTCCTTCTGGATCGCCTGGAGCCCTTCGTAGGCTCCGGCGTTCCAGCCGGCGTCGGAGATGGGGCCGGGGGTCAGCAGCGCCACCTTGAAGGCGTTGCCGCTGGACACCGGCTCGTCGTTGACGCACGACGAGAGGAGGCCCGCGGCGAGGGAGAGCGACAGGAGCGGCTTGCGGAGCGTCACGGCCTTACGATTATGCCGTGCTCGACGAAACGGCCCGCGCGCGCATCCTGGACTTCGTGCGTCCGCTCTCGGTGGGGCTGGACGGCTCCACCAACTACGGCTACGTCGAGCGCCGGCTCACGGTGGCGCGGCGCCTGAGGGACCGACAGCGCCAGCTGCAGCCGGGCGACGAGGTGGACGAGGACCGCCTCTTCCTGCTGGCCGCCTTTGCCGGCCTACCGGACCGCCGGGTGGCGGGCGGACGCACCGAGCTGCTGTTGCAGGGGGCCGGCGTACCGCCTGCCGAGATCGCCACGCTCTTCCGGTCGCTGAAGCGCTTCGAGGCGGAGCCCCGCACGCTCGAGGAGCGGCTGGTGCGCGACGCCGGGTTGCTGGAGAGCGTGGGCGCCTACGGCGTCGCCCAGCTCGTGGTGCAGGGCGCCCGGGAGCGGCAGACGCTGCTGGAGATGTCGGAGGAGATCGTAGCCAGGGTCGGTGGCGTGCGCTTCTCCACGGCTGCCGGCGACGAGGCAGGGGCCGAAGGAGTCCTCTTCGCGCGCGACTTCGCGGCCCGCCTCGCCCAGGAGGTCCGCCGCTTCGAGGGCTGAGGTAAGCACGCCACCCCCCGGTAGCACGACGGGGGGCTCGGGGGGGCGGACTCGGAGCCCTCCAGCACGCCACGCCCGGCGGGGGGGCTCGGGGGGGCGGACTCGGAGCCCTCCAGCACGCCACGCCCGGCGGGGGGGCTCGGGGGGGCGGACTCGGAGCCCCCCC